>JABLTT010007072.1_pt1 | contig 85489 bp, 81 predicted proteins | sample 7160061 | NCBI WGS metagenome assembly JABLTT01 (sample SAMN14651232, study PRJNA627086) | human gut metagenome | isolation source: feces | host: Homo sapiens | reverse complement strand
TTTTAGCAAGCAAGCAAGCAAGCAAGCAAGCAAGCAAGCATAGCTTAACTCTGCCCTTTTTTCTCTCAGGAGCAAAACCGCATATTTTTATAAGGCGTATTCCGCCCGTTTTTATACGGGAGGGGTACGCCTTTTTGTGTTGCCTTTCAGACAGTAAAAATTTTTCGAAAGTGCACTGACTGTTCGGGAAATCAGGAGGTTAAGAATGGAAAAGACTGTACGATTTGAAATCGAGGGGACGGTGATCGAACTTCCCCTGAAATACGATGAACGCTCTCATAAATATCTGGAAGATTACAGGGAGACGATCGAAAACCCTGTCCGCACCCGGGAGGGACGGCCGATCCTTTTGACGATTGAGGACGCCTGTGCCTATGCCGAGATGGCAGACAGCGAACCGACAAGCGTGGAATGCAGCACCTGTCGGTATTTCCGGCATACACTCGGCTCACTGCTGGGCGTGTGCCACAACGAGAAAATGCGCTCCGGCACGGGAAATCCGTCAGGCCCCGGGGCACACGAGGAGGAAACAAGATGAAGAAACGAATTTTCAGCCTGTGCATGGTTCTGGCCCTGTGCCTGAGTCTGCTGCCCGTCACGGCGCTGGCGGCGGAGAACGCGCCTGCGACGCTGATCGTGGGCGGCACGGATGTGATAGGCGGCGGCTACTGGACGACGAACAGTACAACTGGCGAGCTGACCCAATCAAGCGAAAGCGAAAGCTGGAACGTCCACTATGATACGAGCAACAACACCCTGACCCTAAAGAACGCAGTTATCACAGGTAAATCCTCTGATAGTGCCCAGTACAATACCGTCGGCATCTATGCGTACAGAAGTTCCGGGGACGTATCGTTGAAGATTGAATTGCAGGGCGAGAACACGATTACCAGCGACGGCTACGGAATTTATGTGTCTTCCAATTCCAACGGTAGTGCCAGCCTGACTATATCAGGTGAGGAAGACGGCAATCTGACAGCCAGCGGCGTTGGTGGTCCAGGAATCCAGGTTCTGAGCAGCAGCGGCGATGCGGGGATCGAATTTAATGCTGGCGGTGACTACAACGGAATCACCACCATGCTGTCCGTCAGTAACAATGCTCTGGTGGACACCAGAGACAGCAGGATTGTTGTCTCCGGGAATAATACCGGAACAGGTGGCCTAACGCCTACTGGCGATGGCATCGTCTTTAACGGCAACGCCGGTACCGTGTACGGCAATGTGACCTTGCATGAGAATTTGACCATCGGCGAGGGCGAGAGCCTGACGCTGGACGATGGCGCAAGCCTGAGCGCAGGCGGTCATAATGTGATCGTGGACGGCGGCACGCTGGACAGCACCTTAGCAACCAGCTTGGGCGACAGCGTGAAGTATGCGCCAACGATTACAACTACTTCTCCCTTGTCAAACGGTACTGTGGGTACATACTACTAGCAAACACTTGCGGCTGATGGGACTACGCCGATAACATGGAGCGTCAGCAATGGCACCCTGCCGGAAGGCTTGAGCCTGAACGAAAGCACCGGCGAGATTTCCGGCACACCTGCGGCGGCAGGAAAATATACCTTTGACGTTGAAGCTGAGAATGATTATGGCAGTGAAACAAGACAACTGACCATCGGGATCAAAGCTGCCCCGACCGGCGCTGTCTCTGTCTCCGTAACGCCCGATGCAATCAGGCTGCCTTCTGTCATGGAAGGCTACGAGCCGCAGGAGCCAAAGTATATAACGATCAAAAATACCGGGGATCAGACGATTCAATTAAAAGAATACGGCAAGGATCCATGGCTTGTCATTACCCTTGATAAAACCACATTAAAACCAGACGAAGAAGCAACCATGACGATCAAACTAAAGGATGGCTTAAGTGCCGAGACGCGATCGACCCTGAAGGCCTTTCTCTCTTATATCGGCGAAGACGGCACAAAAGGGCAAGCGCACTTCAAAATAACGTATGAAGTAAAACATGATATGGATCGTATTGATGCGAAAGAGCCGACGCACTTGGAGGATGGCAATATCGAATACTGGTATTGCGCGTATTGCAAAAAATATTATGCAGATGGCGCAGGGGCCAATGAACTGAAGTTAGAGGAAATCATCATTCCCAAACTAAAAGATCATACGGTCGACGGAACAGGCTGGCATTCTGATGAAACCAACCACTGGAATACCTGCGCGTGCGGCGAGAAGCTGAACAAAACAGCTCATACCTTTATGTGGGTGATAGATAAAAAAGCCACCGCAAGCGAGGCAGGATCGAAGCATGAGGAATGTACCGTCTGCGGTTATGCGAAGACTGCGGTAGAAATACCGGCGACGGGAGCTTCGGGAAGCTCCGGTACCGGAGATGACAGCAATATTATTTTATGGATAATGCTTATGGCAGTTTCAGCTGTAGGAGCAGTCGGCGCGGTGATCTGTGCAAGAAAAAAAGACACAGTTAAAGAGGATAGTAATAACAGCGATAAATAAGGTGAAAAAGGGCTATAGGACAAAAGGCGGCATTCTGGTAGTGTTATATGCACACGCCGGAGACGCTTAATGCTGCTGAAATATTGATGAAGATAATGCAACGGATGAAAGAATCACTGATTTTATCCTATAACCCGCGCAACGACAACCTGTTTTATCCCGAAATTCGAGATCGGAGCCTTCACGATATTTTTCAGAGGATTTTTTGATTGGAATATCGTGAAAAACTATTTGATATCGATTGCGATATTATAAATATTGACACTGAGCATATGCGGCTCGTATTATCCTTAAAATCATCAAAATTCATAACATCGATGATAGCCGTATTTTGCTTCCCAGAAAGAAAAACCGGTACGACCATTTAAATTACAACGGTCGTATCGGTTTTTGCTGGCTCTTTTTGTCCTATAGCCCTGAAAAAATCCCGCATCAGCAAAATTTGATGCGGGATTTTGCAATTTATAAATATTGGTATTTACCTGCGTTCCGAAGGCTAATTGCTGCTGTCGGCCTGACGTTCCTCCAAGGTAAGATTTATATTCATTTCCTGGTTGTTTCTCAGGATCGTGAACTTTAGAGTATCGCCTACTTCATGAGCTGTAACTATAGAGGACAGATCGTTGAAGGAAGTTATTTCCTGATCGTCAACTGCGGTAACTATATCGCCCTGTCTGAATCCGGCCTTCTTTGCGTTGGTTCCCTGGACGGAATATATATATACTGCGGAGGAACCTGAGCTTTGGCTGTTTCCGAAAAACTGACTGTAACTCGTTTGACTGGATGATTCGGTATACGTCATTCCCGTTGAGGGCTGACCGCTCACATAACCGTTGTCCATGAGCTGCTGAGCTACATCTGCCGCTGTATTGATAGGAATAGCAAATCCCAGACCTTCCACATCGGAGCCGGAGGATTTGGCAACGACTATACCGATGAGCTGTCCGTCTCCGTTAAAGAGTCCGCCGCCTGAGTTGCCCGGATTTATGGAAGTGTCTGTCTGGAGCAGCGTCATGGTTTTGCCGTCTATGGCAAGCTCTCTGTCGAGGGCGCTGATGATGCCTGCGGTAACTGTGCCGCCGAGTTCACCAAGAGGATTACCTATGGCTACTGCCAGATCTCCTACCGCAAGCTGATCGCTGTTGCCGTAAGTTGCAGGAGTAAGGCCGTTAGCGTCTATTTTGAGTACAGCTATATCGGACATATCGTCGGTGCCGATGAGTTCGGCATCGTATGATTTGCCGTCAGCTGTGCTTACGGTGATCTTGCTCGCTCCGTCTATAACGTGGTTATTTGTTATGATGTATCCGTCTTCCGTTATTATTACGCCGCTTCCGGCGCCTTCAGTTACGTACTGCTGCATCCATGCGTCGGAAGAAACGCTTTCCGTAGTGATCTCAACTACGCTGTTTTTTGCGGCATCCGTTATTTCCTGGACTGTCATGTTGCTGCCGGTGGCATCGGCGAGGGTGTAACCGTCTCCAGATACACTGGATTGTTTGTTTGATCCGCTGCCGTTGTCAAGAAGGGCGCTGCCGAGGAAAGCTCCTCCGATACCGAAACCGCTCGATACCAGGATGCATAATATTATAAGAAGGGCGAGGGTCCTTCTCGTAAACGTGATAGGCTTTCTTTCTTTTTTTGTCCTCATGTGATTTCGATCGATGTGATCTTCACTGATATTGTGGAAATCAGAGTATCCCGGCTCTTTGTTTTGGAAGTTGTTGTAAAAGGTTTCATTGCTGCTGTAATTGCCGCTGTAATTGTCGCTGCTTTGATTATCGCTGCTGTAGCTGTTATTGTAATTGCTGCTGTAGCTGTTGTCTGTATCCGCACTCGCATTTTCATGCAGGTTTTCTCCTGTAAGCTCGTTTGGATCAGGCGTATTGTTGGTCGTGTTTTCTCCGGCAGTTTCTGTATCGATATTATTTTTTGACGAAGAAAACGAATCTTCGGCCGTTTCTTCGGGAGTATCTTTTAATACGAAGTTTGGCTCATAATCGGAGTTGTTTCTTTTTTGTTCGTCCATTATATGCACCTCTTTTTTCTTTAAATTTTATGTCATTGTTTAAATTATGACCCTTTAAACTAAATATACAAATACATTATGTTATTTTAGTGTTGAAAATATGTGAATATCTGTAGAAAAGATTAAACATTTCCTACATAATGTGATAAAATCTTATGGTAAAATATAAAAGGAACGGGAATATAGATATGAGTAAAGCGATCATTGCACTTGATAAAAGCAAATCATATAGAGTATATCTTACTATATCGACAGATATGGTGCAGGAGGCTGCCGGCATACATGAGACTACACCGCTGGCTTCAGCAGGTCTTGGGCGTGTTCTGACGGCGGCGGGGCTCATGGGGATAATGCTCAAGAACGATGAGGATAAGCTGACGCTCAATTTCAGAGGAGACGGTCCTGCCGGACAGATACTGGCAACAGCTTACGGCAGCGGAGCTGTCAAAGGATACATAGCAGATCCTTATATCGAGCTTCCTCTTAATGAAAAGGGAAAGCTGGATGTGGGCGGCTCTCTTGGGATAGGAGAGCTGACGGTAATAAAGGATCTCGGACTTAAAGAGCCTTATGTAGGTACGGTGGCTCTCGTCAACGGCGAGATAGCGGAAGACCTGACGGCGTATTTTTACATTTCCGAACAGCAGAATACTTCTGTGGCGCTGGGCGTTAAAGTTGAGAGAGATTATTCCATCGGTGCAGCAGGGGGCATGATAATACAGATGCTTCCGGGCGGCAGCGAGGAAGCTGTAGATCTGCTGGAAGATATGCTGTCGAAGATGAGACCCCTGACAGCCATCATAAGCGATATCTACGAAGGATGTAAAGGCATGACTCAGGAAGGGCTTGCAGAAAAGCTGCTTTCTGAGATATTCAAAGATATGCCGGAGGACTACAGGCCGGAAATTTTGGAAACAAGAGATATAAGCTGGCAGTGCGACTGCAGCCGTGAGAGGATAGAGAAAGCTCTGATGACGATAGGAAAGAAAGATCTTACGGAGATCATAGAAGAAGACGGGAAAGCAGAGCTTCAGTGTCATTTCTGCAGAAAAAAATATGATTTCAGCAAAGAGGACTTGATTCATATTCTCGAGAGGATATGATAAGGATACGATAGGGAGAACAGAGAATGAAAGAGATAACGATAAAGATAACGGGACATCAGGTAAACGATGAGGGCGGAGAAGACTCCATGGAGTTTATCACCGAAGCCAAGATGTACAAAAGAGGGGAAGCCATGTATCTGATATATGAGGAATCGGAAGTCTCCGGCGTGCCCGGGTGCAAGACGAGACTCAAATTTAAAGGCGACAAAGTACAGATGAAGAGATTCGGCGAAGGAGTCGGCATCGGAAATGAGATAAATTTTGAAAGAGGCAAGAGATACACAGGATTTTACGACACTCCTTTCGGCGCCATAGAAATGGAAGTACTTACCAACGAGCTGGAAAACAATCTTTCCGAAGAAGGCAGCGGACAGCTTGATATAGATTACAGTATAAGTCTTAAGGGGCTTCTTGAGGGAAGAAACAGGCTGAATATAACGCTCATGTGAGGAGGGGTTTTAAATGATGAGCAGGAAGACTATAATGGTCATTTCGGTAGCTATAATAGTTACGATGGTAGTAACCACGGTGACCTGCGCTATAGCTTATTTATAAAAGACTGTTAATATCAGCAGCGATAAAGTATACGTTGATTTTATACCTGCGGGCCTCGTGTCCGAGGTTTTTATTGTGTTCAGATCGAAGTTTGAAGTTTTGAGAATGGAGGTAGTTATGTCGAAAATAGGGTTTGATGCGGAAAAATATATAGAGGAGCAGTCCAAATATATATTGGAGAGGATACAGTGCGGAAACAGTGAAAGACTGTATCTGGAGTTTGGAGGCAAACTTGTCCAGGACAAGCATGCCATGAGGGTACTTCCCGGCTTTGACGAAAATGCCAAGATAAAGCTCCTGAGCAGGATGCGGGATAAGGCTGAAATAATAATATGTATATATTCCGGCGACATCACCACAAACAAGACGAGGCATGACTTTGGAATAACCTACGATCTCGAAGTGCTCAGACTTATAGATATATTCAGAAAGCACGATCTGTCCATAAACAGTGTCGTAGTCACAAGGTATGAAGACGGAACTCCTGCTGTCGATAATTTTATAAACAAGCTTGAAAGGAGAGGCATAAGGACATACAAGCACAGATATACGAAGGGATATCCTACAGATGTTGAGACCATAGTAAGCGATGAAGGCTATGGAGCAAACCCGTATATAGAAGTTACAAAACCTCTGGCAGTGGTTACAGGACCGGGAGGCGGCAGCGGCAAACTGGCAACGTGCCTTTCTCAGCTCTATCACGAGTACAGGCAGGGCAGAAAAGTAAGATATGCCAAGTTTGAGACCTTCCCGATCTGGAACATTCCCCTCAAGCATCCTGTAAACGTAGCCTATGAAGCGGCAACGGCGGACCTTAAAGATGTGAACATGATAGATTCGTTCCATCTTGAGGCTTACGGAGAAATGGCGGTAAACTACAACAGAGATCTTGAAGTATTCCCTGTTGTCAAGAGGATCATAGAGAAAATAACAGGAGAGGAATCAGAGTATAAATCACCTACAGATATGGGCGTGAACAGAGCAGGCTTCAGTATCGTCGATGATGATGTGGTGAGAGAAGCTGCAAATCAGGAGATAATCAGAAGATATATAATAGCAGAATGTGACTACAAGAAAGGCAAGATAGGAGAAGAGACTCTTGAGAGAGCCAAGCTTTTAATGGACGACATGTCTCTGTGTGTAGAGGACAGGAGCGTAGTGCTGCCTGCAAGGGAATACGCGGAAATGAAGCGAAACTGCGATGAGCGCTACGCCAATGTAGTTGTCATGGCTATGGAAATGGATGACGGCACTGTAATAACAGGAAGAAGTTCAAGGAGAATGGTGGCGGCAGCAGCGGCTCTGCTCAATTCCATAAAGTATCTCAGCGGTATGGCAGATGATCTCTATCTCATTTCGCCGAGCATCTTAAAGAGCATACAGGAACTTAAAACCAACGTTCTGGGAGCAGAAAAGACCAGTCTCAACTGCGAAGAGATACTTACTGCGCTGACCATATCCGCGGCGACAAATCCTTCCGCGGCAAGGGTCCTTGAAAAGGTGCCTGATCTCAGAGGGTGCAGAGCGCACTGCACAGCCATATTGAGCGACAAGGATGAAAGTACGCTCAGAGCGTTGGGAATAGACGTTACCAGCGATCCTGAATACGTGACTAACAACCTGTATTACAGTTAGAATATCGGTATTTGTGATCCTGCTTATACAATTTTGGAAAAATCGATGGATTCTGGCAATAATATATAAAAGAGTGACTGAATATGTACGGTAAATATCTTGTGTTGTTCGCCATTTTGTTTACAGGATGGCTGCTGAGAAAAATAGATTTTATAGACGATAAGATGGATCACAGCATGAATAAACTCATCGTTTATTTTGCGTATCCATGTCTTATAGTACATAATATAGGGTCTCTTGATATGACCAGGAGTCTGATAGTGGATTTCGGCATTACGTTTGTTTTGAGCCTGGTGCTGTTTTATCTGTACGGATTTTTCTGCAAGGGGTATGGGAAGCTGAGGAAATTCCCCAAAGAGGAGTCTGCCGTAGCGGAGTTTGCCATGGCGACGCCGAACAACGGGTTCATGGGATTTCCCGTTGCGCTTATATTTTTCGGGGACAAGGGGCTCTTGTTGATGCTGGCGCACAATGCCGCCATGAATTTTTTCATATTTACATACGGCATAAAATTATTAAAGTCAATGCAGAAGGATGAAATCAAAAAAAGAGCGCCGGGTCAATTCGTCAAAGCAGTATTCAAGCTTATCATGAATCCGAATATTCTCGCTTTGATAATAGGCTTTGCTGTAAGCCTTCTGGGATTTGGGATACCTGAAGCAGTCGATGAATATCTCTTATATATAGGAAATATCTCAACGCCTATGGCGATGATATTCATAGGCTCAACGCTTTCGGGATATAAATTCAAAGACATAATAAAAGATCGTGTGACGATTGAAGGAAGCGCTGTCAAGCTGGCAGTGCTCCCGCTGCTTACGGCGGCGGCTCTGTATTTTATCCCGATAGCGCCTGTCATAAAGTGTATAGTATCTCTGGGAATAGCCTTTCCTACTGCTGCCACTGTTTCAATGCTTGCAGAACAGGAAGGTCTTGAAGCCGGTATAGCAAGCAAGATCCTGTTTTTGAGCACCGTGGTATCTATTGCGACAATACCTGGTTTTATCAATCTGATAATGTTTATGTTCATGTAGCTTAATGAGCGGACTTGCGCTGAGGGGCAATTTTTGACGGTTTCCCCCTGAAAGAACATAATAAACCCCCTTGCAGTTGAATAATATATCCTGTGAACGGTTTAAACTGTAAGTAGTAAAAATGGCAACTTACAGAGGAGGGGGAGAGCGCCGAGTATGGAGCTTAAAGAACTGAACAAAAAAGAAATAGGCGCCAGGATAAGAGCGAGGAGAGAATTGCTCGGCATGACCAGGGATGAAATGGCAAAGTATCTTGAGGTGACGCCTAAATTCATAGCTGATATAGAGTACGGGGATAAAGGAGTATCGCTCAGAACGCTCTATAATATAAAGCAAGTGCTCGGAGTAAGCGCCGATTTTCTGCTGGAAGGAAACGAAGCATTTTCTTCGGATGAAGAAAAGAAGAGGATGCTCAATGAAAACATAATGGGATCTTTGAGCGTATGCTCGGTAAAACAGCTGAGCCTTATGGAAAGAATGGCAAGGCTCTATGTAGAGGGTATAGTGGACAGAGACTGATCTTTTCATTTCTTATTTATCTTATTGCTTGTATCTCGTCAAATTTTTATAAAGTATTTTCTTACTCTTCACATCATTTATAAAAAACACAGTTAGCATAGCAGGCAGTATATTAGAGTTCGGCGGCACATAGGTTTATTATATGGAAAACCAAGATAAATATAAGACATTGGTCGACAATACGTTTTTGATGAGCGTAGGGACTTTGGGATCAAAGGTCCTGAGTTTTCTCATGGTCAGATTTTATACGGGAGTGCTGTCTCCGTCGGATTACGGTACCGCGGATCTGATAGTGCAGATAGCAAATCTGCTTATTCCTGTGGTTTCCATGGGGATCGCAGACAGTGTGTTCAGATTTACCGCAGGGAAAAGAAGTGGGAGGAACAGCGTTTTTTCCATAGGATTTTTTGTGGTGACAGCAGGCTCGGCAGTATTTGTCCTCATATCCCCGGTACTTGCAAATGTACAGTCCGTCAGCGGATATATTCAGGTCACGGCAGCGTACGTCATAGCGTCATGCTACCATTCTCTATGTGCGCAGTTTGTAAAGGCAAAGGGCAAGACGGCTCTTTTTGCAGGACAGAGCGTTTTGAACACAGTATTGATGATCGGGCTCAACATAGTGTTCCTTACGGCCCTCGATCTGGGCATAGGAGGGTATATACTGTCTACGGTCATTGCCGATACTGTCTGCTCCCTGTTTTTGTTCATAAAAGAAAAAATGTGGCGTGAGCTGACATTAAGACCTGAGAAAGTTTATTTCGGCAAAATGATGCGGTACAGTCTGCCGCTCGTGCCGACCACCGTGTTCTGGTGGGTGACGAATGTATCGGACAGGTATATGGTAACGGGCTTTTTAGGAAGCGAAGCCAACGGTATATATGCTGTTGCGTGTAAAATTCCTCTGATGCTGACCATAGTTTCAGGAATATTTCTCGAAGCGTGGAAATATTCGGCGGTATCGGAAGCCGGGGGAGGCAGGATCTCCCATGTAATGTTTTATACAAAAATATGGGGAGCGTTTCAGGCGGCGGTATTTACCATGGGAAGCATAGTAATAGCTTTTTCACGGCAGGAGATAAATGTTTTGTCAGATGACGCATACGCTTCGGCGTGGAGATATGTGCCGGTCCTTACTCTTGCCATGGTATTCGCGGCATTCGTAAGCTTCACCGGAAGCATTTACATGGTGGAGAAAAAAAGCGTGCTTTCATTTCTTACATCGATGGCGGGGGCGGTCTTGAATATAGCGCTCAACTGGCTGCTGATACCGAGGATAGGCGTGCAGGGAGCTGCGGTAGCTACTCTTGCCAGCTATATGCTGTCCTTTGCTCTGAGAGCGAGAAGCACCAGGAAGCTCCTGCCGTTCAGGCTGTATAAGGGAAGACTTATTGTAAACACAGCGGTATTATGTGTTCAGATAGTGTTCATAGCGGCGCAGCTGCCGGGCTGGTATGTGGTGCAGGCAGTATGTCCCGCAGCTTTGCTGATATTCAACAGAACGCCTATCAAAGCATCTTTTGGAAAGATGAAAAGAATAAAAGGCAGGTAATGAAAAGGCTCCTGTATTCTGATATAATATCCTTTAGAGAAAAGAATATGTAAAAGCTTGAAAAGGAGGCTTTGCAATGAAGCGCATTGGAGTTTTAGGCGCCGGAACTATGGGCGCAGGTATCATACAGGTGTTGGCACAGAGCGGATACGATGTTGTTTTCGTGGAAAGAAGCGAGGAGCTTGCGGATAAAGGAATGGCTTCTGTAGCTGCGGGTCTTTCAAAACTTGTAAAAAGAGAAAAAATAACTGAGCAGGAGAAGGAAGATATACTCGGCAGGATAGAAAAAAGTACCGATATGAAAGCGTTCGGTGATGCGGATATGGTCATAGAAGCCGCCGCCGAAAACATGGATGCTAAAAAAGCCATGTTCAGAGAGCTGGATGAAGTCTGCGGCCCTGATACGATCACGGCTACGAATACATCTGCCCTTTCAATAACGGAGATCGCCGCAGTGACCAAAAGGACGGATAAGGTGATAGGAATGCACTTTTTCAACCCGGTGCCTGCAATGAAGCTGGTAGAAGTCATAAACGGACTTTCCACATCGAAAGAGACGAGGGATGCGGTGATGGATCTGGCGAAATCTCTGGGAAAGACTCCGGTCAAGGTCGAGGAAGCTCCTGGTTTTGTAGTGAACAGAATATTGATACCGATGATAAATGAGGCTGTAGGCATACTTGCCGACGGGGTAGCGTCTGCTGAAGATGTAGATAAGGCAATGCAGCTGGGTGCGAATTTCCCTATGGGACCGTTGGCTCTGGGTGACCTGATAGGACTTGATGTATGTCTTGCCATAATGGAAACGCTTCACAGAGAATACGGTGAAGATAAATACAGACCTCATGTGCTCCTTAGAAAAATGGTCAGAGATAAGAAGCTGGGACGAAAAACGGGAGAAGGCTTTTTTAACTATGCCTGATGGCCCGGATGAGAAAGTGTGATAAGAAATCAAAACTATGGTAATAATGTGAAAAGATGCGCCTGACCGCAGTGAATGGAACAGGAGACTGTATAAAGGGAATCGGGCGGCGGGCGCTTTTTTGAGGTATTGTTTTATCTTTATTATTGTGCAGTTTATATTTTCGGTGTATATTATAAATTAAAGGATAAAAGCCTGTCTGAAATTATTGGATTCTTTTTATTTCCGGAATTAGATTATTTAGATATATTTTGCAAGCAGAAAGGATTCACAGATCATGTGGAAGACATTGGATGAAAAGACGCTCAAAAGCAAGAAAGTGGCTGATCTGCGCGAGATCGCCAGAACTTTCGGGCTTGAAGGCTATGAGAAGATGAAAAAAGCGGAGCTTATTGAAAACCTCATGAAGGATAATCCGGAGGAAAAAAGCTTCGATGATGATACGTCTGTGCGTAAGGCTGCGGATGAAGCTGTGAAAGAGGAGGGCGTAATGTCGGAAGAAGCCCCAAAAGCGACATCGCAGGAGGAAGAGAAAACTGAGATAAGACAGAACGCACTGCGGGAAGGACGCGAAGGAAATGCTCAGCATCATAAGAATAAAGTTACGCCGGATAAGGACGATCGCTTTGAGGTCGAAGGTATCCTCGAGCTGGCAGACGACGGATTCGGGTTCCTGCGGTTCAATAATTTTCTTACCAGCGAGAAAGACATTTATGTAGCGCCGGCTCAGATAAGGCGCTTCAATTTAAAAACAGGAGACAAGATCAAGGGAATATGCCGTCATCCTAACGACGGCAACAGATTCGGAGCGCTGCTTTATGTGGTGACGGTAAACGGAGACGAGCCGGGAGTGGCTATCAAAAGACCGGATTTTGATACTCTGACGCCTATATTCCCAAATGAAAGATTCATACTTGAAGACGGCAGAGAACTGTCTCTGAGACTGATAGATCTTGTGGCGCCTGTGGGAAAAGGACAGAGAGGTCTGATCGTTGCGCCTCCAAAAGCAGGCAAGACAGTACTGCTGAAAAAAATCGCCAACAGCATAGAAAAGCACTATCCTGATGTGGAAATGATAGTGCTGCTGGTGGATGAACGTCCGGAGGAAGTTACGGATATGAAACGCAGTCTCAAAGGCGGCGAAGTTATATATTCCACCTTTGATGAAATGCCTCAGCACCATGTCAAGGTTGCCGAGATGGTCCTGGCGAGAGCACAGAGACTTGCAGAACACGGCAAGGATGTAGTCGTGCTGCTGGACAGTATAACAAGACTTGCCAGAGCTTACAATTTAGTGGTTCCGGCTTCGGGAAAGACATTATCGGGAGGTTTCGATCCGGGTGCTCTTCACAAACCGAAGAAGTTCTTCGGTGCGGCGAGAAAGCTTGAAGAGGGCGGAAGCATCACCATCTTAGCGACGGCTCTCGTTGAAACGGGCAGCAGGATGGATGATCTCATATTTGAAGAATTCAAAGGTACAGGCAATATGGAGCTTCACCTCGACAGAAAGCTTTCCGAAAAGAGGATATTCCCTGCAATAAACCTCAATAAATCCGGAACAAGAAGGGAAGATCTGCTGATGAACCAGGAAGAACTGGAAGCTATATGGTATATGCGCAGAGCGCTGGGCAACAAAGATCCTCAGGAAGTCACGGAAATGATACTGGACAATCTGGCTCACACGAGGGACAACAAAACATTTATCGAGATAATCAAGAAGATCAAGTTAGAGGGTTGATAAAGAGAATGGATCTGAAAAAGATTTTCCTGAAAGACGCATGTCCTACTAAAATGGGAGGACAGGCGGTCATGGAAGGGATAATGATGAAGGGGGAGAAGAAAACGGCTCTTGCCGTGAGACTCCCGAGCGGAGATATACAGATAAAAACTTTCAAAACAAAACAGGGCGGAAAGTGGACGAAGATACCGATAATAAGAGGTGTCGCAGCTTTCATCGAATCGCTGGTGACAGGGACCAGGACATTGATGGATTCGGCGGAGATACTGGAGGAAAACAGCGACGATGAATATGAAGAAACGAGATTTGAAAGATGGCTTGAAGATAAATTCGGGAGCAAAGGCGCATGGAACCTGATGATATACGCGTCTGTGATAATCGCGCTTATTTTCACCGTAGGTATATTCATAATCCTGCCTACAGGTATCGTCAACATAATGAAATTCTTTACGGACAGTGTTTTTTTGCTGAACCTGGCGGAAGGTCTTTTTCGTATACTGCTGTTCATAGCGTATGTATGGGCTATTTCGTTCATGGGAGAAATAAAGAGAGTTTTTCAGTATCACGGAGCTGAGCACAAGACGATACACTGCTTTGAGAATGGTCTTGAACTGACTCCGGAGAACTGTGAGCAGTTTCCTACGCTGCATCCGAGATGCGGAACCAGCTTTCTGATGTTTGTGTTTATTATAGCATTTGCTATGCATTTTCTGCTGGGATGGCCGAATCTGATACTGAGAATAATATCGAGGCTGCTTCTGCTTCCCGTTATAGCCGGACTTTCATATGAACTTTTGAAATGGGCAGGCAGGAGCGATAATATCGTTGTAAAGATTTTAAGTCTGCCGGGGCTTTATCTTCAGAAGATCACTACGAAAGAGCCGGACAGAGGACAGCTTGAAGTTGCGATAGCCGCTATAAATGCAGTGCAGAGCGATGAGGCCGAAGGCACCAGGATACTTAAGAGGGCCGATATAGGAAAGAATGAAATTGCAAAAGAAACAAAGGATCGTGAAAATGTAAAGCCTGAGTCTGCGGCATTTTACAAAAAATACGGCAGCTTGAGACGAAAATCTCCTCTCAGAAAAAGGAGACATATATAGACTGGAGAGATGTCAGATGAAGACGAGGATACTTGTTAAAGAAGGAGAGTACAGACTGTCCAAAGCATTTTGCATGGACGCTAAGATAGATGCGGAAGAACTGTTTTGTTTCCTTACGGGAACAGATAAGGTGGGACTTTTTTTGAAAGCCGAGGAAGAAGTGGATACCGAGACGGAAGAAAAGTATTTTGAGCTCATAGATAAAAGAGCTCAAAGAGTACCATTGCAGCATATAACGGGGGAACAGGAATTCATGGGGCATAAGTTTAAAGTCAGTCCCGATGTTCTGATCCCCAGACAGGATACCGAAACGTTGGTGACCGAAGCGGCAAAAATAATCCAGGAGACACCGAGGGAAAAGCTTTCGTTTCTGGAAAAGCTCAAAGGGGCAAAGGAGTGGGAGGTGCTGGACCTCTGCTGCGGGAGCGGGGCCGTTGGTATATCGATCATGAAAATATGCTCCAACGTCAGGATGACCGCCTCGGATATAAGTGAGAAGGCTCTGAAGGTGGCGGAAACCAACGCCAAAGAACTTCATACGAAGGTGAGATTTCTGCAGGGCGATATGTTCGAGCCTCATGAGGGGAAAAAATTCGATATGATAGTTTCCAATCCTCCATACATAAAAACGCTGATGATCTCAATACTTCAGGAAGAAGTGAAGAGCCACGAGCCGATTCAGGCGCTGGACGGAGGATCGGACGGGCTGGACTTTTACAGGATAATAGTAAGCCGCGCGGCAGATCATCTGAAAAAGGATGGCTTCCTGATAATGGAGATAGGGCACGACCAGGGAGAAGATCTGCGAAAAATGCTCAGAGACGACGGAAGATATACGCCGGCTGAAGTAATAAGGGATTTACCCGGGAAAGATCGTGTGGTAAAATGTCAGTTAAAATAGAGATATAAATAATTGTATAAAGTGATTATCGTACTGATGTCGAGGGGTTTCCGAGACAAAAGGCGGTGGAACAAACAAAGGAGAAGATATGACCTCTGCGGACCATTGCCTGCGGAGGTTTTTGTGTATAACCGAGGTGTCAAAGAAAGAGAGGTAAGTTATGACGATCTACAACAGCAAATCGAGGAAAGCAGAGGAATTCATCTGCCATGAGGAGATAGAAAAGACCCTTAAATACGCAGCGGAAAACAAAGATGACACTGAAACCATGAAAAAAATACTGGAAAGGGCAAAGGACTGCAAAGGACTTTCCTACAAGGAAGCCGCGCTTCTGCTGGAATGTGAGGATAAGGAAATACATGAAGAGATATTCCGACTGGCGGAAGAGATAAAGGAGAAATTTTACGGCAACAGGATAGTGATGTTTGCTCCTCTGTATCTTTCCAACTACTGTATAAACGGATGCAAGTACTGCCCTTATCACGGGCAGAACAAGCATATAAGAAGAAAAAAACTTACTCAGGATGAGATAAGGCAGGAGGTCACTGCGCTTCAGGACATGGGACACAAGAGACTTGCCATAGAGGCGGGAGAAGACCCGAGGATGAATCCTATAGAGTATATACTTGAAAGCATAGAGACTATATACAGCATAAAGCACAAGAACGGCGCTATCAGAAGGGTCAATGTGAACATAGCCGCAACTACGGTGGAAAATTACAAAAAGCTTAAAGAAGCGGGAATAGGAACCTATATACTTTTCCAGGAGACCTATAATAAAGAAGCCTATGAAGATCTTCACCCGTCGGGACCTAAGAGCGACTACGCCTATCATACGGAAGCCATGGACAGGGCGATGGAAGCAGGTATAGACGATGTTGGGTGCGGAGTTTTGTTCGGTCTGAATCTCTATAAATACGATTTTGTGGGAATACTGATGCATGCAAAGCATCTGGAAGACACCTTCGGCTGCGGTCCGCATACTATAAGCGTGCCGAGAGTGAGACCGGCAGATGATATAGATCCAGACGAATTTGACAACGGAGTGCCGGACGATGTATTCAAGAGGATCATAGCCATACTCAGGATAGCAGTCCCTTATACAGGTATAATAATGTCGACGAGAGAAACGAAAGCAATGAGGGGAGAAGCTGTTAAGATCGGAGTTTCTCAGATCTCCGGCGGAAGCAGGACGAGCGTAGGCGGATACGTGGAAGAGGAAAGCGAAGATGAGAATTCAGCGCAGTTTGACGTAAGCGACAGAAGGAGCCTGGATGAAGTGGTCGACTGGCTCATAGATCTCGGACATATTCCGAGCTTTTGTACGGCGTGCTACAGAGAGGGAAGAACGGGAGACAGATTCATGAGTCTGGTTAAAACAGGACAGATAGCAAATATATGTCAGCCTAATGCGCTGATGACTTTAAAAGAGTACCTCGAAGATTATGCCTCTGATGAGACCAGAAAGAAAGGGCTGAAGCTCATAAAAGAGAGGCTGGAAAAGATCCCGAATCCTAAGGTCAGAGAAATAGTTGAAAAGCATCTTGAGGACCTCGATAACGGTATGAGGGATTTCAGATTATGATCCCGCCGCAGGACTGTTTTGCATAAAAGAAAGGAGACTGTCATGGGATTCAACGATACTCCGAGAGCGGAGAGACTGCATATAAGTATTTTCGGGAAACGCAACAGCGGAAAATCTTCACTTATAAACGCCCTTACAGGGCAGGATATCGCTCTCGTATCCAAAATGCCGGGCACAACTACTGATCCTGTGTTCAAAGCCATGGAAATGAAGCCTGTAGGACCGGTAGTCTTTGTGGATACTGCGGGTTTTGACGATGAGGGAGAACTGGGACTGCTCAGAGTGGAAAGGACTGAGGATGTCGTAGATATCACGGATATAGGCATAATGGTGATAGGTTACGAAACCTTTGTCTGCGAAGATATGCACGTCGCTGTCAGGCAGGAGAGGGAATGGGCGGAAAAGCTCAGAAAGCTCGATATCCCGCTTCTCATATGTATCAACAAGATCGAAGAAGTGGAAAAGCACATGGAGCGGGATGAAATAGAACGAAGGAAAGGGTACATAGCGAAAGAGCTTTCCGCGAAAGAGACGCAGATCACAGAAACGGATGCTGTAAACGGCCGGGGGATAGAAAATCTGCGCAGAGCCATATCCGATTCTGTGCCGGAGGATTTTATGAGAAGATCGATCCTCGGCGGGCTGGTGTCAGCGGGAAGTCTCGTCATGCTGGTGATGCCTCAGGATATACAGGCGCCCAAGGGCAGACTGATACTGCCGCAGGTGCAGACGATGAGAGAGCTTCTTGATAAAAAATGCACTATCGCGGCATCTACCGCCGATGGATTTGAACGGTCGCTGAAAGCTCTGGATCATGCGCCTGACCTCATAATAACGGACTCCCAGTGCTTCCGTTTCGTCTTTGACAGGAAACCTGAGGAGAGCGAGCTGACGTCTTTTTCGGTGTTGTTTGCAGCATATAAGGGAGATGTGAAGGTGTTTGCCGACGGAGCATTGGCATTAGACGATATAACTGAAAATTCAAGGGTTCTGATAGCTGAAGCCTGCAGCCATGTGCCGCTTGAAGAGGATATAGGAAGGGTAAAGATCCCGGCGCTTCTGAGGAAAAAAGCCGGAGAAAATATAGAGATAGTCAATGTTAGCGGAAACGATTTTCCTGATAGGGAAAAGCTGAAAGATTTTGATCTGGTGATACACTGCGGAGCCTGCATGTTCAACAGAAGTCATGTGATGAGCAGGATACGTGAAGCGCGAGAGGCGGGAGTACCTGTAACGAATTATGGGATCGCTATCGCAAAGCTGTCGGGTATACTCGATGATGTGAAACTGCCCGGATGATATGGACAGAGCGTTGAAATATCAGGTGCAGACGGTTTTTTGAATATATGCACCGAAAGCGCATGAAATTCACATGAAAACGACACATGCCGGGGTTAAGATTGTTCTGTACAGTGAAACAGGAGACGTTGAAACAATGAGAAAGTTATTTATGCTCGGATGTATATCTTGTCTGATGATATTTGCAGTATCATCGTGCGCAGCAAATACGGAACAATCTGAAAGCAATATAGCTTACGGTCGAGTCGTGAAAACAGATGAAAAAACCATAACGGTAGAAGATGGAGATTACAGCTACGGTGAAGATTTTAAAGGCAGCGGAAAAGAGATCTCCTACAATCTTCCGGAAAGCGTATTTTTTGATGATTTCAAAAAAGGGGATATAGTTGCCATACTGTTTGACGGCAAAGATGCTACTGCGGTCACCAATGTTGAGTACGTAGAAAACGGGAAGAAAGCGGACGAAGATACCGAAGGGAAAAATGCGCTTGTAAAAGCTGACAATGAAGAGAAGTCTGTGAGCGATGAAGACTACTCATCTTCTGAGGATGATACAGTAGGGATACTTGCACTGAATTCTGACGGCAGATTTGATATATCGAGGATTTCTGTCAGAATGGATGGCGAGGACTCTGCCGGGATAGGTTCTCAGGCAGGAGGCCATGCAGAAGGGAATCAGATCAGCATTTCGATGACAGGTGACGGAAGCTCGCCGCTTCGGACTTATGATGAAAACAGTGTGATAGATATAACAGACGGCAATATCGAAACATCGGGAGAAAACAGTCCGTGCCTGTATTCTTCGGGTAATATATCGATTTCCGGCGTGACGGCGGTGTCGAGAAACAGCAGCGCGGTAATGGTCGGAAAGGGCGGAGTTGTAAATATAAAGGATTCCAATGTGACATCGTATTCGGGGCCTGCTGTGGACATATCTTCAGAGAGCGCCGGATCTTCGGACGCATCTACGGCTAAGATGATGGTAAGCAGCAGTTCTCTTAGAAGTGAAGATGACGAAGCATTGGTGAGAGTTTCGGGAGAGGAAGCTTACGTACGGTTCATAAAAAGCACGATATCGTGCGGCAGCGGTGTGCTTGCCGACATCACAGGAGATGACAATGAAAACGGCGGTAAGCTGCTGATGTACGGAGTTGGGCAGACCTTCAACGGATCGATAAACTGCGATCTCAACAGCAAGGTCAAGTTGGTGCTCAGCGAGGGAAGCAGGCTGACGGGAGCTGTAAATCCCGGGGATTCGGCATATTACAGCAAAGTGTATATAAGCGATGACAGCGAATGGGAGCTTACAGCAGACAGCTATACGAGTTCGATAGTAAATGAGCTGGAGGATTGTTCAAATATAGAGTCCAACGGACACAATATATATTACGACAGTGAAAACCTTGCAAATGAATGGCTTGCGGGCAGGACGATAAGTTTGAAAGGCGGAGGCGTCCTTGCGCCTGCGGAATAAAAGAGAAATAAAAAAGGCTTGTGCTTTCAATATTTGTGTGATAAACTGTATAAGCTGCAATGGAGTTTTCGGAGCAGTAATTATGCAAAGGTTGGTAGACCTGAGCAGGAAAGAGGTGATTAGCATGAAGGAAGGAATCCATCCTGAATATAAGGAATGTAAAGTAACTTGCGCATGCGGTAACACATTTATGACAAAGTCCACACAGGAAGAGATCAGAACGGACATTTGCTCAGCGTGCCATCCATTCTTTACAGGACAGCAGAAATTCGCACACAGAGGCGGACGAGTTGAAAAATTCAAGAACAAGTACAATCTTGACTAAAAAAGAGGATTCTGATAACCGCTTTTCGAGTGAGACGTCTTTTTACGCATATAAGTGCAGACGTGTCATCGAAAGGGCGGTTATTTTTTTATGGAGAAACATTCAAAATTTTTCTTTGTTTCATTTTGTAATGGGATAAGTTATAATAAAATTACATATATACAGTTGAAGCAATGTTTGAAGCGGGACTGAAAACATGTGATCTGCCCGCAGATAATCGGAGGGAGTATGGCAGGAAGAGACTGGAGCAATTTAGGAGATGATCTCAGCCGCATTGTGGAAGATGCGGTGAATATGAGAAATTTCGGCAGACTTAATGAAGATATAAATAAGACGATAGATAGAGTCTTTGGGGGATATCCGGGGGAGGAGAAGAAATGGCAGAACTCACCCGGTGAGTATGATTTTAATCTGAGCGGAAAGGGCAGTCAGCCGAAGCATAACAGGGCTGATGAACAGAAAAGGAGAGATTCCGGCGAGGTCTACGGCAGAGGGACGGAAAGCGCAGGCAGAAGCAGGAGCTACAGCTATGCTGAAGCGGAAGACGGATTCAGCAAGACCAACGGAAGGATCTTTGCAAGCAGCGGCAGACGAAAAGCGGGGCCGTGGGTTATGCTGATATGCGGTGTACTCTTATCGGTATTCAGTCTGGTTATTCTTGGACTTCTGAGCGTTGGAGCCTTTATGATAATGAGTACCGCCATTGCAGGTTTCATGGGAATGTTCGGCATATTTCTGGTAATAGGAGCAGTGCTTGCTGTCAAGGGCGGACTGGCGCTTCGCCTTTCAAAGAGATTCGATCAGCATGTAAGAAACCTTGAAGGGGAAGCTTATGCAGACATCAAGAAACTTTCCGCGTACTGTCACAGATCTGAAAAAGAGGTTCTTCGTGAGATAAAGAAAATGATCAAAAAAGGATGGTTCCCGCAGGGCCATCTTGACAACAGCGAAAAGTGCCTGATGGTCACCAATGAAGCTTATGAGCAGTATCTGTTCACGATAAAAAATGCCAGGATGCAGGAAGAGGAAAGAAAGAGAAAGCAGAAGGAGGAAGCGAAGAAAAACGGTGGCCTGAGCGCTGAAGTGAGAGAAGTGCTCAGAAAGGGCAACGAATATATAGAGAGCATAAGAAAGAGCAATGATGCTATACCTGGAGAAGAAATATCGGAGAAGATCTACAGGATGGAGCTTCTTGTAAAAAGAATATTTCAGCAGACGGAGGCTCATCCGGAGAATGTCGAGGATCTGGATAAGCTCATGGAGTATTATCTGCCGATGACGGTAAAGCTGCTCAATGCGTATGAAGAACTGGACGGACAGCCGATACAGGGAGAAAATATAATAAATTCAAAGAAAGAAATAGAAAACACCCTCGATACATTGAATAAAGCTTTTGGAAAAATGCTCGACAACCTGTTTGAAGATACGGCGTGGGATGTTTCATCGGATATATCGGTGCTTGAGAGTCTTTTGGCTCAGGAAGGTCTTACAGATGATGGATTTGCCGGAGGTCGCGGCAGAAAATAATTGAAAGGATTGGAGAAGTTATGAGTATGGAATTCAAAGAGCAAATGACGCCTACGCTTACGCTGGACTCGTTTGAAGAAACTGAAAAAACCGAAACTACGGCTGCGGAGTTTCAGGAGCCGGTACAGAAAATGGAGATGCAGGAAAAGATCGTTGAAGAAAATCCTCTCTCTGCGGAAGAAAAGCAGATGGTGGAGGATTTTGCCAGGCAGATAAACCTGGATGATTCGGCCGCCATATTGAGATATGGGTCCGGGACACAGAAGAAGATGGCCGACTTCTCGGAGACAGCGCTTGAAAAAGTCAAGACGAAGGATCTCGGAGAGGTGGGGGATCTGATAACGGGCGTAGTGAATGAACTGAAAGGATTTGACGCCACTGAAGAAAAAGGACTTTTCGGCTTTTTCAAAAAAGGCAAAAACAAGCTCGAAACTCTCAAAACAAAGTATGCCAAAGTAGAAACTAATGTCGAGAATATATGCAAGGTGCTTGAAGGGCATCAGATACAACTTTTGAAGGATATAGCCGTGCTCGATAAAATGTATGAGGCGAATCTCGTATATTTTAAAGAGCTGACTATGTACATAATGGCAGGAAAGAAAAAACTCGAAGAAGTTAGATCGGGAGAACTGCCGGCGCTTCTTGAAAAAGCAAAGTCGAGCGGTCTTGCGGAAGACGTTCAGGCCGCTAAGGATCTTGAATCCAAGTGTCTGCGCTTTGAGAAAAAACTGCACGATCTTGAACTGACGAGAACTATTTCCATACAGACGGCTCCGCAGATACGTATGGTACAGGGAAACGATACGATGATGGCGGAAAAAATACAGTCGACTCTGGTAAATACAGTGCCTCTGTGGAAGAGTCAGATGGTCATTGCCCTGGGAGTGGTACATTCCGGAGAAGCTGTAAAGGCTCAGCGGGAAGTGACCGATATGACAAACGAACTGCTGCGTAAGAATGCGGATATGCTCAAAACTGCGACTGTCGAGACTGCAAAGGAAACAGAGCGCGGTATCGTGGACATGGAAACGCTGCAGCATACTAACGATACTCTGATTTCGACACTTGACGAAGTCATGAGCATACAGCAGGAAGGCCGTCAAAAGAGGGCCGAAGCCGAAACTGAGCTCAGGAGAATGGAAAACGAGCTCAAATCGAAAATGCTGGAAGTTGTAAATAAGTAGACAGATAGGAGGTAGTTATGCGCTACAGGATTTTGGGGGACTCGGACTGCCCTATGGCAGAGGTGGATCTGGGTGTGAGAGAAACTATCAAGATCGAACGAGGTGCGATGGCGTATTCTTCAAATGTAGTTCTCGAAGGAAAGATGAACAGCAGCAAAAAAGGGCTCGGAGGAATGCTCGGCGCCATCGGCAGGAGCCTTACGAGCGGAGAGAGCATGTTTATAACTCACGCTACAGGTCAGATGGACGGAGCCTTTATAGGTATTGCTCCTCCTATTCCGGGCAAGATAAATCGTCTTGAAATAGGAGGCTCGCGTCAGTATCGTCTGAATACGGGAGTTTTTCTCGCCTGTGACAACAGCGTTGAATATACTATGGAGTCTCAGAATATAGGTAAAGCTTTATTTGGCGGAACGGGAGGCTTGTTCGTAATGGAGACAAGGGGAGCAGGGGATCTTCTTGTATCAGCATTCGGAGATATTCTTGAGATGGAAGTTACTCCGCACAGACCGCTTCTGGTGGACAATGAGCATGTGGTGGCGTGGGATGCGTCCCTTGATTATCAGATGCGTGTGGCTTCCGGAACCTTCGGGTTTACGACGGGAGAAGGTATAGTCAATGAATTTTACGGAAACGGAAGGGTGCTGATCCAGACGAGAAATGTGAGAAGTCTCGCAGAAGCTGTAAGACCGTTCATACCTACATCAAGCAACTGATGATTTTCATATATTAAATATTGCTTTTCGGACGTCCTTCGCCGAGCGTTTAAAACGTGCGGCAAAGGGCGTTTTTATATGCACTGGGCAAAAGTATCGAGAGTCATACCAGTACTACTTTGGACTGAGTTTTTCTTATCCGGCAGGCTTTAGATAAGAGCCGTCAATGCTCGAAAACACAGCAAATCCGCCAATGCTGCGGAAGAATAGGATGCAACGCCGGACGATGCAGCAAAATTGAATATTGAGAAAACTGTTTTTTCGATTGCAAAAGTTTCTGCCGGTGCTATAATACATGGGAATTTAAAAGAAACAATAAAAGAGTTTTGGAGGTAAAATTAAAATGCATTCTAAAGAGCTGAAGCCAAGAAGGCTGTTTGTTCTTGGTTTCTTTGTGGTCATCCTTGCAGGAACGGCACTGCTCATGCTTCCGGTTTCGACTGGAACTGATGAATGTTTGTCATTCTTTGACAGTCTTTTTATGGCTACAAGTGCGGTATGTGTTACCGGGTTAGCCACTATAGACCCTGGAACAGGACTTTCTGTTTTCGGGCAGGCAGTCATGATGGGACTTATACAGGTGGGAGGTCTTGGCATAACATCTATAGGAGTCATGGTCATAATGTCTGCGGGAGGAAAGATAAGCATGGGAAATCAGAAGCTGGCTAAGGAATCCCTAAATCTGAACTCAGGAAAAGGTCTTAAAAATGTAATAAAGTCGGTCGCGCATGTTACCGTAGCCTTTGAATTTGGTGGAGCTGTTTGCAGCTTCATTACTTTTTATGGTGATTTTTCACCGGAAAAAGCAGTTTGGCTGAGCTGCTTTCACTCAATAGCGGCATTTAACAACGCAGGGTTTGACCTACTGGGAGATTTCAAGAGCCTCACGGATTATCATGCGGATGCCTGGCTCTGCTGCTCTACCAGCGGATTGATCATATTCGGCGGACTGGGATTTTTCGTAATAAAAGAGCTGATTTCAGGAAAGACGCCGAGAAAGTGGTCTCTGCATACTAAAGTGGTGATCACCATGACGGTGGCGCTGATAATCGGAGGAACTCTGTTTCTTAAAGCAACGGAGGGCGGAGATATATCCTGGCTTGAAGCGTATTTTCAGAGTGTGTCTTCGAGGACTGCCGGATTTGCGAGTATCTCCATGGGAAACCTGAGCAAAGCAGGGCTGATGGTGATCATGCTGCTGATGTTTATCGGCGCTTCGTCAGGTTCTACCGGAGGCGGTATAAAAACGACTACCATGTTCATCCTCGTAAAAAAAGCGGTGAGCACCGTGTTCAACGGAAACTGTACGGCATATAAAAGAGAGATACCGGAAAACGTGGTCACCAAGTCATTTATGGTATTTCTGCTGGCTATAGCGGTCATATTCATAGGAACCTTTGCTGTATGTATGATGGAGCCTGATTTTACTTTTGAACAGATATTGTTTGAGGTAGTGAGCGGATTTTCAACGACAGGATTTTCAACAGGGATAACTCCTGAGCTTTGTGACGGAAGCAAAGTAGTGCTTTCCGCCGCTATGTTCACCGGAAGAGTGGGTCCTCTTACTCTTGCGACTATATGGCTGAGCAGGGCGAAACCGCAGATATCGTACTCGCAGGAAGAGATAAATATAGGATAGTTTTATATATAATATGGGATCAAAGAAGATCCTGAGGAGGATAAAAATGATGTATGAGATGAAGCCGCGGGAAAAAAGAGCTGCGGAAACGAAGAAAACAGGGTTTGGAATAATAGGATTGGGAAGATTCGGTACGGCGCTTGCCAAGACGCTTTCGGAGGCAGGCGCAGAGGTAATGGTCATAGACGGTGATGAAACGAAGCTGAGACAGGTAAGAGACTATGTACAGGATGCTTTCAAATTGGGAAAACTTACGAAAGAAGCGCTGGAGGAGACAGGTATAGGCGAGTGTGAGACCGTGATAGTATGTATCGGTGAAAAGATAGATGTCAATCTTCTGACTACGCTCAATGTTATAAACCTGGGAGTGCCGAGAGTCATATCCAAGGCGGACAGCGTGGAACATATGGAAATACTGGAAAAGATAGGAGCCGAATTTGTACAGCCGGAAACAGAGACTGCTACGAGACTTGCGGCTGTGCTTCTGTCATCGAGATCTATGGATATGATGAGACTCAATGACGACTATGTGGTTTCGGAAATAAAAATAAACGACAGGCTTTCAGGGAAAAGGCTTAAAGATCTGCACCTCGATAAATACGGTATCAAGCTGGTGGCTATAGAGAGAGAAGAAGGCATCATGACCGATACAGAGGACGACGGGATCATGCTTGAAGAAAACGACGCCATCGTAGTGCTGGGCAAGTTTGCAAATATAGACAGATTTGAGAAGAGGAAACTGAAGTAAACAGTTTTTTTTTACAGACACTTCTGATATAATATAAAGTTAGAAAACACGGAAACAGGAGTGGACTATGTTCGATAAACTTGATTTTATAACGGAAAAATACGATGAACTGTCGAAAAAAGTGTCGGATCCCGACATAATAAACAATCAGCCTGTATGGCAGAAGTATGTAAAAGAGATGGGTGAAATGGAGCCTATCGTAAAAAAATACAAGGAATACAAAAAAGCCAAAGATGATCTTGCGGAAGCAAAAGAGATGCTCGAAGAAGGCGATGATGAGATGCGTGAACTGGCGAAGATGGAGATCTCCGAGCTGGATGAAAAGATCGAGACGATGGAAGGGGAGCTCAAGGTACTGCTGCTTCCTAAAGATCCTAACGATGAAAAGAATGTTATCCTGGAGATAAGAGCCGGAACAGGTGGTGAAGAGGCGGCGCTGTTTGGCGCGGATCTTCTCAGGATGTATACCAGGTATGCGGAAAGAAAGCACTGGAAGACTGAGATGATGGAGATAAACGATACAGGACTGGGAGGGATAAAAGAAGCTGTAATCCTCATAAAAGGAAAGGGAGCGTATTCGAGACTTAAGTATGAGAGCGGCGCTCATCGAGTACAGCGAGTACCTGAGACGGAATCCAGCGGCAGGATACACACATCGGCTGCAACGGTGGCTGTGCTTCCTGAGGTCGACGATGTTGAGGTGGATCTGAATCCAAACGATGTCAGAGTCGATGTTTACAGAGCATCCGGGAATGGAGGCCAGTGTGTAAACACCACCGATTCTGCTGTCAGACTGACTCATGAGCCGACAGGACTTGTGGTTACGTGTCAGGATGAAAAGTCACAGATAAAGAACAAGGAAAAAGCTTTCAAAGTGCTGAAATCAAGGCTCTACGACCTGAAGATGCAGGAACAGAATAAGGAGATCGCAGATCAGAGAAAGAGTCAGGTAGGGTCAGGAGACAGAAGCGAGAGAATAAGGACATATAATTTTCCTCAGGGAAGAGTGTCGGATCACAGGATAGGAATGACTCTCTACAAGCTCGATAATTTCCTGGACGGGGATATAGATGAGATAATAGACGGACTCATAACAAACGATCAGGCTGAAAAGATGAAAGCGTTTTGATCATGAAAACGAAGATTTTAACAACGGAGGCGGCTGACATAGATGAAGCCGCCGAAATAATAAGAAGGGGAGGGCTTGTGGCTTTCCCGACGGAAACGGTGTACGGACTGGGAGCTGATGCTCTGAATGAAAAGGCGGTCGCATCCATATATGAAGCGAAGGGAAGACCGAGCGACAATCCGATGATAGTGCATATCGCCCACGCTGAAGAGCTGGGAAAGATCGCAGAATATACCGGAGAGGATATGCGAAAGCTGATGGAAATGCTGTGGCCGGGACCTCTTACTCTCATATTGAAGAAGAAGTCATGTGTTCCTGACAGGACGACGGGAGGACTTGACACTGTGGCGGTGCGGATGCCGGAAAACGATACGGCGCGCAGGCTCATCGAAAGGTCAGGCTGTCCCATAGCTGCGCCAAGCGCTAATATTTCCGGAAGACCCAGCCCGACGAGGGCTGCCGATGTGATAGCGGATATGGACGGAAGGATAGACGCTGTGATAAAAGGCGGAGATTGCTGCGTCGGCATAGAATCTACTGTTCTTGATATGACGGAAGAAGATCCTGTGATACTTAGACCGGGAATAATAACGGCGGACAGGATATCTGAAGTCCTGGGCAGAGATGTTTACTATGACAGAGCTCTCTCGCAGAAGCCGGGAAGTAATGATTTCAGGCCTAAATCTCCGGGAATGAAGTACAGGCACTATGCCCCTAAAGCGGACATGCTCATAGTTGAAGGAAAGGGAGCAGAGGTAAGAAAATATGCAGAGGAGCTCAGGCAGAAGAAAGAGACTGAGGGTGTCAAGACGGCGGTGCTCATCTTTGAGGAAAACGATGCAAAAAGGGCTGCTCATGATTTCTTTTCCGCTCTCAGAGATCTGGACAGAGAGGGAACAGAGCTTATAATAGCGGGAGCGTTGGATACAAAAGACCAGATAGGCTTTGCTGTAATGAACAGGATGATAAAATCGGCCGGATACAATGTTATAAAGCTGCCGTCTGCGGCAGACAGATAATAAAAGGAGAATGAAAATGAAGATAGCTGTTGCCAGTGACCACGGCGGATACAAACTCAAGGAATATCTTAAGAAATACCTTGAGGAAAAAGGTGAGGAAGTGATCGATCTCGGCACTGATTCCGAAGAATCTGTAGACTACCCGGTATACGGAAAAGCCTGCGGAGAGGCGGTAGTGTCAGGAAAAGCGGACAGAGGCATAGTGTGCTGCGGCACGGGGATCGGTATATCCATCGCCGCAAATAAAGTTAAAGGTGTAAGATGTGCGCTCTGCACGGATGTCCACATGGCTGAGATGTCAAGAAAGCACAATAACGCCAATGTGCTTGCTCTCGGAGGACGCACCACTTCCGATGAGGACGCCAGAAAGATAACAGAGGCGTGGCTGGATACGGGATTTGAAGGTGGAAGACATCAGCGCAGAGTAAACATGTTGGATGAGTAATTGAATTGGCAGTTATGCCTATGGGCATTTGCATAACGAGTGTGAAAAATGAGTTTGAAAAAATGAATGTGAAAGGCAGGTACAGATTATGAGCAATGTATATGTATTCGATCATCCGTTAATTCAGCATAAGACTGCTATGATAAGAAAGCAGGAGACAAGCGTAAAAGATTTCAGAGAACTGGTAAAGGAAATCGCTATGCTTATGGGATATGAAGCTACGAGAAAGCTTCCTCTCGAAGAGGTGGAGATAACTACACCTATGCAGAAAACAACAGTTAATATGTTAAAGGGTGAGGATATTGCCATAGTACCTATCTTAAGAGCAGGCCTTGGAATGGTGGACGGAATGCTGGCTCTTGTGCCTAACGCAAAGGTAGGACATATAGGTCTTTACAGAGATCCGGAAACTCACGAGCCTGTTGAATATTACTGCAAGCTTCCTAACGATATAGACAAGAGAGAAATATTCGTAGTCGATCCGATGCTTGCAACAGGCGGAAGCGCTTCGGCGGCTATCAACTTCATCAAGGAAAGAGGCGGAAAGAAGATCATATTCATGTGTCTCATCGCTGCTCCTGAAGGTATAGAAGTGCTTCAGAAGGATCACCCTGATGTGGATATATTCATCGCTGCAAAGGATGACTGCCTCAATGAAAACGCATATATCCTTCCGGGGCTCGGCGATGCGGGAGACAGACTTTACGGTACGAAATAATGACTGAAATATCTGCCGATCCGGCGCTTTTTATCAATCGTCCGAGAGATGTCAGCTTCATCGGAAAAATACAGGCATCAAAAGGAATAATTGAAATTTGGAGGAAAATAGAATGAAAAACTTTATACCTGATAATGTCAGCAGGTATGATAACGTATACGACGTGCTGAAGGAGAGAGGTTTTATAGAACAGTCGACGGATGAAGAGAAAATAAGAGAACTCCTTCAAAACGAGAAGGTGAAATTCTATATAGGCTTTGATCCGACGGCTGACTGTCTGCATGTAGGACACTTCATGCAGGTCATAATAATGATGTACATGCAGAAATACGGACACACTCCTGTAGTGCTCCTGGGAGGAGGTACAGGCTTTGTCGGCGATCCTTCCGGAAGGACGGATATGCGTCAGATGATGAGCGCCGAAACGATAGAAAACAACTGCATGGAGTTTAAAAAACTCTTCGATAAATTCATAGATTTTGATGAGGAGTGGAAATACGAAGGAAACGATGGAGTTTTCAAGCCGGGACACGAAAACAAGACTCCTGAGCCGGGAAAGGCCATAGTTGTTAATAATGCGAACTGGCTGCTTCTGCTCAATTATATAGACTTTATAAGAGAGATCGGTTCCTGCTTCAACGTAAACAATATGCTCAGAGCAGAGTGCTTCAAGCAGAGGATGGACAGAGAAGGCGGACTCACCATGTTTGAGCTGAACTATATGCTTATGCAGAGCTATGACTTCATGGTTATGGCTCGTGACTTCGATGTGAAGATAGAGTTCGGGGGCAACGATCAGTGGTCCAACATTATAGGAGGAGTCGATCTGACGAGAAAGAAGACGGGCAAGGAAGTGTACGGCATGACCTTCTCGCTGCTTACCAATTCAGAAGGAAAGAAGATGGGCAAGACCCAGAAGGGCGCTCTTTGGCTCGATGCGGAAAAGACCTCTCCATATGAATTTTTCCAATACTGGAGAAATGTCGCTGATGCGGATGTGGAAAAGTGTCTCAGGATGCTGACTTTCCTGCCTATGGATGAGGTAAGAAGACTTGCTTCTCTTGAGGACAGAGAGATAAACAAGGCTAAGGAGATCCTCGCTTATGAAGTAACCAAGCTTGTACACGGTGAGGAAGAAGCTGTAAAGGCGCGTGACGCGGCAAGAGCTGCTTTCAGCGGCGGCGGAGATATGAGCGCTATGCCTGTGACCGAATTTGCGAAAGAAAAACTTGCAGGGGAAGGCATGGGAGTAGTGACCTTCATCAAGGAGCTGGGACTGGTTCCGAGCAACAGAGAAGGTTTTATGACCATAGAACAGGGCGGTCTTAAGATCGACGGCGAGAAAGTCACCGACAAGAAGATGACGATAACTGAGGCTACCTTCGGCGGAGGCAAGATCCTTATCGAAAAAGGCAAGAAAAAGAAAGTCGTCGTAGAGCTTGTGTAGCTTTGAACTAATATGGATCTGATATGGCTCTGAACTTATAGACGATAAAGAAAAAACGATAAAGAAAATCAAATCAGATATAAAGCGGCGGTGCAGCCTGTTGGCTGTACCGCCGCTTTTTTGTTTTTGTATGGGAAAATTTAATATGTCTTATTGCGGTGTACCAGAATGTACCGCGATATCCGGATAATCCGACTCTGTTATCGTGAAGCCGTATTTTATGCGAGCTCACGATAGAGCGAAGAAAAAATCCCGGTGAAAATATCGTGAATCGTAAGAATCTGTTGTCTGTGATATTATGACATAAAAGAATATGAAGCAGAGAATACTTATATAAGTATTTCCGCACTGTCACTTTAAAAATTTTATTACTGTATATACACACAGTATATTTTTATATTATCTCACATAAAAATAAAAACTGTATTTATTAAAAATTAAAATACTGCATATTTTACAAAGTACATTTTCGTGCTATCATTTTTACTGTCCGATAGTGAAGCTGACAAAATATTTATAACAGAAACAAGGAGGCTGAAATGAGAGAGGCGGAGAGAATCAAAAATTTATGTGAGACGGCGCTTTTTATCGCTATAGTTTTTTTCGGAGTCTTTATCATAAAAATCCCAGGGCCTTTCGGGTACATGCATATAGGTGATTCGATGATATTCCTTGCCGTATTGATGCTGGGAGGAAAACGAGGAGCTGTTGCAGGAGGGCTTGGAGCTGCGATCGCGGATATCGTCAGCGGCTATACGATATGGGCAGTGCCTACGATGATATGCAAAGCGGCAATGGCGATCGTGATGGGTATGATGATAAAACACAGGGCTTTCGGACTTAAAGGAAGACTTTTGTGGATAGTGTCTGCTGTTGCAGGAGGCATAACACAGGGGATACTGTATGAAGTTTTCTGGCTTGTGCTTTTCGGCAAAGCGGCTGCGCTGGCTGCGCTGCCTGGTCTGACTTTCCAGATGGTATCAGGTATCATCATAGCGTTCGTTATTTCAGAGGCTCTGCAAAAGACCAGCCTCAGGAGACATTTCATATATACTACCAACGGCAAAGCGTATAACTGAAGAATGACTGAGGAGAGTGCAGGATCAAAAAATGGCGGGAATACGCAGTAAAAATCTGAAAGGAATAAGAAAATGCTTGATAAGATGAAAAGTTTCAAAAAAATAGATGCGCACAGTCATATAGGATATTTCGGGGGATGGTCCAATGTGGGCATAACGGCAGAAGAGCTGATCGCTCAGATGGATGAATACAATATAGAGAAGACTGTTTTGTGTACATATCCGATAGATGAAAGTATAGAAGCTGTGGACAGATACGGTGACAGACTTGTGGGAGCGGCATGGGTGGATCCTACTGAAGACAATGCTGTGGATATAATCAAGGATGCGGTAAAGAATCATGGGTTCAAAGCAATAAAGCTTCATCCTCTTTCACATAGCTATCTTCCGAATGATGAGTGTGTATTTCCGGTTGCAGAGCTGGCCGGAGAGCTTGATATACCACTCATGATACATACGGGACATCCGCCTTTTTCTCTGCCTTGGAGCGTTGCCCAGCTTGCGGATATATATCCTGATGTGGACATGGTGATGATACATATGGGACATGGCAACGGCATGTATGTGCAGTCAGCTATAGATATGGCCAAGAAGTATCCAAACCTTTATTTGGAAACATCGGGCATGCCTATGCACACTAAGATCAAAGAAGCTTATGAAGAAGTGGGGAGCGACAGGATAATGTGGGGACTCGATGCACCTTTCCATCACCCAACAGTGGAAATGCAGAGAACCATAGTAAGCGGTCTCGATGACAGACAGCTTGAAGATGTGTTTTACAACAATGTGAAAAAACTGCTTAAGCTGTAGAGAACATAACATACAAGGATCAGATGCGCCGGGGCATATTCACTGCCTCGGCGTTTTCGTCTGCTCAAGGGCCGGGTACGTATATTTTAATCATATTCTTAAAACCCTTCAGACTCATTGACAAACATAAAATACTATTATATAATTGCAAAAAGTGATTTATAGACAGCGAAAATCACGGGAAAAGCTTTGAGAATATATTATGTGTGGTATTTTGGATAGCTGTAATGTTAAATAGACATTAAATAATAGCAAAACGTGATTACTATGTTTATGGAGGAGAAGAAAGTGAGAACTTACGATGACAGAATGTTCATAAATACATTTGAACATGAGTACACATGGTTGAACGGGTTTATGAGAAATGTCAGAAGATATGGCAAGCGAAATGCGCTTATGGACCCGGCTACTGAACGAGTATGGAATTACACCCAGCTCAACAGAGAAGTAAATAAGCTTGCTCATGCGCTTCGTCAGGACGGAGTAGGTAAGAACGATGTCGTTATGTCGGTGCTTGCAAACTGCCCGGAATTTTGTTTCACATATATAGGGCCGAGAAAGATAGGAGCTATAGTCAACTTAGCAAATTACAAGCTTTCCTTCGGTGAACTTGCTCTGCTTATAGATCACAACGAGCCGAAAGTAGTGATATATTCCGCAGAAGTTGCCGAAATGGTGACGGAGGCGGTAAAGAGAGCAAAATACAAGCCGGTAAGACTTGTCATGGCGGATAACCTTGCGGGGGAAGCTCTGCCGGAAGGGCATTATTCCTATGAATCCTATGTTTCGGCGCAGCCGGAAAATGAGCCTGAAAAGGATTTTATACCTCATATATACGATGAAGTTGTGAGGATGTGTACCAGCGGCACATCGGCGCTTCCAAAAAGTGTGCCGCTGAACGATATAAACGAAGTCCTTTCAGCTCATGACGCGATCATGCACTATCCGCTGAGCTGTAAAGATGTGTGTTTGAATATGACGCCTTTGTTTCACAGGGGCGGAAGCCATTCGGGCGGCACATGTCCGACATTTTACGTTGGTGCTGCCCTGGTGCTGATGCGTTCCTTTTCACCGAGGACCACACTTCAGTATGTGGAAAAATGCGGAGTCACATTCCTGACAGGATCGCCGGCATCCCTGGAAATGCTGGCAAGGATACAGGAAAAGACACCTTTTGATCTGTCGGGTCTCAAAGGGCTTGTTACGATGGGAGCGCCGCTGGAAAAAGCTGCGTGCAGGCGGTTTATGGAAGTCCTGACTCCTAATATACTCAATGGATACGGAACGACGGAGACTTTCTGGAATTCATTCCTGAGACCTTATGACCTCCCGGACAATGCCGGTACTGTAGGCGGAAGCTGCATAGATGATGAAGTAAGAGTTGTCAAAGTGTATGACGGCCGCAAAGCAGAGCCGGATGAACTGGTCGATAAAGACAATGAGACTGTAGGAGAGATCATAATACAGTGCCCCGGAAAGACAACGTACAGTTACTATAATAACGACGAAGAGCAGAGAAACAAATTCTATAAAGGCTGGATGTATACGGGAGACCTGGGCATCTGGGATGAAAATATGTATGTGACGGTAAACGGCAGAAAAGACGATATGATAGTCTGCTCCGGAGAAAATATATATCCGACACAGATAGAAGAAGCTCTTGCAGACTGTGAAAAAGTGGAAGATTCAATGGTAGTATCAGTGCCGGACAGAGTCAGAGGACAGGCGGTAGTGGCTTACGTCATACCGAGCGATGACTCCCTCACTGTGGCAGAGCTTGCGGATTTCTGCAACAACAGTCCGATGCTGTCTACGTACAAGAGACCGAGATGGTACTGTATAGTAGATGAGCTGCCGAGGACGGCTACAGGGAAGAAAATGCATTACGTCATGAAGCAGAAAGCACAGGAAGATCTGAAAAACGGCGTTTTAAAGAGAAGATAGTCTAAATAAAACATAATACGTAAAAGCGAAAAGAGCGGAAATATAATTTTCCGCTCTTTTCGTATTATAAAGTATTTATATTTATGCAAAGATGACGTTATATTGATTAGTCGTGCGGGGTGAAAGAAATCTGATCGTTGACTATATCGAGAAAAAGTTTTCCTGCCGGATTGAGCATGGATTTTTTCCAGGCTATGCCGCATGGGATAGAATAACTGTCATCGTCAATTGGTATAAAATCTATTACTGATGTCAGAGATTCGCTCTCAAAGCTTGACGGTACTATGGAGATGCCGAGCCCTGAGCTTACAGAAAGCAGCACAGATTTTATATCGCTGAACTGATTTGTTATATTTGGTGAAAATCTGTGAGTCTGGCAGTAATTCATCGTATGCATGTAAAGTATAGGATTTTCCTCCTCTGAAAGCAGTATGAATCTTTCGTTTTGCAAGGAGGCTGCATCAAGTTTTCCCGTTGCGAATCTGTGATCTTTAGGAACGATGAAGCAGAGTTTGTCCGTGTGGCTTTGCAGTACATTGTACTCTTCGTTGTCAGGTATCATATCCATATATATGAAATGAAAATCGTAAGGGTCTTCATCTTCTATAGGGAGCTGACGGCCTGAAGACATATATGTTATATCAACGACTATATCGGGATAACGCTGTGAAAATATTTTGAGCGATCGCAGGAGAAGAGTATCGGAAGTGATTATATTTGCAATGGAAAGTCTGCCCTGAGCACCGTCGTGGAGCTGTTTTACAGCGTAATAACCCTTTTTTGCCGTATCGAATATCTCCTGGGCGTATGGAAGAAAAGCCAAACCCTCTTTAGTCAGCTTTACATCGCGTTTCGTTCTGAAAAACAATTTTACACCCAATTGATTCTCAAGGTCGTTTATCTGTCTGCTTATCGTTGACTGAGGTACATTGTTGTGCCTGGCGGCGCTTGTAAAATTCAATGACTGGCTTACTGCCAGAAAGCTTCTTATTTGGTTTAAAGTTAGTGATTTCATTGCGTTTGTTGACACCTGTGCCGCCTTGATGTATCATCAAGGGAGTTGAAAACACAGCTTAGAAGTATGATTAAAAAATAACGAATCATTTGAAATTATCCATTTTTGCTATCAGAGATATTATATATTATGCGTTTGCGCATGTAAAGTATACTGAAAAAGGATGGACGCCGGCTGGTTAAGAGCAGCAGGAGATGATAGTTTTGGGGGAAATTATGAGCGGGAAAATAGTTGTAACCGGTATGGGTGCTGTAACGCCGATAGGCTGCGGTGTCGATCGATATTGGGAAAGTCTTGTGGACGGAGCATGCGGAATAGACAGAATAAGACAGTTTGACGCCGGAGAGCTTGCAGTGCAGATAGCGGCAGAAGTGAAAGATTTTGATGTAGAAGATCATATGCCTAAAAAGATGATACATGAGACCGATGCTTTTACTCAGTATGCCTATGTGGCGGCAGCGGAAGCTATAGGGGACAAACTGCCTGCGGAAAAAGACAGGACCGGTATAGTGATGGGAACTGCTATGGCCGGAGTTGCTACTACCGCGAGGACTCAGGAAATACTGACCAATGCAAAACATAAAAACGTAGGTCCCAGATTCGTACCGAGGATACTGGGGAATATAGCTGCGGCGCAGATAGCGATAGCTCATGGTATAACCGGTCACAGCGTAACTCTTTCCACTGCGTGCGCATCGGGAGGTGATGCGGTTACTGCGGGAGCTTTGCTGCTGCGCGCAGATGAAGCCGATGCGGTTATATGTGTGGGGGCGGAAAGTATTTTGTGTCCTCTTGTGGTATATTCCCTTGCAAACGCACATACGCTGTCGCGTTTAAATGATGATCCGAAGCATGCGTGCAGGCCTTTTGACATAAACAGAAACGGCTTTGTCATAGGTGAAGGCGGCGGAGCTTTGATAATAGAAAAGGAAGAACACGCACTGAGGCGGGGAGCTCATATATATGCAGAACTTGCGGGATGGGGAAATAACAATGATGCCTATCATGTTATGAAGCCTATACCGGACGGATCGAAATCATCGGTCTGCATGAAACAGGCGTTGAAAAAAGCCGGCCTTGATCCGGAAAACATAGATTACATAAATGCTCATGGTACGGGAACAAAAATTGGTGACGGCGCGGAGATAGCTGCACTTAAAAAAGTTTTCGGCAATGCTTCTCCTGTAATAAGCTCTACGAAAGGAGCTACCGGACATATGATGGGCGCAGGCGGTATAACGGAATCCATTGCGTGCATAAATGCTATAAGATATGGGGTGATACCGCCGGTACTGAATCTCACTGAACCTGACGGAGACATGGATTTTGCGGCCGGCGTCTGCAGAAAGCAGAAAGTGGATATCGCAATGACAAACGCTTTCGGATTTGGCGGTCAGAATTCAAGTCTGATATTCAAAAAATATGAATAGTGTGAATATATTCATTGACAATGCTTTAAAAGGGATTATATACTTAAAAGATGGAGTCTTAAGCTAAAGTGAAAAGGAGAATCTGAGATGTTTAAATCACTTGAAGAAGCAAAACGTTTTATTGAAGAAAAAAGCATTAAGATGGTCGATTTCATGATGATCGATCTTAACGGAAGATGGAGACACCTGACGATACCTGCCGACAGATTTACTGAAGATACTCTCAAAAACGGCATAGGTTTCGACGGAAGCAATTACGGTTTCGCTCCGGTGGAAAAGAGCGATATGGTGTTTATACCGGATCTGTCATCTGCGTATATCGATCCGTTCATGGAGATCCCTACCCTTGCGATGATAGGAGACGTTTACGTTATAGGCGTTCCTGAAAATTATCCTTTCGATCAGGATCCGAGAAATGTTTCCAAGCATGCTGAAGAATATATGAGAAAAAGCGGTATAGCTGATGAGATGCGTATAGGGCCGGAATATGAATTCCATGTTTTTGACCATGTCAGCTATTCGACAGCGCCTAACGAATCGGGATTTAAAATAGATACGGAGCAGGCTGAATGGAACAAGAATAACGATGAATTCAACCTTGGATACAAAATGCCGCATAAGGGCGGATACCACATGGCTCCTCCTCAGGATGTACTATATGATTTCAGAAGCAGAGTCGCTATGCTGATGGAAGATCAGAATATAAAGGTAAAATATCATCATCATGAAGTGGGCGGCCCCGGACAGCTTGAGATAGAAGTTGAATTCGGCGGTGTCACTGAAATGGCAGACAAGACGATGATGACCAAGTACCTGATAAAAAATCAGGCTATTGCAGAGAACAGAACGGCTACTTTCATGCCGAAGCCTGTATTTGATGAAGCAGGAAACGGAATGCACGTGCATATGCATCTGTTCAAAGACGGCAAACCGCTCTTCTACGATGAAAACGGATATTCACAGCTTTCAGAGACGGCAATGCATTTCATGGGTGGTATCCTGAAGCATATAAAAGCGCTGTGCGCATTTACAAATCCGAGCACAAACTCATTCAAGAGACTTGTACCCGGATATGAAGCTCCTGTAACTATAGGTTTTGCTACAGCTAACAGAAGCTCGGTAATACGTATTCCGGCGTACGCTAAAGATCCGGACAAGAAGAGATTCGAAATAAGAAATCCGGACGGTACGTGCAACCCGTACTACGCATTTGCTGCCATACTCATGGCAGGTTGTGACGGAATAAAGAATAAGATCGATCCTGTGGCAGAAGGCTACGGCCCGTATGATTTTAATCTTTATACTCTCAGCGAAGAGGAAAAGAAGAAGATCAAGAGCCTTCCGAGAACTCTTGATGAAGCCCTTGACGAGCTGGAAAAGGATCATGCGTTCCTCACAGAAGGCGGTGTTTTCCCTGAAAGGCTCATAGAGATATGGCTTGAAAACAAGAGAGCAGATACTAAAAAACACAGCGAAATGCCTACACCTATGGAGTTCGATATGTATTACGATCTGTAAAGCCAGTCAGTTAAAAAAGATTTATCGAGATCAAAACATACACCCGGCGGATGTTTGGGGTCACCTCAATTTGCCGCCGGGTGTTTTTATATGCAAAAAACCCCGCATCAGATGCGGGGCGTGTTTATCAATAAGAAATGTTATTTTTTTATGTAAGACGATCTGCGGGATATGATCGCTCCTGCCAGTCCGAATAAGACAGCCCATGAGATCCATCCGAAGCCGAAGCTGTAGAACGGCATACTTTCGACAAACCGGAAAGGCGCGCCGAAGCTGAACAGTATCTCGCATAAACTTCCGATAAGAGCTCCGACGAATGAGCATTTGACCACTGTATCGGGGATACGGTCTTTGAAAAGCGAGAGAACTATTACGGTCAGTACTCCCGGATATACGAAGCTGAGTACAGGGCTTGCGAGTGAGATTATCTTATCGAGTCCGAAGTTTGCTATGCAGGTGCTGAGTATGCACATTGCTGCAATGAGCAGCTTATAATTAAGTTTGCCCTTTGAAAGTGTGTTGAAATAATCGGATGCTGCGCTTACAAGAGCAATAGCCGTAGTCAGGCACGCGAGCATGACGATCACGCCCAGTATTATGACTCCTGTGTGACCCATCAGCCCTTCGGTTATACTCAGTATCAGAGAAGAACGGTTGATGCTGAGGTTGAAGTATGTAGATACTGTTGCGCCGAGGAACGTCAGTCCGCAGTATATCACCATCAAGGCAAAGGAAGCTATGAGGCTTGAATTCCTTACTACTTTGTATTTTATATTTGTTTCGGTATAACCCTTGTCGCTCACGTTTTTTACTATTATTATACCGAAGATCGTTGCCGCTAAAACGTCCATAGTCTGGTAGCCGGAATTTATCCCTTCAACGACTACGTTTTCCATCATGGCTTCCTGGGAAATATCTCCAAGCGGCGAGATTATGCCGGCGATTATAAGTATCAGCAGTCCTATCATGAGGGCAGGAGTCAGAGCCTTGCCTATGATGTTTACGACAGATGACTGACGTATGGAGAAAAGCATCACCAGCAGAAAGAACATCGAAGTCGATATGATCGGACTGATGTTTCCGAATAGAGGCACGATAAACATTTCGTGAACTGTTGCGCCCGTTCTTGGAACTGCTATCACAGGGCCTATGCACAGTATTGTCACGGACAACAGTATTTTGCCGGGTATGTTTCCTATTTTATTCGTTATGTTTGATATTTCGCCGTCGTTTCTTATCAGTGCGAATATCGCAAGTATGGCGATGCCTATATCGGCAAGGTAGTAGCATATGAAGCCTATGACCCATTCAGGACCCGATCCCATGCCGAGGTACGGCGGAAAGATGATATTCCCCGCACCGAAAAACATTGAAAAAAGTGCAAATCCAATAAATATCTGATCTATGAAGCGGCGTTTTCTGTTTTCGTTTAGTGAATTCATTTTTGATTTCCTTGAAAGTATGATTTTTGATATCGTATTAAGATACCGTAGAATAAGTTATCACATAAAGCATTGAAAATCAATCGGATAAGATAAAAAGGACGTCAGCGTTTTGCAGGATTTACCACAGTTTATATGAAAAAAGAGATGAAATTCTTTGACATTGCAGCTATTAACGTGTAAAATAACTTTGTGTCACAAAAGTGACATGAATTTTTCGTGCGAGCAGGATGGGGATCCGTCCGGGCAGACACGGCTAAAAATAAATAAGTTTTAGTTCGCCGAAAACAATGCAGTACAATAGGTGTTGTATTCGAGTAGGCAGGGCCGAAAAAAATTGAAGCCCTAACCCAGAGCAGCGCGAATCGCGGTAGGTCTCATGCAAGAACAGTCCGAAGCAAAGCGAGGATACTGTTTACTGCGGAAGCCCTAACCCAGAGCCGCACAAGTCGCGGGATACAGCTTCAATTCCAGTAGGTAGAAAGGAAGAAAGATGAGTTCATTTATCGCAAAACCTGCAGAAGTTGAACGTAAATGGTACGTTGTTGATGCAGAAGGTAAGAATCTCGGAAGAATGGCATCCCAGATAGCTGCCATCTTAAGAGGAAAGAACAAGCCGACTTATACTCCTCACGTTGACTGCGGAGATTATGTCATCGTTATCAACGCAGAGAAAGTGGAAGTCACAGGCAAGAAGAGAAAAGAAAAGATCTACAAGAGACACACTGGCTATCCGGGCGGTCTCAGAGAAGTGACTTTCGAAAAGATGATGGAAAAACATCCGACCGAAGTTGTACGACATGCCGTTAAAGGTATGATGCCTAACGGAAAACTCGGAAGACAGATGTACAAGAAGTTAAAGGTTTACGCAGGTCCTGAGCACAATCATCAGGCTCAGAAACCGGAAGTTCTGGATATTTAGGAAGGGAGGAATCAAGCGATGGCAAAGACACAGTACTACGGAACAGGAAGAAGAAAATCTTCAGTTGCTAGAGTTAGATTGATCCCTGGTAGCGGAAATATCACGGTAAACAAGAAGACTCTTGATGAATATCTTCCGGAAGAAATCGTAAAGAGAGAGGTAAAAAGACCTTTTGAAATCGCCGGATGCGAAGGAAAATTCGACGTTATCGCAACTGTTCACGGCGGTGGATATACCGGTCAGGCAGGAGCTTTGAGGCACGGTATCTCAAGAGCTCTGTGCGAAGCTGACAGAGAAGCGTACAGACCGGCACTCAAAGCAGCCGGATTCCTTACAAGAGACTCAAGAATGAAGGAAAGAAAGAAGTACGGTCTCAAAAAAGCGAGAAGAGCAAGCCAGTTCTCAAAGCGATAATCTCGAACGAGTTTCAAAACGCTGGAAGGCTTGTAATTACTATGTTTTACAATTTGTGGAAGTCGCAGGAAAGTGTCAAATTGGCATAAGCTTGCAACACAATTGCAACAAACCGAAAAAAGAAATTTTTTAGAGATGTTACCCATAAGGGTAACATCTCTTTTTTTCGAGTGAAGCATTACTCTATAAAGCATTCCAGTTTATTTGCCGCCTTAAGCAGAACGCTTAAGTCTAAATGGGTATAAACTGTTTCGGTAACATTCCTAAAGATTGTCCGTTTAGTTTTGCTCTAATTGTTGAAGACACATCCAAATCGGCTAACAATGATGTGAATGTGTGCCTTGTGGCATGGGGCGTATAATTCCGTCCTAGATTCTCCATCAATTTCTTGAAAGTCTTAAGGTATTGGTCATAGCTGACAGGATTTTCAGGATGTTTTTCATTTGGGTACAAATATTCCCCAGTACCACTGTTATACCAACTATCAAAGAAAGGGTATATAGCATCAGCAATATGAACCTTTCTCTTGGCGTTAAGTGTTTTTCCTTTCGGAATAAAAAAGTAATGCTCCTCGATAAACACATCACACTTTTTTAAATTCAGAAACTCTGAAATGCGAAGACCGGTCCACATAAGCACAAGGATGCTCTGACAGAATTTATCATCTTTTCTTTGCCACAAAAGTTTAACCTCCTCATGTGTTAAGTGATTTTCTTCGTATGTGGCCTTTTTAGCTGTCAAATCAACGAACTCCGAATAAATCTTTCCTACAAGGTCATATTTCATTGCATATTCATACATTATGCGGAATAGCACATATAATGTCGGATAGTTCTTATCACTATTGTCTATGAGGTCTTGTAAATCTTGTAACCGTATTTCTGCAAACCTTCTTTTATGTAAAGAAGTGCAGTTGTTAAAGACGTATTCATAGGCATCAAGTGATGATTTGCCAACAAGAGGTTACTTAAAGGCATAAACCTTTCTATATAGCTCTTCAAAGGTTGTATTTGCTGCAGAAACATCATATGGATTTTGATTATATTCATTAAACATTTCTAAAGCAACCTTTTTGGTTGGCGCATAGCCGATAATAAGTTGCTTATAATTCACCTTGCCCTTTTCATGATCCAATTCTGTTCCTACTGTTTTACGAACTAGGAATTTGTTTCTTCTGTTTCCTGGTAATTTGTAAATGCTACCATAACCATTTGGTAATCTCATAATATCGCTCCCTTCTATTTTTAATATGTATGTAGCCTTTTCGTAAAGGGAACATGACCTGAGATTTATCGGGTTACTTTAGTATAGCTTGAGCGCATCTTTTCCAAAGAGCATAGTCTTCCGGACTAACACCGCCAATTTCAGAAAGCTGTTTAATGCTTTGCCAGTCACGAAGGAAATAGTTTAGCATTGGTTCTTTGAATTCCATTTTAAGGGTCTTGTTATCATTAGATGTAATTTCAATCTCAAAAGTATCATCTATTGCGAAGAGCAGTGGAAGAACATCTGAATCTGTAACAATTTTAAATTCAAGAAATTCATTTACAGGAACATCTAAGCATGTAGCAATCCTTTCTAATTGATCCCTTTTAGGCGTAATCTTGTTTGCTTCATACTTTCTAATGGTTACTTCATGAATCTTGGTCATATCCCCAAATTGCTTTTGAGTTAGACCTTTCATGCTTCGATGAAATTTAATTTTTCGCCTAGTGTCATAAAAGTTACCTACCTTTCAAGGGTATTATAGCATGCCAAAATAATGTGTCGATAATACTTAACAGAGTGAAAAAAGCAACAGTAAAATGAAAGGAGCAGGGAAATGAGCGCGGAGATGAACGAAAAAATTTATATCGAACTACCGAAGTTCACAGGTAGAAATGTAAAAATTAATGAAATAGCCAAAGCAACAGGCAAAGATCCCAATTATGTACGGATTGGACTGCAACAAGGCTTTCTAAAATTTGGAACAGCAGTAAAGCTTGATGGATCCAGTGAGTATAACTACTACTTCCCAGACAAGAAAGTCTGGGAAGAGACAGGGTATTTCAGAGATGTAAAACAAGAGGATGTGGGGTGATGCTGATGGAGGAAACAAAATTGAAATTGATTAACATGGCAGAGGTAGAGGTAGTTGAATGGCTCCTCTACCCTTTAATCTCATTTGGCAAAATTACTATTCTGCAAGGAGACCCTGGCGAGGGGAAAATAACTGTAATGCTATACCTCATTGCATGTTTAACAAAAGGTGAGCCATTGTCTTTCGTAGAAGAAGGACTGCCAGCTGAGGCAATAAGTGTAATTTACCAAACTGCTGAAGACGGACTTGGCGATACTATAAAGACAAGATTGCTAGAAGCAGGGGCAGATTGTTTTAAAGTTATTGTTATTGATGATAGTGAGGAAGCATTAACCATTGTTGATGATAGATTGAAATTAGCGATTGAGACTACAGGAGCAAAGTTGATTGTATTAGACCCACTGCAAGGATACATTGGCTCAGGTATAGATATGCATCGTGCTAATGAAGTCAGACCGCTGATGCATAGGTTATCGGTGTTAGCGGAGAAATATAAATGTGCCATTGTCTTAATCGGCCATATGAATAAAACAGTATGGGAAAAGCAGGGTATCGTGCATTAGGCTCTATTGACATTCCTGCAGCAGCGAGAAGCGTTATTGTCTGTGGAAGAGTTAAAAAAGATCCTGAAATGCGAGTACTATGTCAAATTAAAAATCCCCTTGCACTGGAAGCACAGGCGATCGCATTTCGTCTAGATAAAGAGAACGGTTTTCAATGGGTGGGTAAAGTGGACGTGTCTATTGATTAACTATTATCAGGAGAATGTAAAGCAAGTAGATTACAAGAAGTGGAATTATTCCTCAAAGAAATTTTAGCTGATGGAGAAACCTCAGCGGTAGAAATATATACACTTGCAGAGCAGGAGGGTATTAAGCAAAAAACACTCAGGAAAGCAAAAGACAAGTTAGAAGTTGCTGTCATAAAAAAGAAAAATAAATGGTATTGGAATCTATAGTGAAGTTCGCAAGGTGGCAAGATTCCCCTTTATAAAAGAATGGTCATCTTGCCACCTTGCTTTTATAAGGAGTGGTGAATTATGGGAGATGATATACAAGTCAGCAAGAAACTTTTCAATGCATTGTATCGATATCATGTATGCGGACAGAGGGAAGAAGAACTTCTTATTAAAGAGCAACTGGCAGAAAAGATGGAGAGGCATATAAAACGGATTGTTTATACGCAGGTCAAGAGAAAGGATGTCAAGCGGTCAGTGGACAGTCATAGATGACAGGACAGAAACGTTACGTTTCTGTAATACAGATAGAGCAGAAAGCCCTCGGCGTGTGAGCGCGAAATATACCCATGGCACAAATTTTACGATTTATACTATGTGTATTTCGCCCTGCGGGGCCGAGGCAGCTTTGCAGAAAAGGGGTGATTAAATGAAGCGCATTCATTTATAAGAATGCAAAAACTGCCTGACGTGGTCGGGAAAATAGACTATATCACAAGTCAGGAAAGACAGGAGTATCTATATAGCGTATATAGGACTTGTGACGATGGTTTCTGAAGGAAGCTTGCAGAAGAGAATCAGAGGGATTTTAACCGTAGTGGCAGTGTAGGAAAGTGTATCGAAGCAAGGGCATTGATTATAGCATTGCTGGAAGAATATCAATATCTGAAGCCTGATGAAGTGTTGAAAAAGTTCACTGATTATTTCAAGGAAAAGTATGGCGTGGAATGTATATCGGCACTTCATCACAACAAACGACAGACAAATTATCATATTCATTTCATCTTTTCCGAACGAAAAGAACTGCCTGAACCAATAGTGAAAATTGCAACACGCAATATGTTTTATGACGAAATCGGTAAACATCGGAGAACGAAAAAAGAAATACTTGATGCAGAGGGGAATATAAGAAAAGGATGCTATATCATACCAAAAGGGGAAGTATATAGCGCTCATTATTTCGAACCGAAAAATCGGTATTTCAAATCAAGAGCATTTTTGAAAGAACTAAAAGAAGGTTATACGGAACTGATAAATCAACAAATCGGTAAGGAAGAAAATCGATTGGAAGTATATCAAAAAGACAACATATATTTGCCAACAAAGAAAGTATGCAAGAACAATCCCAATGAAGATTTTATTAAACAGAATAATAAAGCAGTTCAGGACTGGAACTATGCAGCATCATTTGCAGCAGGTATTATGTCTGAGGATCATGTGAAAGAGGTAAAGCGAAAAGAAATATCGGAACCTATCAAGGGGACAATTGAAACAGGAGAAGATAAGTTTGCGTATTGAAATATTATAAAAACTGCAACAAAAGTTATCAACCTACTGGTAAAAGAATGGATTCGTTTGGCTCATGCAGAACGACCTGATGCAAAAGCAGACATGTTCAGTAAAATGATAAATTATTGCAGGTAAAGAGTTTTAGCTGCGAGAAAAAGAGAACGTTGAAGATAAAACGGATAGAGCAGTAGAGAAGATGGTGTACTGCTCTGTCAATACGTAGTAGGGTTTTGAAAGGAGATATTAGCATGAAAAAGGAAATCACTTACACAGAGCGTGATGGGTATTTATATCCCGACTTGGAACTTCCTGAACAGAAAGAAGTGAGTATTGGAAGATGGGGACAAAAGCATAAAAGATTTCTGAAGAAAACAAAGAGGATTACATATTACAGATTACTGACCAGTGGGAAGCTGACGGAATATCTTGCGGAAGTTGATAATCAGGCACAAAATCTGTTTGACACAATTGTAAATCAAACGAAAGAAGTGCAGGATATCACAGAAGAATTGAAAGCCCAAAATCCTATGGAGTGGGTTCGACATATGAATTTGATAATTAATATGGCAGAAGAATTTGTGTTGCAGGAACTTATATATGTATAAAGAGTGTTTTATATGATGGCGATTAAATAATTATTACAAGCATAGGTTGAATTATGAAAAATATAGCCTATGCTCATTTTTTTGGGGGCTGTAGAGAAAAAAAGTCTGTACTTGCAAAGTTTTTATTTATGGATTATTCTATTTACAAAGGGACGTAATCATATAAGGAGAATTAAAGTGAAGGTAAGTTACAATAAACTTTGGAAGTTGTTAATTGATAAAAATATGAAAAAATACCAGCTTAGGCAAAATGCGGCGATCAGCAGTAATTCTCTTGCAAAGCTGGGAAAAGATGAGTTCGTTAGTATGGAAGTTCTTATGAAAATATGCAGTGCATTAGAATGTAATATAGGTGATATTTGTGAGTTTGTTGAGGAGGATAAGCATGTCTAAGAAAACAGAAGAACAAATATCCTACAACATGAAACGTGTAAAGAATAAGGGATCGGAAATAGAAATTCTTTTACAAAAGGAGCTATGGAGTAGAGGGCTACGATATAGAAAAAATGTTAAAGGAATTACAGGAAAACCGGATATAGCTTTTATAGGTAAAAAAATAGCCGTGTTTTGTGACAGTGAGTTTTGGCACGGATACGATTGGGAGAACAGAAAAAATGATTTCAAGTCCAACACCGAATTTTGGATACCTAAAATAGAAAGAAATATTCAGAGGGATATAGAAGTTACTAATGAGTTGGAAGCCCAAGGCTGGATTGTGATTCGATTTTGGGGAAAAGAAATTAAAAAGAATGTTTCGGGTTGTGCCGACGAGATAGAAAGGATATGGAAAGAAAGATGAGAGATGCTTTAAGATCAATAGATTTATTTGCAGGAATAGGTGGAATTCGGATAGGTTTTGATAATGCTTTTGGCGAACAGATTCGCACCGTATTTGTTTCTGAATGGGACAAATTTGCCCAGAAAACATATGAAGCAAACTTTAAAGACGATTTTAAAATTGCAGGAGATATTACTAAAATTGATGAGGAAAGCATTCCGGAGTTTGATATTTGTCTTGCAGGATTCCCTTGCCAAGCATTCAGTCTTGCCGGTAAGCGTATGGGATTTGATGATGATTATAAGGGCTTATGCAGAGGAACATTGTTTCAGGATGTAGTAAGAATTTGTGAACATCACAAGCCAAAAGTAATTTTTTGTGAAAATGTAAAAGGACTTAAGATTCACGATAGAGGAAGAACATTTAAGGTTATAACAAAGGCTTTTGAACAAATAGGATATACAGTATATAGCAAAGTTTTAAATAGCAAGGATTTTGGCGTTCCACAGAATAGAGAACGAATTTATATTGTTGCATTCAGAAGTAACATTAACAGTAAAGGCTTTAAATTTCCTGAAGGGGATAATGATAAAACATGCATTAAGGACATTTTGGAAAAGGCACCTATTTCTTCAAAATATTATTTAAGTGATGTTTATTTAGATACCTTGAAAGCACATAAGGAAAGACATAAAAATAAGGGGAATGGATTTGGATATGAAATTCGACCTTTGGATGGGCAGGCCGGTGCTATTGTATGCGGTGGAATGGGCAGAGAAAGAAACCTTATTATTGATTCCAGACCTCACAGTATGGTTCCGGTGACGCATATTAAGGGCGAAATTAATAAGGAGGACATTAGAAAGTTAACTCCACGTGAATGGGCGAGATTGCAAGGATTTCCTGAAAGTTATACGTTAGAACTTGCGGATACGCATTTATATAAGCAATTTGGCAATTCGGTTACGATTCCAGTGATTGAAGCCATTGCTAACGAGATAAGGAGAGTTTTGGAGAATGAGCAGAAAGTACAATAAAGGGGAATGGTCAGAACTTTATGCATTTGCAAGACTTTTAAAGGAAGGCAAGATGTATGCTGCAGATGAAAATGTAAACATGATAGAGGATGTGTATTTCCCTATTTTGAAAATCTTAAGAGAAGAAAGTGCTACAGAAGAATTTACATATGAACCCGGACAGGTTATAAAAATTTTCAAAAATGATGAGTTGATAGACGAAGTCTCTGTTGAAACAGTAGCAGAAAACGCTCAACTTTTGTTTGATAAGATCTTTGAGGGTGGAGCAACTTCAGGTGCATTCGAAATTAACGAAATAGATGAATTTCTGGACAACATGCATGTTACGAAAATCAAAGCATCATCTAACGAAAAGGTTGATATGACATTGCAAATACATGATATAAATACAGGGTTCAATCCAATTGTGGGTTTCTCTGTAAAATCTGATGTTGGTTCACCACCGACATTATTAAATGCGGGTAAAAATACAAGAATCAGTTACGAAGTTAAAGGAATCACAGACGATGATATGCGTGAAATCAATACGATTGACAGCACTGTAAACAGAGAATACATGAAAGAGCGCATGTCAGAACTTTGCAGAAGAGCTGATGATATTGTATTTGCTAATGTTAAAGAACAGGTCTTTGAAGATAACCTTATTCTGATTGATAGCTTACTTCCATCAATATTTGGAGAGATGGTTCTTCTGCATTATAAGATTATTGCAAACGGTACATATGACTGCGAATTGCTGATAGATATGTTATCTGAATTCAATCCGCTGGGTTACAGACAGAGTAATGTTTATCGTTATAAATTTAAAAAGATGCTGACAGCTGCTGCCCTTGGTATGACTGCAGGTAAAGAATGGGATGGTTATGAAGCAGCAACAGGCGGATATATCATCATTAAAAAAGACGGTGATGTACTGTGCTACCATCTCTATAACAGAGACTACTTTGAAGAATACCTAATGAGAAATACTCAATTTGATCGCCCATCTGCATCAAGACATGATTACGGTTATGTTTATAAAGTTGGAGAAAAATATTATATCGACCTTAATATACAGGTGAGATTCAAAAGTATTAAAAGTGCTAGTGAAATGTACTCTGACAAATGGAATGAAAAAGCAGACAGAGTTAGAGAGCATGCAAGACTCGTTTATAATGGAGAAGAAGTAGACCTTTAATAGTATATTAACTAAAAAGAATATCCTTGAATACTCATAAATTATATGGAAAGGAAAATCCAAATACTGTTTTAAAAGTTGGGTTATATGTGTAATGTAATGAAGCTGGAAAGTATTATTATTGAAAACTATAGACAGTTTGACAGTGCAAAATTAACCTTTGATGAAGGCGTTACTATATTAGCAGGTGCTAATAATAGTGGGAAAACATCGTTGATCAATCTAATTAAAAACATTTTTGTTGATGAGAAAACGGAGTATAATATGTCGGATATACCCGCTGGCAATATGCAGGAATGGATTGAAGTTGCGTATATCTTATTTAGAGATTTTTTTACAAGCGAAAAATCAGAAGAAGATATTGACAGAGAACTGGTAGATTTATTTATTCCAAAAGATGAAGCGTTGCCTAAACGTTTAGTGAAGACAACCAGCGTTAAGATTCATGTTTCATATAATCCAGATAATGATGATATAAAATTGTTTGCGGATTACATTATGGATTTGGATGACGAAAAACATGATTTCTATTTTCTCTTTACATATGAAATAATGCGTGCAAAGTGGACAAAAACAATAGTTGATAATTTCTCTAAAATAAAGCAAAGATTTGAGGAAATCGAAGAGGACAAGAGTAAACTTACAGCTCAGTCCTCTGAAAAAGATAAGAATAATGTTTTGCTTAAGGAAAGATACTTGAAACAGCTAATTGTATCTTTATATGTTCAATCAACTGTTTCAGTAGGTTATTTCTGTGATAAAGAGTACATAAATAAATGTAAATTCGAAGAGACAAGGGAATTTAGAAAACTGTTCAATTTCTGCTTTATCAAGGCTAGCAGACCATTAGATGATGACGAATCCGACCATTCTCATATGCTAAGTAAACAGATGATTAGAATGGCCAAGTTAGATGACAGTTGGAATGAGCTGATTGAAAGATTACCAGATGAAATATTAAAACCTATTCAGGAAAAAGAAATTGATAAAACTGTTCGTGATACATCTTTAAAATCATTAAAAGATACCATTACAGCTATGGAACAGACTAATGGGGGTAAATCTGGTGAGTTGATGTTAGATATGCAAGTGACAGAAGATGCTATCAGCGATTTTCTACAAAGAATAACGATAGCTACCTATAATGTAGATGGGTATTATTTAGGAGAATCATCTCAAGGTCTTGGATATAGTAATATGATTTATATTCATTTACAATTGAAAGAATATGAAAAGAACATTAATCCACTTAAAGTCAATATGTTTTTATTGGAAGAACCAGAATCTCATATGCATCCACAGATGCAACAGGTGTTTATTAAGTATTTATTGAATTACTATCAGTCAAAATTACAGGGTCTTATTACAACGCATTCAAATGAAATAGTTCGCTCTACAGGCATTTCTAATCTGCGTGTAATTAGACATGCAGGAAATTATAAGAGTAATTTGTACGATTTGTCTACGCTTTTGAAGGAATTAAAAGATTCTGAAGAAATTAAGGATAATGAATTAGCGAATTTCTTCGATTGGTTTTTTGAAATCGGTTATTCAGAAATTATTTTTGCAGACAAGGCGATTTTTTATGAAGGTGATACAGAAAGGCTGTTTATTCGAAAGGCCATGACATTTGAGCAATATAAGAAATTAGGCCAACAATATGTGGCATTTGTCCAAGTGGGTGGTGCGTATGCCAAAAATTATGAGAAATTGATTGAATTATTGGAAATTAAATCACTGATTATTACAGATATAGATTATGGGAAAGACGAAATAACTGTTGAAGACATCGGTAACTCACAAACGACAAATGCAACTATAAAACATTTTTACTCCATCAATCATCCATTAGATAATCCAACGGTGACTAATTTATATGCGTGGAAAGAGGCTAAAGAAAATGTATTTGATGAGTTGATTTCGATATGTTTCCAAACTAATATGGATGGGCATGCAAGGACCTTAGAAGAAGCAATGCTGAATAAATATTTCAACATCAATGTGAGTACAATTTTTAAGAAGAGTGAATGGACGCAGAAAAGAAGTGAATCAAAACTTAATTATTCTATTCCCGACAAAAAAGACGGTAAAATAATATCTGACGATGATGAATTGTCAGTACGGGATATTCTGACTGCTACTTCTGGGAAAAAGACAGATTTTATGTATTCTGTAATTATGAATGATTATGTTGAGAAGATGATGCCAGAGTACATAAGTGGAGGTTTGCAATGGTTGATGGAATAGCGGAAAACATATTCTTGATCAATGCACCAGCAGGTAGTGGGAAAACTACATGGATTAAACAACAGATTGAAAGATATCTTTTGAAAAATCCCAATGATAATGTTTTGTGCATTACTTATACTAATCGAGCAGCTGAAGAACTAGGGAGTGGTTTGGATAATAAACGAGTGTATTTTGGAACTATCCATAGTTTTATAAATGATTTTATCGGAAGTTTTTTTTCTCATGCTGCGATTATAGAACTTTATTGGGAAGTTTATAAAAAACAAATTGCTGAGCGCATAGAAAATGTAGAGCAAAAGAGTAATTGGATCGAAAGTAATGAAAGATATAAGGAAACGTACGGAAAATTAGATTTAGAGACTGTATATGATAACATTGAGGCAATTTCATATAATGAAACGCCTTTTAACTCTTTATATCGAGGTGCTTTGAGTCATGATGATTTAATCTCGTTCACACGATTGGCGGTTGACAAATTTCCTGTAATTAAAAAGAAAATATCGGACAAATATCAACTTATATTTATTGATGAGTATCAAGATACTGCAGCTGACGTCCTTCATATTTTTCACACATCTGTAATTGGGAAGAAGAGTGAATTGTATTTGCTTGGCGATAAAATGCAGCAAATATACAATAATTATAATGGGGAGTTTGAGGAACAATTTAAAACATTCAACAGGTCTATCAGTCTTTCTACAAATTATCGAACTACTCCTAAAATAGTGGATATTTTGAATGCAATTTATAATGATAAAACTTTGAAACAATCTCCATATGAAAAGAATAGTAATGAGGCAATGTCTTTTTTGCCTAAAGTGATTTTCACCGCAGACACAGAAAAAAGCATAGCAGACATTAGAGTAAAATACAGTGATGCATTGGTTCTGTTTTTATCAAACAAAACACGTTTTCATAGTATTGGTGCTGGCAATTTGTACGACGCATATGTAAAAATGGAAAAATATCGATTTGGAAGAAAATACAATGCTGTTGATGTTCTAACAAAAGAAGATGCGAGAGAAAATGATACGGTATTAAGTTTTTTGTTTATGATTGATCAAATGGTTAGAGCTTATATGAAAGGTTGCTATGGTGAAGTTATTAGAGGGATTCGTAAGCATCACATATTTTGTAATGCAGAAGGATACACTATTCAGAAACATTCTGACAAAAGTTCTATAAAAGCAAAATTAGAGATACTTTTTAATTCGTATACTGATTTATCCACAACTATTGAAGGCTTTTTAAGTACTTGTCATGAAATGGATTTTATTAGAAAAGAAATATATTTTGCTATTAACGAGGATGCGGATTATGAACTAATAAAAGATATATGTATTCAGGAAATTAGAATACTTTCCGATTATTTGAATGATCCAAGTGTTTCTACGCAACATGGAGTAAAGGGGGAGAGTCACGATACTGTTATATTTGTAGCAGATAATAGTAATAATCCGTCTGTTCACATGTCAAGGTTTTTTAAACTTTGGAGCGATACGAGTGTTACATTATCAAAATTTGATGATTTCTATTATCGCTATAATAGTATGATCAAAGAAATTGAGACTGCTATAGGAATAAAATGTTCTGACTTAAAGGCAGATAGCTATAAGCAAGCGGCAAATACAATTGATAGGTTGTTACAGAACTTTATTATGGGGAATGAAACGGATTCGTATTATATACACTTGTTGAAAGATAAGATGGACAAATATATTGGAAAGAAAAATGTCACTAATGTAAGAGCTTGTTTAAAGGAAAGTACAGTATATGGACCGCTTTGCGCTTATAGATTATTTTATGTAGGCTGTTCACGTGCAAGAAAGAATCTTATTATATTGATTGATAAATCGGATGTTGATAGTTTTATAGATGAATTAAAGAATAAGTTTATAGTATGTGGATTTGAGACAGAGGAAACTGAATAAATGTTGCGTTGTTCATGGCTCCACAAATGGGAGCAACTTCCTCTCTGACTCAAAAGAATAGGTGGAGACAAAAGAAAAAGAATGCTGAAATCACTCGATTTCAGATCCATCAGACCAAAGAATATAGCATCGGTAGTTGAGTGGGAATAATCACCAAACAAAAGCTGAAATTATAGATATAAGGTAGCGTAAATGACGCTAGGACATAGCATGAAAGGCTATCTACTTGTAACTTACTTGCAACAATTGCTTGTAGTGATTTTTGAAAATCAAGTGTTTTCAGTTCTTAAAGCGTTAATCGAAACGACCAAAGAGATAGGGAGCCCTATCCCAGCGAGGTATGCTTTTCAAAACACATTCGTGTGGACATCCCCCGAATTCCAACCCTTGGAATCGGGGGATTTTTTTATAGGAGTGAATAGTAAGTTTAAATTGTCGGAGTGGTTATATAAGGTTATAATGTTTTTGATGACGTTGTTTGGAAGTGCGAAGGGGAATGTTATTGCAGTCGGTTATAATCGGCGTAGTAGTTTGTATATAGAAAAAGATAGAGAATGTTGCATGCGGAAGGAAATAAATGGGTAATATAACAAAAAAACAGAAAAATGAAGAGAAGGTACATTCTTTTGATGGGTTTAACTTTTTATCTATTTTTGATGAACAGTTTTCAATAGACGATTTTGATAAATCTATTCAGACTGGAAGCGATGCATCTAAGAGTGTTCTTTCGAAAGCCAGGGTAGCAGTAAAAAATGCTTATGGTGCGCTTGACAATGATGAAGCCTATTATTATGAAGTCAGTATGACAGATGAATTGAAAAAAGCTATAGATTCTGGAGAGGTTAGTCTGATTACCAGTAAAGATGGCCTAGTGTATGCACAGCTTCGTGGGGAGAAAGGCCGTTTTGGTAAGCCCCTACCAATAGAAAAGCATTTGAAAGAACAAGAACTAACAGTCGCGCAGATAGAACTTGCTATTCAGATGGATGCAATCAGAGATCAGCTTGAATCCATGATAGCCACGCTCAAGACCATTGAAGGGCGAGTAACTGAAGTGATCCGGGGACAACATAATGACCGTATTGGATTATTTTATAGCGGGTTAAGTTTGTATGCTGAGTCTCGGAGAGTATCAGATGATAATTTGAGAAAATTGACACAGGTAAATGCTCTTAAAGCGCTAAGCGATGCAAATTCACAGGTTATACAGGAAATCAGGACAAACATTGAATATCTGGTTACGGAACAATATAGAGGCAGAAAGGATAGCACTAAAGAAATTGATGAGCGATTGTCATCGATAAATAAGTGCTATGACGTTGTTTACAGATCGTCTTTTCTGAAGGCCGCAATCTACTATGAATGTGGTGAAATAGAGGCGATGTTCACCTGTATTGAGGAGTACAGCAGATTTGTACAAAAGCTCATTATTCCGTATACAGGGATGCTGAGTGAATTAGACAAAAATGAAAAGTTTATTGAAAAAGGGACATGGGGAGCAATTGCAAAGACACTGGGTATATGCAGTGAAATAAGAGAGAAATTAAGCACTGCGGAAAAATTTCTGCTTTCTATGAAGGGAGAATGAAATGGCAAAAGATAAAAGAGTAAAGGGATGTCCAAATGAGGCCTGTCCTATGCATAACGAAAAGAAAAAACAACCTGCTGAAAATGAATATTGCCCTAAATGTGGTTCGAGGTTGATCTTTGTTTGTGAGAAGTGTTTTGCGGAAATTGAAGATATAGATTATTCTCATAAAAAATGCAGACGTTGTGAAACTGAAACTGCCGAGAAAAAAGAAAAGGTCAAAGATACTGTAAAGAATGCTGTAGGAAAGGTAGGTGCAGCAGGGATATTAGTTGTTGGTGCAGCTGTGAAGGGAATGCAAAAGGAGGGTGGTAGGCAGGCAGCCGCTGCCGGCTCGAAAGTTGTGAAAAAGGCGATAGAGGTTATCCCGAAAGTGATTCGCAAATAGAGTGTAGCCGTATCATAATGGATTCATTGTTAAAAACTGTTAAGGGAGGATGAGTTTGAATGGCTGATAAAGATTTGATAATTAAGTCCGAACTGGCTCCAATTGTTGAAGAGATTAAAACTGTTATGGAGACAGCCAGAAGTAATGTCACGCGACAGGTAAATAATGAACTTTTGAATACATACTGGAATATTGGTCGTATTATTTGCGAATATGAGCAGTCAAACCCGGAAAGAGCTGATTATGGGAAACAAACATTAAAAGAGTTGGCAAAAGAATTGACTAAAGAATTTGGTAAAGGTTTTTCTAGAGCTAATCTTTATAATATGCGCTTGTTTTATTTAATGTATGAAAAAGTCCAGACACTGTCTGGAAAATTGAGTTGGTCACATTACTGTGAGTTGCTTTCGATTTCCGACAAAGATAAAAGAAGTTTCTATGAAAAGGAGGCTATCAATTCTAATTGGTCTGTTCGAGAATTGAAACGTCAGATAGATAGTTCTCTGTTTGAAAGGCTGCTTCTTTCTCGTGGAAATGCAGACAAAGAGCAAGTAATGGAGATGGCTATTCAAGGAAATGAAATTAACAAACCTGCAGACATCATTCGCGACCCATATGTTTTTGAATTTTTAGGATTACCTGAAGACAAGCCAGTGATGGAAAGTGACTTGGAAAAAGCATTAGTACGGCAAATAGAAAAATTCTTATTGGAACTTGGAAGAGGATTCATGTTCGTTGGTACGCAGCAACGTGTAACCGTGAATAATACTCACTACTATGTGGATATGGTTTTTTATAATAAAATCCTGAGAGCGTATGTATTGATCGAACTGAAAACAACCAAATTTACACCTGAAGCTGCAGGACAGATCAATATGTATCTGAATTATTATGCGGCAGAAGTGAATGACCCGGATGATAATCCTCCAATTGGTATTGTCCTTTGCACCGATAAAGACAAAATCACTGCAGAATATGCTCTGGGCGGGCTGGAAAATAATATTTTTGCATCTAAATATGTGTTATATATGCCAAATAAAGAACAGCTGGTTAGACAGGTAGAAGCTGTGTTAGAAAAGTGGCATGGAGAAGAAAGATGGTAGTATTGATAACAGGAGCTTCACATACAGGAAAAACCGCGCTCGCTCAAAAATTGCTCGAAAAATACGGATTTCCATACTTATCTATAGACCATTTAAAAATGGGACTGATCCGCAGCGGATACACAAAGCTTACACCTGAAGATGATGAAAAGCTCGCAGATTATCTGTGGCCTGTCCTTCGTGAGATCATCAAGACTGCGATAGAAAATAGGCAGAATCTCGTTATTGAAGGGTGCTACATCCCATTTGACTGGAAAAAGGATTTTGAAGAGGAATATCTTGAAAATATCAGGTTTTGCTGCCTTGTAATGAGTGGAGATTACATAAAAAACAACTTTGCGATTATAAAAGAATATGCAGATGTTATAGAAAATCGCTTACATGACGAATGTACTGTGGAAAATTTGCTGGAGGACAATGCAGATTATTTAAAGAATGTTCAAAAGTACGATGCAGATCATATCCTCATCGATGGTAAGTATGAGGTGGATCTTGCTTTTGATCTTGATCTGAAACGATGATCTGAGAATTGTGCGCGGTGCTGAGATGCCGCTTTATCACAACACCGAAGCACCTTGAAATACAATTCGATCCGATCCATTTCGATCTGATTTCCATCACTATATCATTTCTTCCCATACTATATCGTTTGTATTGCTGTCGTATATCTTATCAAAATCATCAAACCATACGATCATGGCTCTGTTCTGCTTTGAATCATCGAGAAACCATGTGTTGGAGCGCCACACTTCCACGGACAGTGAGCCCTTTCCATCGGAATCCACGTAATATCCATCTATATATTGATCGGAAGTAACTATCAGTTCATATGCGCAGCCGCTTGACATGAGGCTGGCGTATTCCTCTCCTTCAAACACATATGCGCCCTGTTCAGGCATTTTGCGAGGACTGCCGTCATCTTTACTTTCATCTTCGTTTAGATATTCTCCCCCTTCGGGATCGTTGTAAACGGCGATCTTGTTCACATCATCGACAGTTACATTATCCAAGGTGATTTTTTTTACACTGATGGTATAATCCTCTGGTTTCAGCGTTGTGACCGTATTGTCCAGAATTAAGAATAGTGATACGATAACTGCCAGAACTGAGGCAATCGCAAGGGATATCTTGAGTTTATGATTTTTTCCGTGTTTTTGCTCCCGGGTAATTTTTCTGACCATATTCTTATCTCCTTTCATCATCGTGTCCAGAGAAATATGGAAATCCTCACTTATCTGCACCAGAGTTTCCAGATCGGGATAGCTTTTGCCTGTCTCCCAGTTTGATATTGTCTGACGCGTTACATGAAAATGTTTTGCGAATTCCTCTTGCGTCAATTTGTGATTTTTGCGGATTTCTGAGATAGTTTTTCCAAGTTCCATTGAACACTCTTTAGTTAAAATCGATATGGCCAGTATAGGCATATTGTACCTCATAGTCTATCAAAGTGCATTTGCTTTTGCTGTTAATCCGCGCAAAGAATGTTTGCGCTGAGCAGAAGAGTGTATTTTAAAGTCCGGGTGAGGTAAAACAAGAATTTCGGGGCCAACAGTTGACTAAAAATTCTGAATAATATACAATCAAAGAAACGGAGTCGATGAGGAAAGGAGTTCGAAATGAGAAAAATACTGGTCAGCGAATGTTTGTACGGTGGAAGAACGGTCAGATACGATGCGGGAGATGTGACGGAGACGAATCCGATATTTTTAAAGTGGAAGGAAGAAGGAAGGCTTATCAAAGTATGTCCGGAGGTGTTTGGAGGACTTCCGACGCCGAGACCTGATTCGCAGCGAGTAGATGGAAAAGTTATGGCGCAGACAGGGGAAGATGTTACCGAGGAATATACGAAGGGAGCGGAAGAAGCGCTGCGCCTTGCGAAAGAAAACGATGTGATTTTTGCTGTTATGAAGCAGGACAGTCCTTCCTGCGGAAGCAAGTACATATACGACGGTACTTTTACCGATACAAAAGTGCCGGGGCAAGGGCTTGCAGTAGAATATCTAAGAAATGCAGGCTTTAAAGTGTTTGCTGAGGAGGACATCGAAGAAGCTGAAAAATATTTGAAAGAAAACGAATAGATCCTGCTCGTGGAATATCTGCGGCGCGGCCGGTGCAAGGGTTTCGCCGGATCTTTTGCTTTCATTTTTTAAAAAAAGGGCATTTGCCTGCTATGCACTGCTCGTTGAGGTTGCTGTAGACACATGTTATATCTGGAGCGTCCATTTTGATGTGAAGTTTTTCTTCTGCGAATTTCACAGCTTCGATTATAGACAGGTAGGAATCTCTTTTGCAGCATCGTGGACCTCCTGTTTGCCCTATCCTGCCAAGAGCGCGTGAAGTCATTTCATGAGAAAGAGCAAAATTATCTGTATCCAGCGGTGTGGAGCCGGTCACTATGGAAACGAACATTCCTGCGCTGATACCGGCGCCGCAGGCTCCCCAGAAACCACATGCACCTCCGGGAACAGAGCTGCCTCTTCTGAACATTTCCTTGAGAGATGTTTCGAGATCTATATTTCCGCCTGAGTTGGCATAGGCTGTTATCAATGCCGAGCCGACCATTATATGATGTTCAGGGCCATGCATATGGCAGAATGGCATGGACATACATTTGTCGAGAATCTCCACCGGGGATCTTGAGGTTTCGCTAAGGCAGACGGAGATGATGCTGTCTGAGCCTTTCATATGACATTCGCTGCATACATAATGTCCTTTAACGCATCGCGTTTTGCTGTTTTCTTTTTTATGGCATATCTCACATTCCGTTTCTACGTCTTCATTAAGATATTCCAGGGGCTCGCCGCAGATCAAACATTCATTTTTCATATAAATTCCCGCCTTTATATAATAATATAAATATCGATATGATTATATCAGATGAGCGTCAGAGCTTCAAATAGAGCGAAAATAAAGTCTATGAAAATAAGGGGGCAGACAGACTTAGAGTTCCCACAGTCTTTTTGCGAGCGTTAATCGTAGATATACGATTTATTTGGCGCAAAGTTTTACGTAAAGAAAGTGGGAAAAGTAACATGACGATAGACTTTATGGGATTAACCGGACTGTTCTTAGCTGTGTTGAGCAGATATCGGAAAATTTTTTCTATGGATCGCGTTATTTAATATCGTAAATTAGCTATTTATGTGGGGATACGATATTTTGTATAGAAAAAGAGGCGTTATACCGCAATGGGGTATACCTTTGCCCCCACAAAAAGCACCTTATTACCGAATCGCTGTTCCCGCTCAAATTTCCGCAAACGCTCATTTCCGCAAAGGCTGATTTTTGCAAATGCTGATTCCCGCAAAGCAACCCCCGTAGATCCCCCACTCGCTCTCTTTCCGGGTCTCCTCCATTCTTTTCAGACTATCAGGATTTTCATAAACAGTAAAACTGCCTTAATTATCCTATAGTAATTTATGCTGTGAAGTGGTATCATTGAAGATGTTTTGATGAGACACGCCTTTTGGGATACGGCAGGAGCCGACTTGCAGGATAAGCACTGTATCGGCAATTGAGCATCGTTATCTGAGAAGAAGGCAAAGCATTATTTTTATATTAGGAGGATGACATGACCGTTTCTGAAGATGTAGCGAAGATAGCAAGGCGCATTGACGTAGCGACGGGAAAGGCTCCGGCCGATCTTGTGATACGCAATGCCAACGTAGTGAATGTGTTTTTGAGAAAGGTCGAACTTTGTGATGTTGCAGTGGTAGACGGCTGTATTGCCGGGGTGTATCCCGCAGCGAAAAATGCCGGGTCTGAAGCGGCAGAAGACATTGTGAAAATCGATGCTGAAAAGGAAGTTGACGCAGAGGGAAAATATCTTATCCCCGGACTGATAGATGCTCATACCCATGTGGAAATGGCATACGTTTCACCGTCCGCGTTTGCAGAAGGTGTTTTGCCGTGGGGAACTACCACTGTCGTGATGGACCCTCACGATACAGTGAATGTTATGGGAAACGAAGGAATGGCGATACTCGCGGAAGATTTTAAGAGTACACCGCTCAAAGTGCTGCTCAATACCCCGCCGTGCGTTCCGTCAGCGCCTGTTTTTGAGGATTCGGGGTTTGAGGTGACGCTGGAATCCCTTAAAGAAAGCAGGAATATCCCACTTGCGAGCGGTATAGCGGAGACTATGGACTTCGGAAGGGTCCTGTCAAAAGAGCCGGAAATGATGAAAATGCTGGCGTACGGCAGATCTGAGGATATGCTGTTTGACGGACATGCGCCGTGTGTAAGGGGAAAAGATGCCATGGCTTATTACGGCACAGGCCCTATCCGCACGGAACACGAATCTGTATCAGTGGACGAGGCATACGAAAAATACGGACTCGGAGTGCACGTGATCCTGAGAAGAGGATCGCTGGAAGATCCGGTGCACGCAGGAGAGCTGGTTAAAAAGCTTCCTGACACATCGAGGATACTGCTTGCCACCGATGGGTGCATAAATGTCAGCGATATAGTTGAAAAAGGACATATGAATTATGTTTTGAAACAGATAGTGTCAGAAGGAGTAGATCCGCTACAGGCGGTCCAGATGGCGACGATAAATACAGCGAGAGCTTACAGGATAGACAACAGAGTAGGGGCAGTAGCTCCCGGGTACGAGGCGGATATGGTGCTCGTAGAAGATCTCAAAGATTTCAGTACGGTAAAAGTTTGGATAAACGGAGAAGAGATAAGGAGACCTTACACCCTGCCGCGCTATGAGTACCCGCAGAAGGCTCTGACCTCTGTGAAGCTCGATAAAGTGACTGAGGATGATATAGCTCTCTGCTGCAAAGATAAGAGCGACAATGCTGATGTAAAAGTGAGAGTTATGACTGCAAAGGATCTGTCCCTGGAAACGACTTTGGATATCATGACCGCAAAAGCAAAAAACGGACAGGTGCAGACAGATACAGGCAGAGATATCCTCAAAGGCGCCGTGTTTGAAAGATACGGCAGAGGCAAAGGATACAACGTGGGGTTAATAAGAGGATTCGGATTGAAAGAAGGGGCTATAGCAGGATCTATAGGACAGGACAGCCAGAATCTGGTGGCTGTAGGCGTGAGCGATGCGGACATATGCGCTGCCGTGAATTCCGTTGCCGATATGCAGGGAGGGGTCGTACTGGTCTGCGGCGGAAAGAAAGTCGCTTCCATCGAGCTTCCTATATTCGGCATCATGACTGACAGATCCTTTGAGGAGCTCAATAAAGATTTTGAAGAATTCAATGCCGTTTACAAAAAGCTCGGGGGAACTCTTACAGATCCGGTATTTACACTCAGCCTTCTGCTGACTCTTGTAGTTATTCCGGACGGAGGACTGTCAAACAGAGGACTCGTAGACGTGCTGGGCGGTAAATTCGTCGACGTGGTGCTGGACTGAAAAACGCAGTGCCGGGCTAAGAAACACAGCGCTGAGCTAAGAATGCAGCGCCGCACTGAAAACGACAGACAATTAAAAACAGAAAATCATCATTTGTAAAACAGGAGGAAATACTTTTATGAGTTTAAGTGATATACTGGCAGCTCTGGGAGGCTGCCTGGATGCTACCACTCAGGCGATACTGGCCATGTCTTTCGGATTTGCCATGATACCATGTGCTTTTGCATATATGGTCGGTATAGGAGGCTGCCTGGCATTCAATTCGGCAGTGCCGATATCGTTTCAGGCTGAGACTATAACACTGGGAGGCAGCATGGGACGCAACATAAGAGAAAGAGCGTCCATTATTTTTCTCGGCGGAGCGGTTATGACCATACTGGGAGGACTCGGTCTTCTGAACGCAGTAATGGAATTCGCAGGAGAAGAGATAATCTCAGCCATGATGGTAGGTGTCGGGATATTCCTTGGAAAAGTGGCTTTTGATCTCGTAAAAGAAGAAAAGAGACTGGGAGCAGTATCCATGGTAGTTGCGATAGCTGTTTACGGACTGACGAGGGATCTGGTGTGGACAATAGTATGCGGTGTAATAGTTACATCTGTGGCCGCGAAAGTAATGAAGATAGAGATACATACGACCGATGACGATACGATAAAAGAGTCGAGAAAACTCAAGCTGATGAAGCCGGTCATCAACTTCAATGTTATAAGAGGAGCTTTGAGCGTTATATGTCTGACTATCGGAGGAAACATCGCATACGGCGGAATAACCGGAGATATAGCCGGGATGGCTGCCAATGCGGACCATATCTCCATATATTCAGGAGTTGCCGACATGGTATCCTCCATATTCGGAGGGGCGCCTGTTTCAGTGATCATTTCCGCAACTGCTGCGGCAGAGCATCCTGTGGTCTCTGCTGTGCTTCTCATGGCTTTCATGGCTATAATAATTTTGAGCGGACTTATTACGAAATTAGCTAAAGTAGTACCTGTGCAGGCTATATCCGGGACATTGTTCGTACTCGGTATACTGGTTACGATCCCGGACAATGCAGGACTTGCCTTTTCTTCGACAGATCCTGCGATAATGTTTGCGGCCTGCGCTGCCGTAGGAGTGACAGCAGTAGTGGATCCTTTCTTCGGCCTTGCGGCGGGAATAGCGGCAAAGGTACTTATGACCGGTTTAGGACTGTTTTGATTTGCGGGAGAGACGATATGGAAAAGAAAACTTATTCTGTAGATATAAACGGTGTTCACAGGGAATTGCCTATAGTGAAGCTGAACGATGATGTGAGCATAGCATCCTTTGTGATCCTGGGAGATTGTGAAGTTGTCGTAGCGGCGGCTGAAGCCCTTAAAGACAAGCTTCCGAAGGCTGACTTCCTTATGACTGCGGAAGCCAAGGGAATATCTCTTACTCACGAGCTTGCAAGGATCATGGGATTTCCAAGGTATATAGTTGCAAGAAAAAGCGTAAAGGGATACATGGAAGATCCTTTCACAGTAGATGTTTCCTCGATAACGACGAAGGAAGCGCAGACCTTATGTCTTGACGGTGTCGATGCGAAGCTGATCAAGGGGAAAAAAGTCGTTATCGTAGATGATGTCATATCCACCGGCGAATCTGTGAAAGCTGTCAGAAAGCTGGCTGAAAGCGCCGGAGCGGAAGTGATCGCAGAGGCGGCTATCTTGACGGAAGGCAACGAAGAAGATCATAAAAACGTTATATCCTTGGGAAATATTCCTCTCTTTTAAATGTTTTAAACCACGGCGGAGAAAAACGTGGTATACTGTCATATAATAATTTAACAGAGGCGCGATGAAGACATCGCAGGACGAATGTCGTCGGCGGTGAAAGAGGCGCGCAGAGGACAGTCAAAATGATCAGGAGAGAGTAAAATGCAGCTTGAAGAGGGAAAAACATATGAAAAGATATACGTGATAGGACATAAGAATCCCGATACGGATTCCATATGCTCTGCAATAGCCTATGCGGATTTTAAAAAACGCACCGGACATAAAGGATATATACCTTGCAGAGCGGGGATAGTGAACGAAGAGACGAAGTTCGTACTGGACCGCTTCGGGATCGAGGCTCCCCAGTATATAGGAACGGTGCAGCCGGAGATCGCAGATATAGATCTGAATCTCGTAAAAGGCCTTGAAAAGGGAGATTCCATAAAGAGAGCGTGGGAGCTGATGAACGAACAGGGCGCAAGATCAGCGCCTATCCTTTCGGGAGACGTGCTTGAAGGGATCGTTTCCATAACGGACATCGCCCAGTCGTATATGGATAAGAGTGACAGTAGGATGCTGTCAAACGCAAAAACGAAGTTTTCCAGCATTGCAGAGACCTTGAGCGGGACAATAGTCTGCGGAGACACGGAGGGACGTTTTGAGGAGGGCAAAGTTGCGATAGCGGCATCCAGCCCTGATCTGATGGAGGAATTCATCGAAAAGTCAGACCTGGTAATAGCGGGAAACAGATTCGAGACTCATTTCACTGCCATAGAGCTTGGGGCCAAATGCCTGATAATGTGTCAGGGATCGGTTCCGACCAAGACTATAAGAAAGCTGGCGGAAGAAAGAAACTGCGTAATAATAAGTACACCTCACGATACATTTACCACGGCAAGACTGATAAATCAGAGCATACCTGTAAGCTTTTTTATGACCCATGAAAATATTGTAACTTTCAAAAAGGGTGATTCTGTTGAAGAAGTTGAAAATATCATGAAGACCAACAGATTTCACAACTTCCCGGTCATAGATGAAAACGGAGCTTATATAGGTCTTCTTTCGAGAAGACGTCTGCTCAACATGCACAGAAAAAAAGTGGTGCTTGTGGATCACAACGAGATCACCCAGGCGGTGGACGGAATACATCAGGCCGAAGTGATCGAGATAATAGATCATCACAGGCTTGGAGGATTTGAAACGCTGGGACCTGTGTATTTCAGGAATCAGCCGGTGGGATGTACTGCGACGATAATAGCGCAGATGTATGACGAAGCGGGGATCGTTCCGGATAAAGCCATGGCGGGACTGCTGTCGTCAGCTATAATATCGGATACGCTTATGTTCAAGTCGCCTACCTGCACGCCTCTTGATGAGATAATGTGCAGGAAGCTTGCAAGAGTGGCTGAGATAAACGTGGAGAAGCTGGCAGGGGAGATGTTTGAAGCGGGAAGCAGTCTTCAGGGAAAAACTCCGGAGGAACTGTGCTATCAGGATTTCAAAATATTCTCCAATGAGGGGCGCACATTTGGAGTGAGCCAGATAAGCGCCATGAATGAGAGAGAATTTGAAGGCATAAAAGAAAAAGTGATACCTCATCTCAAAGTGGTAATGAAAGCTCAGGAGCTGGATATGATGTTCATGATGATGACGGATATTGCAAACACCAGTACAGAACTTCTCTGCTGCGGGAATATGGCGGAGCAGGTGGCGCGCAATGCGTTCGGCATAGAGCCTGAGGAAAAGAAAATAATTCTCAAAGGTATCGTGTCGCGAAAGAAGCAGTTCCTGCCGTCCTTCGTAGAAGCGCTGCATGAGCAGGGATAATAATTCGGTGTTGACAAAACTGTTTGTTTAAAAACCAAAGCCGGATAAAGCGCAGATATACCGATCTGTATCTTTATCCGGTTTTTTATTTGAAAAGATATTTGATGCAGCATAATTTTAATATGCGGGGTTTCATCTATTCGCTGGATTCTTTAAGTTTCACCGGTGCATCGGGATCACCTTTCAGAGTGAATACTATTACGCTGATGATTATTATGGCGCCGCCTACGAAGGTCCCCATGTCAGGGATCTCTCTAAGCAGGAGGAAGCCTATTATAGCGGCTATCAGCGGATTTATAAAGAGATAATTTGTGACTTCGCTGGTGCGTTCCGCCAAGGTTATGGCCTTGCTCCAGAAGAAATATGCCACAGCTCCCGGGAACACTCCGAGATAGAGCGCCGAAAGACAGCTGGATATATCGGCATCCATTATATCCGAAACTGCTGAAGGCATGAATATAAGCGTCTGGACCGCGCCGAAAATAGCGCTGTAGGTGGATACTTCTATGGCAGTATAGCCCTTTGATGAAAATGTCCTGTTGAGGATGTTATATCCTGCGAATACCGCTGCACAGAGAAACATCCAGAGGATACCGATGTTTATGGAAAGAATGCCGTTCCAAAGCAGCAGTACTGCAACTCCCGCAAAGGCACAGGCTATGGATATCCAGCCGATCAGATTTATTCTTTCGCCGTAAAACCTGTGAAGACCTATAGCAGTCAATACAGGAGAGGCGGCGGTTATAATGCTGCCTGTGGCTGATGTAAGAGTCGAAAGCCCCAGATTGAAAAATACGAAGTATGCAGAAAATCCGAGAATGCCGGATAGGAAAAACCATAGTATATCTTTTTTGCAGAAGGGTTTTCGTATGTGGCAGAACTTGCCTATTATGATGAGTACGACTGCGGAAACCAGACATCTCAAAAAACAAAGGGAATAGGAGGATATATCAGATCCTATTATCCTTGTGAAAGGAAATCCCGATCCCCAAAACAGCACAGTAATGAATGCAAAGATGTTTACCTTTATTCGATTGTTCATTTTTTGACCTCTTGTAAATGTCGCTGACAAAAAACTATTTCTTTGTCACAATATAGTAGCATAGAATGTAACTAATTTCATCATAAATTTTCAGAATAAAATGTTTTTTTGTGTATTTTTAACCCGGCTGATCTGAGAAAACCAATAAAAAGAAAAACTTAACATAAACTTAATATTTTGTGAGAAGAAAATCTCTCCGCGCATAAAAAAATCGATGGATAGATGCACTGAAAATACAAGGATTCCGGGTGCGGGTTGCGGCTGTATAAAAATGTTTGACTTCGTCCCAGCCTAAATGCTTAACATAAACTTAACATTGGTGGTGCAAGTAATTTAACAGAAAGCAATTATAATATAATATGTTAAATACTGATTTAAATTCGGTAAATTCCAAGTAAAGCTTATGGTAAAAGTGAATAAATGAGAGGGAGTATGCTGAAATGAACAGGATCAAACTGTTTGCACTATCGATAATCGTGCTTGCCGCAGCAGCTTTTGGGCTGTCATCGTGTTCGGAAGGCAGCGAAAGCGGCGCTGATGCGCAGGAACTTGAAAAGCTTGGGGATGTGCAGGCTGTAGTCAGAGAAGAAGGATCCGGGACAAGAGATGTGTTCGAAGAAGCGACCGGTATTACTGCAAAGGCGGAAGGAGAGGACAGGCTTCGAGATGATATCCTGGAGGCTGCTTCAAGCGATGAAGTCATTTCGTTGGTTGAAGAAAATGTATCGGCGATAGGCTATGTATCTCAGGCTGGTATAGACGATGATGAGGCTGTAAAAGCAGTTTCCATAGATGGTACGGCGCCTGACAGCAGCAGTATACAGAGCGGCGACTATGAACTTACGAGGACTTTTTATCTTGCATATTCCGGGGAGCTGAACGATCTGGAAAAAGATTTCATGTCCTATGTAAAAGGCGTAGGACAGAATACAGTGGCAGAAGATTATATAGCCGCAGGGGAGACGGGAGAGGATGTATTCCTTTCCGGCAAACAAGAGGGGCGGATAATTATAAACGGCTCGACCTCTGCCGCACCGCTTATTGAAGAATTGGCGGAGGGTTATGAAGCATATAATCCAAACGCAGAAATAGTGATCGAAAAGAGCGATTCCACAAAGGGCATAAACGATGCTATGCAGGGCAGATGCGACATGGCGATGGTGTCGAGAGAGCTGGAAAGCTATGAGCAGGAGCTGCTGCAATATGAAGCTATAGCCAAAGAAGGTATCGCAATAATAGTAAATGAAGAAAATCCGATCGAGAACATCACCATTGATCAGATAAGGGATATATATAACGGAAGGATAAAAGCCTGGTCGGATCTGGATCAGAAGAAGTAAAATCAGAGGAGTATAGGTAATCCCACTTGTATTTATGAAGGAGAAGTAGAAAAAATGAATGAAGGATTTCAGATTGCATTTGGATTGCTCGGAGGACTTGCCATATTCATATATGGTATGAATATGATGAGCGAGTATCTGCAGAAAGCCGCAGGGGACAAAATGAGGCGGATACTCAGCATACTTACGAAGAATCCTGTGATGGGAGTGCTGGCAGGCACCATAGCGACGGCAGTGCTCCAGAGCAGCAGCGCCACGACTGTAATGGTCATAGGCTTTGTCAGCGCAGGGCTCATGTCTCTCAAGCAGGGTATCTCAGTAATATTGGGAGCGAATATAGGAACTACGATGACGGCGCAGCTGATCGCTTTTGACATCGGAGATTACATATTCGCTATAATATTCATAGGATTTGTAATATCATTTTTTGTAAAGTCGCAGCAGATAAAAAATATCGGATTTACCATATTTGCTTTCGGACTTCTGTTCGAGGGTATAGAGATAATGGGATCGGTCATGGAGCCTCTTGCCGCAAGTCCGGTGTTTATTTCCATGATAGAAAGTGTTTCAAACATACCTGTATTGGGTGTCGCTGTCGGAACGCTGATGACTCTCGTGGTGCAGAGCAGCAGCGCTACAATAGCGGTGCTTCAGAACTTTGCATCTCAGGCAGGTCCTGATGGAGTTACAAGCATCATGGGACTCCAGGGAGCTTTGCCGATACTGCTGGGAGACAACATAGGAACGACGATCACAGCTCTCATGGCGTCTGTAGGACAGAGCAGGGCTGCAAAGAGAACGGCGCTGGCGCACTGTACATTCAACATTTCAGGAGCCTTCCTGTTCATATGGTTCATCAAACCGTATGCGGCGTTCATCCAGTATATATCGCCTAAAGGACCTGAAGTGGAAGTTATTTCAAGACAGATAGCTAATGCACATTCGCTGTTCAATATAACGATGACGTTGATCTGGCTTCCGCTGATCTGGCTCATGGTGAAGATAGTTACGAAGATACTTCCGGAAGTAAGTGCGGAGAAGATGCAGCAGGGCGCACCGATGTTCCTGGATGATAAGATGATAGGTCAGCCTGTTATAGCCATAGAAATGGTTGCAAGGGAGATCATACACTGCAGCGATATGGTAGCGCGCCTGATAGGTAAGATAAACCATGCAGTAAGAAGACAGGATATAAGGCAGATACGCAAGATAAATGAAGAAGGAGCTAACATAAAGGCTCTTCATAAACGGATAATGGATTACCTGGCCAATATGTTCTCTTCGGGAGGACTGACGGAAGAACAGGCATCTCAGGCCGCCGGAATGATGTATATACTGAGCGATGTGGAAAGGACGGATGTGCTCTGCCTTGAAGCCAATGAGTCTCTGAAGAACATCATAGACAGCAAAAAGAAATTCTCAGATGAAGCGATCAAGGATCTTTGCAGAAGCCTGAAGATGATAGAAGAGATGTTCAGAGGAGTAATGGATGCCATCAAGACCGGTGATGAAGAGAAGGCAAAGAGTATATTCAATAAGAAGGAAGATGTCCTTGAGCTTACTATAAGTATGAGAAAAAATCATATGAAACGTGTCAAAGAGGGAAACTGCGAAGCTGATCTGACAAGCGATTTCTCAGACATACTCCAGAGCTTCGAGAGAATAGGCAATACATGTGCAAACCTTGCGGATGCATCGACCTCAAATGTGAATTTCAAAGAGTTCTTCAAAAAGGGAGATGCTGCAGCAGGGACACTTGAAGATAAAGAGGAACAGGAGTAGAATAAATCAGTATCCATATCAGGCAGTTTAATATTGAAAAGACCATTTTAATCTCATTTTAATTTTCAAATAATGGACGTTTAATTTCCATAGTATAGTATCTAAGTAAATTAAGAAACATATTTGAGGAGGGATATATAATGGAAAATAAAAATACTGAAAACAAAAACATGGAAAACCTGAATGCAGAGAATGCAGTTGAGAAAGACGGCAAGGGCAAAGGAAAGAAAAAAGGCGTCATAGCCGCAGTGATAGTAGCTGCAGTCGTGGTGATAGCGCTTATAGCCTGCTGGTTCATGGGAGTCATAGGCGGCATCAGCGAAGCTGAAGCAAAAGAGATAGCATACGGACAGGTGCAGGGAGCGACAGATGACGGTAGCACTTCAGTTATAAAAGAGTTCGATGACGGCAGGATGACATACGATATACAGATAGTGCACGACAATACGATATACGAGTTCAGCATCCTTGCCAGGAACGGTGATGTAGTCAATACAGATATGGAGTCTATCAATCAGGGAGGCAGTGCGGTAAACGGACAGAGCAATGCTTCACAGACTGCACCGAGCAGTGATATAGGTGTTGATAAGGCAAAAGAAATAGCTCTGGCGCAGGTATCGGGAGCGTCTGCATCCGATATCACGAAGGCTAACGCAGAGATGGATGACGGAAGATACATGTACGAAGTTGAAATAGTTTACGATCAGATGGACTACGACTTTGAAATAGATGCTGCAACAGGCGAAATAATAAGCCAGACAAGCGAATCCGTATATGACTGATAAAAACAGATAAGGAAAGCCGCCGGCATGGGATTGCCGGCGGTTTTAACGAATAAAGAAGTATAAATAAGGAGAAAAAAATGAGTTATTCGGAATTTGTCAGTGAACTTAAGCTGGAAAACAGAGTGATAGCCGTGACAAGAGTGAATTCGTCCGATGAAAAAACAGACGATATATTCGGCTGCGTTTACAAGGCATTGAAAAAGGTGATGGAAGGCAAAAGTCTCGTGCTGAAAAAAGATTCGTGCAGCTGCGGTGGCTTTGCTCACAACAGCGGACTTGATGATGAAATGCCGGCTATACCCGGAGGTTTCGGAGTTTTTCTTTCTCACGGGTCGGATCAGATGTGGACGCCGCCGGGGGAGAAATTCAAATGCTGCCCTGAAATAGCTGAAGCTATGTTCGATATGCTACCAAAAGATGTGATGGACGGCTATGATGCGATAAAATTCGAGCCGTACAGAGAAGGAATGAAAGCTGATATTGTGACGATGTTCGTCGATCCGGATCAGCTTTCGGGAGTACTGGTGCTTCACGGATATGGAAGAGCTGAATACGATACGGCGATAGCAGGAACTGTATCAGGATGTGCGTCGATGCTCAGGATACCTTTTGCTGAGATGAAAAAAGAAAAACCTCGCGCAGTTATCACGGGGACAGATATAGCTCAGAGAAATTTCGTCGATGAAAATCAGGTAGCCATATCCGTATCCGGCTGGGAGTTTGAGAAAATGCTTGAAGTGACCGGAGAATGTTACTTTCATTCACCGGTGTTCAAGAAGGTGAGGGAAAGAATACATAAGGACGAGGAAAAAGAAAAAAGATATTCGATACTTGCATGATCGATAATGTGATGATATATCGTCCGCATATTTTATCATAAGATAAAAAATGCTGCCGCAAAGAGGTGTTTTCATCCTTGCGGCAGCATTTATGTTATCGGCAGGAAAAAATATATTCAGTTTAATTGTGGCATCCGCCGCCGCAGCCTGATCCGCCGCCATGGCCGCCGCATCCACCCTCTTGATGTGCGTGATCTCCGCAGCCGGAGGAACTGTGCCCGCCGCAGCTTGAGGAGCCGTGGCTGCCGCATCCGCCCTCCGAGTGACCGTGTCCGCTGCATCCTGCATTGGCATCGTAATCCAGTCTTCCCTCTGCAAAAGCCTTTGCGGCTTCATCTGCGCTGCCCGATATACCTCCGTAGATTTCTATTCCGGCAGATGAGAGAGCCTGGCGCGCACCGCCGCCGATGCCTCCGCATATGAGGGCGTCGATCCTGCGGTCGGCGAGAAAACCGGCCAGAGCGCCGTGTCCGCTGCCTCCTGTTTTTATTATTTCGGATCCGGTTATATTACCGTCTTTGATTTCGTAAACCTTAAATTCTTCAGTATGTCCAAAGTGCTGGAATATTTCTCCGTTATCGTAAGTTACCGCTATATTCATAACATATCATCCTTTCTTTTTATTCGCTGATAGAATTTTACTTATCCAATTGTTCGCCGTTTTTTCGGCACTGCCCCTTGCGGCGCATACACACTCCGCATCCGCAGAAATGATTTTTGCCATCGCAAAGCTCATATCGTCCGCCTTCTATCTTAAGATTCAGACCGTTTACTATAGCTTCGGCGATTTTTTTTCTTGCGTCGTTGTAGATCTGCTGCACCGTAGTCCTTGCAACGTCCATTCGCAGACAGCATTCTTCCTGAGACAGTCCTTCCAGATCGATGAGACGGATAGTTTCATATTCATCTACGGTCATTATGACTGTAGATGCGTGAGCGGATACAGGGCCGCGCTGATTATGAGGCTCTGCACATTCCGGGACACACTGGTCTTTATCACTGCCGCAGCTTCGCTGAAAGCATCCGTGAGACGCTACGGGGGCAAATTCTTCGAATGCCGGCATACAGCATACTTTCCTGCATTTTTTTGGTCTTGCCATATATCATCTCCTTATATTATATACATGATAACGCGGTTTATGACATATGTCAATAATTGTGTAAAGAAATAGCCGATGGATTTTATGGAAGGGAAAACTTGAATTTAAAAGGGAGAAAGGTATAATAGAAAATATATGAATTTAAAAGGGAGGGAAATACAGGAGATGGACTGGACTTTGCTTTCCGGACCTCTGACAGGGGCTTTGATAGGTTATCTCACCAATTATCTGGCTGTAAAAATGCTGTTCAGACCGAGGAAAGCGATATATATTTTCAAGAAAAGACTGCCATTCACTCCGGGAGTTATCCCGAGGGGAAAGGACAGGCTGGCGAAAGCTGTCAGCAGGCTGGTATCGGAGACCCTGATCACGGAAGAGGATCTAAGGGGGTACCTGCTTTCTGACGATATGGAAAACAGTGTAGCTGAAAAAGCAGAGGAAATACTTTCTGAAAAGCTCAGAGACGAGATAATAGAAAAGTCGGCTATGAAATCTTCGGAATATGAGAAAAAACGTGAAGATCTGTGTCTTTTTGCAAGCAGGGCCATATACGAAGCTGTTCGGGAAATGCCTGTAAAAGAAAGAATAACAGAGACGGCGTACCGTGAGATTTCAAAAAAGCTGGACGAGATAAAAAGCGACGGTATGAGAGGGAAAGTCGCAGCTATGATGCTGCCTGAAGAAAAAATAATGGCGATGGTCCGGTCGGCTGCCGAGAGATTTGAGGAAAACCTGGATGCACGCGGCATGGATTACATAGAGCCGATAGTGTCCGAAAAAGCAGAGCAGCTTGAAAACATGACGGGATACGACATTTTTTCCAAAGCCGGGATGGATAGAGAAGAAGCCGGTGAATTCATAAAGAATATATACAGGAACTCAGTGGAGAAAAATGCGGCGAAAATGATGCGTCATATAGATATTTCCGTCCTCGTAGAGGAAAAAGTCCGTTCCATGGAAATGGCGGAACTTGAGGACATGGTGATGTCGATGATGAAAAAAGAGCTGAATTCAGTAGTAAGGCTCGGCGCCTTGCTGGGTTTTGTTATCGGCTTCATCAACGTATTTATATGATATGCAGGGTTATGATCGAAAGGATAGAGATGATATGCTTCAGATAAAAGATATACACAAGGAATATAAGACCGGAAGTCTGATACAGAAAGCTCTGGACGGTGTCAGTCTCAACTTGAGGGACAGCGAATTCGTAGCGATACTGGGGCCGAGCGGCTCAGGAAAGACTACGCTTTTGAATATCATAGGAGGACTTGACCGCTACGACAGCGGAGAGCTGATAATAAACGGGATATCGACTAAAAAATATAAGGACAGAGACTGGGATTCCTACAGAAACCATACAATAGGATTTGTATTTCAAAGCTATAATCTGATACCGCATCAGACTATATTATCAAATGTTGAACTGGCGCTGACCATTTCCGGAGTGGATAAGGAGGAGCGAACGCGCCGGGCGCAGGAAGCCCTTGAAGAGGTCGGCCTTGGAGATCAGGTGCACAAACGTCCGAATCAGCTTTCGGGCGGACAGATGCAGAGAGTAGCCATTGCAAGAGCGCTGGTGAACGATCCTGATATACTTTTAGCGGACGAGCCTACGGGAGCGCTCGACAGTGAGACCAGTGTGCAGGTAATGGAGCTGCTGCAGGAGGTGGCGAAAGATCGGCTCGTAGTGATGGTGACCCACAATCCGGAGCTTGCAGATGCTTACGCCACTCGTATCGTTCGGCTGAAGGACGGGAAGATCACATCGGACAGCGATCCGTTCAGCGTGAATACGGCGGAGCTTGCGGAGCCGGAGCACAAAAATATGGGAAAATCCTCCATGTCATTTTTGACGGCGCTTTCACTGAGCTTCAACAATTTGAGAACAAAGAAAGCGAGAACTCTTCTCACATCCTTTGCAGGCTCCATAGGCATAATAGGGATCGCATTGATACTGTCGCTTTCAAACGGTGTAAACGCATATATAAGCTCGCTGGAAACGGATACCCTTGCGGAATATCCGCTGCAGATCCAAAGCTCAGGACTTGACCTTACTTCGATGATGAGCGCCGAAGCCGAGGGCGTTTCAGATTCAGAAAGCAGCAAAGGCGATGTTGGTGTCGTACAGATGATGACGGATATGTTTTCGACGGTGAATTCCAACGATCTGAAATCGCTGAAAGCCTATATCGAAAGCGGTGACAGCGATATAAAGAAATACACCAACGCTATCGAATATTCTTACAGTGCAACGCCTCAGATATACAGGCTTGACGGTGAGGATGTACGTCAGGTGCATCCCGATACTTCTTTTGAAGCTCTTGGAGTAGGGTCGTCAGCGGGATCGAATTCCATGATGTCAAACATGATGAGCACCGATATATTCTATGAAATGCCGGAAAATAAACAGTTGTATGAGGATCAGTACGATGTCAAAGCAGGAAGATGGCCAAAGGCTTACAATGAGTGCGTAGTAGTCCTCACTGCGAACGGCGGTATCAGCGACTTCATGCTCTATTCCATGGGACTTAGAGATTCCAAGGAACTTGACGATATGATACAGCAGTTTATCGACGAGGAGAATGTGACTACCCCTGGAAATATGGGCAGCTATTCGTATGAAGATCTGCTGGGAGTATCATTTAAGCTGGTCAACAATGCGGACTGCTATCAGTATGACAGTGCCTACGGTGTTTGGACCGATAAGTCAGAGGATGAAGCGTATATGCGCGATCTGGTGGAAAATGGAGAAGACGTGAAAGTAGTCGGCGTGGTGCAGCCCTCTGAGGATGGGAACGGGTTCGTGCTGTCAGCAGGCATAGGATACACTCCCGATATGACCAGGCATATGGCTCAGCAGGCGGAGAAGAGCGAGATAGTAAAACAACAGCTGGATGATCCTGATGTGAACGTATTCACAGGAAAGCCTTTCGGAGAGACGGACCAGGGAAGCGATTTCAATATGGATTCCCTGTTTACGGTGGATGAAGAAAAGCTTCAGCAGGCCTTCACTTTTGATGAAAGCGCGCTTTCCGGCGCAGGACTCGACGGGGCCTTTGATAATATAGGAAAATCGGTAGATCTTTCCAGCATAATAGACCTCGGTGATATAAACGCCAGTCTTCCGGGAGCTGATTTCGGTGAAATAGTCGGAGATCTGGATATACAGATATCTCCGGATGCTCTCAGCGGTATTGCTGATGATCTTGCAGCGGGATATGCTGAGTATATCAGGCAGAATCCTGATGCAACTTTTAAGGATTATATGGATAACGGAGGCGGAGGGGAAATATTATCCCAGGGTATCGCTTCCGCAATAGATGCGGACAGCATCGAAGAACAGCTCAAGGGAGCTGCCGAGGAATATATGCAGGGTATAATGACTTCCTACGGAAATGCTGTTGAAAAGGCGGTGGAAAGTCAGATGGCTTCTGCGACGGAGCAGATAACGGGACAGATCGCAGCAGAAATGGAAAAAGTGATGACATCTGCAATGTCAGGCATCGGAGATGCCGTAAGCGTGGATCCTGAAGCCTTTTCCGAAGCATTTCAGATGAATATGACAGGAGAAGAGCTGGTATCCCTCATGATGTCCATGGATTCGGGGCAGAGCGAATCATATGACAACAATCTGGCAACATTGGGATATGTTGATTTTGATGATCCTTCGTCAATAGATATATATCCGATAGATTTTGAGAGTAAAGAAAATGTGATCGGTATATTGGATAACTATAACAAAACAATGGAAGATGAAGGAAAGGATGAGCAGGTCATAACGTATACCGATGTCGTAGGCTCGCTGATGTCTTCAGTGACCGATATAATAGATACTATAAGCTATGTGCTGATCGCTTTCGTGGCAATATCTCTCGTTGTTTCATCGATAATGATAGGAGTTATCACCTACATAAGCGTGCTGGAACGAAAGAAAGAAATAGGCATACTGCGTGCGATAGGAGCTTCGAAGCAGAATATTTCACAGGTATTCAATGCCGAAACATTCATTATAGGGCTGTGCGCGGGACTCATAGGTATACTGATAACGCTCCTGCTGCTGATACCGGGCAATGCGCTGATACACTATGTGGCGGGAACCAATGATGTGAACGCGTATCTACCTGTAGTACCTGCTGTAGTGTTGATACTTCTAAGCGTTGTATTGACACTTATAGGAGGGATCATACCTTCAAGGAAAGCTGCAAAGAGCGATCCTGTAACAGCGCTGCGTACAGAATAAGGGTGAATTATAAGTCTTGCAAAATTTGCAGGATAGGTTATAATGTACTGGTAAACATTTTAAAACAGGGGAGCTTGCAGGAAGCAGGCTGAGAGTAGATTGATCCATCTTGACCCATAACCTGATTTGGATAATGCCAACGTAGGGATATATTGTTGTAAACGTTAGTTCAGCGGATATGCCATAGTTGTTGTTGGCGTATCCGCTTTTATATTGCATGCCTATGAAAGGAGAAAAGCATGAAATCGTTCGATAAGAAAAATCTTCTGCTGTATGCGGTGACGGATCGGCGCTGGCTCGGAGAGGAAACCTTGTGCGAACAAGTGGAAAAAGCTATCAAAGGAGGAGTTTCATTCATACAGCTTCGAGAAAAGGGAATGGAGCGCAGCGAATTCTTAAAAGAGGCACTGGAGATCAAAGCACTGTGCGGTGAATACAAAGTACCTTTTGTTATAAATGACGATGTGGAGATCGCCCTTGAAGCTGATGCTGACGGAGTGCACGTGGGACAAGGGGATATGCCCCTTGAGAAGGCAAGAAAAATACTCGGAGAGGATAAGATAATAGGAGTGTCTGCAAGGACTGTGGAGCAGGCATTGGAAGCGGAAAGAAACGGAGCAGACTACATCGGTGCGGGATCAGTGTTTTCGACCGGCTCTAAATCCGATGCGGTGAAGATAAGCTATGATACTTTAAAAGATATCTGTTCATTTGTAAATATTCCGGTGATAGCTATCGGAGGAGTGAACGCGGACAATGTGCGGGAGCTTTCCGGAAGCGGGATCTGCGGCATAGCCGCCATAAGCGCTGTGTTCGGCCGGGGAGATACACAGAAGGCTGCGGCGGAGCTTAAACAGATAACAGAGGAAACTGTATACGGGGTGAAACGATGATAAAAGGGGCTGTATTTGATGTGGACGGTACGATTCTCGACTCAATGAAGATATGGGATGAAGCGGGGAGCAGGTACCTGAGCGGACTTGGCAAAAAAGCGGAGGATGATCTGAATAAGAAGCTTTTTCCCATGACCGTGGAAGAAGCTGCGGAGTATCTGATAGCTGAATATGATCTCACCTTCGATAAGGAGAAAGTACAGCAGGGTATTTTAGATACGGTAGGTGATTTTTACAGATATGAAGCTGCCTGCCGTCCGGGAGCGGAAAAAATGCTCAGGACTTTACGCAGCGCAGGCATACCTGCTGTGGTTGCGACGACCAGTCATAGAGATCATATAGTGAGCGCTTTCGAAAGGTTGGGCATAATGAAATATTTTGACAGGATATTTACGTGTTCCGAAGTGAGAGCGAGCAAATTCGAGCCCGATATATTCAATGCCGCAGCTGAGTATATGGGTACGGAGAAAGAATATACATATGTCTTTGAAGACGGACTTTATGCGGTGAGGACGGCTGCAAGGGCAGGATTCAGGACTGTAGGCATATACGATGCCTCCAGCGCTGAAGACTGGGAAGATATGAAAAAAGAGGCGGATCATACCATGAATGATCTGACTGAATTTGAGCATATATGGAAGAGTATAAACGGATAGATCAGGAAATATGATCTCAGAAAATCATGAAAAGGAGAGGAAGTATGAAAACAGCATTGACTATCGCAGGAAGCGATTCCAGCGGCGGTGCAGGCATACAGGCAGATATCAAGACTATGCTTGCCAACGGAGTATACGCCATGAGCGCCATAACGGCTCTGACGGCGCAGAACACCACGGGAGTCACAGGTATAATGGAATCAAGTCCGGAGTTTTTGGGGGAACAGCTCGATGATATATTTACGGATATCTATCCGGATGCCGTGAAAATAGGCATGGTATCTTCAAAGGAGCTGATCGTGAAGATCGCTGAAAAGCTTGAGGAATACGATGCAGCAAACGTAGTGGTGGATCCTGTGATGGTATCGACCAGCGGCTCGAAACTCCTCAATGACGACGCCATCGAGACCCTTAAAAAATATCTTTTGCCGGCGGCGGATCTGCTTACGCCGAATATTCCGGAAGCTGAGGTCCTGGCGGGTATGAAGATCGAAACGGAAGAGGATATGATGAAGGCTGCGGAGAAAATAGGGAGCGAATACAAGTGCGCAGTGCTGTGCAAAGGCGGTCACAGTGTAAGCGCCGCCAACGATCTGCTTTTTGCGGACGACAGTTTTACGTGGATATACGGAGAAAAAATAGATAATGACAATACTCACGGCACGGGATGCACTCTTTCAAGCGCCATAGCCTCCAATCTCGCGAAGGGATTCGATCTTCAGGGAGCTGTGCGCAGAGCCAAGGAGTATATATCGGGTGCGCTTGCAGCCATGCTGGATCTGGGAAAGGGAAGCGGTCCCCTTGACCATGGTTTTGATATAAGAAGTGAATTTTTGAAAATGCCGGAGACTGAGAACGGCGGGACGGAGGAATAGATGAGAGAAGGCACTGAAAGAAGGACTTCACTGTTTGAAAACGGACTTATATGGTTTGGGGCGGCTGTGTCCCTGGCCGAAATACTTACAGGTACATATTTTGCGCCGCTGGGATTTGCAAAGGGAATAGCGGCCATCATAACAGGACATATCATAGGATGCACTATGCTTTTCTGTGCCGGCATAATAGGCGGCAAAGTCAGAAAGAGCGCAATGGAAACCGTAAAGATGAGCTTCGGCAGCAAAGGCGGCATGCTGTTTTCGTTTCTGAACGTGCTTCAGCTTGTAGGCTGGACGGCGATAATGATATATGACGGAGCGCTGGCTGCCGATGGAGCGGCAGGCACGGGAATGTGGATGTGGTGCCTGATAATCGGTGCGCTGATAGTGGTATGGATACTTGTAGGAGTGACGAACCTGGGAAAGATCAATACAGTTGCGATGGCTGCGCTGTTCATTCTGACGCTGGTTTTATGCAAGGTGATATTTATGGACGGCAGCGCAGCGGCAGGGATATCCGATGAAAGCATGTCCTTTGGAGCTGCAGTTGAGCTTTCCGTTGCGATGCCGCTTTCCTGGCTGCCTCTCATAAGCGACTACACCAGAGAAGCCGAATCTCCTGTAAAAGCTACGTTTACCAGCGTAATAGTATACGGGATCGTAAGCTGCTGGATGTACGTGATAGGTATGGGCGCAGCCATATACACGGGGGAATACGATATAGCTCAGATAATGCTCAAAGCGGGACTTGGGATCGCAGGACTTATAATAATAGTATTTTCAACGGTCACCACTACGTTCCTGGATGCTTATTCGGCGGGAATATCCAGTGAATCCATACTGTCTAAGCTCAAGGGCAAATACGTGGCCGTGGCAGTTACGATAATAGGTACAGGGGCGGCAATGATATTCCCTATGGATAATATAACCGACTTCCTTTATCTCATAGGCTCGGTATTTGCGCCGATGATAGCGGTTCAGATAGCGGATTTCTTCATACTCAAAAGAGACAGCAGCCATAGTGCGGTGAACATCGTCAATCTCATTATATGGCTGATAGGTTTCATAACGTACAGACTGCTTATGACGGTGGACATCCCTGTAGGAAATACCCTGCCGGACATGGCTGTAACCATAGTTCTCTGCCTTATCGCAAGCAAGGTGATCCCTGCCGGAAGGAAAAAGGAGGAGCCTTTAATTTAAGACAGTCTCATTGACTTTATGACGAATATGTGATACGTTAAATTAAGCTTGCACGTTAGTGTAAGCTTAATTCATTGTATGATGAAAGGACACAGGAAAATGCCTGTAACAGACTTACTCGAGAGAAATCATAAATTATACAGCGATGACGTCGCACTTGTAGAATTGAATCCGATGATAAAGGATCACAGGAAAGCGACCTGGAAGGAATACGATCTGGTGCAGCAGACCTCTTCTATTCCTTACAGGAGGGAAATAACCTGGGGAGTTTTTGATGAAAAGGCCAACAGAGTTGCCAATATGCTGATGAGCAGAGGTGTGAACAAAGGCGATAAAGTTGCCATACTGATGTTCAACTGCCTGGAATGGCTGCCCATATATTTCGGCATACTCAAGACGGGAGCCATAGCAGTCCCGTTCAATTTCAGATTTTCTGCCGAAGAAATAAAGTACTGCGCAGATCTTGCGGAAGTCGATGTATTTCTGTTCGGGCCTGAGTTCATAGGCAGGATCGAATCCATCGAAGAGGATCTTGCCAAGGGACGTTTACTCATATACGTGGGAGACGGATGTCCTACATTTGCTGAAAGTTACAGAGAGCTTGTGGCGGATTGTTCAAGCCAGCCGCCCCTGGTAAGGCTTGAGGATGAAGATGACGCAGCAATATATTTTTCTTCCGGAACAACAGGATTCCCGAAGGCTATACTCCACAATCACGAGAGTTTGCTCCAGGCGGCGCAGATGGAGCAGAAACATCATCTGATAACGAGAGACGATGTTTTTCTGTGCATACCGCCCCTCTATCATACAGGAGCGAAATTCCACTGGATGGGAAGCTTGTGTGCAGGAAGCAAGGCTGTGCTGCTGAAAGGCACGACGCCTGAGATCATACTGGATGCCGTTTCCAAGGAAAGGTGCACGATAGTATGGCTGCTGGTGCCTTGGGCGCAGGATATACTTGACAGCCTTGACAGAGGAGATATTAAACTTGAAGATTATCACCTGGATCAGTGGAGACTGATGCACATAGGCGCACAGCCTGTTCCTCATTCGCTCATAGTTCACTGGAAAGAGTATTTCCCTGACCACATGTACGATACCAACTACGGGCTTTCAGAATCCACGGGACCGGGATGCGTGCATCTGGGCATGGAAAACATACATAAGGTCGGCGCCATAGGCATACCCGGATATCGCTGGAAATGCAAGATAGTGGATGAAAACGGCGATGAAGTGAATCAGGGCGATGTCGGAGAGCTCTGTGTGAAAGGCCCTGGAGTCATGACATGCTATTACAACGATCCTGAAGCCACGGCGAAAGCTTTGAGAGACGGATGGCTTTATACGGGCGATATGGCGATGCAGGATGAAGACGGATTCATATTCCTGGTAGACAGAAAGAAGGATGTAATAGTCAGCGGAGGAGAGAATATATATCCGGTGCAGATAGAAAACTTCCTCAGTGCATATGAAAAAGTAAAGGATGTAGCGGTTATCGGGCTTCCGGATAAACGTCTCGGAGAGATAACGGGAGCTATAATATCGGTAAAGGAAGGCATGGAATGCAGTGAAGATGAGATAAACGAATACTGCAAGGAACTTCCGCGGTATAAGAGACCGAAGAAGATAATTTTCGCCGATGTGCCGAGAAATGCCACGGGTAAAATAGAAAAACCTGCGCTAAGGAGAAAATACGGAGCGGACAAGCTCGTTGAGCAGCAGAACAGAAGCTGATACAGTACAAGATGAAGCAACAGTCATGAAAACCGATGCCGGTTTTTATGGCTGTTTTTGTTAAGGGAGAGTTTCTTCATATGAGAAAGATAAAGATAAAAAGAGAAAACAGCAGAGTGCTGCCTAAAGTCATAGCATTAACATTTCTTATAACTTCAGTGGTGATAGCATTAGTTGTTTTCATGAATTATAACAACAGAGAAGTTGTGATGGAAGCCTCATCTTATCTTGAAGGGTCTGCCGAAGATGCGAGATCCGGTGTCAGAGATTTTCTCTACGAAAACCAGAAATTCGCAGAAATGATGGGTATGGTTTCCGGAAAGGGCAAAATGTCCTCAGATAGTCCTTTTTCATATGCAGGAGTTGCTGATGACAGAGGAAACATCATCACATCGGACATACCATCTGATTTACTGCCTGAAAATGTGTCGGAGGAAAGCTTTTTCAGGAGAGGAAAGGAAGAAAGCGGATATGTGGCAGTTCCCAGAAGGGACGGGAGAGACGGAGGTATAGTTTTTTATTCTCCTGCGGATGTAGGAGGAGAAACGCAGGGAGTATTTTTTGGGTACTGCGGAGAGGAACGCATTGCCAGAGAAATATCTGATTCAGTCTTTGGAGTAAGCCTCAACACATTTTTGTTCACAGACAGAGGAGATATAATTTCCTCCAGCGGGAAGAGAGTACTGCACCGAGATGCAGAGAACATAGGCGAACTGCTTGGAGATGATGATCTGATAGAAGAAACGGAAAGGAACAAAGCTCAAAGCGCTATAGATAAAGGCAACTCTTATACTTTAGCCTATAGAGACGGTGCCGGCAAGAGCGTGATGCGAGTAGAGCCTGTAGGCGACGGCGGACTTTATATAATGCAGAGCTTCCCGTCTTCTGTGGCCGCTTCTGCCGCGCATTCGGACAACAACGCGGGACTGACTTTGGAGATAACGTTTATCGTCATATTTCTGATATACATGGGACTCATGATCGTTATCAATTACCGCAGAAGAAAATTTCTGGTGCAGCAAAACCGTGAGCTGGGATACATAGTGAAGGGTATGGTAAAACTGTTTGACAACTTTGTAGTCGTGAATTTCAAAAATGATACATATAAATTCCTGATGAATGAGCACAGGGAAGAGATCCCTCAAACAGGCAGCTACGACAAGCTTGCAGAATACATAGCTGATAATGTATCGGAGGATGACAGGATGCGCATGATCAGTATGCTTAAAAAAGAGAATATAAAGAGCAGTATGCAGGCGGGGAAATCGGATCTTATTTATGAGTACAGGACTGCCGATGAAAGAAGGAAATGGGAAAACCTGAATATAATATGCCTTGATGAGAAACATAGAGTGCCTGCGAGAGTATTGCTCGTAAGGCAGGATGTTACAGGAGTTAAAGAAGAGGAAGAACGATACAGACAGGCGCTTAGAGAAGCCTTTGCTCTCACGGAAAAAGCGAATAATGCGAAAAGCAGGTTTTTATCGCAGATCTCACATGACATAAGAACTCCTATGAATGCGATCATGGGCATGACCACATTGGCGATGATGAACATTAACGACAGGGAAAAGGTGAAGGATTGTCTCGATAAAATAAGCATATCCAGTTCTCATCTGCTGGGGATAATAAATAAAGTTCTGGACATGTCGGAAATAGAGAGCGGGCGTATGGGATTAACAGAAAAAGATTTCGATCTGAAAGAACTGATGAGATCTCTAATGGCAATATTTTCATCTCAGGCAGAGGAGAAAAAGCAAGATATAAAGATGGATGTTGATATCGTAAATGAATCGGTAATAGGCGATCCCGTAAGGCTTCAGCAGGTCTTTGTCAATATACTGGGAAATGCGATCAAATTCACGCCTCCCGGCGGCAGTATATCTGTGAGAGTAACAGAAAAAGAGGCTCGTATTCAGGGGACCGGATACTATGAATTTGTGTTTGAAGACAACGGTATAGGAATGAGTGAAGAATTTACAAAGAAAATTTTTGAGCCTTTTGCAAGAGAGAACAGTCTTGGAGAAGGAGCGGTCGAGGGCAGCGGACTTGGAATGTCCATAGCGGGCAGTATAATACAGACTATGAACGGAAGCTTCCAGGTGGAAAGCCGTATAGGAGAAGGCTCCAGGTTCACCGTGGGATTGGATTTGAAACTGCAGGAGGAAAAGGACGTTGAAACAGAGGATGCGGCAGGCAGAAAAGAGGAAGGTCAGGATCCGGCAATGGATGTGAACAGTTTGAAAGAAAAGGACTTTTCAGGCACTAAAGCTCTTCTCGTGGAAGATAATGAGCTGAATATGGATATAGCTGCCGAGCTTCTGGCTATGATCGGCATAGAGACAGACAAGGCGGTGAACGGAAAGGAAGCCGTGGACAAGGTAAGAGAAAAGGGAGAAGGAGCGTATGACATGATATTCATGGATATACAGATGCCGGTGATGAACGGATATGAAGCGGCAAAAGAGATAAGAAAGACGAAAGGAGAATATTTTTCAAGGATACCGATAATAGCTATGAGCGCCAATGCCTTTACCGACGATGTGGAAAAAGTCAAAGAGGCAGGAATGAATGATTACATATCAAAACCGGTAGAAGTGGATAAATTGATCAAAGCGATTGAAACGTGGCACATCCTATGATATGATAGTGCCGGATGGATGGTATTCGATGCAGCGTTGACTTTAGCAGAAACTATACCTGAAAGTTTATCGTAAGTTAATGAGACAGTATTCATTTTCCTTAAAGCTTTTATCCTGAAAGGAACGAGACGAAAGGATTATCACCTCACCCTTGAAAGATCCGCTTAAGGCGGAAATAAAGAGGAGGAGTGATGGAACTGAATATAGGTTTTATAGGAGCAGGAAAGGTCGGATGTACTCTCGGCAAGTATTTTGCGGAGAATGATGCGCGCGCCACCGCAGAAGGTGCGGGGTATGTAGCGCAGGGAGAAAAATTTGAAGACCGGATAGTTTTAAAGGGTTATTACAGCCTTCATCGGCATTCGTCGCAGGATGCGGCAAGATTCACAGGCGCGAAGCCTTACGACAGTATAGAAGATTTGGTCGGTGAGTGTGATATGGTGTTCATAACTGTTCCTGATGGTGAAATAAGCAGTGTCTGGTGTGATATTTCGCGCATGGACATAAAAGGAAAGTCAATATGTCATTGCAGCGGCTCGCTTTCTTCCGCGGAGGCCTTTGAGGGCATAGGAAGAACGGGAGCTTTTGGATATTCGATTCATCCGTTGTTTGCCGTAAGCGATAAGTACAGCGCTTACAGTGAACTTCCGGGTGTTTTTTTTACCCTTGAGGAACACGAAGAAAATCCGATTCTTATAGACGAAGCGGATGGAAAAAACAGAGAGCTTTATATGTTAAAACTTACGGAGATCCTTGAATCAAAAGGAAATCCGGTAAGAAGAATAAGCTCGGAAAATAAATGTCTGTATCATCTTGGAGCCGCGGTGGCGAGCAATCTCG
>JABLTT010089855.1_pt1 | contig 85777 bp, 76 predicted proteins | sample 7160061 | NCBI WGS metagenome assembly JABLTT01 (sample SAMN14651232, study PRJNA627086) | human gut metagenome | isolation source: feces | host: Homo sapiens | reverse complement strand
TAAGGTGTCTCCAGATCGCCGGAGGGTTCAAACTCCATAATAACATCGCCGTACTGTCCATGACCGCCGGACTGCTTTTTGTGCTTGCCCTGTACCTTTACTTTCTTTCGTAAAGTCTCGCGGAAGGCAAATTTCGGCTTGGAAAGCTCTACTGCCACCTTATACCGGGACTGCAGCTTGCTTACCACTACATCCAGCTGCTGATCGCCGATTCCATAGATCAGAGACTGGCGGTTTTCTGCGTCATTTTTAACGATCAGGGTCAGATCCTCTTCCATCATACGGGCCAGAGCGGTGGATACCTTGTCATCCTCGCCCTTATTCACTGCCTTGTATGCCATATATGTATATGGAGTGGAAATCTGAGGCTTGTGATATACGATAGGTGCTGTGCGCACTGCCATGGTATCACCGGTCTGGGTTACTGTCAGCTTTGCCACTGCTCCGATATCACCGGCCTTTAACTCGGAAACCTCGATCACGTCCTTACCGCGGAGCACATAGAGCTTTCCAATCTTCTCCTCAGCGTCCTTATTTACATTATATACAGTCGTGTCTCCCTTTAACGTACCGGTACAGATCTTCATCAAAGAATATTTTCCAATAAATGGATCTACAATGGTCTTAAATACTCTTGCTGACAGGGATACATCGTCATTGTACTTTGCAGTAAAGCGTTCGCCTGTGGATACGTCTACACCGATGCACTCAAAATGATCCGGTGACGGGAAGTATTTATCCATAGCCTGTAAAAGCACCTTAAAGCCCTGGCAGTTGATGCCGGAACCCATCATAACGGGAACGATATCGCCCTCGATTACATGGGATCTTAATGCCTGGGAAATTTCCTCCTGTGTAAACTCTTCACCCAGGAAATAGCGCTCCATATATTCTTCACTGGTCTCTGCAACCGCTTCAATGAGAGCGTCTCTTGCAATCGTCAGATTCTTCTGAACATATTCAGGAATCTCACATTCCTCATAGTCGCTTAAATTGGTAAAGCGGCGTCCTGCCATCTTAACCACGTTGACAAAGCCCACAAATTTTTCATTTTCACGAATAGGCAGCTGGAAGGGCGCGATCTTACGTCCGAACTTCTTCTCCAGCTTTACTACCAGCTCACGATAGCTAGCGTGGTCATCATCCATATTGGTGACGAAAATCAGTCTGGGCAGATTGTACTTTTCGCACATCTCCCATGCTCTCTCTGTGCCGGGCTCAATACCGGCCTTGCAGTTTACAACGATAATGGCAGCGTCTGCTACGCTGATAGCTTCCTCTGCTTCTCCCACGAAATCAAAAAATCCGGGAGTGTCCAGGAGATTGATCTTAACAGGCCCGTTTTCGCCTTCATATTCCAGAGGAATGAGGGTGGTGGAAATGGAGAACTGCCTCTTGATCTCTTCTTTGTCATAATCACTGATGGTGTTGCCGTCGGGTACCTTACCCATACGCTTTGTTACACCTGTAATAAATGCCAGAGCCTCCGCAACGGTCGTCTTACCGGCGCCTCCGTGTCCAAGTAATACAACGTTGCGGATTTGTTCAGTACCATATACGTTCATAAACTTCCCTCCTGTGCATATTTATTTAAGCCATGTGTCTATTCTACTAAATTTTTCAGAATTTTTCAAGCTTTTTGACTTATTTGCACAACGAAATTTTTATTTTTATTTTAAAGTCCGTGAAAGATTATAAAACCAAACTGTCTTTTCCAGTTCTTTGACCTTTTTTGCTCACACACCTTTGTGCTGCATTATGATTTTTCACATAAAAGTGTGAAACTTTAAAGTAATAAAGTGTTGACATTTTCAGATACAGGCTTTAAACTGAAAGATATCAGAAAAAAGAGGTTAGGGCAGACAGCAGCGTCCCTACGAAAAGGAGAAGACAAATGATCATTATTATGAAGCCAAACGCCTCCAAAGAGGCTGTAAAAAAAGTAACCGATCTGATTGAATCAAAAGGACTTCAGCCCCATCTTTCCGAGGGTTCTCAGGTAACCATCGTAGGTGTGGTAGGCGATAAGACAAAGCTGATGGGAAGCAATATTGAAATGAGCGAAGGCGTAGACAAGGTCGTTTCCGTCACTGAATCCTATAAGCTTGTAAATAAGAAATTTCATCCTGATGATTCTGTGATCCCGGTAGGCAATACCCATATCGGCCCCGGGACGCTCACCGTTATGGCCGGCCCCTGTGCCATCGAGTCAAGAGAACAGTTAATGGAAACCGCCTTTGCAGTAAAAAAGGCCGGCGCTACCTTCCTTCGGGGCGGCGCTTACAAACCCCGTACTTCCCCCTACTCCTTCCAGGGTTTGGAGGAAGAGGGCTTAAAATATATGAAGGAAGCCAGAGAAGCCACCGGCTTAAATGTGATCTGCGAGGTCACCAGCGCCCATGCCATCGAGGCTGCCTCAAAATATGTGGATATGCTCCAGATCGGCGCCAGAAATATGCAGAATTTTGAGCTTTTAAAGGAGGCAGGAAAATCCGGTATGCCCGTTCTCTTAAAGAGAGGCCTGTGCGCTACCATTGATGAATGGCTCAATGCAGCAGAGTACATCATTTCCGAGGGAAATCCAAATATCGTACTCTGCGAGCGCGGTATCCGCACCTATGAGACCTCTACCCGCAACACTCTGGACATCAGCGCCGTGCCTGTGATCCGCCAGAAGAGCCATCTTCCCATTATCGTAGATCCCAGCCATGCCACCGGTGTAAGAGCCTATGTAGAGCCTCTGGCAAAGGCTGCGATCGCCGTAGGAGCAGACGGACTGATGATCGAGGTGCACCCGAATCCAGCCTGCGCCCTGTCTGACGGCCCCCAGTCTCTGACCTTTGACGCCTTTGAAAAGCTCATGGCCGACTTAAAGCCATACTGTGATCTGGCAGACAGAACGCTCACATTTTAAAGTACGGGAATAAGGGGGCTGCATCTTATGGAACAATTTGCTATCAAGGACACTGCCATGGCCTTTATCGGCCTGGGACTGATCGGCGGTTCGCTTGCAAGGGGGATCAAGCGGGCCCGTCCGGATATCCGCATTATGGCCTATATGCGAACCCGCTCCAAATTAGAGCAGGCCAAAAAAGACGGCATTGTAGACGTAATCCTAAATGGGATTGGGGAAGAGCTTCGGGAATGTGATATCATTTTCCTGTGTACCCCTGTGGAATATAATGCCCAGTATCTTTCCGCCATCCGTCCCTATTTAAAACCGGGGGCATTGATCACAGATGTGGGAAGCACCAAAACGGATATCCATGAGGAAATCCTGCGCCAGGGCCTTTCCCACTGCTTTGTGGGAGGCCATCCCATGGCCGGATCTGAAAAAACAGGCTATGAACATTCTACGGATCATCTTTTGGAAAATGCCTATTATATTGTGACGCCGCCGGAAGGCGTGGCAGAGTCCTCTGCATCCTGTTCAGAGAATGTCTGCCGTCTGCTGGCAGTGGCTCAGGCTGTGGGAGCAATCCCTCTGGTGCTGGATTACAGGGAGCATGACCGGGTAACGGCTGCCATCAGCCACCTGCCCCATCTGGTGGCCTCCAGCCTGGTAAACCTGGTAAAGGACAGCGATTCCCCGGAAGGCACCATGCGCAGGGTCGCAGCAGGCGGCTTTAAGGATATCACACGGATTGCCTCCTGCTCTCCTGAAATGTGGGAGCAGATCTGCATGACAAACGCCGGGCCCATCGGGGATATACTGGAGCAGTATATAGACTCCCTTCAGGATATTCTGGATCAGATCCGCGGACATAAGGACAGAGATATTTACCGGCTGTTTGAAAAATCACGCACCTACCGCGATTCCATTACAGACCGGGCAAAAGGCCCTATCGAACCCTCCTATGAATTTTCAGTTGATGTGGTAGATGAGGTAGGATCCATTTCTACCATTGCCGTTATTTTAGCCGCAAAGGGTATCAGTATTAAAAATATCGGCATCAACAACAACAGAGAACACGGCGAAGGCGCTTTAAAAATCGCCTTCTATGACGAGGCTTCCATGAAAGAGGCCTGGGAACGGCTTGAAAAATACAAGTTTGAGCTGGTGCGGCTGTAAAACAGAAAGGAATTATATTTTATGGAACTGAAAAAATGGGGTCCCCTCCGGGGCGAAATCACAGTTCCCGGTGATAAATCCATTTCCCACCGGGCGGTTATGTTCGGCTCCCTTGCAAAGGGAACCACGGAAATCCACGGCTTTCTTCAGGGCGCCGACTGTCTTTCTACCATCTCCTGTTTTGAAAAAATGGGCGTTTCCATTGAAAATAAAGGGGATGTAGTTCTGGTACACGGAAACGGCCTCTACGGTCTTAAAAAACCGGAAACCATATTGGACTGCGGAAACAGCGGCACCACTACCCGCCTGATCTCAGGTATTCTCAGCGCACAGGATTTTGACGTTACTCTCACGGGAGATGCTTCCATCCAGAAACGGCCCATGAAGCGGATTATGGAGCCCCTTTCCCAGATGGGAGCTGATATCACAAGCATCCGGGTAAATGACTGTGCTCCGCTCCTGATCCGCGGTACAAAGCTTCATGGGATCCATTACACCTCAAAGGTGGCCTCTGCCCAGGTAAAGTCCGCCATTCTGCTGGCAGGCCTTTATGCAGACGGAATAACCCGGGTCACAGAACCCTTTGTATCGAGAAATCATTCCGAACGGATGCTAAAGCTATTTGGAGCCTCTGTTTCCACCGAAGAGACAACCGCCTCCATCTCCCCTGCCGCCCAGCTCTACGGCCAAAAGGTCATGGTGCCGGGAGATATTTCCTCTGCCGCCTACTTTATCGCAGCCGGTCTGATGGTTCCCGGCTCTGAAATCCTGATCAAAAATGTAGGCATCAACCCTACCAGAGACGGGCTTCTCCATGTATGCCGCGCCATGGGAGCCAATCTGACCCTTTTAAATGTACGGGGCCAGGAGGGGGAACCAACGGCAGATATCCTGATCCGCCACAGTGCCCTTCACGGAACCACCGTTGGCGGTGCCATCATTCCCACCCTCATTGACGAGCTTCCCATGATCGCTGCCATGGCGGCTGTGGCAGAAGGGGAAACGAGAATCTGTGATGCAGGAGAATTAAAGGTCAAGGAATCCAACCGCATTGCTGTGATGGTAGAAAATCTCACTGCCATGGGAGCCGATGTGACGGAAACAGAGGACGGCATGATCATCCGGGGCGGAAAGCCGCTCCATGGGGCTGTGATCAACAGCCACTTAGACCATCGGATTGCCATGACCTTTGCTGTAACCGCCCAGTGTGCAGAAGGCGTGACAACCATACAGGGCGCAGAATGCGTCAATATCTCCTATCCCCGCTTCTATGAGGAGCTGATGGGGCTTACGCAGAAAGGAGGGCTGTGCTGATGGATTTACAATTAGTAAAAATGGGACCTGAGTACCGGGAAATGGCTGAGGATATGCTCCGTGAATGGAAAGCCTCCGGTGAAGCCATCATCCCAAGTGCCATTGATCAGGCAGACATTCATGATTTCCCAGCCTATTTAGACAGCCTGGAGCTTACGGAGGCGGTTCCCGGCCTGGTGCCCGATTCTACCTTTTTCTGCCTGGATAAAGAGAGAAATATCCTTGTGGGAGCCATCAATATCCGTCATTATTTAAATGACCATCTTTTAAAATTCGGCGGCCACATCGGAGACGGGGTACGTCCTTCTGAACGCCGGAAGGGAATTGCCACCCGGATGATCGCCCTGGGGCTTGAGGAATGTAAAAAACTGGGTATCACCCGCGTCCTTATGACCTGCAAAAAAGAAAATACAGGCTCTGCCAAAAGCATTATAAACAACGGCGGCATCCTTGAAAATGAAATTGAAAAAGAAGACGGAACCGTGATGCAGCGGTACTGGATCACGCTGTAAACAAAAGATCCCCTGTAACTGGCCAGCCGGAATGTATCATTCTGACTGCCTGATTACAGGGGATTTCTTTTTATATCTGCTTACTTTACAGGATAAAATCCAGTAGGAACTTCTGCCAGATTGATCATGATATTCTTCATCTGGGTGTAGTGATCCAGAATCACCTTGTGGGTCTCGCGGCCAATGCCGGACTGCTTATATCCGCCAAAGGGGGCTCCCTCAGGGATTGCATTATAGGTATTTACCCACATGCGGCCTGTTTCCACGCCTCTTGCCACGCGCAGGGCACGGTTAATATCTCTGGTCCATACAGCACCGCCCAGTCCGTACTCACTGTCATTTGCCATGGCAATGACCTCTTCCTCTGTCTTAAACTTCAGGATGCAGGCCACCGGTCCGAAGATTTCCTCCTGAGCTACTCTCATATCGTTTCTCCAGGAATGCATCCGTAACGATCAGTGCCTTTTTGCCTCCCAGGCTCTTCATCAGATCGCCTGTTTCCTTTACGGAATCTTCACCAAATAAATTTCTTGTCGGCAGGAAATAATACGTTGTACCCATAGTTTTCTTCTCCTTATATTTTAAATACTCTGTCACCTATCCGGCCGCTGTTTCATAACCCCTGTGCGGTCCGTTACCCCCGTGACACCATCATCCTACCACCCATCTGCACTCTTTAAAACAGCCAAAACAAAATAATAAAAGGATGCCAGTTTAGCATCCTTTACCATTGCATAAATACATTTCCAAGTCTTCGGACCGCTTCCCGAAGCCTTCCCTCATCCATATCGCTGTAATTGAGCACCAGTACCCTTTCATACTCCGGACGCACCCTGGTACAAAACTGGGACAGACAGGCTACTAAAATCCCCTGCTGCTTCGCCTTCTCACGAATCTGTCCGTCTGTAAGAGACGTATCAAGCTTTACCAGCAAATGAGTTCCGCTCTCTCCGCCCCGTACATCTGCCACCGGAAGCAGGGAGGACTGGCGGATAATCCGGATCAGCCGTTCCCCCTCTGTGTGATAATATTTCTTAAGGCGGCTCAGATGACGCTCAAAATACCCTTTCTCCATAAACTTTGCCAGAGCATACTGCTCACATGCAGAAGCTGTGTTGGAATAGAAATTGGCATTATCAATATACCGGCTGATCAGCGCTTCCGGCAGTACCATGTAGCTGATCCGGATCGCAGGAGCCAGAGTTTTGCTGAAGGTATTCATATAGATCACCCGCCCGTTCCGATCCATGCTCTTTAGGGCAGGGATCGAGCGGGAACGGTAGCGGAACTCGCAGTCATAGTCATCCTCGATCACATACCTGCCTTCCTTTTCTACGGCCCAATTTAAAAGCTCCTGTCTTCTTGCGGCAGACATGACTGTTCCCAGAGGATAATGATGCTCCGGTGACACATGGATCACATCCGCTCCGCTTTCCCTTAAGCTTTCCATACTGATCCCATTTTCATCCATTTCCGTATATCTCCAGGATAGACCATATTCCTCGTAAATCCTGGGAATCTTTTTGTATCCCGGATTTTCCACCCCATAAACAGAGTCTCTGGGAAGCAGCTTTACAAGCTTTCCATAAAGATATTCAATTCCTGCTCCTATGACAATACATTCCGGAGATACCACAATCCCCCTCAGCCTGTATAGATAGTCTGCAATAACCTCTCTCAGCTGCCTGACTCCCAGAAAATGGACTCTCTGCACCAGCTCCATATCGTACTCGGAAAGCACCTCCCGCATGACCTTTCGCCACATGGAAAAGGGGAATTTTTCATATATGGTATTGTTAGCTGTAAAATCTGCAAACCACTTCTCCTCCCGGTACAGCTGGGGATATTCTGCTTTCTCAGGATGATACTGATCCATGGCCTCTACGTCTGCTACAAAATAGCCCTTTTTCTCCTTTGCGATCAGATAACCCTCCACCAGGAGCTGTTCATAGGCATTCACCACAGTTTTCACACTGATCCCATTATCTCTGGCAAGTTCTCTTCTGGAAGGCAGCTTTGTTCCCGGAAGAAGACGGCCTCTGAGAATGTCCTCCCTCAGACATTCATAAAGACATTCATAGAGGGGACACCCCCTTTTTTTCACTAATTCATAATGCAGCATTTTTATCTGGTATCCTTTTTTTTATTAAAACTGGGTATTAAATAGAGTTCAATTTCGATTATAATAGGGGTAATGCCATTTGTAAAGTGAGGAAATCGTATGGGAATCTATGCAGTAACCGGAGGTTCTAACGGAATCGGAGCAAAAACCATTTCCATTTTAAAGCAAAAAGGCCATGAAACCATCAATATAGACTGGAAGCGGGGAGATATTGAAGCGGATCTGTCTCTTCCTGAAGGAAGGCAGAAGGCCATTGACGAGCTTTTCAGCCTCTGCCCTCAGGGACTGGACGGCCTGATCCTCTGTGCCGGCATCCCCGGCTCCCGAAAAGACCTGCGTCTGATCCTTTCCGTCAACTATTTCGGAACCATTTCCATTATAAAAGGCGCCTATGATCTTCTGAAGCAGAAAAACGGCGCCTGTGTCATCTCTGCCTCCAGCGCCATTTCCAGAGAAGATATGAAAACCGATCTGGTAGACCTTTTAAACAACAACAGAGACGATGAATACCGGATCCTTGAGGTGATCGGCCGGATGGATGGAGCAGACTTAAGTAACGGAGATCAGATCTACGCTGCCTCCAAGTATGCACTCTGCCGCTGGATGCGCCGCCACTCTGCCTCCTATGCTGCCAACGGCGTTCGGATCAATGCCGTGGCTCCGGGGAATGTAAACACCCCTATGACAGCTACCGGGTCAAAGGATACGGCAGCGGCCTTAAATGCCCTTCCGATCCCCACAAAGTACGGCACAAAAAAACAGATGGATCCGGAAGAAGTCGCTTCTGTGATCACATTTCTCATCTCTCCTGAGGCCAGAGGCGTCAACGGAATCGTCATGTTTGTGGACGGTGGCACAGATGCGCTGTTGAATACAGAAAAGGTTTATTAGAAATTCAGATATAAAAGAAAGAAGGATCAGACACCATGACGGAACATTCTGCCATTGAACGATATATAGAAGCACTTGAAACGAAGGATTTTAAAGCACTGGGGGATTTGTTCACCTCAGACGGGCATTACTGCGACTACTGCCCCAACGGAACGTCCCAACACGAATACCATCTCTACGGAAAAGAAGCAATCACTATGTTTTTTCAGAATAAGTTTCTGTTCCGCCAGTATTCCATCTTAAGCCCAGTCATCTTAAATGACCGCCAGGCAGAGTTCATCGCTTCCTTTGGAGGCTGCTATATGATGGCGATCGCAAACCTCCAGCAGCTCTCTTCTGACGGCCATATCAGACGGCTTACGGTGCGGCCGCGGTGAGATTCTCCATGGAAATGTTTACATTCTGTCATTGCTATAAACAAACCGAAAAAAGCGCTATATTTAAATTGAAAATTGTAGTAGGAGGTATGCTCTATGAGTGAAAGACAGCTAGACATCGCTGATATGTAGTGCTTGGTATTTCGTATGGCTCAATCAAAATGGAACATGTCATCCAGTGACTGCGCTGAACTATTCAAAAAGTACGATATCCTTGGATTCATCTCTGAATGTTACGATATTCTTCATTTAAATAATTATTTTCCTGCGTGCTTCATGATGTAGAGACATTGTTAAAAAATCGAGGTATAACCGTATGATAGAACTACAAGATGGAATGTTTCTCTACCACGGCAGCTACATTGACATATCGGAGATTGACCTGAATTGCTGCTTTGACGGACTTGATTTTGGCCGCGGATTTTATCTCACTTCTTCTTATGATCAGGCATACAATTATGTTCAACTTTCCGTTAGAAATGCTTTCAGAGAGCAACGGTTGAATGGCTCCATTTCGTAGCAGCAAACCGAAAAAAGAACCTGTTCCCGCAGCTGTTAAAAAAATACGGTACCATTGATATCATTGGCGGAAAAATCGCAGATGACCAGACAGCCCGCACCTTACAGCGTTATATCGGCGGTGTTGATTTCGGTATTCCCGGAACTCCGGAAGCCGACAAAATAACCATTGAGAAATTGCTTACCAATCGTTTGAACGACCAATTCTGTTTCCGAACTCAGGATGCCATTGATCATCTTGAATTTATAAGGAGTGACCGCTATGGAGACATCAAACTATAATTTCACGGATCCACAAACAGAAAGCTGTGCTGTTAATCTTATGCGTGATACAATCGAAGTACTCTCTTTACGTGATGGTATTTCCTATGAAGATGCACTACTTCACTTTACCAGTTCAAAGGTATATGAAGCCCTTTTCGACTATGCCACCGGCATTTGGAGAGAAAGCCCAAATTATCTTTTATTTGAGTAATGATCAAATCAATAATGAATGCAAAAAATCGTTTCATAATCCTATCTCTTTGCTGGCCTTATAATAATTCCTGTCAATCGAAAAGAATCTGCCCATCTCCAGGCAGATTCTCCTAATGTTTATAATGTCATGCTGTCTACTCCAAAAATCCCCGAAGCCTCATATAATCCTTGATCAGGACGATCATCTGGTCATAGTCAATGCGGCTGGCATTGATGGGCAGGTCATAGTTTTCCATGTCCATCCAGTTGCGGCCGGTAAAGTAGCGGTGGTACTCAGTACGGGTACGGTCAATGCGCTTCATCCGGCGCAGGGCCTCTGCCTCGTCTACCTTATCCACATCCATAATGCGGCGGACTCTGGTAACGGTATCCGCATATACAAAAATACGAATTACATCATCTAACTGGTCCTGAAGCACATAGTTGCCGCAGCGTCCCACAATAATGCAGTTTTCCGATGCAGCCAGCTTGCGGATGACAGAGGACTGGAAACGGAACAGATTTTCCGGAGAAGTGATTTTATGGCCATTCTGGGCAGGCTCTGACAGCTCCGGTTTTATGTTTGTCACAATACGGTACAGCAGGTTATTTCCCGCCTTTTCATCTGCCAGACGGAAATACTGCTCTCCTATGGCGCTGGTCTCTGAGGTCATCTTCAGGATTTCCTCATCATAGAAATGGATTCCCAGTTCCTTTGCCAGACGTTCACTGGTTAAGCGTCCTCCACTTCCGTACTGGCGTTCTACCGTAATTACAAAATGTTTACTGCTCATAGATTTATGCCTCCTTTTTCGGTTAGATCACATCAATATGACACATTTTCATAGCGTTTAAAGCATTTTCGTGGCTTTGTGGGGTTACGCCGGCACAGCAGTCCGCCTTTACGCAGATTTCCGTCTCTGGCGTCTTTGCCTTGATCAGCAGGGCATTTGAGATCACACAGATATCGGTACACAATCCAAGAAGCTCAATCCTTTCATAATCGCCTGCCACTGCATACTCTGCCAGTTCGGGACTTCCAAAGGTAACTTTCTCAAAGCGCTTTCCGTCAAACTCCCTAAGGCCTGCATCCAGCTCCCAGCCTTCAGTGCCCTTCAGACAATGGGGAACAGGAAGCTTTTTTCCCTCCATGGTATCCATGTAATCAGGACCATGGGTGTCCAGGGTAAATACAACCTCATCCCCTGCTTCCCTGTATTCACAGATTCTTTTCCTTACAGCCGGAACAATCTGCTGTGCTTCCGGTGTCCCCAATGCTCCGTCTATGAAGTCCTTCTGCATATCTACAACCACTAAAAGTTTCTTCACGATTCTGCTCCTCCCGATGATCTTGTGTGTAAACTTTCATTTTGTACTATAATAATACCACAAATTTACATCTTGGGGAATATAAAAATAAAAACACAAAAAGTAGTTGACAAATGGCGGTTCCTGTATTAGTATACAAAACAACAAGCCAAACCATTGAGAAAGAGGAGTAAGCTTCCAAAGCATTTTCACAGAGAGCCGCGGGTGGTGGGATCGCGGTACTAGGCTGGCAGCTGAATGGACTTTCGAGGGCGGTCCTGAACGATACAGACATACCGGTTACGGCAGTCGATGTAGGGACTGACGGATTCTGCACCCGTTATACATGCAGCGCATATGATAGTATGTGAGAGTGGACTATTTCAGTCAATTTGAGTGGCACCGCGGATTCGATTCGTCTCAATTACAACCATGTTGTAATTGGGACGTTTTTTTATTTTCATGATCAAGGAGGAAAATATTATGAGAAAATCAATGGCAATCCTTTTAACAGCAGCTATGAGCGCATCCCTGTTGGCAGGCTGCAGCTCCTCTTCCCAGAGTTCATCCTCTGCCCCTGCAGAAAAAACAACCGCGGGCAGCAGCTCCTCTTCCAAAGAAAATGCAGATGCTGCTCCGGCAGAAAGCACCGACGCATCCTACACCATCGGCATCGGGCAGTTTGCAGAACATGGCTCTCTTGATAACTGCAGAGAGGGCTTTATCCAGGGACTGGCAGAAGCCGGTATTGAAGAAGGACAGAACCTTACCATCCTCTACAACAATGCTCAGGCAGACGGCGGTACAGCCAGCCAGATTGCCAATACCTTTGCCGGAAAAGATGTAGATTTAATGTGTGGCATCGCAACACCCATGGCGCAGGCACAGTACAGTCTGGCTATGAAAACCGATATACCTGTTATCTTTACCGCAGTAACCGATCCCATTGCAGCAGAGCTGGCAAATGCAGATGGAACTCCCGTAGGAGAAATCACCGGAACCAGCGATAAGCTCCCCATTGAACAGCAGCTTCAAATGATCCGCGAGATTCTTCCGGATGCAGCAAACATCGGAATCATGTACACCACCAGCGAGGTAAATTCCGAATCAGCCATTGCTGAGTATAAGGAACTGGCACCCAAATACGGCTTTGAGATCATAGATTCCGGTATCTCTTCCTCTGCTGATATCCCGCTTGCTGCCGATACACTTATCGGAAAGGTGGATTGTATTACCAATCTGACAGACAATACGGTGGTTGCTTCCCTTCCCGTTATCTTAAGCAAGGCCTCCGCCAAAAATATCCCTGTATTCGGAAGTGAAATTGAACAGGTAAAGATCGGCTGTCTGGCAGCCATGGGACTGGACTATATTGAGCTTGGAAAGCAGACCGGACAGATGGCTGCAAAGGTATTAAAAGGCGAGGCAAAAGCCAGCGAAATGAATTACGAAACTATCAAGGAAGCAGCTTTTTACGGCAACACAGAAGTAGCTGAAAGCCTGGGAATCACTCTTCCCGAATCGCTCACCGGCTCTGCCGCTGAAATGTTTGACACTATTGCACAATAATTTGGAGGACGATCATGACAATCATCTTGGGTATTCTTGAAGAAGGCCTGGTTTACGCCATTATGGCTCTGGGCGTTTACATTACCTATAAGATTCTGGATTTCCCAGACCTTTCCGTTGACGGCACCTTTCCTCTGGGAGCTGCCGTCACAGCCGCAGGCATTGCAGGAGGCTTCCTCTCTCCTGTCGCAGCCCTTTTCGTATCCTTTTTAGCCGGCGCTCTGGCCGGATGCGTCACCGGCCTGATCCATGTAAAACTTAAAGTCCGCGATCTTCTCTCCGGCATCATTGTCATGACAGCCCTCTATTCCATCAATCTGAGGATCACGGGAAAAGCGAATCTTCCGATTTTCAGCAAGGAAACCATTTTTTCAAATGAATTTCTCTCTGCAAATGTACCGGAAGCTTTTAAGCCCTATACCACCACACTGATCCTTCTGGTACTGGCCGTGCTCTGCAAGGCGCTTCTGGACGCCTATTTAAAAACAAGATCCGGCTATCTGCTCCGGGCGGTGGGCGACAACGAGGTATTAGTCACCTCTCTTGCAAAGGACAAGGGACTTGTAAAAATCATCGGTCTTGCCATTGCCAACGGCTTTGCGGCCCTGGCTGGCTGCGTATACTGCCAGCAAAAAGGCTTTTTTGAAATCTCTGCCGGCACAGGAACCATGGTGATCGGTCTGGCAAATGTAATCATCGGAACACAGCTTTTTAAGCGGTTTGGCTTTGTAAAATCCACCACAGCCGTTATCATCGGCTCTATTCTCTATAAGGCCTGCGTCTCCGCTGCTCTTCTTGTAGGTGATCTGAAGATTGCCGGCCTGAACTTGTCTGTCCCGGTTACTGCTTCTGATTTAAAGCTGATCACCTCCGTACTGTTTTTAATCATCCTTGTATTAAGCCCTGCGGGCGGAAAGAAGGTAAAGAGCCATGCTTGAGCTGAAACACATCCATAAATACTACAATGCGGGTACGGTCAACGAAATGTGCCTGTTTGAAGACTTTAACCTAACAATCCGGGATCACGAATTTGTATCCGTTGTAGGAAGCAATGGTTCAGGAAAGACTTCCCTTTTAAATATCATCTGCGGCAGTATCCCTTTAGATGAAGGAACAATCCGCATCGGCAATGAGGATATTACTAAAATGGCAGAATACAAACGCCAGCGCCGCATCGGCCGTGTCTATCAGAATCCGGCTATGGGCACCTGCCCCTCTATGACAATTGCAGAAAACATGGCGTTGGCAGACAATAAGGGCAAATTTTTTAATCTTCGTCCCGGAAAAAATAAACAGCGGATTGATTTTTACCGTGAAAGCCTCCGCACACTGGGGCTGGGACTGGAAGATAAGATGGATGTAAAGGTAGGCGTTCTCTCCGGCGGCCAGCGCCAGGCCATGGCGCTGCTTATGTCCACCATGACTCCGATCGAATTTCTGATCCTGGATGAGCATACGGCTGCGCTGGATCCAAAGACCGCAGAAACCATCATGGAACTCACAGACCGCATTGTAAAGGAAAAGAACCTGACTACCATTATGGTAACCCACAATCTGCGCTATGCAGTGGAATACGGAAACCGCCTGCTGATGATGCATCAGGGAAAAGCCATTATTGATAAGGCGGGAACAGAAAAAGAAGAAACAAGAATCGATGACATTTTGGAAAAATTTAATGAAATCAGCATAGAATGCGGAAATTAGTAAAAAAAGAATCAGGCAGCCGGCCACTTCCGGCTAAGCCTGATTCTTTTTTATGGGATTATTCTGCAAATACCATGATTTTTGTGGCTGTATTATCATCTCCCGACCACACAACCACCTTTTTACCTTGGGTCAGATCATCCAGAGTTACAATATTTCTTGTAAGATATGGGAAAATGTCACAATCTTCTGCAAGAATGTACTCTATGCCGTCTGCAGCCGTAAGCACCGTCTGGGAACGGTCTGCGTCTGTAATGACAGAGCCTGCCTCCACATAATCAGGCACTTTAAAATCCGCAGGAATATTGGCAAAGATGACAGCGGCATTGGTCATGGGCGGCAGGCTCATTGTCATGGCCGGACCAATGTAAGCATAGATCGTTTCCCCATCCTGAATATCTTCTAATGTAAGGGGAGTACCGGAAACTGCATCCAGGATCAGGGTGGATTCCTGAGAAATATTCAAAATAATCTCTCCCTCAGAGCTCACGCCGGAACGGTTGTCAATGGAAAGACGCCCGTCCTCCATATGGGATGCCGAACCGTAAATCCGTACAGGCTGCGGCTCCTCGTTCGGAGTTTCTTCCATGCTTTCAATGGGGCCCGTTACCGCTTCTACTACTGTGGCGGCCTCAGCAGACTCTGACTGGGATGCATCCGCCTGAGTCGGGGTACTTTCTGCTTTTGTATTCATGGCGCAGCCGCTGATCCCGATCACCGCTGCCGCGCAGATTGCTGCTACGTAAAAATAGTATCTTCTCAATGTAATCACTCCTTTAATCACGGTTTCCCGCCGCTTACATTTTGAAGTATATACTATTTTTTCCAAAAATCCAATAAAGTAATTCTTAACATTTCTGACGTAAGAATTAAATTACCGCCTTCTCCCCTATCTTGCCATCTCGCTCTGAGGACCGGACTGGTTATGAGCTTTGATGATGGTCTGGATCTCTTCCAGATTAGAGGATGGAAGATCTCCCGGAATGGTATTCTTTACTGCTGCCGTGGCATTTCCAAAAGCAATCGCTCTGGAGCAGTCGCCGCCGCTGCTTAAAAGTCCGTAAAGAGCGCCTGAAATATAGGCGTCTCCGCTTCCGATCCGGTCTACGACCTCAATATCCCTGTATGGCTCCTCCTCATAATAGGTATCTCTTGCCGCATCATAGATCACAGAGCCGAAGGTATGTCTCTTGGGACTGTGTACAATACGCTGGGTGGAAGCCACAATAGAAATGGGGTACTCCTCTGTAAAGCTCTTCATCATTTCTTTCGCTGTTCCTGTCTTTAAGAAGGTAAGGCGGGCTGTATCCTCGGAGCAGAAAAAGATATCAACATAAGGAAGGATCTTCAGGATACACTCTCTGGCCTCGTCTCCGCTCCATAAATTTCCTCTGAAGTTTACATCAAAGGAAACCAGGGTTCCGGCCTGTTTGAAACGCTTAATCATCTCAATGGTTGTCTCACGGATCTGAGGGCTTAAAGCCAGCGTAATACCAGTGGTATGGAAGCATTTGGAGGCAGTGTAGACCTCATCGGGAATCTCGTCAATGTTAAGGCTGAAGAAGGAACTGTTCATACGGTCATAGATTACCTTGGGCTTTCTGGGATATGCTCCATTTTCATAGTAATAGATACCTACACGGGCGGAAGGAGAATCATCGTACATAAAAAAGTCATCGCTGACGCCAAAGGAACGAATCTTTCCCTTCATAAAGCTTCCGATATCATGGGAGGGAAGCTTGGAGATAACGCCGGTGCGCAGTCCCAGCAAAGAAGCGCCTACCGCTACATTTAACTCTGCTCCTCCTACCTGCTTTACAAAGGTATCGCCTCTTGAAAGACGGTCGTTATCCGGCGGGGAAAGCCTTAAGAGAACCTGCCCCAGAGTCAGCAGATCAAAGCTTCTTCTCTTATATTCTGCCATAATTGTATCCTCCTGAATATTTTTCATTAAATGACAGGGAGCCTGTCTGAAAATCCATCTTTGAAACGCAATTTTCAAACAGGCTCCGCTGTTTACAGAGTATATATTGTGTTCGTAAACTGATTATCTCTGAACACGGCCAGATCCGTCGCCGCCTGCCAGATTATCAACATCTGCACGGGTAACCAGATTGAAGTCGCCAGGAATGGTATGCTTTAATGCGGAAGCTGCTACTGCAAACTCCAGAGCTGCCTTCATATCCTTACCGTCAGCCAGACCGCAGATCAGGCCGCCTGCAAAGGAGTCGCCGCCGCCTACGCGGTCAACGATTGGAGTGATATGATACTTTCTGGAGTGGTAGAACTCACGTGTCTTTCCATCCATGATGCATGCAGACCAGCCGTTGTCAGAAGCGCTGTGGCTTTCACGCAGAGAGCTGATGATATACTTGAAGCCGAACTTGTCAGCCATCTGATTGAAGATATCAACATAGCCTGCCAGCTCCAGCTCACCGGAGGTAACATCTGTGTTGCCTGGCTTGAAGCCAAGAACCTTCTCAGCATCCTCTTCGTTGCCGATGCATACATCTACATACTGCATCAGGTTGGTCATAACCTTCTGAGCCTTCTCAGAAGACCACAGCTTCTTACGGAAGTTTAAGTCTACAGAAACAGTTACGCCGTGAGCCTTAGCTGCCTTTAAAGCTGCCTCAGTCAGCTCGATTGCTGCATCGCTGACAGCTGGAGTGATACCTGTGAAATGGAACCAGTCAGCACCCTCGAAGATCTCATCGAAGTTGAACTCGTCTGCTGTTGCTGTAGCGATAGAACTGTTTGCACGGTCATAAACTACGTTGGAAGCTCTCATTGCAGAACCGGTCTCCAGGAAGTAGATACCCAGTCTCTCACCGCTTCTTGCGATGTGCTTTGTGCCTACATTGTACTTTCTTAAAGCTGCTACTGCACAGTCACCGATTGGGTTTGCAGGTACTGCAGTAACAAACTCAACATCATGGCCATAGTTAGCCAGAGATACTGCTACGTTAGCCTCGCCGCCGCCGTAGTTAACATCAAACTCGTCTGCCTGGATGAATTTCTCATTGTTTGGGGTAGATAATCTTAACATGATCTCGCCCATGGTAACGATCTTTGCCATTTTTATAATCTCCTTATTCTCTTATCTATCTGCGCCGCCCGGATGATCCGGGCGGTGGCTTCTTTGTATCAGTGAAGTGATTTTAGTTAGCTCTTGCTGCAGCTACTGCATCTACGAATTCCTTAGCCTTTGCGGTAACAGCTGCGAAATCGCCGGTCTTAGCGCCCTTTGTTAAGCTGCTTCCGGTTCCAACTGCGTATGCGCCTGCCTTGATCCACTTGTCAACGTTGTCAACGTCAACGCCGCCGGATGGCATGAACTCACCCTGAGGAAGGGGACCCTTGAAGGAGCTGATTGCTGCCGGTCCTACGATGTTTCCTGGGAAGATCTTGATTACGTCACATCCTGCCTCCATAGCTGCAATAGCTTCGGTTGGAGTCATAACGCCTGGCAGCATAGGCACTCTGTAGCGGTTGCACATCTTGATCGTCTCAAGATTTAAGCCCGGGCTTACTACATAGTTAGCGCCTGCCATGATAGCCATTCTTGCAGTCTCAGGATCCAGAACAGTACCTGCGCCGATTACTACCTTATCATTATCCTTATATTTCTCTACCATATTTGCAATCAGATCAATGGGGCTGCCCTCATCAACGGTCATGCAGATCTCGATGAAGTTGATGCCGCCGGCTACGATAGAATCGATCACTTTCTCGCCCTGCTCCAGGTTCTTTGCACGAACCACAGCTACCAGACAGTCTTCTTTCAGTCTTGCCAGAACTTGTTCTTTTTTCATTTCTCTTCTCCTTCTTTCATCTTTGTTCGTAAATACGAATATACTTCATATTTACGATTTTATAATTAAATTCTAATAGTTACCGCATGATTTGTCAACAGGAAACCCGCGAAAAAATGTACATTTTTACACGCAATCTGCCCGTTATCTTTTACCGATATATCCCAGAAGCCTTGAAAGCATCGCGGCCTTTTCACAGACTCTTCGTCCCAGCGCTTCATAATCCTCTGTTGGCTTATAAAGGCTGGAAACGCTGATCGCTCCCATAACCGTTCCATCCGGGCCAAAAACCGGAGCGCCGACACATTCCATATGCTCCTCCAGTTCTCTGGCGTCCAGAGCATAGCCCTTTTCCTTTACCTTTTCCAGTTCATCCAGAAAACAGGCCTTATCCCGGATGGTACGTTCTGTAAATGCCCTGAAATGGATCCGTTCCATAAGAGCCAGCCGCTCTTCCTCCTCTGAATAAGCCAGAATCGCTTTTCCAAGGGAGGTGCAGTAAATAGGGTTTTTAGTGCCTACCGTAGCTGTGGTGATAATGGGATTTTCCGGCTCATATTTACAAATATATACAATCTCGTCATCCGCCCGGACGCCGAAGAATACGGTCTTTCCCACTTCTTTTGAAAAAGCCTTTAAAACCGGGTCTATGGTTCCGATAAAATCCATATTGTTGGTATAATTGATTCCTATCCGGTAGGCGGTAAGCCCTATGGTATAACGCTGCTTCTGCTCTCTGGCCACATGGACCATCCCCGTATGCACCAGAGTTGTAAGAATATCATAAGCGCTTGTCTTAGGGATAGAAAGCTGCTCGCAGATCTGATCCAGCGTAATGCCGTCCGGCTTTTTTGACACCAGTTTTAATATATCCACCGTCCGCAGTGCCGTCCTGTTTAATTTCATCGTGTCTCCTTATTATATACAGTCCGGACTACCTGCCCGGTTCATTTTACAGGGTCACGCCCTGTTTAAAGATAGCCATATCATGGAAACCTGCTTCCTCAGATTTTACCTTGCGGCCGGAAGCAACCTCCAGCACATAGTCAAGCAGTTCCTCTGCCAGTTCTTCCTTTGTCTTATCCTCGACCATACGGCCTGCGTTAAAGTCGATCCAGTTATTCTTGTGGCCTGCAAGCCTGGAATTACTGGAAATCTTTACAGTAGGAACCGGGGATGCAAACGGTGTACCGCGGCCGGTTGTAAAGAGCACCATATGAGCGCCGGATACAGCCAGAGCCGTAGCTGCCACCAGGTCATTGCCAGGAGCGCTTAAAAGATTTAAGCCCTTTACCTTAACCGGTTCGCCGTACTCCAAAACTCCCTTTACAAGAGCGCTTCCGGACTTCTGGGTGCAGCCCAGGGATTTATCCTCCAGCGTGGAAATACCGCCCTTTTTGTTGCCGGGGGATGGATTTTCATAAATGGTCTGGTTATGGCTTGTGAAGTAATTTTTAAAATTGTTGATCAGGTCTACGGTCTTGTCAAAAAGTTCCGGAGTTGCACAGCGGTTCATAAGAAGGGTCTCAGCGCCGAACATCTCAGGCACCTCGGTCAGGATCGTTGTACCGCCCTTGCTTACTAAAAGGTCGGAAAATGCCCCTACTACCGGATTGGCCGTAATGCCGGAAAGTCCGTCAGAGCCGCCGCATTTCATGCCGATGATCAGCTCGCTGGCATCAATCTTCTCTCTGGAAAATGCTCCTGCATACGCTGCCAGCTCTCCAATGAGCTTCATGGCCTCCTCCATCTCGTCCTCTACATCCTGACACTGAAGGAACTTCACTCTCTGCTCATCATACTCTCCGATATAATCCATGAGCACAGGAATATTGCTGTTTTCGCAACCCAGTCCCAGAACAAGCACGCCGCCTGCATTTGGGTGGTGGATCATATCTGCCAGGACCTTACGGGTGTTTTCCTGATCGTCTCCCATCTGGGAGCAGCCGTATGGATGCTGGAACGCGATCACATCCTCTACATTGCCGCCCACAAATTTCTTAGCAGCCGTTTCCAGGGCCTTTGCAATGGAGTTCACACAGCCCACAGTAGGAATGATCCAGATCTCATTGCGGATTCCGGCCTTCCCGTCGGTTCTGCGATAGCCTTCAAAATACGTATGCTCTGTGGGTTCTACGTCCTGATGGCCTTCCGGCTCATAGTCATAAGTAAGAACATCTCCAAGAGCCGTCTTTACATTATGAACATGAACCCACTGTCCCGGCTGGATATCCTCCTTGGCAAAACCGATGCGGAAGCCGTACTTTACTACCTCTTCTCCGCTTTTTATTTCCCTCAGCGCAAACTTGTGGCCCTGGGGGATATCTTCCATAAGGGTCACTGCGGTTTCTGCCGCCTGCAGTATCTCCCCCTTATTTAAAGGGCGCAGTGCAACGGCAACATTGTCATTCTGATTGATCTTTACAATATCCTGCATGATCGCTTCATTCTCCTGTTCTTTACTTGGTGCTCTCTGGCCTGACAGTCTTTTGGGGATGCCGGTCAGGTTTATGTAAGTGCTTACATTCATTTTATCCATTTTCCCGTAAGAAGTCAATAAAAAATAGAAAACTCTTGCAATATTTTCCAAAAAAATGTATAATAAAGTCAGCTTGTAAGCGCTTACAGAATGTGAGGTTGTTCCATACATGAATATATATGATGTATCAAAACATGCCGGAGTATCCATTGCTACGGTTTCCCGTGTATTAAACGGCAATCCCAATGTCAGCGAGCGTACCCGTGAGAAGGTTCTGCGCGTCATGGATGAACTTGGCTATACGCCCAATGTATTTGCCAGAGGACTTGGACTTGACACCATGCAGACCATCGGGATCATGTGTTCCGATTCCTCCGATCCCTATCTGGCCGGCGCCATCTACTATCTGGAACGGGAACTTCGCAGCCATAACTATGATTCCATTCTCTGCTGTACGGGTTATGATCTAAAGGTCAAGCAGAAGTATTTTAATCTGCTGCGCTCCAAGCGTGTAGACGCCATTATTCTAGCCGGTTCAAAATTTGTGGAGCTTTGCCCCAAAGATAATGATTATATCTTAAAAGCTGCACATGATATACCTGTCATGCTTGTAAACGGTTATCTGGAGGGGGATAATATCTACAGCACGGTCTGCGATGATTATTCTGCCGTGTATGATGCGGTTTCCCGGCTGATCCGTTCCGGAAGCAGGCGGATTCTCTATCTGTATACCAGCTATTCTTACAGTGGCTTAAACAAGATGGACGGATATAAGGCAGCTCTTACTTCCTGCGGACTTCCCGTACGGGAGGATCTAATCCATCAGTGTCCAAAAAATCTTGAGGATGCCAGAGACCTGCTCCTGAGACTGTCAAAACAGGGGCTTGACTTCGATGCAGTTGTAACCTCGGACGATTCCCTGGCAGTAGGGGCAGTTAAGTATGCCCATGCAAAAGGGATTTCCGTACCAGACCAGCTCAGTATCATCGGCTATAATAATTCTCTTTTATCCCGCTGTACGGATCCTGAAATCACCTCTATCGACAGCCGGGTGGAGACACTGTGTACAACTACAGTAAAAACACTTATGGGAGTTTTCAGCGGCGAATCTGTGCCCAGCCGGACTACGATCGCCTCTGATCTTATAAAAAGAAACACCACAAACTTTTAACATTTAAGGAGGCTCTACTAAAATGAAACAGTTTTTAGACAAGGATTTCTTATTATCCACTGAAATGGCTCAGAAGCTCTATCATGACTACGCTGAGACCATGCCTATCCTGGACTACCACTGCCATATCAATCCTCAGGAAATCTGCGAGGACCGCAAATTTGACAACATTACTCAGGTATGGCTGGGAGGCGACCACTACAAATGGCGTCAGATGCGTTCCAACGGCGTTGATGAAAAATACATCACCGGCGACGCTACTGACAGAGAGAAATTCCAGGCCTGGGCCGAGACCCTTCCAAAGCTGATCGGCAACCCTCTGTACCACTGGAGCCATCTTGAATTAAGAAGATACTTCGGCTATGAGGGCTACTTAAACGGCGATACAGCTGAGGAAGTATGGAATCTGTGCAATGCAAAGCTGCAGGAGGATTCCATGACGGTACGCAACCTGATCCGTCAATCCAATGTAACCTTAATCTGTACTACTGATGATCCTGTTGATTCTCTGGAATACCACAAAAAGCTGGCTGAGGATACCTCCTTTGAAGTACAGGTTCTTCCTGCATGGAGACCTGACAAGGCCATGAATGTGGAAAAACCAACCTATGCGGCGTATATCAGGCAGCTGTCCGAAGTAAGCGGCGTTGAAATCAAAGATTTCGCATCCTTAAAAGAAGCTTTAAAGAACCGTATGGACTTCTTTAATTCCATGAAGTGCTGCGTATCTGACCATGCTCTTGAGTATGTAATGTACGCTCCTGCTTCTGAGGCCGAGGTAGACGCCATCATCGCAAAGGGCTTAAAGGGAGAGGCTGTTTCCCGCGAGGAGGAGTTAAAGTACAAGACCGAGTTTATGCTGTTTGTTGCAAGGGAATACAATAAAATGGGATGGATCATGCAGCTTCACTACGGCTGTAAGCGCGACAACAACGCCTATATGTTTGAGCAGCTTGGCCCTGACACCGGCTTTGACTGCATCAACAACTATGCTCCCAGCGCACAGATGGCTGACTTCTTAAACGCCTTAAGCGCTACCAATGAGATTCCAAAGACCATCATCTACTCTCTGAATCCAAATGACAACGCCTCCATCGGCACCATCCTTGGCTGCTTCCAGGAGAAGTTCCCGGGCAAAATCCAGCAGGGTTCCGCATGGTGGTTCAACGATCACAAGACCGGCATGACCGAGCAGATGACCTCTCTTGGAAACCTGGGCTGCCTTGGAAACTTCATCGGTATGCTGACCGACTCCAGAAGCTTCCTGTCTTACACCAGACACGAGTATTTCCGCCGTATTATGTGCGAGCTTATCGGCGGCTGGGTAGACAACGGCGAGTATCCTGCAGATATGAAGTCCTTAGAGACCATCGTAAAGGGTATCTGCTATAACAATGCTGTAAATTACTTTGGGTTTGATTTAAAGACTGTAGAGTAATATAAACCTATATGTAAAACCGGGAGGTTCCGAGTTCGGGGCCTCCCGGTTTTATGTTCTTTTGAAAACAAAAAAGACCATCTGTCCGAAAGCCGCAGATATGCGCCTTTCCTCTCGGATGATCTCTCAAAGTGTGAGCAAAACGATAAGCCGGGTTATGTCGTTGGATGGCCATCTATCTAGAACTGCTGTCGCCAGCAGTCTCAAGCAACCTACCCGGAAGCTGACGGGCCGCCATATGCTTCCTGTTTGGTCTTGCTTCGAATGGGGTTTACATGTGCCCCGCCTGTTACCAGCCGGGCGGTAGTCTCTTACACTGCCCTTCCACCCTTACCTGCCTGCATTCACAGACCGGCGGTATATTTCTGTTGCACTGTCCCTGGAGTCGCCTCCGCCAGACGTTATCTGGCACTCTGCCCTGTGAAGCCCGGACTTTCCTCTCCTGCGGCCTCTCGGTATCGCAGCAGCGGCCATCTGTCTTACTCACAACTATGTTAGTTTAGCACAAAACCCACAGTGTGTCCAGTTCTTTAAAAATTTTTTATGAGTACTGGAACATTGACTGGAAAAATTATACAAAAAACAGTTGACCTTATCTTTTGTTAATGATACAATTTGTACAGAGAAAGAAATACGCAGTTGGAGCTTTCTATTTTTTCAGAAAAGCCGGCCCGACCACCGTCCCAGAGTGGTCAGGCCGTTTTTTATTGCTTGCGTTATTCTTTTTTGAATATAACGTTTGGAGGGAATGAAATGAAAGAAACACTTGGTTCAAAAAAAGGGCTGCTTCTATGGGGCGGCCTGTTAGGAGCTGTAGCCGTATGGCTGGCTATTACGGGTAATCCCGGAAATATGGCATTTTGTATTGCCTGCTTTATCCGCGACATTGCGGGCGCTACCAAGCTGCACACCGCACCCATTGTACAATATATGCGTCCTGAAATCGCAGGTCTGGTAGCCGGAGCTTTTATCATATCCATGGCTACGGGCGAATACCGCTCCACTGCCGGTTCTTCTCCCATGATCCGCTTTCTTCTGGGAATTATCACCATGATCGGCGCTCTGGTTTTCCTGGGATGTCCATTGCGTATGGTAATCCGTATGGCAGCCGGAGATTTGAATGCCTATATGGGACTGATCGGTTTTGTGCTGGGTGTGGGAACCGGCTGTATCTTTTTGAAAAAGAGCTTCAGTCTGGGACGGTCCTATGATACAAAAAAGGAAAATGGCTACATACTGCCGGCTGTCTTTCTGGCTCTTCTGATTTTAAGCATTATCACACCTCTTTTTGCAGCCAGTACAGAAGGACCCGGAAGCCTTCACGCCCCTATTCTGGTATCTCTGGCAGCCGGTCTGATCTTCGGCGCTGCCGCTCAGAAGGCGAGAGCCTGTTTTGCAGGCGGTATCCGTGATGTGATCCTGATGAAAAACTTTGATCTTTTAAGCGTAATTGCCGGACTCTTTGGGGTAATGCTGGTCTACAACCTGGTATCAGGCAATTTTAAGCCGGGATTTGAGGGACAGCCTATCGCTCATGCAGAAACCCTCTGGAATATCCTTGGAACCTATACTGTAGGCTTTGCAACCGTTTTAGCCGGAGGCTGTCCGCTGCGCCAGCTGATTCTGGCAGGACAGGGTTCCGCTGACGCTGCTGTAAATGTACTTGGCATGCTGGTTGGAGCAGCCTTCTGCCACAACTTTGGCCTGGCTTCCAGCGGAACCGGAACCACGCCTGCAGGACGGACCATGTGTATCGTATGTATTATCGTACTTTTTATCGTGGCAGCTTCCTGTATGAGAAGAGCAAAAAAATAATTCTTAAAAAGGAGATAATTTATGAAAGAAATAGATGTAAGAGGGCTTTCCTGCCCGGAGCCGGTGCTGATTGTAATGGATGAAATGGACGCTGCTCCAAAGGAACCTCTGGCTGTGCTGTCGGATGCAGCCCACACCAGAGATAATCTTTTAAAGCTGGCTCATGAATATCGCAGAAAAGCCTCCGTAGAAATGAGGGGCAAAGATTATGTGATAACCATCAGCTGACATAACGGCCTGCCATCTGAAGCGCTTTTCGGATAGCAGGCATTTTTCTTTTCGTATACTCATATGCCAGTTTTACGGAATCTTCCATGGTTTCAAAGGTGAGAAGCCCTGCTCCGGAAGGCTGGGGCGGCATTAGCAGGATACTCTCTCCTCGCGAGCCGCAATCCTTTAAGCGGCGGCTCATAATGGAAAAGGAATGGGTCAAAATCTCAGATATGGAATGATTGGAAGGGGCTTCATACAAGCTCCCCACATCGACTGCCAGAATTGGTTCCGGACCTGTTTTTCTTAAAAGTTCTACGGGCAGATTGACTGCGATCCCCCCGTCTGCCAGCAGCCATTTTCCCAGTTTTTTGGGAGCAAACACCCCCGGAAAGCTGGCGCTTGCCATCATTGCCTGGCAAAGCTTTCCTTCCCATTCCCACTGTATATGAGACGCCTTCTGAGGATGCACTGCATTTGTAAATGCTATGGTATCTCCGGAATTCAAATCAACTGCCGGAATCACAAAAGGCAGGATGGCCTGATCCAAATCTTTCGCTCCCGTAAGGCTGCAAAAGTACGTCTGAAGGCGGTTTCCCTTTAAAAGCCCTGACAGAGTAACGGAATGTCCTAAAAGAAGCCTTGGAATGAGAGACGCCAGTGCACCATACTGAGGATCCAGATAAAACCTTCCTCTGCGGGCCAAATGCCCCACAACTTCTTCCAGGCCGGAACAGCTCAGCCCGGAAGCATACAGGCCAGCTGCCAGTGCCCCTGCACTGGTTCCTGCAATCCGCGACGGCTTCATCCCCTCTTCTTCCAGTGCTTTTAAAACACCTACATGAGATGCCCCTCTGGCTCCTCCGCCTGAAAGAGCCAGGCCATATGTAATCCTTTCTGCCATTCTGCTTCCCTTTTTGCATCCGCTCTTATCTATAAAATATGAGGATACCGACCTTTCTGAGCCAGTATCCCCATCATTTTTAAAACTGTACAATATCCTTAATCTCTGCAGCCGGTTCTACATTTTCACCATAGAGAACCGGGCCTTCGCCGTGGTAGTCCTTCTGATACTCAATTCCTACCTTCGCCCGAACCTTTACCCACTGCTTGGTACGGTACTTTTCTGCATCCTTCCATTTGCACATAAAGCCAAGGAATGTCATATCGGCCTCACAGCAGGTCATGGCCATACGGCCCGGAACGAACTGCCCCTTTGGGAACTTGGGGGATTTTAATACCATGGCTGTGAACTCTATGGTTTTTCCCTGATACCGCTCCGGCTGATCCATGCAATCAATATACCAGATTCCGTAATCCTCCGGCTTGATCTCAATTACATCCGCATTGATATCATAGGGAAGATCCTCTTCCAGAGTGGCCTGTTCGATCTCACCCTCCGCATCCTCCAGCACGATCTCGCTGTCCCGGCTCATGGCTCGGATTGTTCGGCGGTAAGAGGTAAGCTTTTCATCCGAAATCCCATCACAGCGGTTCATGATCACAAGCTCGGAACCGCGGAGCATTGCTCCTAACAGGGGCTTCATGTTCTGAACATAGAGATCAAACGTAGATCCGTCAATAATCGTAATCTGCTGGTAGATAGACCAGTCCTCAGGAAGTTTTAACTCATCCTGATTCCACATGCCGTTCCACTCCATAATCACCCGCTCTGGGCGATAAATCACCTCTAATTCGTTGAGATATTCCGGGGTAAGCTTTAAAAAATCATCCACATAAACCACAGCTGTCCGATTTTTCTTAAGTTTTTTCTCGTCATACTCCGTATCTCCCTCTTCGCAGACAATCAGCAGTGTTTTTCCTTCTGTCTGAAAATAGTCCTGCTCCATGGTAAATTCCAAAAACTGGGTCTTTCCCGCTTCCAGAAATCCATTGATCAAAAAGAGGGGCATTACATTATCTTCAATTTCATTTCCCATCATATCAACCTCTTTAGCCTCTTCCGAATACGCTGTTTAATTCCTCTTCCTTTAAGCTGGCTCCGATGACACATACCTTACCGGTATAATCGGAACGGCCTTGGCGAATCTCATACTGCTGGGGAACCAGGTCAAAGTACAGCCACTCTCCCGGGTTTTCTGTAGGAAGCATTCCCTTTGCCCGCAGTACATCGCCAAATTCCTTTGTATCTGCCAGACGCTTTAAAATATCCTCCAGCTGATCCCTTGTAACAGGAACAATGGTCTCCATGCCCCAGCTGGTAAATACTTCATCTGCATGATGATGGTGGTGATGCTCATGATCGTGGCAGCCGCAGGTGCAGTCTTCGCCGTGGTCATGATGGTGATGGTGCTCATGGCCCTCGTGGTCGTGGCAGCCGCACTCTTCATCTTGGTGATGGTGCTCATGCTCCTCATGATCGTGGCAGCCGCAGGTACAGGACTCGCCATGGTCGTGGCCGTGATGATGCTCATGGCCCTCATGATGGTCATGGTGATGCTCACCACAGCCGCATTCCTCATCATGATGGTGATGCTCTCTCACCTCTGCCATCAGATCATCCAGCATAGTATCACGCTTCTCAATAATCTCTAATAACTGGTCTCCGCCCAGCTCTCCAAGAGGGGTTGTCACAACGGCTGCCTTTGGATTTTTCTCACGGATCAGTTCTACATCCTTCTGAATCTTGGCCGGATCTGTGATATCGGTACGGCTCAAAACAATGGTGCCTGCATTTTCAATCTGATTATTGAAAAATTCACCGAAGTTTTTCATATACATCCTGCACTTTGCCGCATCCACAATGGTAACAGCACTGTTTAAGGCCACATCCATATCTGCTGATACGTCAATCACAGCCTTCATAACATCAGACAACTTTCCTACGCCGGAGGGTTCGATGATGATGCGATCCGGTTTATAGGTTGTAAGCACCTCTGCCAGAGATTTTCCAAAATCTCCCACCAGAGAACAGCAGATACAGCCAGAATTCATCTCACGGATCTCAATGCCGGAATCCTTTAAAAATCCGCCGTCAATTCCAATCTCGCCGAACTCATTTTCAATCAGCACTACCTGCTCTCCAGAAATGGCCTCCTGTAAAAGCTTTTTAATAAATGTAGTCTTTCCGGCTCCAAGGAAACCGGAGATAATATCAATCTTTGTCATTTTAACTTCCTTCTTTCTACTGCAGTTACAGTCTTACCAACTAAATATTGTGGCACATACACCCGGGAATGTCAAGACGGCCCTTTTTATTTTCTCCTCCCCAGCATCTGCCATGCGCCAAAGATCACAAAGGCAGCCAGATTTACCACCACCACGCTGGCTCCCGCAGGAGTGGAAAACTGGTAGGAGGCCATCATCCCCAAAAGAAAGCACACAAGGGATAAAAGCCCGGAGGAAATCATAACCCCTCCAAAGCTTTTAAATACGCGCATGGAGGTAAGGCAGGGAAAAATCACCAGGCTGGAAATCAGCATGGCTCCCATCATCCGCATTCCCAGCACAATGGTAACTGCCGTAAGGACAGAGATCACCATATTGTAAAATCCCACGTTGACGCCTGTAGCCCTTGCAAAGTTTTCATCAAAGGTCACTGCAAACATCTGATTGTAGCAGATCACAAAAAGCCCCAGAACTACAAGGCTCAGCACCACGGCCAGAGCCACATCCTCCTTTGTCATGGCTAAAATGCTTCCAAACATATAGCTGCTTACATCTGTTGTCATTCCTGTGGTAAGGGAGGTAACGATAATACCGATTGCCAGGGCGCTGGCTGAAATCATGGCGATGGCGGCATCGCTTTTGATCCGGCTGTTTTCCGTGATCCGAAGCAGGAAAAAGGCAGCCAGCACTACAACCGGAATGGACACCTTAAGAGGCGACCAGCCCATTGCAAGTGCGATGGACAATGCTCCGAAGGAAACGTGGGACAGGCCGTCCCCGATCATGGAATAGCGTTTTAATACAAGACTTACGCCTAAAAGGGACGCGCACAGGGAAACTAACATCCCTCCCACCAAGGCGCGTACCAGAAAGGGATATGACAGCATTTCACTTAGTATGCTCATGGCAGCAGCCTCCTTTCCGGCAGACTGCCGTGGGGATACACTGCCCCTGCTCCTTTTCGTGGAAGAAATGGCCCGCAGCCTGACTGTTCATATAATCGTGGGCAGGGCCGTAAAAGAGCACCTGCTTTTGCAGATGGAGAATCTTATTTGCCTCCTCCACTGCATTTCTGAGATCATGGGATACCATAAGGATCGCCACCCCATCCTCACGGTTTAACCTTCTTATCATAGCATAAAAGTCCTGAATTGCCATGGGATCCAGTCCCGTAATAGGCTCGTCCAGGATCAAAAGCCGGGTGGTGGCGCACAGCGCCCTTGCAATCAGAACTCTCTGCTGCTGTCCGCCGGAAAGCTCCCGGTAGCACTGCTTTGCCAGAGGCGTAATACCAAGGCGCTCCATGTTTTCTGCCGCAACGCCCCTTTCTGTGCGGGAGTAAAAGGGCCTGCGTCCTCTGCGGTTTAAGCAGCCGCTTAAGACAATCTCCTGTACGGAAGCAGGGAAATCCTTCTGAGCAGCCGTCTGCTGGGGCAGATAGCCGATTCCCGTGTGTTTTAATTCCTCTGATAGCGTAAGTACCCCTGCGGAGGGCTTTAAAAGGCCTAAAAGGCCTTTCATCAGCGTACTTTTTCCCGATCCGTTTTCACCTACAATACAGAGATAGTCTCCGGGGCATACCTCCATATTTACATCTACCACCGCATCCTGGTTTTCATATCCGAAATCCACATGCTCACATTTAATCAATGGTTCTATCATTTCCTATTCAAGTCCCTTCCTCAAGTGCTCTGCATTTTGCCGCATGAGCTGTAAATAGGTCACGCCCTCGTCAAATTCCCTGCGGCTTACATTGTGGCAGGAATGAAACAAAAGCGGCTCTGCTCCCGTTTCCTCACTGATGATATCTGCTGTCCGGTGACTGGAAAGCTCCAGGTAATATACGGCTTTCAGATCATTTTCCCGCACCCGGTCAATGAGATATGCAATGGTTCTGGCACTTGGCTCCGTATCGGTACTGCAGCCGGAAAATGCAGCCCGGTAGGACAAACCATAGGTGTCCGCAAAATACCGAAGGGGAAATTTATCCGCCAGCACCATCATCCGGTGTCGGCCCTTTGACACAATCTCCCTAAACTGCTCATTCAATGCAGAAAGTTCTTCCAGATAAGAGGAAGCATTTTCCCTGTAATACGCTTCATTTGCAGGATCCATTTCCGACAGTGTATCGGAAATAATCTCCACAATCTTCATGGAATTCACAGGAGAGGTCCATATGTGCTCATCGTATTCAATTTCAAGCTCCTGGCCGTCATGGGCATCAAATTTCCCAGCCTCTTCCTCCTCGCGGCTGTGTTCATGACCGTGTTTCTCTTCCTCCATTCCTTCCACAACCTCTTCTTCTACCACATCTACATAGTCCATCATAGTCAGACGGCGCAGACGGCCGGTGTCAAGGGATGCAGCAACCTGATCCACCCACTGCTCCATGGATCCTCCGTTGCAGATCATCAGATCCGCCTTCTGAATGGTAATCATATCTGCGGGCGTAGGTTCAAAGGAATGGCTGTCCATACCGGCCGGCACGACCAGATTTAAGCGCACCCGGTCTCCCCCGATCTGCCGCACAAAATCATAGTAGGGAAAAATGGTAGTGACTACAAAAAGGCGGTCATCCTCTCCCTGTTTTTTCCCTATTCCCAGAGGTTCTCTTTTCGCACAGCCCGTAAACGCAAGGCCTCCCAGAAACAGGGAAAGAAACAGGAGCATCACTTTCATCCGTCCTGCCTTCGTCTGTACTCCGCTTCTTTTTTCCTGTCTATTCAATGTGATTCACGCCCTTTATAAATTCTGCCACATCCATGGGATGCTCCGCTAAAAGCGCAGGTTCATACACTTTAAGCTCATCCCGGGAGCGAAAGCCCCAGAGCACGCCCACCGTATCTACCTGTGCATTTTTTCCTGTTTCCATGTCTGTATTGGTATCTCCCAGATAGAGGCACTCCTCTTTAGAAATCCCAAGCTCATCAAGCAGGGCTTCTACCCCCTCTGGAGATGGCTTTTTTTTGATTCCCACAGATTCCCGTTCCCCATATACCCTGTCAAAGACATCCGGCCCGAATACATAATTTATATTCTCTATGGTTCTTACATGAGGCTTATTGGATAAAACGGTGCAGAGGATGTGATTTTCCTTTAAAAATGCCAGAAGCTCCGGAATTCCCTCGTATGCCTCTACCCGGTAAAGGCAGCATTCCTTAAATACCCGATTATACACCTTCAGCGCCTCTTCAAAATGAACCAGCTCCGGATCTCCGTACGCCTTTAAAGCCCGCTCCACCAGCTTTTTATACCCGTCTCCCACAAATGTCTTTGTATCTTCCAGGGTGATCGGCCCCAGGCCAAAATGCGCCAGTGTTCCGTCCACAGACCGCTTTAAAGCATAAATGGAATTTACAAGAGTACCGTCCAGATCAAACATACAGCATTTATACATAACCATCTTCCTTCCTTTTCATTTGTCCGCCCATAACAGGCTTATTAGGGGTATATCATATCACAGAAAATGGGGGATGGCTATAGCTAATTCATTCTCCCAATCCCATAAAGCAGCATAAATCCCGCTCCCACAGCCGCCAGGCTGTACACTGCCTCTGCTCCTGCCGGAATTCCCGGAAACAGCTCCGGCAGAGAAGCAAACATAAAGCCAAGAATAAGAAGAAAGGTGGGCCGGGTATGTTTTTCCAACAGCCCTTCCAGCACTTTTGCAGAAAAAAAGGTGCCCAAAAGCCCGCCTGCCGCCAGAGGGATCAAAGCGGTAATATCCATATTTCCCACTGCTTTTAAGGTGCTTTCATAAATTCCCAGCATATAGAGCATCTGGGAGGCACTGATCCCGGGAAGGACCAGGGCTACTGCGATGATGACTCCTCCTAAAGCCTGTATGAGAATATCGGATGCTCCTCCTGCTCCCGGCGTAAAAAGGCCTTCCGGGATCAGCCCGATCAGCAGAGCGCTTAAGATACCGATTCCCACTAAAACAGCGTCCCCCGAGCCAAATCTTTTAATTCCCGCTTCTTTAAAAATCAGGGGAATTCCCCCTCCTACGGCACCTAAAAAGAAAAAGCGGGCAGGAACCTCCCACCGGGAGGATAAAAGCAGGCTGATGCCTCTGGAAAAGAGCAGGATTCCCCCCGCCCCTCCCAGAGCGAACCACAGTAAAAAGGGAATGGATTGTTTCGGCTCCTTAAACACACGGCTCACCGAGGAAATAAGGCGGTCATAGATTCCCAGCACCATTGCCATAGTACCTCCGCTGACTCCCGGTACAGTCATGGTACCTCCTACCCAGGCGCCCTTTAAAAGGATTTTTATGTTTTCCCTTGTGTTATGTCCCATACGATTCCTTTCTGATATCTCTCACCCGATTACTGTTTCCGCATAGTGGACCGAAGCCATGGCATCACGGCAGTAGGCGTCTGCTCCGATGGTATCTGCATACTCCTTTGTAAGCACTGCGCCTCCCACCATTACCTTTGCCCAGGGCGCTTCCCTTCTCAGCTGGCGGATGGTTTCCTCCATACTGGGAACAGTGGTTGTCATCAGGGCGCTTAAGCCTACCAGAAGAACATGGCGTTTCACTGCTTCCTCTACAATTCTCTCCGGCGGCACATCCTTTCCCAGATCAATGACCTCGTAGCTGTAATTTTCCAGGAGCACTTTGACAATATTTTTTCCGATATCGTGGATATCTCCCTTTACCGTAGCCAGAATAATCGTTCCCTTTTTCTCCTGTCCCTGTCCGCTGCCTTCCATTTTAACCTTGATCACCTCAAAGGCCGCCTTTGCCGCCTCAGCGCTCATTAAAAGCTGGGGAAGGAACACACTGCCCTTTTCAAATCCTTTTCCAACCTGATCCAGAGCCGGGATCATTTCCCCGTTAATAATATCCAGAGCATCCTTTTTTTCCAAAAGAGCTGCCACCGTCTCTACAGCAGCCTCTTTCAGGCCCTTTTCAATCAGTATTCCCAGAGAATCGCCTTCTTTTTCCTTTCCCGTATCCTTTGTCCGGGAAATGGTCTGTCCCAGCCCCCCTGTTTCACCGCCGTAAATACTAATATACCGGCTACACTGGGAATCCCGATCCATTAATGCATTAAAGCTGTAATAGGCCCGCATCATAGCCTCGGAATTGGGATTGATGATCGCCCCATTTAAGCCGCATTCCATTGCCATGGTAAAAAAGGAGCTGTTGATGATCTCTCTCTGAGGCAGGCCAAAGGAGATATTGGATACGCCCAGAACAGACTTGCCTCCCAGCTCATCCCGGATCCGTCTCAGGGTTTCTAATGTAGTAAGCGCCCCTTTGTTATCCGAGCTGACTGTCATGCAGAGGCCGTCCAGGATAATATCCTCCGGTCCGATGCCATAGGAGGCCGCTGTCTCAATGATCTTTCTTCCCACAGCAATCCTTCCCTCAGCGGTCTCCGGTATGCCGTCCTCATCCAGACAGAGTCCCACAACCACTCCGCCGTACTTTGCCACCAGCGGAAAGATCTGCTCCATTACCTCCTTTTTTCCGTTTACAGAGTTAATCAAGGCCTTTCCGTTATAGATACGCAGGGCCCGTTCCATTGCCTGTGGATTGGAGGTGTCTATCTGCAGCGGCAGATCGATCACCGCCTGAAGTTCCTTTACCACTGCCTCCATCATAGAGGGCTCGTCAATCTCCGGCAGCCCTACATTTACATCCAGAATGTCTGCGCCGTTGTCCTGCTGGGTCACGCCCTCCCGCAGGATATATTCCAGGTTATGATCCCTGAGAGCCTGCTTAAATTTTGACTTGCCTGTAGGATTGATCCGCTCGCCGATAATTACGGTCTTTTTATCAAATACCACTGCCTGGGAATAGGAGGAAACCACGGTCCGGTTCTTTTTTTCCGGCCACACCACAGGAAGCTCCTTACACCGCTTTACCGTTTCCCGGATATGCTCCGGCCCGGTTCCGCAACACCCTCCCACGATCACAGCTCCCACTTTTACAATTTCTTCCATAACCTCGCCGAACCGGACTGCGTCAATATCATAGACTGTTTTCCCGTTCTCGCTTCTTGGAAGACCTGCATTGGGATTTACCAGCACTGGGGTGGATGACACAGAAAGAAGTTCTTCTACGATTTCCTTCATCTGTACCGGGCCAAGACCGCAGTTAATCCCCAGAACATCCACTCCCAGACCCTCTAAAAGAGCTACGGTAGAGGACACATCGCCACCGGTCAGAAGCTTTCCCTTTTCATCAAAGATGACTGTTGCAAAGATTGGCAGCCGCTCCCCTGTTTCAGGAGAAAATCCCGCTTCCTTTGCTGCAAGTACAGCAGCCTTCAGTTCATAGCAATCGCTCATGGTTTCGATCAGCACCAGATCGGCTCCCGCTCTGGCTCCATATGATACGGTTTCCTTATAAATCTCAACCGCATCTTCAAACTCCAGATCGCCAAGAGGCTTAAGAAGCTTTCCCGTAGGACCCAGATCCAGGGCCACATAGCCGTGTCCCTCTGCCCTAACGGCCTCTTTTGCATGGCTTACCGCCTCACTTACAATTTTTTCCAATTCTTCGCCGTATTTTAAGCGGTTGGCTCCAAATGTATTCGTGGTTATAAGATCAGAGCCTGCCTGAAGATACATCCGGTGGATCCCGCAGATTTCCTCCGGATGGGTCAGGTTCCACCGCTCCGGCAGTTCTCCTGCCTTTAATCCCTTAGCCTGCAAAAGGCTTCCCATACCGCCGTCAAAAAACAGGCGCCGCTGTCTCATTTCCTGTAAAATGTTCATTCCTTAATCCTCGCTTCCTGTTTGCCGCCGATAGGCGCAGTCCTTTTTTCCACAGGCCTCACAGCCTTTTACCTCACAGCCGCAGGGCGTCCTTCCAAGCCCCATCACCGCTGTCACAGATTTGGACGGCATCATCAGATACCCTCCCGTAAGACGGATTCCCAGCTGCTTTCCCGCATCCACGCACTCTAAAAGATACGGCTGGCATTCCAGAGGAAAATCCCCGTAACCCGGACTGAATCTTGGCCGAAGATACAGACCTTTTGCTTCATATGCTGCCTTTAACCCCCTGCAGACCCGGTCACAGTATTCCTCGATCATGGCCGCAGCCGCAGCCTGCAGGATCACTGCCCGGCTCATCTGCAGACGGTTATATCTCTGGATCAGATAATCTGTCCCCAGCCCCAACGTAGCGGCAAAAACAAGAATTTCACCGCAGCCTGCCAGATTTTTAGAAAGCTGTCTGCTGCTTGTATGAACCCTGTCAAAACGAATCTCATGTTCCGGGCCCAGCTCCAGTAAAAAAGAGCGGACACGATGCCTGGGCTCTGCCTTCTCTGCCAAAAGCCCCAGGCACATTTCTATCTCATCTGCAACTGCCCTATCCGGTTCTGCCTGCCCCCTGTATCCCAGATAACGCAGCACCTCTCTCCTGCTTACGGAAGAAATGTCCATCTATATGCCTCCTGCTGCATGGAATCTTTTATTTTACAATATCTGACAGATTTTCCCGGATCTTTGCCGCTACATCTGGCTTATTCATGGTATATACATGGATTCCGCGGATGCCGTTTGCGATCAGGTCAATGATCTGATCCGTGGCATAGGCGATTCCTGCCTGCTTCATGGCAGCGGGATCATCTCCGAACTTATCCACCAGGGACATAAAGCGGGCCGGCATATGGCAGCCGGACATCTGGATGCTGCGCTTTACCTGCTTTACATTTGTAATAGGCATGATCCCCGCGATCACAGGTACGGTAATCCCCTTTTCCCGGATCCGGTACAGATAGCTGTAGAGAATACTGTTGTCAAAAAACATCTGGGTGGTAACAAAATCGCAGCCGGCCTCCACCTTCTGCTTTAAATAATCCATATCCACAGACTTGTTGGCAGACTCCACATGGCCTTCAGGGTAGCAGGCGGCTCCGATACAAAAATCTCCTGCCTCCCGGATCTCCCGGATCAGTTCGGAGGCATAGTGATATACCTGAGGCGTCTGTCCATCCTGAGGAATGTCACCTCTTAAAGCAAGGATATTTTCGATCTTATGCGCCTTCAGTTCATTCAATACCTGCTGCACCTTTTCTCTGGTAGAGGATACGCAGGTTAAATGGGCCAGCGGCGTTACCCCACAGTTTTCCTGCAGATCAGACGCGATCTTTACAGTATAATCGCTGGTGCCGCCTCCCGCGCCGTAGGTAACGCTCATAAAGGCCGGATGCAGCCTTGCGATTTCCTCTGCCGCTTTCTCAACCGATGCAAATGCATCCTGAGTTTTAGGCGGAAATACTTCAAATGACAGGGTTGGTTTTCCCTCTGCTAAGATGTCACGGATTTTCATGTCATAGCCTCCCTTGTGATTGATATACAGCGGATCGGATCACATACCGAAAACCGTTGTAAAAAGACTCCGACGCCCTGTTACAGACGCCGGAGCCGGATTATTTACTGTTTCAGACTGCAGTCATTATACTTCCACAGTAATCTTCTTTAAATGCCAGATATCTCTTACATATTCCTCGATGGTACGGTCAGAGGTAAACTTTCCGCTGTGTCCTACATTCAGGATCGCTGCCTTTGCCCACCAGGAAGAATTTCTGTAGGCCTGATCAATCTTCTTATGTGCCTCGGCGTAGGAACGGAAATCCTTCAGGATGAAATATGTGTCTGCACGGTCGCTGCTCTTTGTATTTAAGAGCGAATCGTAAATATCCCTGAACAGCTCTGGGTTGTCCGGTGAATAAAAGCCGTTTACAAGCTGCATCAGTACCCGGCGGATCTCCGGATCGTTATTAAAGATATCCATTGGCTGATAATCGCGGTTCTTTTCATGGGCAATTACTTCGTCAGAAGACATACCGAAAATGAAGGCGTTTTCATTTCCAACTTCTTCTACGATTTCCACGTTAGCTCCGTCCATGGTTCCCAGGGTCAGGGCGCCGTTTAACATAAACTTCATGTTGCCCGTACCGGAAGCTTCCTTGCTGGCTGTGGAAATCTGCTCGCTCACATCGGCTGCGGCGAAAATGATCTCTGCATTGGATACGCGGTAGTCCTCGATAAATACCACCTTGATCTTGCCTCCGATGGACTTGTCGTTATTTACCACATCTGCAACCGCGTTGATCAGCTTAATGGTCAGTTTGGCCCTCTTGTAGCCTGCCGCTGCCTTTGCGCCGAAGATAAAGGTTCTGGGAACCATATCCATATCCGGATGATCCTTTAACTGGTTATACAGATACATCACATGGAGAATGTTCATCAGCTGGCGCTTGTACTCATGAAGACGCTTCACCTGCACATCGAAGATTGATCTTGGATCTACGTCAATGCCGTTGTGCTCCTTGATGTACTTTGCAAGACGGATCTTATTCTCGTACTTGATCTGCATAAACTCCTTCTGGCATTCCTTGTCCTCTGCACAGGGAAGAAGCTCTGCAATATGGGGTAGGTCTGTGATCCACTGATCTCCAATCTTGGAGGTTACCCATTCTGCCAGAAGCGGGTTGCCATGAAGCAGGAAGCGCCTCTGAGTGATGCCGTTTGTCTTATTGTTGAACTTCTCCGGCATCATTTCATAGAAATCCTTTAATTCCTGATGCTTTAGAATCTCTGTATGAAGCCTTGCAACGCCGTTGACAGAAAAGCTTGCCACGATTGCCATGTAGGCCATGCGCACCTGTCCGTCATAGACAACGGCCATCTGGCGGATCTTCTCCTGATCTCCCGGATAGCGGGCCTGGATTTCATTTACAAAGCGGCGGTTGATCTCCTCCACAATCTGGTAGATACGGGGGAGCAGTCTGGAAAACAGGTCAATGGGCCACTTCTCCAGAGCCTCGGACATGATGGTATGGTTGGTGTATGCACAGGTTTTTGTGGTAATATCCCATGCCTCCTCCCAGGTCAGTCCCTCTTCATCCAGAAGGATACGCATCAGCTCAGGGATTGCAACCGTAGGATGGGTATCATTTAACTGGAATACCACCTTATCCTGGAATCCATGGATGGTGCCGTGAAGCTCCTTATACTTTAATACCGCTCTCTGAACACTGGCAGAGATGAAAAAATACTGCTGCTTTAAGCGCAGTTCCTTGCCTGCATAGTGGTTGTCATTGGGATAAAGTACTTCAACAATGGTCTTTGCCAGGTTTTCCTGCTCCACTGCCTTCTGATAGTCGCCCCGGTCAAAGGAATCCAGATTAAAGGTATTGATGGGTTCTGCATCCCAGATCCGCAGCGTATTGACTACATTATTGCCGTAGCCGATCACAGGCAGGTCATAGGGAATGGCTCTTACGGACTGATAGCCGTCCTGTACAAAGTGATTCATGCCGTCTCTGTTTTCAATCCGCACATAACCGCCGAATTTTACCTCTACCGCGTACTCCGGGCGGCGGATCTCAAAGGGATTTCCGTTTTTGAGCCAGTTGTCCGGCACCTCTACCTGATAGCCGTTTTCAATCTTCTGCTTGAACATACCGTATTTATAGCGGATGCCGCAGCCGTAGGCCGGATATCCCAGAGTAGCCAGGGAGTCAAGGAAGCAGGCTGCCAGACGGCCCAGACCGCCGTTTCCAAGGGCTGCATCCGGCTCCTGATCCTCAATCACATTTAAGTCAAAGCCCAGCTCCTCAAGAACCTCTGCAATCTCCTTGCGGGCGCAGATATTGATAATATTGTTTCCAAGAGCTCTTCCCATTAAGAACTCCATGGAAAGGTAATAAACGGTTTTTGCGTCCTTTTTCTCGTATTCCTTATGCGTTGCGATCCATTCGTCAATGATTACGTCCTTTACCGCAAAAGCAACCGCCTGAAACACCTGCTGGGGCGTAGCCTCGTCGATAGTGCGGCGGAACATATTTTTCACATTGTACATAATGGATTTTTTAAAGGTGGCCTTGTCAAATTCCATAGGATTCATTGGATTCTCCTCCTTACTTTCCAGATCCGCCCGGAAACTTCCGTTTCAGGGCGGACCGGCTTTTTATACTCTTTTATCTCCCTACATCAGCTTTTCAACGCCGAGCATTACGCTCTCACCGTTGATGTTCCACTCTTTTACAAAGCCCTTCATCTGGCCTAAGTGGATATGGTCTGCCATAACCTCTGTTTTGATCTCATCTGCATTTGCCTTTACAAGCTCTGCGATGCGCTCATTTCCATCCTGGTATACGGCGATATGATCCATAACTTCAAAACCGGCTTCCTTACGCATGGTCTGGATTTTGCTGATCACCTCGCGGACAAAGCCCTCCTCAATCAGTTCAGGAGTCAAATTGGTATCCAGGACAACGGTCACATAATTATCCTCTTCCGTTACATAGCCGTCCTTCTTTGCCACGTCGATCAGCAGGTCATCCTTTGTAAGAACAACCTCCTGGCCGTCAAAATCAAAGGTCAGTGCGCCGGATTCATTTAAGGTATCCATGGCAGCGCTGCCGTCCAGCTCGGTGAGGGCCTGACGGATCGTTCCGAGAAGCTTTCCGTACTTTGGTCCTACGGTCTTTAACTGAGGCTTAAAGGTATAGGAGGTAAATGCCCGTACATCCTCTGTAAAGGTTACCTTCTTTACATTTAACTCTTCCTCAATAATCTTTACATAGAACTCGGACAGCTCATGATCTGCCTTTACATACATCTGGGCGATGGGCTGACGGTTCTTGATATTGGCTGTATTTCTGGCGGCACGGCCCATAACAACCGTATCCAGCACCTCATCCATGTCAGACTCTAAGGCAAGGTCGATCCACTCTTCCTTTACCTCAGGATAATCGCACAAATGGATACTCTCCGGAGCAGCTGCGTCAATGTTTCTTACAATATTCTGGTAGATCTGCTCTGTCATGAAGGGGATCATGGGGGCAGCCGCCTTTGCAACGGTTACAAGAGCGGTATACAGTGTCATATAAGCATTGATCTTATCCTGCTCCATGCCCTTTGCCCAGAAACGCTCACGGCTTCTGCGCACATACCAGTTACTCATATCGTCTACAAACTCCTGAAGGGCTCTTGCTGCCTCAGGGATCTGGTAATTCATCAGGCTGTTATCAACGGTCTTTACCATGGAGTTCATCTTGGATAAGAGCCAGCGGTCCATAACGGGCAGCTTGTCATACTCCAGGCTGTATTTGGTTGCGTCAAACTGGTCAATATTGGCGTACAGTACCCAGAATGCATAGGTGTTCCACAGCGTTCCCATGAACTTTCTCTGGCCCTCGGTTACAGCCTTATCCTGGTATCTCTTTGGAAGCCAGGGCGCGCTGCAGGTATAGAAGAACCAGTGAATTGCATCAGCACCATGTGTTGCCAAAGCTTCAAACGGATCTACAGCATTGCCTTTGGACTTGCTCATCTTCTGTCCGTTCTCGTCCAATACAAGACCCATAACAACTACATTTTCATAAGGTGCCTTGTTAAAGAGCAGGGTGGACTCTGCAAGAAGGGAGTAGAACCAGCCTCTGGTCTGATCCACAGCCTCGGAAATGAACTGAGCCGGGAACTGAGACTCAAACAGCTCTTTATTCTCAAATGGATAATGATGCTGTGCAAAAGGCATGGCTCCTGAATCGAACCAGCAGTCAATTACCTCCGGCACTCTCTTCATCACACCGCCGCAGTGAGGGCACTTGATGGTCACTGCGTCAATATAAGGACGGTGAAGCTCGATCTCATCGGGGCAGTTGTCAGAAAGGCTCTTTAACTCCTCGATGCTTCCTACGGAATGCTGATGGCCGCAGCCCTCGCACTCCCAGATATTAAGCGGCGTACCCCAGTATCTGTTTCTGGAAATACCCCAGTCCTGGATATTCTCCAGCCAGTCGCCGAAACGGCCCTTTCCAATGGACTCAGGCACCCAGTTTACGGTGTTGTTATTGCGGATCAGGTCATCCTTTACAGCGGTCATCTTGATGAACCAGGACTCTCTTGCATAGTAGATCAGAGGTGTTCCGCAGCGCCAGCAGTGAGGATAGCTGTGCTCAAAGCTGGGAGCGGAGAATAACAGCCCTCTCTCCTCCAGATCCTTTAATACCAGAGGATCCGCATCCTTTACAAATCTGCCGCCGAACGGGGTGTCCTCTGTCATGTCACCCTTTGCGTCTACCAGCTGTACGAAGGGCAGATCGTATTTACGGCCTACATTGGCGTCGTCCTCACCGAAAGCAGGAGCGATGTGTACGATTCCGGTACCGTCTGTCAGCGTTACATAGGTATCGCAGACAACGTAATGGCCCTTTTTGTGCTGCTTTTCGCAGTATGGCTTAGAGCAGTCGTAAAGAGGCTCATACTCCTTAAATTCCAGCTCCTTACCCTGATAGGTTTCAAGGACTTCCACATCCTCGCCCAACACCTTCTCTACCAGTGCATGAGCCATATAGTAGGTATATCCGTCTGCGGTCTTTACCTTTACATACTCCTCATTTGGGTTAACGCAGAGAGCCACGTTGCTTGGAAGGGTCCAGGGGGTGGTGGTCCATGCCAGAATGTAGGCGTCCTCATCCTTTACCTTAAACCGGGCAATGGCGGAGCGCTCCTTTACATCCTTATAACCCTGAGCCACCTCATGGGAGGACAGAGGGGTTCCGCAGCGCGGGCAGTAGGGAACTACCTTAAAGCCCTTATATAACAGGCCCTTGTCCCAGATCTGCTTTAAAGCCCACCACTCAGACTCGATAAAGTTATTGTCATAGGTAACGTATGGATGATCCATGTCGGCCCAGAAGCCTACGGTGCTGGAGAAATCCTCCCACATTCCCTTGTACTTCCAGACACTTTCCTTACACTCCTTGATAAAAGGCTCCAGACCGTACTTCTCGATCTGATCCTTTCCGTCTAAGCCCAGCTTCTTCTCCACTTCCAGCTCAACAGGAAGTCCGTGGGTATCCCAGCCGGCCTTTCTCGGAACCATATATCCCTTCATGGTTCTGTATCTGGGAATCATATCCTTAAATACACGGGTCTCAACATGGCCGATATGGGGTTTTCCATTGGCAGTTGGCGGTCCGTCATAAAACACATACGGCTTGCAGCCTTCGCGCATCTTGATGCTCTTTTCAAAAATGTGGTCATCTGCCCAGAACTTTTCTAATTCATTTTCCCGTTCTACAAACTTTAAGTCAGTAGGGACTTTGTTGTACATCTTTTTCTACCTCCATTTGAATTTGTTCGATGCCTCACAGGAAAGAATATTTCATAGGACTCCCTTTCCTATGAAATAAAAAAAGACTCCCGCCCTGTAAAAGGACGAAAGTCTTGGATTCGTTTAACCACCTGTTACTGCATACTGTCATATGAGTTCCTCTAACGCAGGAAAAACGGCCGTGCCTACTAAAAACGTTCAGCCGGCGGCTCCGGAGTGATCTTCACAAACCTCCCTTTTGACACCGGATTTCCACCGCCACCGGCTCTCTTTGGTCCCTAGGAAGAGCTACTGTCTCCTTCACAGCCTTTATCTTATAACGTCTTTATTATAATGACTGGGCTTTAAAATGTCAACGGCAGATTAAAAAAGTCCTCAAAAAGGCGAATACAGAATACTAATCTACAAATTTGGCATTCGGATAGATGCGTTTCATACGTTCATCCGGAAAATGGCGGTCCAGCCAGCCATTCATCCCGCCTTTCTCCCATGAAACTGTCTGGCTTACGGCTGCCTTTTCATCCTGTCTGGCAGAATACCGCCCCAGAGCAAGGCCGGAGAGAGCCATATCAAAGATCATAAAAAGGATCAGACTGTTGCTGAGAAGCTTTCCCCATTTGACCGGAAGCTTCTCAATCCATCCCGACAGTACCGGATAGAGCATCTTTAACCAGACCACCGCCACGATCCCCCAGAAAAAACAATACAGCAGATTGATACGGCCTCCCAGATTAAAGGGAATGGCGCTGTAATCCCAGAACACTGTGCCGAACACAAGCTCTGAAAATACGCTGCATATGTATTCGTAAGCTCCTCCAAGGATCGTTCCCGCAAGAAAGATATAACGGTCATTTTTCTCTCTGTAGGGATAAAGAAACGCAGTAAGGAGCACACAGCCCAGCCCCCATACAATACTGAAGGGGCCGTATACCACGCTGCTGCGGCTCATGATGATCCCGGTTCTGGTATAGCAGAAAATCGTTTCTGTAATATCTCCCAGAAAAGCACCGATAAAAAACAGCATTGCCAGCTTGTAAAAACAGCAGCCTCTGGCAAAAACGGCTTTTTTTTCATCTGTGCACCCATTCTCCGCCCTCTTACTTTCTTTCAGGCCGGGATACGCTTTTACCATCCTGCGTCTGATCCGCTCTGTGATGGCATTTTCAAGAAAGGACGACAGCCCATAAAGCCGTCCGCTGACCTCAAAGGCTGCCCGTCCCAGAAAATAGTGCATCTGCAGGACAGCCGCCGAAGAGCCCAGGCCATCTAAAAAGACTGCAATAAGCACGGCTGTCAGAATAAGCCTTCCAGCCCTTTGGGGAAGCGTATAAATAAGCTTTACCAGAATCGGGTCAAACAGCCGGATACAGAGCACGGCACAGATTCCCCAGAAAAGAGAGGTCGGCAGACAGATATAACCTCTTGCAGAAAACCTGTGTCCGGAATAATCCCACCATTTCTGGCCGGAAATCCGCTCCAGCAGAAAACCGCAGATGTATTCTGCAAAGGCTGCTATGATCATGCCTCCCAGAAAAAGGAAAACCAAATGCTCCTTAAGTTCCGGCAGAACAATGCCAAAGGCCACAGCCGTTAATCCGTAGACCGGACAGAAGGGGCCGTTTAAATAGCCTCTGTTGACAAATTTTTTCTGCTTGGCCACAGCCGCGCACACCTCCAGGCACCAGCCCGCAGCCGAGTAGACCACAAACATCCATAACAGCTCATATCCGGAATACCTCATAGGCCGCCTCCTTTTTACAGTTCTTTCCATTCTTTTATGAATTGTACCACAGAATATGCCATTTCACCATACGGACAGAATCGTTATATTTTTAACATTTCGTTTTCCTTTTGTAAAATTTATGCTATACTACTGTCAATCAATTTACAGCCTTCCGCCGGCCCTTAAGGGAAGACGGGGATATACCAGGGAGGAAAACCTTATGGATCACAGAAATCTTACACTGCTGACAGACCTGTACGAGCTTACCATGATGCAGGGATATTTTAAAGAAAAAGACGCCAATGAAACCGTCATTTTCGATATGTTTTACCGGAACAATCCTCACGGAAACGGGTTTGCCGTCTGCGCCGGACTGGATCAGGTCATCGAGTATATCAGAAATCTCCATTTTGATGAGAGCGACATCGCATATCTCAGAAGCGTAGGGATCTTTGAAGAAGACTTCCTGGAATATCTCCGGGGCTTCCGTTTTACGGGTGATATCTATGCCATTCCTGAAGGTACGGTTGTTTTCCCCAGAGAACCTCTTGTAAAGGTGATTGCCCCGATCATGCAGGCACAGCTGGTAGAAACAGCTCTTCTTAATATCATCAATCACCAGAGCCTGATTGCCACTAAAACAGAGCGCATCGTCTATGCCGCCAAGGGCGACGGCGTGATGGAATTTGGACTGCGCCGTGCTCAGGGGCCGGACGCCGGTACCTATGGGGCAAGAGCCGCCATGATTGCAGGCTGCATCGGCACATCCAATGTGCTCTGCGGAAAAATGTTTGACGTACCCGTAAAGGGCACCCATGCCCACAGCTGGATCATGAGCTTTCCGGATGAGCTTACCGCCTTCCGTACCTATGCAAAGCTTTATCCTTCTGCCTGCATCCTTCTGGTAGATACCTACGATACCTTAAATTCCGGTATTCCAAACGCCATCCGGGTATTTAAGGAAATGCGGGAAGAAGGGATTCCTCTTACCTTTTACGGCATCCGCTTAGACAGCGGCGACCTGGCCTATCTTTCCAAAAAAGCGAAAAAAATGCTGGATGAAGCCGGCTTTCCGGATGCGGTTATCTCTGCTTCCAATGACCTTGACGAATATCTCATTGACAGCTTAAAGATGCAGGGAGCTGCCATCAATTCCTGGGGTGTGGGAACCAACCTGATCACCGCAAAGGACTGCCCCTCCTTCGGAGGCGTTTATAAACTGGCTGCGGTGAAGGACAAAAACACCAGCGAATTTATTCCAAAAATCAAGCTCTCTGAGAATGCGGAAAAGATCACCAATCCCGGCAACAAGACGATCCAGCGAATTTACGAAAAAGAAACCGGAAAGATTATCGCTGATCTCATCTGCCTGGTGGATGAGAAATTCGACACCAACAATTCGCTCCTTCTCTTTGACCCTATTGAAACATGGAAAAAAACGCTCCTCGCTCCCGGAACCTATACCATGCGTGAGCTCCTTGTCCCTGTTTTCCTAAACGGAACCTGCGTATACGAAACTCCAAAGGTAATGGACATCCAGGCCTACTGCAAAAAGGAACTGGATACCCTGTGGGACGAGTCCAAGCGTCTTGTAAATCCCCACAAGGTTCATGTGGATCTGTCCAATGAACTGTGGCATATGAAAAATCAGCTTCTTGATACTTATCACAGAAAATGATGAAATACGAATAAAAACCCGGCTTTCCCCCATATCAGTCTGTACCACCTGATATGGGGCAGAAAGCCGGGTTTTATGTTATCTTATTTCAGCAGTTCATTGATGCAGACTGCTCCGTATGGACGGATACTCATTCGGTAAGCGCAGCCTTCACCCAGACAACCCTCGATATAGCGGATATACTCATCTGTCAGATCATTTGGCAGCATAGCCATAATGACGCCGGCAAAACCGCCTCCGTGAACTCTGCAGGCGCCTCTCTGCTTTTCTGCGATAAAAAGCTCTGTAAGAGCCAGAGCAACGGTAATTCCCTGCTCCTGAACAGCGCTGTTTGTAAAGCAGTTCTGAAGCCATTTCCAGGAGGAATTGCCGGAAGCGGTGATATTTTTAAGGAACTCCTCAAAGTTTCCTTCCTTTAAGGCTTTTACTTCCTCTTCCACTCTCTTGTTTTCTTCAAAGAAATGGAGAGCGCGGAGCACAGAACGGTCACCTGCAAAGCTTCTTACCTCACCCAGCTTTTCGATCACCTGTTCCTCCGTCACCTGGGAAAGCACCTCTTTTCCGAAGAACTGAGCCACCTTTTTCATCTCGTTGGGAACAGAGGAATAATCTGCGCTTAAATCTGCATGGCCCTTTCCGGTCTGTACAATGATCAGGCTGTGATCCTGAGAGCCAAAGTCAAAGTTGATCTTTTCTACCTCAGGAGCAGCAGGCTCGGCAAAATCAATGGTGATCAGACCGCCCACAGCGCAGGCCATCTGATCTAAAAGTCCGGATGCTTTATCCCAGTAAACATTCTCAGAATATTTTCCTATATGGGCATAAGCTACGCTGTCCATGCGGCCCTCGTTGAAAAATGTATTCAGCATGGAACATAAAAGCATCTCAAAGGAAGCGGATGAGCTCACGCCTGCAGCGCTGATCACATTGCTGGTCACATAGGCGTCAAAACCGCCGATGCTGTAGCCAGCTTCCTTAAAACCCTTTAACAGCCCCTTGATCAAATCGGTGGTTCCTGCCTTTTTGGCGCTTGGCTCCAACTGGTTTAAATCGATGGCGATATCCTGATCATAGGTTTCGCTGATGATATGGACCAGATTGGAATGATTAGCAGCAGCCGCGCCTACGCAGTCCAGGTTAATGCTGCCTGCAAGCACCTTTCCATGGTTGTGGTCTGTATGGTTTCCGCTGATTTCCGTACGGCCTGGTGATGAGAACAGAAGAATGTTTTCCCTGTCGCCAAATGTCTGTTCAAAGCCTGTAAGAACCTTTTCATAGCGGGCCTCATTCTCAGCCGCTCCTTCTCTTCCATAAAGCTCTGCCATGAGTGCAGAGGCCTTTTCACTCTTTAAAAGCCCAATGGTATCTTTTACATTCATCCCTGCTTTACCTCTCCTTCTTTCATTCAAATACATATCTCCTGAGGGCTCTGAACCCTATGAAAATAGTGTATCACAAAAAAGCATCCTCCTTCAATACAATATTTTCCTGTTTTTATACAATTTTCTGGACACACTCCGTATTTCTGATATAATACCATGATACAAACATTTACAGAAAGGATGTACTCCCATGATAATATCCGACTGGAATGGAAAGCCCTACCACTCTCTGGATTATGAATTAAAACATACCTTTGGACGTAAACTTTACAAGCTCTCCTTAGACGGAGGCATGACCTGCCCCAACCGAGACGGTACCTGTGGGAGCCGGGGCTGCATTTTCTGCAGCGAGGGCGGCTCCGGAGACTTTGCCGCGCCTTCAGGAAAGGATGTATGGGAACAGATCGAAGCTGCAAAGGAACGTATCCGAAGGAAAATGCCCTCAGCAGACGGCAGCGCCGATTACATTGCCTATTTTCAGTCCTTTACCAACACCTATGCCCCCACCGATTATCTGTCCCGGCTGTTTTCCAGAGCCATTTCCCATCCGGAAATTGCGGCCCTATCCATCGCCACCCGGCCCGACTGTCTGCCGGATGAAACCATCGCTCTCTTAGCCAGTTTAAACCGCATAAAGCCTGTGTGGGTAGAGCTGGGACTGCAGACCATTCACGAAGATACTGCCCGGCTGATCCGCCGGGGATATGCGCTTTCCGTCTTTGAAGAAGCCTTAAAAAAGCTGAAAGCCGCAGGACTTACGGTGGTCGTCCATGTAATTTTAGGACTTCCCGGAGAATCCAGGGAACGTATGACCGAAACTATCGCCTGGCTGGCAGACCGCCCCATTGACGGGATCAAGCTCCAGCTCCTTCATATATTAAAAGGAACCGATCTGGCAGCTATATACCAGTCCGATCCCTTTCCGGTCTTCTCCATGGAAGAATATATTGATTTTGTAATCGACTGCGTGGAACTGCTTCCGCCAGAGCTTACCATCCATCGGCTTACAGGAGACGGCCCCAAAAGCCTCTTGATCGCCCCCTTATGGAGCGCCGATAAAAAGCGTGTGTTAAACACCCTTTCCCACCGTTTTAAGGAGCGGAGAACCTGGCAGGGACGGCGCAAACACAACCTGTCCCCAGGTTACGGTTCGTCCTGCTGCAGTGACGGTTCCTGCTGCAACGGCTCCTCCCGGCGACTTTCACTTACCCACCCATTTTCATCCACCGCCACACCAAAGGACAGCCCTGTCATGTAGTCATAAAATTCGGCTTTCCCTTTTTCATCTGTAAGCATCCGTGTATAGCCTGCCGAGGAAGTTCCGGGAATCAGGGAAAGCCGGGTGGTTTCCCCGTCCCACTCTGCTGCAAGCAGGGCTGTTTTTGGAATGCTGCTTCCGAAAATAAAATTTCCCAGACTGTATACAATGGGCTTTCCCTTATAATATTCGATTCCCTGAAGCACATGGGGATGGCTTCCGATGACCAGATCTGCCCCGGCATCAATATACTGCTTTCCCAGAGAACGCTGGTATTCCTCCGGCCGATCCTTTTTCTCAAGCCCCCAGTGCACATAGACAACCACATAGTCGCAGTTTTCCTTTAAACGGCCAATCTGCTCTAAAAGCAGGAATGGATCATAGGTAGTGAGCATCCCCGGCTTAGAAGCAGAGGCATTCCAGGAGCCCACCGGGATCACGCGGGAAGCGCCTAAAAATCCGATCTTCTTCCCTTTTTCTGTAATAATCACCGGCTCGCAGGCTTCTTCAAGATTCCTTCCGGCTCCCACATGGTAAATCCCGGCCTGATCCAGCGTATCGCAGGTATCCAGAAGGGCATCCGTACCGAAATCAAGCGCATGGTTATTTGCCAGGGTCACAAGGTCAAGCCCCAGTTCCTGGAAAATCGTCACCTTTTCAGGAGGCAGACGGAAGGTAAACTGCTTATCCTCTGCCGCTGTCCCTCGATTGCTGAAGGGAAATTCCTGATTTGCCATAAAAATATCGCTTTCATGGATCACTGACTGGAAGCCGGGATCCAGCACTCCAGACAGACCGCCTGATTTTTCATAGGCATTTAATACATGATCAGAAAGAAGGATATCTCCTGCAAATACCATTTGAATCCTTTCCTGCTGACCCTGAGCCTCCTCATCTTCCATACCAGTCTCCGGCTCTTCTGCCAGAGGATCATGTTCAATATAAATCTCCGGTTTTGCCGCTGTTTCTGCCTGCCTTACCTCCGTCTCCCTCTCATCATCTACCCGATCCGTAAAGCCTAAAATAAATACCCCAAGGGCTGCCAACAGCAGTCCAAAGAATACCGCAGCAGCCCCAATCCATCTTTTTTTATTCATCTGTATATCCTGTTCTACATCGCTAAGATAACACCGCCGTCATTTGCGTAAACAGTAGCCACTCCGGCCGCCTCGGTAATCACTACTTCCTTAAAGGAAGCCCGTTTTTCCAGCTCTGCCTTTACATACAGGGCGCGTTCCGGATGGTTTACATGGCAGATCACAACCCGTTTTCCGGATGTGTCTCCCGCCTCCTTGACTGCAATATCGCACATACGCTGCAGCGCCTTATTGATTCCTCTTGCCTGATCCAGCTTGATAATCACGCCTTCTTCCGCTCCCATCACAGGCTTAATGTTAAGAGCCGTAGCAAAAAAGGCCTGAAGCCCGGACAGACGGCCGTTCTTACGCAGCGTATCCAGAGTCTCCAGTACAAAGTAGGTCTTCATCCTGTGGCTGTAAGCCTCTGCCATTTCTGCAATCGTTTCAAAATCAAGGCCCTATTCACACAGATCCCGGATATAAAGAGCCTGATCCAGCTCTCCTGAGGAGGCGGAAAGGGAATCAATAACAGCGATCTTCTTTGTCAGCGGCTCTCCTGCCTCCTTCTTTTCCTCCTCATACAGCTCCTTTGCCAGCACGGCAGAATTATAGCTGCCACTCAGATGGTTGGAAAGGGTAATCACAAATACTGCATCCGCATCTGCATCCTCATATGCCTTTTTAAAGCTCTCCGGCGAAGGGCAGGCCGTCTTGGGACACTCCGGGCAGGCCTTTACCATCTCTATGAATGCGCTCTGATCAAAGGTTTCGTCATCTGTCACCTGAACATTCCCCACCTGAAGGGTCAGGGGAATCATCTGAAAGCCCGGATCCCTTTTTAATTCCTGCGTCAAATCCAGGCAGCTGTCTCCAATGATCTTATAAGTCATAATCCATCCTCCGAACATACTATGTCATTTCCTCAACACATAGTTTTGATTACTACTTATTATAACAGCATACTCTGTAAAATGCAAGACCCGGACGCACAGAGCGGCGGAATGAGCCGTTTCCCTTAACGCCCCGCAGCCCGGATACTCTGATACACCTGGTCTGCCTGGCTTTTCAGTTCTTCATAATAATCAAAGTGCAGGATCACAAACTTGCCCTCAATCTGGCGCACATACCAGTCAGAGTGATGGGAGGTGCCGTCGGAAAACCGGGTAGAGCTTAAGCAGGAACGCCAGGTATGGCCTCCCAGCTCCACAGTTCCAAAGCGATCCACCTGATACCCTCCGGTGCTTCCAAACTCCTTTAACACCTCCATATACCGGTCAAGCTCCACCTCGGCCTCCGTAAAATCAAAGGTCACGCGATAGCTTAGTTCCGGATCATCCACATCTACATGTTCTCCGCCTACCAGCGCATACGTTCTGCTGCTTCCATCTCCCTTTAAAACGGTCGCTCCCTCAGGGAAGGTAAGCTCCAGGTCTGCCCATTCATTCCGGTAATGATTGCCCTCTAAGGTTCCCAGTGTAAATTCTGCAGCAGCCCGTTCACTCCCCTCTTTCATGTAACCGTCTGCGCCAAAGGTATACTCCATCCCGTCAATGCTCTTTGTTACAGAAGTAACCATATGGCCATATTCATCCACATATTTCCAGCCAGCTGCTTCCTGGATCCAGCTGCTATACAAAATCTTTCCCTCTCCATCCAGACGGTAGGTCAGTCCAAGTTCATCCTGCTTCCAGCAGTCCTTTGCAAAGCTTCCGTCTGCAAGACGATACTTCCATCCTCCGTCTTCTGTATGCTCCCAGCCTTCGATCCCGCTGTAGGGCTGCAGGCAGCCAAGAAATGCTGCGGCCTCTGCGGCCTGATCTGCAGAATACGTCTGACACAGCACATAGATCCTGTCTCCTTCCTGACGGATGTAGAAATCATTTACCAGCATTTTTTCCATCTGGCCGATGTAGTTCTGCACTGCCGCCTTCTGCCCCTCTGTGAGTTCCGCCGTATTCATATAATCCCTCATGGAATCGGCCATCAGCTTTCCATAATTTACCTTCAGATATTCATATTCCTTTGTTCCCAGAGTAATCGTACCGCTCTGAGCCGCGGCCTCATCCAGACCGGACTGGATCATCTCTGCCTTTAAGGTTTCCACACTGAAGGGGATCCCTGTTCCGTCATCTGCCGGCATCACAAATCCCATATTTACAATATAAGTCTTATCTGTCTCATTTACCATGGATGCAGCAAAATCGATCTGCATCTGATCCGATGTTTTCATCTGGGCTACCAGCTGTCTGGATATCTCCCAGCCGCCTCCCATGCGGTCTACCTGATAGGAAGCCGGAACCTGGGCCTGAAAACCGCCCATGCGGCTGGTGATGGTCTGCCCTTCAATCATACTGAGTCCCAGCGGCTCTGCCAATGTTCCAAATGCTCCTAAAAGCGACAGCGCCGCTCCCAGGCAGATACCCTGCATTGTCTTCAAAAAACGTTTTTTTATCAATGATCTTTCCTCCCGTATTCTCCATAAATCCAGAAAAGCCGATGCAGCCTCTGCTGCACCGGCTTCCCCTGCAGAGCTTCTCACAGCCTCTGCCGTATTCTTATTTTACTCTTTATTCTGTCTTCTGTCCAGCCATAATCATCATAATCTCATTGCTGCGGCTGACAAATTTTGTCATTCGTTCAGGAGAAAGCGCTCCGTGGGAAAGACTTGCCAGATCGTAAAGCTGCTCACAGATGGCAGCAGTATTTTCGCCTTCTTTATTTTCAAGCACATACTTAACCAGAGGATGGTTGGCATTGAGCACCAGGGTTTCTCCCATTCCGCCGAACATGCCCATATCCATTCCTCCCATGTTGTACATCTTCATCATATCCTGCATTCTTCTTGTTTCTTCGGATACGGTAATCATGGAGGCAACGCCTGCGTTCTTCATCTTTTCAACCTTGATATCCAGCTTATCATTATTTAAAGCCTTCTTAAATACCTCGGTCAGCTCCTCAGAGGACTTCTTAAACTCCTCGTCATCCTCCTTTACCTCTTCCTTAAAGGAAGCGTTTAAGTCCGTATCAATGCGCAGGAACTTCACGCCCTCTTTCTTCTGCTCCACATGGCTGATGAACGGATTATCAATGGCAGCCGGCATGATAACAGCGTCGATTTCCTCCTCCTTAAAGAGGTTGATATACTGGCTCTGCTCCTTTTCGTTGGTTACATAGAAAATGGTATTTTCATGCTTTTCCTTATTCTCATCCAGGCAGTCCTGTAAGGTCAGATACTTGCCCTCCAGGTTCTTATACAGGATATAGTCGCCCATCTTATCTGCAAACTTCTCATCCTTGATATAGCCAAACTTGATGAAGGGAGCAATATCATCCCAGTATTTCTCATAGGTCTCACGGTCTGTCTTGCACATACCGGACAGCTTGTCCGCTACCTTCTTTGTAATGTAATCGGAAATCTTCTTTACAAAGCCGTCGTTCTGCAGGGCGCTTCTGGATACGTTTAACGGAAGGTCCGGACAGTCGATCACACCCTTTAACAGCATTAAGAACTCAGGGATTACTTCCTTGATATTATCTGCGATAAATACCTGGTTATTGTACAGCTTGATCGTTCCCTCGATGCTCTCATACTCCATGTTGATCTTGGGGAAGTACAGAATGCCCTTTAAGTTAAACGGATAATCCATGTTCAGATGGATCCAGAACAGCGGCTCCTTGTAATCTCTGAATACCTTGCGGTAGAAGTCCTTATACTGCTCCTCTGTACACTCGTTCGGATGCTTATTCCACAGAGGATTGGTATCATTTAACGCCACAGGACGTCTTAAAATCTTATATTTTTCTCTGGACGGCTCAATCTCCACGGTCTCCTTTGTGCCGTCCTCATTTTCCTTTTCCTCAGTCTTTGCAGGCTCGATGACCGTCTCAACGATAGTATCCTTATCGGTCAGCTCATCCTTTTCAAGGGTATCATACTGAGGCTCTGCAGTCTCATTTTCCAGGAAAATGCTTACAGGCATGAAAGCACAGTATTTCTCAATAACCTCTCTTGCACGGTACTCGTTGGAGAACTCGGTGCTGTCCTCGTTGAGATATAAAACAATGGTCGTACCAACCTCTGCCTTCTCTCCCTCTGTCATCTCATAGTCAATGCCGCCTTCAGACTCCCAGTGCACCGGCTTTGCATCATTCTGATAGGATAAGGAATCAATGGTAACCTTATCTGCCACCATAAATGCTGAATAAAAGCCCAGACCGAAATGACCGATGATCTGATCTTCATTTGCCTTGTCCTTGTACTTCTCCATGAAGTCCTGAACGCCGGAAAATGCGATCTGGTTAATATATTTGTCAATTTCTTCCTCTGTCATGCCAAGGCCGTTATCTCTGATGGTAATGGTCTTTTCATTGGGGTTTACGCTGACCTGGATCTTATACTCCACATCCTCAGGCTTTTCGTACTCACCCATCAGCTCCAGCTTTTTAAGCTTGGTGATCGCGTCGCAGCCGTTGCTGATCAGCTCGCGGTAAAAAATATCGTGATCGGAATAAAGCCACTTTTTGATCACAGGGAAAATATTCTCGCTTGTAATAGATAAACTGCCTTTCTTTGCCATAATATGCGCCTCTTTCTTTTGATTTTTCTTTTCTGAAACTCATATGGTCTGGGACTTCCAAAGCGGTTCTGGAAACGTCCCTTTATTTTATCTGCTCACAAATTACATTGTAGTACCACTTTGGAGAAATGTCAACAAAAAATTAGCACTCATTTAAAATGAGTGCTAGTAAAATCCTTTGACTTCTAGGGAAGAAAATCCCTTATTTTTCTGCTCCTGGACGGATTTCTCAGTTTTCTTAAAGCTGCCGTTTCAATCTGGCGGATGCGTTCTCTGGTAACCTTAAACCGCTTTCCCACTTCCTCCAGTGTCATGGGATGGCCCGATTCCAGGCCAAAGCGCAGGATAATGACCTCCCGCTCTCTGGGGTTTAAGCCCTGGAGCATCTGATCGATTTCTTCTCTTAAAAATACGCTCTCAGCCTTTTCCTCTGTGGATGCATTGGCATCGTCTGCCACAAAATCTCCCAGATTGGAACCGTCCTCATCGCCCACCGGCGTCTCTAAGGATACGGTGTCGCCGGAAGACTGCATCAGCTCTGTGACCCTCTTTTCCGACATTCCTATCTCTTTCCCAATCTCCTCATTGGAAGGTTCCCGGCCCAGACGCACTGCCAGCATTCTCTGAGCCCTGCGCACCCGGTTTACGGCTTCTACCATGTGAACAGGAAGACGGATGGTTCTGGACTGATCCGCCAGCGCTCTTGTTACCGACTGTTTTACCCACCAGGTAGCGTAGGTGCTGAGACGGTAGCCCTTTGTATAATCAAACTTTTCCACCGCTTTCATCAGGCCGATATTTCCCTCCTGGACCAGATCCAGAAAGCTCATTCCACGGCCTGTATAGCGCTTTGCAATGCTGACTACCAGCCTGAGATTGGCCTCTACCAGCTTCTGGCCTGCATGCAGGTCTCCTAAAGCCTTACGCTTTGCCAATTCCTGCTCCTGCTCCTGGGTAAGAAGTGGAATGGAGCCAATTTCCTTTAAATATTCCCGGATTGGATCCGTACTGGCTACGCCCTCTAACAGCTGTTCGTGAGGATCTTCCTCATCACTGTCAGCAGATGGAGAAAAATCCTCATCATCTGTTTCAGAATCCTCCCTGTTCCAGCGGTATTTGCTGTTTATCAGTTCTGATACGCTATCCTCAGAATCATCCCCCTCTTCTTCCAGAAGAAGTCCTTCATCCTCTGATGTATCTGCTCCCTCTTCCGCCAGAATCTGTACGCCCCGTTTTTCCAGTCTGGCATATACAGCTTCCATTTCCTCCGGCGTTACTGCTTCATCTGCAAAGCAGTCTAACACCTGGGTCATCTCCAGACGTTTGTCATGGGCTGCTGCCAGAGCGGTCAGTTCATCCAGTTTCTTCATCAGCTTTGTCTTATCCATATTGCTCCCCTCCCTGTTTTAAGAGCTTGTCCCTCATATACCTTCGATTTTTCACCGTACTAATTTACCCCTTCCTGTGTGCACGGAATCTGACGGGAACGGAAAAACTCCCTCACAGACTCATCCCACTGAACCTCCAGAGTCTTGTCAAGAGTAAAAAAGGTAAGCGAGGTTCCCGTAATACAGTATAATTCCCCTTCTTCATACCGGATATTCAGATACAGTCCCTGGATCTGATCCCCGCTTATTCCGGTGCCACTTTTCGAGGCAAAACGCTCTGTCTGTCCGGCCGGAAGCTGCAATACGATCTTAAAGCTTTCAGGCAGCTTTTTTCCTTTGATCAGAGAAAAACAAAACGGGCGCAGCTGTCTCCAGGAAGAAAACTCCCCGATTCTTTGCTCCTCCCGCTCCTCTTCTGTATAATACCCGGATCTGATATGTCCATCCATGGTAAAGCTGTTGTATGTAACAATATTCACCTCCCGCACCCAGAAGGAATCAAAGTCCTCCTTTACAAACAGTCGGGATGTAAAGGACTTTACGTCCTCGGCCTTTAATGCGATCATAAGCACTCTCCTGTCCGGCCTATTATGTCTAAATTTTCCAAATCTTATCTAATTATACCTTTTTAGCCGAAAAACGTCAATCAGTTTAAAGGAAGTGTCGCAAAAATTGCTTCTGTTCTCTCAGCTGTATAAAATACGGCAGCGAGAAACGCTTCCCTCTGCCGCAACATCAGCTCTTTTAACCTGCACCTTTAAATTCCCGCTTTCCGATAGCGCTCTGCCATTTCTTCCAGAGATACCTGCTCCACAAGAGGCGCTTTTCCAAAGGAACCAAACTCTACGATTAGAGTTCCTATAACCTCTTTCACACCCCGTTCGATACAGTCCACAATGGCTGCCCGGTCCTCATCCTCCACAACACCGTACATCACTGTGTCCATAATAGGAGGAAGGAACACTCTGGGATCAAACTGATCCTTCTTTTTCTCCAGAAGCTCGTAAATTTCTCCTACAGAGGAACTGGTGCGAAGCTTTGGCCGGGCTGCAAACAGCTCCTTCATATTGCGCGTCACAGCCAAGCGGATATCCGTATCCACATTGATCTTATTGATGCCGCAGCTGATCGCTGCCTTTAACTGCTCAATGGAAATACCGTGGGTATCTGCAAGCTCTCCTCCCAGGGCGTTAATTTCATCTACAATATATCCGGGAACAGTAGATGAGCCATGGGAAACAAGAGCCCCAAAAATCCCCAGATGGTTCATACACTCACGGATTGCCACCGGAATCTCCTTACGGAGCTTTACATTTTTTCCCTTTGAGGCTCCATGCATGGTTCCGTAGGAAATCGCCAGTGCATCTACCCCTGTTTTCTGGAAAAATTCCACTGCGGACAATGGATTCGTATAGGTGGAGGAAGCTGCAAACACATGATCCTCCACACCGGCCAGAACTCCCAGCTCTCCTTCTACGCTGACGCCTCTGGCATGAGCGTATTTTACGACCTCTCTGGTTAGCTCCACATTTTCATCAAAGGGAAGGGAGGAGCCGTCGATCATGACAGAGGTATAGCCTCCCTCTATGGCTGCCACGCAGGAGTCAAAGTCTCTGCCGTGATCCAGATGGAGCACCACAGGAATGGCTGCTGTCTGAGCATATTTTTTTACTGCGCCGGCAATATTTCTGGCTCCGATCTTCTTATCCTCCAGAGTAGCGTGGATAAAATCCGTATTTCCTCCCATAAAGCCATTTGCCAGATCCGCCCCCTGCAGGATAGCTGCAGAGCGGAACATTTCATGGGCCTCTATGGCTGCCTTTGCCTGAGCAACCGCATTTACGTTAAATGCTCCCTGGCCGAAGCCGTATTTCATGGAAGCCTCCAAAAGAGGCCGCAGGGGAATTAAAGACATGGATCTCCCTCCTTCATCATCAGATGGACTGCTCCCAGCTTAAAGGTCTTTGGCAGAGCCAATATATTTGGGTTTGGTCCTACAAATTTTTTCTTTGCGTCCTCCAGAGCCTCCTCAATGGTGGCTCTGGTCTTAAGACCCATTCCTCTGGCATAGCCGGGTTCCTGGGCACCGCATACATAAATTGCCGACGTATTCATTTCTGCAATATGGGCCGAACTCATCATAGAAAAGCCGTGGAACGGATGGAAGGCATTGCAGTAGCGGTACTTGCGGATATATTCCTCATTGGTGGCAAAATATTCGCCGTAGCGGTTTAAATCCGGCAGGATATTCATGTAATCCTTCTGGAACATATCGTAAAGCTCTCTCATATAGGGCCATCTCTCATCATGGAAATAGCCGTTGCAGATGGAAGCGCAGATAATCACGCAGTGATCGCTCATGACCCGTTTATGGCGCACTACCTGTGCGGAAATGGCCTGCATCATCATAACAGGATTGGTTCCCATGCCGTCGCCGTAATGGAACTTCTGCGGAAGGCCGAAAATCATTACATCATACTTCTTTTCAGCCCAGGGGATATAGGTTCGCTTGTCGGCCGTAATCCAGGAGTGTGGCTGCATCACCTTTGCATAGCCGCTGTTGATCTCAATCTGTCTGGAATACGTATCCAAAACTGCGTCGCAGCAGAAAAACTTCTTTCCCATACACTTCTCCATGTGCTGTCCGATCTCATCAAACTTGGTCCGCATAAGGGAATGGCCATTTACCGGGGTAAAATCCTTCCGGTGCATAACCTGAGGCACATGATGGGATGCAATAGAGCGCCAGTGGGTGATTCCTGTAGAACAGTGCTTATAGCCGCCGGAGTAGCCGCCGTAGGGATTTCCCTGGGTATGGCCGATGAGGATCGCCACATCACTGTCATACACATACTTATTCATAAGAACGGGATCCCCCCGGTCTGTAGTTCCCAGATCAACCATGTGTTCATAATCCTCGCTGTCATGGCTGATGATCTGATGGGTATACCAGAACTCATGGAACAGCTCCTCCCCCAGGATATCGCGGATCTCCTTTTCCGTGCTTCTGGGATGAAGGCCGTTGGAGCAGATCAGCAGGATGTCCTTTTTTTCTACCCCCGCAGAGTACAGCTCTTTAAGGATCAGCTTAATGGAAATTTTCCGGTGAGCCGTGGGCTGAAGTCCTCCCTTTACAATATCCGGGAAAATGATCACCACCTTGGAACCCTTGTGGGCTAACTCTGTTAAAGGCGGCATTCCCATAGGGTTCCGGATGGATTTTAAGGTTTCCTCTTCTAATTTATCTTCCGGAATACAAGGCGGATCCGGCACGGTCTCCCCCGGGATAAAAATGTCTGTAGAATCTGGCAGAACGGCGTCTACCATGCCCTGCCCGTATTCAAATGATACTTTCATATAAAAATTCTCCTTCCCAAATGCTTTAAGCTTTTTCTGCTGTCAGGTACAGCTTTACAATTTCCAGATATTCCTCCGGATAAAATCCGATCTCACCCAAAAAGCGGGTCAGCGCAATAAGTCCGCCGTCCATATCCGGCACAGAGGCAAGCATGGCGGCATTGTCCTGCTTTAATCCGCCTCCGTAAACCACATCCATGCCTCCGGTAATCTCTTTTACAAATGCTCCGATTTTCTGGATGTAATCCTTATCCGGCGGAGTTTTTCCCGGCCCGATGGCCCATACGGGCTCATATGCAATGGTTACGCAGCTCTTGTCCATATCCTTTAAGCCCTCCTCCAGCTGCGTCCTTAAAACCTCCTGCCACCTGGGCTGCTCCTCTGAGGTTTCTCCGATGCAGTAAAGCACCTTCAGGCCGGCTCGTACCGCCTCTCTGATTTCCTGATTCAATATTCCGTTTACAGCTGCCGGGTCTCCTCCTCCTGCTGCAAGGATCCCTGCCTTATCCTTGCGTTCCTCACAGTGACCAATGAGCACATAGCTGCAGCCCAAAGCTCTGGCTGCATTAGCGGTGCGGCTGGTGGTAAAGGCTCCGAAGTTTCCCCCCACTGCCGTATCCTGGCGGAATACTCCCTGGCAGCCTACCTTTACCGGACTGTCTTCGCAGAGAGCCCCTGCCGCTGTGAGTATGTGGGCTTCGGGGAAAAACATGGCAAATTCCACATCCTCTGTTCCATACTCCATAAGCCCCTTCTGAGTCTGCTCCACAATATAGGAACCCCAGTCCTTCACGGCAGCAATAGCGTTTACGCCGCCATACTCCTTTGGAATATCAAAACGCTTCAGATTTAAAAAGATATGCTTCATTCTCTGTCCTCTCTTCTTTCCCTGTATATCTCCTGAAAATCAATATAGTCCGGTATTTCCTCTCCGGTAAGAGGGCGGCACCAGCTTACAAAGGCATCCGTCACATCATTTCCCCTGTCATTGATATAGGAAGCCGGAACGATCCGTTCTGTAAGCATCACCTGTTCCACCGGAATACGGATGGGGCAGACCTCATATTTCTCCTGCTCTCTGCGCGCAAAGCCGATCATAATGCCCGTACAGCCCTCCATTGCAGCTTTTAAGGCTTCTCTTCCTGCAAGCACTGCCTCCTCACGATCCACCGGGGACTGAAGGGCGATGGATGCTCTGCCGCAAAGCCCCGGCTTTTCGCTTCTGGCCTTGATCCCCAGCTTTTTAATCACCAGCTCTGCCAGATAAGCTCCCACGTCTCCGTAGTAGACAGAACGGCCCGTCTGGAAAATGGGAGGCACGATAGGTTTTCCGCTTTCATCCTTTAAGCCCTCGCTGGCTACCACAACCACACCGCCCAGCCTGTCATACAGTTCCTTCACATCTGCCAGAAATTCCTCTTCCCTGAAAGGACGCTCCGGAAGGTAGATCAGGTGCGGCGCATCCCCGTGTTTTTTCCTCGCCAGAGCCGAGGCCGCTGTAATCCAGCCTGCATTGCGCCCCATGGCCTCTAAAATACACACATGAATGGGAAGGGATTTCACATCCGCCCCTATCTCAGCCGTTGTTCTGGCTATATACCGGGCCGCGCTGCCGTAGCCCGGAGTATGATCTGTAATGCCGATATCATTATCAATGGTCTTTGGGATTCCTGCCACCCGGATATCTGAGTCTGGACCTAAAGCCCTCACCAGCTTTCCGCAGGCGTCCATCGTGCCGTTTCCCCCGTTAAAAAGCACATATCGGATATGGTGCTTACGGAAAATGGCCTCCATTGCCTTATAATCTTCCTCCTCCAGCGCATATCGGGAAGAGCCAATGGCAGTTCCCGGCGTGGTAAGGAGCTTTTTCAGCTCTTCTTCAGGAAACCGGGACAGATTTAAAAACCGTTCCTTTAAAATTCCCTCGCTTCCGCCGATGGCTCCGTAAACTGCGCCCACTGCGCCGCTTTCCCTTGCTTCAAGAAGTACGCCGTACAGCGATGCATTCAGCACTGCCGTAGGCCCTCCTCCATGAACAACCAGTACATTGTCCCTCATAAACCAACCTGCCTTTCTTCTCAGTCAGACAGAGCTGCCACATAATCCGTAAAGGTAAGGGTAAGATCCGGATGGCTCTGGAGCAGGCTTACGGGAAAATCAGAGGACGGTTCGCCGTATGCGGCCCGCCGCACCACTGCCCGGTGCCAGTTTCTAAAGCAGCCCAGACGGATTTTTCTCGCATGGGCAATCTCATAAATACCAATGGTTACACAGTAATGAGGCATATCCTCAAGAGCTCCGTTAAAATCTCCGATGGCATTGGCCGTCCGTGTTTCAGGAGTAATTGCAAGTACACGGGTCTTCTGAGCCAGAAATTCCTCATTGGTCAGCGATGCATCTGCTTCATTAAAGGCCACATGGCCGTTAATGCCAATCCCTCCAAAGGCAATATCCACGCCTCCCAGCTCTTCAATCAGTTTTAGGATCCGTTCTGTATCAAAGGGATCCGGAAATACCCGCTGTTCTTTGGGCATCACAAGCTCCGGGCGTATCCTGTCGTATACGGTACGGTTCATAAAGCCTCGAAAGCTCAGAGGATGATTCTCCGGCACCCAGCGCTTCTCATCATCCAGATATTCGTCCATATTGATAAACCATACATTTTTAAGACTGATATTCTGCTCATTTACCAGATCCACAAAATACGGATACTGTCCCACCGGCCCTACCGGACAGATAAAAACAGTGTGCTTTCCCTCTGCATTATGAGATTTGATCTCTTCTGCCATCTGCTCTGCCATCTGTTTAAATACAGCAGCATTATCCTCCAGACAAAACAGCTTCATTTTGGGATTTTCCAAAAGCTGTTCTTTTGTATAGCTGTAATAGTCGTGTTTCATAACTGCTCCTTTCCCTGTCATGCCGAACCTTCTGCCATTTTACCGGCATAAAGAGAGCGTCCGGCGCCCCAACCGGCCCCCAGGACGCTCTCTGCAATGATTTTTACTTACCTGCTTCGATCATATTGTCAAGCATTACATAATCTGCTACAGGAACTTCCTTCTCTACCTGTCCTCCGGCAATGAAATTCTCCTGTTGGATCTTGTAGTAATTCTCTACGGTTCCGTCTGCTGCGCCTTCTGATACTTCCTTTCCGGTCAGCCAGTCTGCATCGCCTCTCTAGTCAAATACGCTTGCTTCGTCTGTCTTTGTAATATCGGCACCGGCCGGTACCAGGCCATGAGAAAGGCTACCGGAACCGATGTAACAAAGCCAAGGGCAAAGCCCATCACCACGGAAATCATACTGCTGCTGAAATCCTGCCACAGCACCCCTCGCTCGATCATGGTACCCAGGGACGCCAGAACCTCTGGCGCAAAGGGAAAGCTGCGGGCCGTAGTCGGATTCACAGACAGCCATTTCCAGAGAAGTATCGCTGTAAAAAAGGAAATAAACAGCCAGCCCCAGTTGGGGATACGGCTGATGATATCCCGCTGCGCATGATCCTTCTTCCCGTTTTCATCAGAAGCCATAATTTTTCCTCCTGTTTTTTATTTTTGGCTCTTATTTTTGTCGTCTTTGCCAAATCATTTCTGTTTCTTATGGTTTCAGTATATCATGTTGTACAAAAAAGTCACTGTCTATTTACCCAAACGTTTGCCTTGTTTTCCCTTCTCTTTTCTTTTATTTTTGCGTTTGGCTCTGTTTTTTTGTGTTTTTATCATGTATACTTACATCATACCATCAGCGGACAAGGAGGCAATCGCATGACACTGAAGGAAATCGCTGCCGAGGCAGGCGTATCCATTTCCACCGTATCACGGGTAATCAATAAAAGCAGCAAATCTCCGGCCGGAAAAGAGGTTCAGGACAAAATCTGGGAAATCGTCCGGCGCACCGGCTATACCCCAAATCACACAGCAAGGGAACTAAAAAAAGGCTCTTCCTCTGAGAAAGAACCCTTATCCCGCTCGCTTGCCTGCCTGTTTGCCAGAGTAGAGGACGGAGCCGCCGACAGCTTCTTTACCCCTCTTGCAAGGAGCATCGAAAAAGAAGCTTTCCGCCACGGCTATATATTAAAATATACCTTTTCTGCCTTTGATATCCATCATCCCAGCACCTTCCGCCTCATTGAAGACAATCAGGCAGACGGCGTAGCGGTTCTGGGCCGATGCGATAAAGAGCTGTTAAAGTTTTTAAAGCAGTATTTTAAGCATGTTGTGTATGCCGGACTCAACAACCTGGACGCCAAATATGACCAGATCATCTGTGACGGCGGTCAGGCCGCCTATGCCGCAGTCAGCCGTCTCATTGAACTTGGACATAAAAAAATCGCCTATATCGGCGAAACAGATAAAGAAGAGCGCTATAACGGATACTGCCGGGCTCTCGAACATGCAGGAATCCCTATTTTAAAGGGATATATCAGCAATGTAAAGCTCTCCTCCGAAGGCGGATACCAGGGAGCCAATATCCTGTTTGACAGAGACTGCGATGCCACAGCCTGGTTCTGCTCCAACGATATGACCGCCATCGGGGCCATGCGTGCCGTAAAGGAGCACGGACTTCAGATACCGGAGGATATCTCCATTATCAGCATCGACGATATTGACACGGCCCAGTATCTGACTCCCATGCTCACCACGGTCCACATCCCCATTGAAGAGATGGGAAAAATGGCCGCAAAAACGCTCATCGACCGAATCGAAGGCGGCCATACCCTGCCGATGAAAATCTGCTTTCCGTTTTATATTGCAGGAAGGGAAAGCTGCAGGAAGTATCGAGGGTAAAGAGCGCTATGCCCTTTCTCCCCGGCTGGCATACCCCTGCTTTTCATAAAAGCCCGCTGCCCTGCACTGCGCATGAAGAAGGGTTCGTCTGCCTCCCGGGGCAGTGTGCTGTAAATCCGTGTTTTCATAGTTTCCTCACTTTTTTGCAAAACGGTTCATAAAAAAGTCTGTAAAAGCAGCTAGTTCGTCGGCCTGCGATACATAAACATATAGTTTTTCATCTTCCAGCCAGTCATAGGCATTGATGCCGATATAGCCCTTTTTGTCCGGGTAAATGATAAAGGCATCGGTGGGGTACTTATTCCTGTATGCTTTTAAGATCTCAGAACGGCGGTAATACGTCGGATCGCCGCAACCGGAAAGATCGGGAACCGTCGGAACGACCACGATTGTCTGGTTTGCCTCATTCCAGCCTACAATTAAATTTCCGATCTTTGTTTTGCTCCCATGAACGAATCCATAATTAAAACGGCTTACATCCTCGGTATATCCAAAAATCAGTCTGTAATCGTTTCCTCCCTCTACGGCCTGATCAAACAGCAGACGCATTTTCTTTGCATTTGCATTGCTCTTTTCCATGTCAACTTCGGGGCCCTTAAACAACTTTCCAAAAAATCCCATAATCTTTTTCCTCCTGAATCTTTTATATGTTCGTTTCCTCTTTTAATTTTTCCAGGGCATCCACAATGGCATTCAGCTGAAAATCAACCGTTTCATCCGCAGCTTCCGGAACAAACAAAGGAAGCGTATCGGGAATGGCCCTGCGTATAACCATCACGGTCAAGCTCAGATTTGTAAACAGATGGATTCTTTCTGCATTCGCCTTTATCCCAAAGTTTTCCAATATTTCCCCAAAAAGGTTGAGCTGCTTTTTACGGAACATCTGATAGCTTTCCTTTGATAAATGCCTGAAAATAAGCTGCTGTTCCTCAATCGTTAAAACAGCAATTCCATTTTTCTCTCCATAACAGCAGGTGTAAAGAAAGCGCTTGACCGCATCACGCCAGCTCAAAGCAGGATCAGCCATTAACCGTTTCACATATGCAATGATCTTCGGCTGCTGCAGATATAACGTCTCAACGATCAAATCCTCTTTTGCCGCAAAAAAGGAATAGAAAAACGTACGTGAAATACCAACCCTTTTATAGATTTGTTCTACGGTTGTATGCTGTATTCCCTGCTTTGCCATCAGTTCAAGTCCAACTGTGATCAGTTCCGCCCGGATGCGCTCTCTGTCTTCCTCAGAATAGGCCACCTTCGGCATACCGCATCTCCCTTCAAAATAAAAACAATTCTTATAATTTATTTTTATTTTATCACTGCCGACCGGAAAACACAAGAGCAAAATAACCCTAACGGCATCCATTTCGGCAAACTGCGGAGCGTTTTTAATTCACAGTACTCTCTTTCCTATGAATTAAAAAACCAGCCGCCCCCGCGCCCCCGAATCAAATCGGAACACGCAGGAACGGCTGCTTCATTTTATCATTTCTTTATTTAATCCATTTCAAACTGCAATGCCGCCTCAATCAGTCTGCAATCTCCAGTCCGCCTTCTCCCATGGCCTTTCTGCCCATATTGTGAACCAGTCTGTAATAGGTAGGAAGAAGAACCAGAGTCAGGATCGTAGCTGCGATCAGACCGCCTACGTTTACAAGGGCAAGACCCTGCATCATGGCACCGGACTTACCATAAGCAAACGCATTGGGGAGCATGGAAATAACCGTCGTTCCGGTTGTCATCATGATCGGACGCATACGGATTGCTCCCGCCTCTACCAGCGCCTTCTCCAGAGGCATTTCCAGAAGAAGCTGGTTGACCGTATCTACATATAAGATACCGTTATTTACAACCGTACCGACTAACATCAGGAAGCCCAGCATGGATACCATACTGATGGGGCTGTCTGCGATGAACAGCAGTCCAAAGGAACCGATCAGAGCGAATGGGATCGTTGTCATGATCATAAGTGAGAACTTTGGCGACTCAAACTGGATTGCCATTACTACGAATACCAAGAAAATACTGGTAATCAGCGCGCCTCCCAGAGCGGACATCTCTTCGATCATGCTTTCGTCTGCTGCATTGGCTGCCATTTCCACTCCCTCAGGCATGGTCCAGCTGCGCACAAACTCATTGACAGCTGCCTTTGCCTCGTCCTTAAGTCCGGACTGGGGCTGCATGGTAATCGATACCTGATACTGTTTTGATTTACGGGTGATCTGCTGGGGACTGTCCTCATACACAATGTCTGCCAGATCTTCCAGAGGAAGAACCGTTCCTGTGGCAGTTGGGATCATCATTCCCTGGAGCTTTTCAATGGAATCATACCGATCCGGAGCAAACTCTACAATTACGTCAATGTCCTCGCCGTTGACTCTCATCGTAGCTGCCTCTATACCGCTTAAGTTGCTGTAAAGCATGGAACCGATGGATGCGGGGGTAAGACCTTCTGCCTGGGCAGCAACCGGGTCTACCTTTACCTTAATAATCGGCGCCGCATTTTCAATGGATGAATGCACCTGCATAACATCATCGCGTTTTCTAAGCTCTGTTACCAGCTCATTTGACGCCTGTTTTAATGCGTCATAATCCGTACTCTGTAAGTCTACCTCGATCTCGTTCGTACTGCTGCTGGAAGAACTGCTGGTACTTCCCTGTTCCAGAGTAACCGATACATCCGTGTAATCTTCAATCTCTCTGGTCCATTTATCAATCACTTCATCTGTGGAAAGCTTGCGGTCATCCTTTAAATACGCACTCAGAGAAACGCCGCTTCCTCCCATGCTCAGACCACTGGCTCCATAGGTCAGAAGATAATGGTCTACATCCTCATCCTGCGCTACCAGCTGCTCTACCTCAGCTACCGCTTCATTTACCGCAGCAATGGAAAGGCCTGGTTTTGTCTTGATCTCCATATCTACAATGCCTTCGTCTACCGCTACCATCAACTCCATTCTAAGCTGGGAAGCAAGGCCAAAGGAGGCTGCCAAAAGCAGAAGGCTTCCACCGATAATCATACCTGTCTTGGGAATGATGGAAGGCATATGCCCACGGTACCACTCCTGACAGCCGCGGATAAATCCCGCTACAGGAGCCTTTTCTTTCTCTACCGGATGCCACTGATAATAGCACAGAGGCACGATGGTAACTGCAGAGAATAAAGATGCGATCAAGCTGAATACAATGGTAAATCCGAGCTGTTTGAACAGCTGTCCGGACATACCGCTCAACAGGGACAGAGGGATAAATACAACGCAGGTGGTCGCTGTACCACCGATGATGGAATTGATCATAACACGGCTTCCCTCGATGGCCGCATCGTAGAAATTCATCTTTTCCTTTGCGCGGAAACATCCGTCCAGTACGTTGATGGAGTTATCTACCATCATACCTACGCCCAGAACCAGGGAAGTCAATGAAATAACGTTCAGTGAGAATCCCATAAAGCTCATGGCAATCAAAGTCAGCATGATGGAAATAGGAATAGAGGTACCAACGATAACGGAAGCGCGCAGGTCTCCGTAGAACAGCCAAAGGATAAACATGGACAGGATAACAGCCATGAACATGGTCTGGTATACGTTAACGATGGACTCGTTGATCATATCGCTGGAATCATTTACGATCGTAAATTCCAGTCCCGGATTAGCTGCCTTCAGCTTTTCAATCTGCTTTGTTACCTGTTTTGATACATCAATGGCCGTTGAACTCTGCTGCTTTTTAATGGCAATGGATACAACGTCCCTTCCATTATAACGGCCGATGGAATTTTCTTCTTCCAATGTCTGGGAAACGGTCGCAATATCAGACAGATGGATTACATTGCCGTCCGCCAGAGGGATTGCAATATTATTCAGGCTTTCCACATCGTCATAATCGTTGCCTGCACTGACATTTAATTCCTGCTTTCCTACGTTTACATCGCCTGCAGGAACGGCAAAATCCGCCGCGCCTACCAGCTGGCCCACAGTAGAAAGGCTTAAATTATACTGGGCCATCTTTTCCGGATCCAGACAAACGCTTACGTATTCCTTCTGTCCGCCAGAAAGAGAAACTTCACCAACTGAGCTTAATTTTTCCAGTTCCGGCTGTACATTGTTCTCTACATATGTATAAAGATTTCCGTCTACCTGTCCGCCCACTGCAAGGATCATAACAGGAGCCGCATTCATATCCATCTCAAGGATATTGGGATCTTCCACATCTTCCGGCATATCCCGCTTGGTGCCGTCAATGGCTTTTTTCAGGTTGATGTATGCGGTATCAATATTGGTTCCGAACTCATACTCCACCATGATGATGGAAACATTCTCCTGTGAAAAGCTGTATATATTTTTAACGCCGTCCAATGAGGTAATGGCGTCTTCCTGTTTTGTTGTTACCAGGTCATTGATATCCTCCGGGGTGGCGCCCGCATATACGGTACTGATCAGCAAAACCGGAAGCTCCATCTCCGGCGTCAGCTCTACCTTTGTCCCCATCAGGGCCTGAAGACCGAAATATGCAATGGTGATCAGGCACATGATAATGGTTACAGGCTTGCGTACCGCAAATTTAGTAATATTAACCATTCCTTATTCACCTGCTTTCTCTGACTCTGCGGCAGGTGTTTCCTGATCCGCATTTCCTTCGCTGCTCTCTTCTTTCTGTCCGTCATCTAAAAGCACTTGCTGACCGTCTACCAGCTCATTGCTCCAGGTTACGATCACCTGGCTGTCTGCTTCCAGTCCGGAAATAATTTCCATATTCTGTGAATCATAGATACCGGCCTCTACCATTACCTTTTTAGCGGTGCCATCTTCATAGCAGTATACAAAGGCCTGGCCGTCATCATAATTGACTGCATCTACAGGAACCGTCATCGCGCCTTCTGCGCGGTCCATTACAACGGTCAGCTTTACTTTGGCGCCGTTTGTGAGGCTGGCTCCCTGGCTGACAGCTGCCTTGGCATCGTATAAGCCGGAGGCATTTACCATGGCTCCTATTTCTGTCAGACTTCCCTCATAGGCGCTTCCGTTCTTTTCTATTGTCAAAGCGTCGCCTACATTCATATTTTTCATTACCTTCTCGGTTACTCCGAAATTGACCTGAAGCTGGTCGCCGCCGGAGATCACGCAGATGGGCGCAGACGGGCTTACATGATCATGGAGCTCGATTCCTCTGCTCTCGATCACACCGCTGATGGGAGCGGTCACTGTGGTATATTCCAGCTGAAGATCATACTGGGTCTTTGCCGTTTCATAAGCAAGACGGGCGCTGGTCGCCGAATCCTGGGCCTGCTGGAACTGCTGCTGGGAAACAAAGCCGCCGTCAAATAAGGGCTGCAGACGGGCCAGTTCTCTGGCTGCCGTATCTGCGGCTACGGATGCAGACTGCATCTGAAGCTCCATGGTCCTTAATGCATCGGAATCAATTTTACACAGCACCTGACCGGCCTGCACCGTATCGCCTGCCTGGAAATTCACCTCTAAAATCTCACCGCTGATCTTAGGCATGACAGCGGCTCTGGATACAGGTTCTACCGTTCCTGTAAGCTCCGTATAAAGTGTAATATCTCCTGTTACCGGTGTCTGTACGGCTACCGTAGGACGTGTTTCATACTGCGGCTCCTCCTCTTTGCCGGACACCAGTTTAAATACAAACCCTGCTGCCACTAAAAGGACTACCGCTCCTGCGATCAGTCTTTTGCTGCTTTTTTTCATCTTTTTCTGCCTTCCTTTCTTTTATGCACGATTTTAATCCCGGATTCCTCTGTCAAGTATGGCAAACTGTCTGGCTGCCATCTCCTTTAGCCTTTTCGGATCTGCCGCATGATCCAGATACAGCATGGATATCCTGAGGATTACCAGCATCCCCATGCCGATGGCATACCGCAGCTTTTCCGTATCAAGCCCTGGATATCCGGAATGATCCATGGCCTCATAACATTTCTTTTCTGTCTTTTCCCGCAGGTTTTCTTTGTCATATTCCCGCTCTGCGCAGGCTGCCACCTCTCTGCAGGTCCCATCCTCCATCACCCGCTTGCAGAACTCCCAGCAGTCTCTGTAGATCTCATCCTCCATGATGCGGTTTACCAGACGGCTCATGGACGCATCAAACGAGCTTTTCTGTTCCTGAAAGGCTTCTATAAGCCCCTGCACCAATCGTTCTCTCAGTTGATGCATCATACAGGTAAACAGATCCTCTTTGCTCTGGAAATACAGATAAAAGCTGGCTCTGGATATTCCTGCCCGCTTGATCAGACTGCTGATCCGGATCTCCGAGTAAGGCGTAGTCATGAATTCTGCGCGCATTGCATCCAGGATTGCCTGTTTCTTGTAATCACCCAGATTCATGAATTTCTCTGTGGGCATTTTTTTCATCTCCTTTACCATTAATCATTATATGGACTTTTGTCTAATTGACAATAGGCAAAATAAAATCAAATGCACAAAATTTGTGCATTTGACCCATGTGTGTACTACTTTTTCACTTTTATTTCACAATTTACAGCAGACTTGCTTTACAACATTTTGCTTTCCGGCAGAAGTCCCTGTTCTCCGGATGCGCTCCGCATCAGCGCTTCTCTTATGGAACCTTTAAACAAATAGCCCAGGCGAACCAAAACCTGCTCCAGTGTTTCCCCGTTCAGTGTTCCATCCTCTTCCATCCAGCTGGTCATAATCCCCCGAACCGTATACTGGCACACCGCGCTGAGTATCTTTTTATCCTCTGCCTGTACCTCCATTCCCTGAGATACGCTTTCAATGAGGCGGTCAAAAATAATCTGGCTGGCAGACTGCAGACAGTTTCTGACCTCCTCGTTGGCAGCGGAGCGGTACAGATTGCATAAAAGCTCTCTGTTTGCTTCCAGATACCGGATTCCCTTTAAGCCTACCTTACCATTCTCCCCCTCATCCTCTGCCATCAGTTCGATCACATGCTCGGCCGAATACTGGACGTAGGCTTTGAGCACCTGGTAAATATCCTGATAATGGTAATAAAACGTATTTCTGGAAATACCGCACTGATCTGTAATATCCTTTACCGTAATTTTATCTACCGGTCTGGAAGCTGCCAGATCCCCGAACACTTTCAAGATTGCAAATTTTGTAAATGATGCCATGGGCAGACGTGTCCTCCTTTAATTAAATAGGAGTCTATTATACCGTAAAATGGTACAAACTGCAAATTCACTTCTTTTCCCGATGTTTTTTCGCATATTTTCGCCCTATGAAGTAAAAGATAAAAAGAATCGCCGCCGCAGGAACCCAGTACGGAACCGATATTATGATCCCTACAAAAAGAGAAGAAAACAGACCTGCTGCTCTGCGGACATTTTCCATAAATCCAGTGCGGATCCTCTGCCATATGGTCTGAGGCTCTGTGGGACTGTACTTTGTTACTTCTGACAGATCCAAACGCAGAATACTGTATTCCACCTGATTATCATACAGACGCAGCTGGGATTCCATGGATTCCAGATCATAGCGAATCTCAGACAGCCGTTTTTCCAAGGCGATTACTGCATCCAGAGTATCAGCCTTTTCTAAAAGAGCCCAAATCCTGTCCTGCTCCATTTTCAATGTCTTTTTCCTGCTCTCAATATCACTGTACTGAAGGGTAACATCCTCTGTGTTTTCCGAACGATTCACTATATTTCCTTTCCCTTCCAGTTCTGTAATAAATTCATCCAGACGGCCGGTCGGAATCCTGACTGTAAGGCTGGCAGTACGCAAAACGGGATTTCCTTCGGAATCTGCCTGTTTTCCCATCACATCTGACCGCTCCGTATATCCCCCAAAAGCCTGTGTCTTTTCCCCGACAGCCTGAAGAAATGCGTCAAACTCCCCTGTCTGCATCTGAAGCTCTACCGTACGGATCAGCTTTCGTGTCTGAGACCAGGATGTTGACGTTTCTCGTTCTGTTTCTTCCAAAGCAGGAGCTTCCGCCATATGTCCTCCTGCAGCTGCCGGAGGACTGACAGCCATCGGTTCAGCTATCTCCATTTTATCCGCAGCAGCACCGGAAGCAGCGCCTCCACAGGCCGTAAACCCAAACAGGACAAACAGCACCGCCAATAATCCCATGAGTCTTTTTTTCATACTCTTCTCCTCCTTTCCTTTCTGATTCCAACATATCATATTTTTTCTTTCCTCTCAATGTCCCTAATAAAATCGTAAGAGAGACGACAGCTTTTGTCACATTTTTTAATATTCCTCTTGCAACATACCCCATCAGGGTATATAATGTCAGTATACCCCACCAGGGTATATTCTCATCCCAATCCCGTATCAGACAGGAGGACTTATATGGAAGAAAAAAATCCAGCAGCATGCAGCTGCCATAAGACAAAAGAGCGTTCCGAAAAAGAATATAAAGATCTTATACATCGCTTAAACCGGATCGAAGGACAGGTGCGCGGCATCAAAAGCATGGTTGAAAAAAATGCCTACTGCCCGGATATACTGATACAGACAGCCGCCGTTACCGCTGCTCTCAACAGCTTCAGCCGCACCCTTCTTTCCAGCCATATCCACACCTGCGTTGTAAATGATATCAGGGAAGGAAACGATCAGGTAATCGACGAGCTGATGAACACCCTGCAGAAACTAATGAAATAAAGGAGGCATTGATGCTTATGAAACAATATTCCGTAACCGGCATGAGCTGCGCGGCCTGCAGCGCCCGGGTGGAAAAAGCCGTGAATCACGTCCCCGGCGTTACTTCCTGTTCCGTGAGCCTTTTGACAAATTCCATGGGCGTAGAAGGAAACGCAGATCCAAAGGCTGTCATAGCCGCGGTAGAGCAGGCAGGATACGGCGCATCTGAAAAGGGCATATCGGATCATGCTTCTGCACGGACATCTGAAAATGAAGATATGCTGGCTGACCATGAAACTCCCATACTGAAAAAAAGGCTACTCTGTTCCGCAGGCTTTCTCATTATCCTCATGTATTTTTCCATGGGCCATATGATGTGGGGCTGGCCGGTGCCCCCATTTTTTGTAGATAATCACGTTGCAGTGGGGATTTTGCAGCTTCTTCTTACAGGAATTGTAATGGTGATCAACCAGAAATTTTTTATCAACGGCTTTAAAAGCCTGTTTCATGGCTCTCCCAACATGGATACCCTGGTGGCCTTAGGCTCCACAGCCGCTTTTGTTTACAGCACCTATGACCTTTTTGCCATGACCGGAGCACAGCTTCAGGGCGATATGGACAGCGTCATGACCTATATGCATGAATTTTACTTTGAGTCCGCCGCTATGATCGTCACCCTGATCACCGTAGGCAAAATGCTGGAGGCGCGCTCCAAAGGACGCACCACCGACGCCCTAAAAGGCCTTATGAAACTGGCTCCCAAGACGGCCACGCTTATAAGAAACGGAGCTGAAACAGAAGTCTCCATCGACCAGGTACAAACCGGAGATATCTTCGTTGTGCGTCCCGGAGAAAATATACCTGTAGATGGTATTGTATTAGAAGGAAACAGCGCAGTAAACGAATCTGCTCTTACAGGAGAAAGCATCCCTGTTGACAAATCACAGGGAGACCGGGTATCTGCTGCTACCTCCAACCAGTCCGGCTTTTTGCGCTGCCAGGCCACACGGATAGGAGAAGATACCACCCTCTCCCAGATCATACAGATGGTAAGTGACGCTGCTGCCACCAAAGCTCCTATTGCCAAGGCAGCCGACCGGGTATCCGGCATTTTTGTTCCCGCAGTTATCACTATTTCCATTATTACCACGATCGTATGGCTCCTTGCAGGCCAAAGTCTGGGCTTTGCACTGGCAAGAGGAATCTCTGTACTTGTCATCAGCTGCCCCTGTGCACTGGGACTTGCAACCCCCGTAGCCATTATGGTCGGAAACGGAATGGGTGCTAAAAACGGAATCCTCTTTAAAACAGCTGTCTCTCTGGAGGAAACGGGCAAAATGCAGATCGTTGCCCTGGATAAGACAGGCACCATCACAGAGGGCCAGCCAAAGGTAACGGATATTGTTCCCGCAGACGGCTATACGGAAGCCTCTCTTCTTTCCCTGGCTCATGCCCTGGAAGCAAAAAGCGAACATCCCCTGGCAAAAGCCGTGTTAAAGCGGGCTGAAGAAAACCAGATGACGCCGGAGGCTGTAACAGACTTTAAGGCCCTTCCCGGAAACGGGCTTTCTGCCGTCCGTACCAGAGATCACCATGTACTCACCGGAGGAAGCCTTTCCTTTATCAGCAGCCGCACGCCCATTTCACAAAATATGAAAAATCAGGCTGAGGCATTGGCTGAGGAGGGCAAAACACCGCTTCTCTTTACGGAAAATGACCGGACTGCAGGTATCATTGCCGTGGCAGACACCATCAAGGAGGACAGCCCACAGGCAATTAAGGAGCTTAAAAACATGGGGATACATGTGGTAATGCTCACAGGAGACAATGAACGGACAGCCAGAGCCATTGGCCGCCAGGCCGGAGTGGACGAGGTAATCGCAGGCGTTCTCCCAGAAGGGAAGGAAAGCGTGATCCGTGCCTTAAAGAAAAAGGGCAAAACCTGCATGGTAGGCGACGGGATCAACGATGCTCCCGCTCTTACAAGGGCTGATATGGGAATTGCCATCGGAGCCGGAACCGATGTGGCCATAGATGCGGCTGATGTGGTTCTGATGAAAAGCCGCCTCTTAGATGTTCCAGCAGCCATCCGCCTCAGCCGGGCGACCCTTAAAAATATCCATGAAAATCTGTTCTGGGCCTTTTTCTACAATGTGATCGGGATTCCGCTGGCAGCCGGCGCGCTGTACCCGCTCTTTCATTTAAAGCTGAATCCTATGTTCGGAGCCGCTGCCATGAGCCTTTCCAGCTTCTGCGTGGTTTCCAACGCCTTAAGGCTCAATCTTTTTCAGGTAAGAAGCGCCAGAAAGGATAAACCGCTAAAGCATCCCGTAACCGCAGATGCGGTTGCTGCTGATACAACTATCATTAATAACAAAAAGGAGAATACTGCTATGACAAAGACAATGAAAATCGAAGGAATGATGTGCGGCCACTGCGAGGCAGCCGTAAAGAAGGCATTAGAGGCTCTTCCCCAGGTAGCCGAGGCAGTTGTCAGCCATGAAGACGGAACTGCTGTTGTGACCCTAAACGAGACTGTCGCAGATGACGTGCTGAAAAAGGCCGTAGAGGATAAGGACTATACGGTAGTGGAAATACAGTAAACAAACACGCCGAACGGCATGCTGATGCTAAAAAGGAGCCGCCCACCCATCCGGTGGAACGACTCCTTTTACGTCTGAAAAAAAAATTACATCTCGCCCAGACCGCTCTCGATTGCCTGGCTTAAGGTATCCATAGCTGCCTGCTCGTCCTCTCCGTCACAGATCAGAGTAATCTCTGTACCGCACTTAATGCCTGCTGCCATTACGTTTAATACGCTCTTTGCAACAATCTTCTTCTCACCGCACTCGATGGTGATATCGCTCTTAAACTTCATAGCAGTCTGAGACAGAACGCCTGCTGGTCTTAAGTGTAAGCCGGATGGATTTACTACGGTTAAAGTCTTGCTGATCATAATTATACTCTCCTTATGGTGTATTCTGCATTCGGAAGGGAACCGCCGCTCCCTTGTCCTCTATATGAATTTTATTACATCTGCCTATCTATGTCAAGTTTGAGTTTCCCAAGTTTTATTTTCCTTTTCCTGAGAAAACACACAGCCGCAGTAGTTCTGGCGGTAAAGGCCGTACTGGGCAGAAAGTTCGGTAGAACGCTTATAGCCGTTCTTCTTTTTAAAGTCCGACTGCAGGTAGGGAACGCCATATTCTTCTCCCAGGCGAATCCCGATTTCATTAAGCTTTTGGGCGTTCTTTAAAGGGCTGATAGAGAGTGTGGTGGTAAAATAATCAAAACCGCCCTGTTTTGCCGCAGCCGCTCCTTCACGGAGACGCAGCTCATAGCAGCGAAAGCAGCGTTCTCCTCCTTCCGGATCCTTTTCATGCCCCTTTGCCATGGCATAAAAAACGGATGTATCATATGTTCCTTCCAAAAAATGAACGGGATTTTCTGTCTTCATCTCACAGATCAGCCGTTCCTGCTCCCTGGCCCGATCCCTGTATTCTGTGACCGCGTAAATATTGGGATTGTAATAAAAAACAGTGATCTCAAAATACTGGGACAGATACTCCAATACATAGCTGCTGCAGGGAGCGCAGCAGCTGTGGAGCAAAAGAGTCGGAACGGCTCCCTTCCCCCCAATTTCTCCCAATGTCTGTTCTAAAATCCTCTGGTAATTCTGCTTCTGCTGCTGTGCAGCCATAACCATTTCCTCCTTTATAGCAGATACAAACGTATCAATATCCCGCCACGCACAAAAGGGCTGCTCACAAAAGCAGCCCTTTTTATTTTATTTCATTTACAGGAAATCCCTGATGCGCTTGCTTCTTACCGGATTGCGCAGCTTGCGCAGAGCCTTGGCCTCGATCTGTCGGATACGCTCTCTGGTAACATTAAACTCTTTTCCCACTTCCTCAAGGGTTCTGGGATGGCCGTCTTCCAGACCGAAACGCAGGACAATGACCTGGCGCTCTCTCTCTTTTAAGTCGCCTAAGAGGGCATCAATGTGTTCTCTTAACATCACAGATTCTACATTTCCCTCAGGGGTTACTACATTGCTGTCTGCTACGAAATCGCCCAGATTGGAGTCATCCTCTTCGCCGATAGGCGTCTCTAAGGAAGCCGGTTCGCGGGCGATCTGCATGATCTCCATCACCTTGTCCTCAGACATATCGAGGGCTTCTGCCAGCTCTGTGACAGAAGGCTCATAGCCCAGCTCCAAAGTCAGCTTACGCTGCATCTTTGACATCTTATTGATCGTCTCAACCATATGCACCGGCACACGGATGGTTCTCGCCTGATCAGCCAGAGCTCTTGTCACTGACTGGCGGATCCACCAGGTCGCATATGTACTTAACTTATAACCCTTTGTATAATCAAATTTCTCAACGCCTTTGATCAGTCCCAGATTGCCTTCCTGCACCAGATCAAGGAAGCTCATGCCTCTTCCGGTGTAGCGCTTTGCAATGCTGACCACAAGACGCAGGTTTGCCTCGATCAGTCTCTCCTTTGCAGATTCATCTCCGTCTGCCTTGCGCTGCGCAAGCTCCAGCTCTTCATCTGCCGTAAGAAGGGGTACGGTACCAATCTCCTTTAAGTACATACGAACCGGGTCTTCGGTTCCGATGCCTTCCAGAAGATCCACTGCATCCAGGTCGATTTCTTCTTCCTCTGCATCCTTCATGAAGCTGTCATCGTCCAGGTCAAGATCCAGGCCAATGTCATCCAGAGCGGGATCTGCATTCAACATCGCTTCGTCCAGTACGGGAACTACGTCAATATTACGGTTCTCCAGGTAACTGTAAATCTGATCCATCTGCTCGGGAGACAGATTGTCTCCTGTGAAAAAGTCATTGATCTCGCCTGCATCCAGCGTATTGTGCTTGGATTTGGCATGCTCCACCAGCTTTTCCAGTTTTTTTAAAAAATCGTCCTTTTCCAATGATAAACGTCCTTTCATTTAAAGGTAAATGTGGAAACTCTCACAACTTATCATTATATACTATTTGTCTCGGGATTTCAACATCTATCGACAAGAATCCTTATTTTCTCTCTCAGACACCCAATCTGGGTTTCCGTCCTTGCTCCCCCGTACTCTCCGTCCAAAACCCAATCCACCGGAGCTACAGACTGAAAACGGATGGAAGCAGTCTTAAAACGGTATACATACTCATTGGAAGCTTCCTTTAAAAACAGATGGGAAATGATATTGCTCAAATCTCCGGGAGTCTTTGGCATACGGATCAAAAGCACCTCAAAAGCACCGTCATTTAAGGCAACGGTCTGGTTTACCAGATTTTTAAAGCCGCCCACGCTCCTTGTATTCGTCACCATACCGAAAACGAAATCCTCCTCTAATTCCCCTTCTTCCCACTGCACCAACATATGGTATGGCTTAATAGAAGAAATACTTTTTAAGGCCTCCAGCATATAGGCCGGATGGCCCAGCAGATTCTTCCGATCCTGGGATGTAGCATAGGCCACCTCTGTAAAAGCGCCGAAACCGGCAATATATACAAAATTCCGATCCCCGCAGAAGCTTCCCACATCCACTGCAAAAGGCGTCCCGTTTACAACATTAAGGGCAGCCCGCTCCATATCCTTCGGGATTTGAAGGCTGACTGCAAAATCATTGGTAGAACCCGCGGGGATATACCCTAAAGGCGGCTGGTTCTTAAGAGCCAGCATCCCGCAGATGGTTTCATTTAAGGTTCCGTCTCCTCCGCTGCACAGGATAAGATCCATGCCTTCTCCCAATTCTCTTACTGTCCGGGAGGCATCTCCCTGGCTCTGGGTTACATGGACATGGATATCATACCCATCCTTTGTAAAAATATCCAGGATCCGCAAAAGGATCCCCCGGATCTGTTCTTTTCCGGAACGCGGATTAAACACAAAGAGCATTTGCTTCACTGTCCATCCTCCTTTTTTAACAGGATCTCTCTGTAAGCGGAAAATGCATTGGGAAGGGGATACTGTTTTTCTATCTCCTCTCTGGATGCCATAAAAACGCCGTCCGGCAGTTCCCTCCAGGGCTCTTTAAGGACAGCATGGTATCCTCTCATACGCCACTCAATATGAGAAAACACATGACGGGCATCTGGAAGAGGTTTCAAACATACCAGATCATCCTCAGACACTGCCAGATACGCCTCCGCCTCTTTTAGCGACAGCTTTCCCTCTGCGTTGGGAAGCTCATAAAGAGAGGCCAAAAGTCCCTTTGGAGGCCTTTTGCGGATGGCGGCCTTCTCCTGGTATTCAATAATAAATACCGTCCTTTCTTCCACCTTCCGCTCCTTGGGCGGGGACTTCCACGGAATCTCCTTCCAAAGGCCATTTTGGGCCGTAAGGCATACGGATTCCATAGGGCATTCCCTGCATTTTGGCTCTCCGCCGGGGATGCACACCAGCGCCCCGGTCTCAATCAACGCCTGATTATAGCTTCCTGCACAGTCCTTCGGCATCACTTCCTTTAAAAGAGTCTCCATGGATGTTTTTACAGAGGCTTTTCGGATGTCCGAGGAATCTGCCAAAATACGAGAAACTACCCGAAGCACATTTCCATCCACAGCCGGAACGGGGATACCGTAGGCAATCGAAGCAATAGCTCCAGCCGTATAACTGCCGATGCCGGGAAGGCTCAAGAGCGCTTCATAGGAAGCAGGAAGCGCTCCGTTAAAGTGCTCCATCACCTGAATGGCAGCTGCCTTTAAATTTCTGGCCCGGCTGTAATAGCCCAGCCCTTCCCACAGTTTCATCAGGCGGTCATCCTCCGCCTGCGCCAGATCACGAATTTCGGGAAACGCCTCCATAAACCGCTCAAAATACGGCTTTACCGCCTCTACCCTGGTCTGCTGCAGCATAATTTCCGATATCCATACCCTGTAGGGCTTTGGATCTTCTCTCCAGGGCAGCTTTCTGGCTCTGGAGGCGTACCAGGCAAGGAGCGGCTTTTCTACAGCCCGAAGCCGCTCCCTCTGATCAAGAGTCCGATCCTTCTCTTCCAGAATCTGGAGCCTGTCATAAAAATGCAGCCTTCCGTCACACATAGCCATATATCCCCCGCACAGATACCTCTCCTGAAATAACTGCTGATACAGAATCATCCTCTCTCTTCACCAAAAGACAGCCTTCTTTATCAATTCCAAGAGCCGTACCCTCATAGGAACCGTGAGGGTCTAACACACGAACCTGGCGTTTCCGGTTTACAAGCATTTCATTATACTCATCCATAAGTCCTGTCATATCACCATATTCCATAAAACGGCTGTAATACTGCTCAAAGCTCTTAAGCACTGCTCCTATCAGAGTCGCCCGCTTAAGCTCATGGCCCAGTGACAGCTTAAGAGAGGTGGCAGTGTCTGAAATTTCAGGCGGAAAGCTTTCTGTATTTACATTGATGCCGATTCCCACTACTACATAGCGGATGGAATCCTCCTCTGTGCTCATCTCCGTCAGGATGCCGCAAATCTTTTTCCCATCGATTACAGCATCATTCGGCCACTTGATCTGAGAAGACAGGCCCGAAATCTGCCGGATCCCGGCCACCACTGCCATCCCGGCCACCAGCGTCAGCATAGAGGCTTTTGCCGGAGACAGCTCAGGGCGAAGTACAAAACTCATCCAGACTCCCACACCGTGGGGAGAAGCCCAGGCCCGTCCTCTTCTTCCTTTTCCTGCACTCTGGCTGTCTGCAGCAACAAGAGTTCCATGGGGTGCACCCTCCTCCGCCAGTTTTCTGGCCTGGCGGTTGGTAGAATCTGTCTCATAAAAGCAGTTCACCTGAGACCCCAGCCACCCGGTGGAAAGAACTGTTTTAAGTTCCGGGGCTGTGATCACATCCGGAGAAGCCATAAGACGGTATCCTCTGTTTCTCACCGCCTCAATGACATAACCCTCCTCCTCCAGCTGGCGTATCGCTTTCCATACAGCTGTTCTGGAAACCCCAAGGCCCTCGCACAGCTGCTGGCCCGACAGAAAATCTGGTGTTTCCTTCAGCATTTTTAAAATTTCTGTTTTCATTCTTCTCTCCCATCATCTATCCGTGAAACCATAGGCTTACGGCGCTTAATACGCCAAGAAGCCCAAGACCCGCTCCAAGAAGCAGCTGGAAGATTCCCAGCCTGAACCGCTTCTTATCTCTGGCACAGGTCTTAAGCTCAAATATGCCTCTGATCCCATTTAACAGCGCCGCCAGCAAAAATACCAGGGGAAACAGCATCCTGTTCCCCTCGGGGCTTATAAAGGACAGCACGGCGAATATGACAATGGCGATCCCAAGGATCAAGTGCGCCATGTCGAGAAATACCCCGGCACGGCGCTCATTTCTTCCTCTCTGGCCCTGCATATCTGCATTCTCCATTTCTCCGGATGCAGACCTTGCAGATCCTAGCGCCTACTCCCCAAGGGTTGCAAGCATTACGGCCTTAATGGTATGCATCCGGTTCTCAGCCTCGTCAAATACAACTGACTGGCTGGACTCAAATACTTCATCTGTTACTTCCAGCTCTGACACATGGAAACGCTCGCCCATCTCCTTTCCGATCTTTGTCTTAAGATCGTGGAAGGAAGGCAGACAGTGAAGAAAAATGGCCTGGGAACCTGCCCCGTCCATTACTTCCTTTGTTACCTTATAGGGGCTTAATTCCCGGATTCTCTCTTCCCATACCTCGTCCGGCTCTCCCATGGATACCCAGACATCGGTATCGATCACATCTGCGCCCTTTACAGCCTCTGCCACATCCTCTGTCAAGGTGATCGTACCGCCGCTTTCTGCCGCAAAGGCCTCACATTCTTTTACCAGTGCCGGATCCGGGAAATACTTTTTCGGCGCACAGGCAGTAAAATGCATTCCCATCTTGGCACAGGCGATCATAAGGGAATTACCCATATTATAGCGCGCATCGCCCATATACACAAGCTTAACTCCCTTAAGCCGTCCCAGATGCTCTCTGATGGTGAGCAGATCCGCCAACATCTGGGTAGGATGATCCTCATTTGTCAGTCCGTTCCATACAGGAACTCCTGCATAATGAGCCAGCTCCTCTACAATCTCCTGTCCAAAGCCTCTGTACTCAATGCCATCGTACATCCGGCCCAGAACTCTGGCTGTATCTGCAATGCTCTCCTTTTTTCCAATCTGGGAGCCGGATGGATCCAGATAAGTAGAACCCATTCCCAGATCATGGGCTGCCACTTCAAAGGCACAGCGGGTTCTGGTGCTGGTCTTTTCAAAGATCAGCGCCACATTTTTTCCCTTTAAGGTATCCGTAAGAATCCCTTTTTTCTTCTTATCCTTTAATTCTGCCGCCAGATCCAGCAGGTACAGGATTTCCTCCTGTGTATAATCTTTCAATGTCAAAAAATTTCTTCCCTTTAAATTCATAGCATCCTCCGTGATCTTTTCCAGACTTATTTCGCCAGAAGTTTATATTTATGCATCTTTTATGCATAATATACCACCACGAGGATGCGATGTCAAGAATTTTTATCTCCGGCTGCGCCTTCTTAAAACCGTTAAAAGCTGATCCGGCGTATAAATCTGAAACCGGCTGATCCGATATTTCTTTGCAGCTTCTTCCAAAAGGGAAAAATAAAACTGCCTGTAATCCCATTTTTCCTTTAATCCCAGCTTTGCGGCAAAACGCGGAAACAGCTCCTCCATATAAATCCGCAGGGAACCGCCTTCTTTATTTTCTGTATGTTCCGCGCCCATCCCGCACCAGTCCATAAGCTCCTGAACTTCAGCCATCAGACGGTTAAAATAATACTCCTCGCTTTCAGGAGCATCCAGATAATAAATCCTTCCCTTCAAACCATAGAGCATACGCATGGCATCAAAATATCCAAGGAGCATATTCCTTCTGGCCTTTTTCCGGTCAAATTCCAGAATGCCTCCCAGCTCCTGCCTGGGCGCTACATGATAAAGGCGAACGCCGTCAGGCACCTGAAGACGGCGTTCCGTATCTACCCCATAGCCGTAGATCCGCAGGACGATAATATCCTCATACCCCCGGTCGATCAGCACATCTACAGGCACATTATTGACTCTGGCTCCGTCCATGTAATACTTTCCTCCCAGCTTTTCCGGTTTAAAGCCGATCAGATACGCACTTGCCATAAGCATATCGCAGATCTGTCCCGGAGGTACTTCCTTTATATCGACCACAAGAGGCTGATGTTCCGTCAGGGAATAGGTGACTGTATATAAATCTCTGTCAGAGGTGCGTATTTTCTCCTCATCAATCGCCCCACGGATCAGCTCCCGCAAAGGTGTGATATCAAAGCCGCCTTCTTTTAACAGGCGTTTTACTCCGTTTAAAAAATCCGCAAGCTTTACGGCTGTACCGTTTTTTAAGTTCCACTCCCTCAAAGCTTCCATTCTTTTGTCATCTACATCCATAACCTGGGAATAGCGGATATTTTCCCAGATTTTCTCCGCCGTTTCAAAGTCATCCATACAGATCAGGGCGCCGTTTAAGGCTCCCACAGAGGTTCCTGCTGCCCCCTGTATCTGTATGCCCGCTTCCTTTAAAGCCTTCCAGGCTCCGATCTGATACGCTCCTCTGGCTCCTCCGCCCTCCAGTACAATGCCGTACCGGCGGCTTTTATCCAACTGCAGCTTCACCTTCTCCTCCTTGTGGCCGCTCCGATGATCCACAGTGAAAAAACAGACACAAGAAGAAACACTAAAAGCTGCCCCTCTGCCGTCCGCCCCATAAGAGCCGCTATCCAGGCTCCTAAAGCCCCTGCACAAAACCAGAGCGAAATAAGGCTGCGGAAAAAGAGCTCCACAGCCATAAAGAATAAATATGCAAAAAACCAGCCTACAATCCCTGTCATGGATTTTCTCCTTTCAGGGGCCTCCCACGCTCAGGCCACGCCGCAGACCGTCTCTGTCAGATATTTCTGCGCTGTCTGGCTGCCTCAAACATCAGCACAGAGGCTGCTACCGCCGCATTTAAGGACTCAACCTTTCCTGCCATGGGAATCTGGATACAGCAGTCTGCCGCCTCTGCCGCCGCCTCTGTAAGACCGTTTGCCTCATTTCCAATGAGAAAGCCCACATTTCCAGTATAATCCTGGCGGTCATAATTATTCATTCCCTTCAAATGTGCCGCAAAAAGACGCACGCCCTCTCTGCCAAGCCTTTTGCAGACAGCTGTAAAATCCTCCGTATAAAGGAAGGGCATTCGCAGCACGGAACCCATAGTGGAGCGGATCACCTTGGGGCTGTAGATATCTACTGTGTCACGGCTCATGATCACACCGGTTACTCCTGCCCCCTCTCCGGCCCGAAGGATCGTCCCCAGATTGCCTGGATCCTGAATATTTTCAAGAAGCATGAGAAGAAGGGGGTTTCCGGAAGATGTTGGCTTTAAAAGCTCCTCCAGAGTGTATTTCTTCTGCCTTGCCACCGCCAGCACACCCTGAGGCGTCTTTGTATCCGCCATGGCCTTCATAACTTCTTCGGTGACAATTTCGTAGGAATAGGAGTGAAGCCACTCCCTGTTTTCCTTCTGGCTCTCAAAGGCCGGCGTAACGTAAAGAGCCTCCACGTCTTCTGGTGTAAATTCCCGGCACATCCGCAGTCCTTCTGCCACATAGACGCCCTCTTCCCGCCTGGCTTTTGCCTTTGCCTGAAGGTTTACAACCCGCTTTACCTGCTTATTTGAAGTGCTGTTGATCATTTCGCTCTGGCTCCTTTCCCGTTTCCGGCCCCGGACAGTTCTAATTCTTTAAGCTCATCCAGCCAAAGACGGCTTACGGCATCGCTTGGCATACGCAGATCTCCTCTGGGAGATACGGCCACAGAGCCCACCTTCGGTCCATCCGGCAGACAGGAGCGCTTAAACTGCTGGCTGAAAAATCTTCGGTAAAAGGTAGTAAGCCATTTTAAAATGGTCTCCCTATCATACTGCCCTTCAAAAGCGCAAAGAGCCAAACGGTAAATTTTACCCGGATGAAAACCGAAACGCAGTACATAGTACATATAAAAATCGTGAAGCTCATAAGGGCCTACCAGATCCTCGGTTTTTTGGGAGATTTTTCCATCCTCAGGCGGAAGAAGCTCCGGGCTCACTGGCGTATCAAGTACATCCAGGAGCACATCTGAAAGTTCTTTTTCCCCGCAGACATCTGCATAATAGCGGACCAGATGGCGGACCAGCGTCTTGGGAACAGAAGCATTGACTCCGTACATGGACATATGGTCTCCGTTATAAGTGGCCCATCCCAAAGCCAGCTCGGACATATCTCCGGTTCCGATCACAAGTCCTCCTACCTGATTGGAAATATCCATCAGAATCTGAGTGCGCTCTCTGGCCTGTCCGTTTTCGTAGGTTACATCATGGCAGTTTACGTCCTGTCCAATATCCTCAAAATGGCTTGTAACGGACTTGCTGATATTGATTTCCCTGAGGGATGCCCCTACCTTCTTTGCCATCACACAGGCGTTAGTATAGGTACGGTCCGTAGTGCCGAAGCAGGGCATGGTAATGCAGTGGATCTGTTCCCTGGGAAGATTTAAAAGGTCAAAGGCCCGGACTGTCACCAAAAGAGCCAGCGTGGAATCCAGACCGCCGGAAAGGCCGATGACCGCATTTTTACAGCCTGTATGCTCCAGACGCTTCTTTAGGCCCATGGCCTGAATGGACAGAATCTCCTCACAGCGGCGTTCTCTCTGAACGGGATCCGCAGGTACAAAGGGAGCCGCATCCACATAGCGCAGGATGGGGCCCTCCGCTTCCTTCGCTCCCCGCTCCAGCTCAAACAGCACCGTCACATAGCCGCCTTTTTCCTGATACTGATCTGCTGCCGGGAAAGTAGTCATCCTCCGGCGCTCCGCTGTGATCCGTTCCAGATCCATATCCGCACAGATACATTCATTGGAAAAGCGCCGTGATTCCATCAGGCAGGTTCCATTTTCCGCCAGGATATTCTGTCCGCCAAATACCAGATCCTGGGT
>JABLTT010046281.1_pt1 | contig 87619 bp, 78 predicted proteins | sample 7160061 | NCBI WGS metagenome assembly JABLTT01 (sample SAMN14651232, study PRJNA627086) | human gut metagenome | isolation source: feces | host: Homo sapiens | reverse complement strand
GAAGTTTCATGGCGTCTGTTTCTGTTTGAATGTAACCTTCCCAGCCCCCGGACGATTTTAAAATCGTCCCATTTTCCGCAATCAGATTGTGTCCGCCAAAAACGACATCCGTGGTAGACTCCCCTTCTCCCGCATTGGCATAGATATATCCGCAAACCAGACGGGCCGACTGGCCGCAGACCAGGCTCCTGCGGTAAGCATCCTTTCCTGTGGTTTCATCACTGGCAGAGCAGTTTGCGATCACTGTGGCTCCTGCCATAGCATGAGAAATGCTCGGAGGGCAGGGAACCCACACGTCCTCGCAGATTTCCGCTGCCAGCACAAGTCCCGGAATATCCTCACAGGAAAACAGAAGGTTCATGCCAAAAGGAACCTTTTCCCCGTCAATCTTTATCCAGCGTACCGCCTCCTGTCCAGGGCAGAAATGGCGCAGCTCATAAAATTCCGAATAGTTGGGAAGATTCTTTTTTGGAACCAGACCCAGAATCCTTCCTCCGCTTATGGCAGCTGCCGCATTGTAAAGCTTTCCCTCATGCTCCCAGGGAAGGCCTATAAATGCGATCATATGCAGCTTCTTTGAGGCTTCCACAATATGTTTCAGTTCCTTTTTCACAGAATCCAAAAGGGAAGTCTGTAAAAAAAGATCCGAACAGGTGTAGCCTGTAAGACACAGCTCCGGAAATACCATCACCTTTACTCCCCGGCTCTCTCCCTGTTCCATCAGCTCTATAATCTGTTTTGCATTATACTGCGGATCTGCTACCCTGATTTTAGGAGTGGCAGCTGCAGTCCTTAAAAATCCGTCTTTCATCTTGACCTCCAGCTCTTATGCATAGAAATTTTCTGACCGTAGTATAGCATAGATCCGCATAAAATCCCAGAGTGAATTTTCTCTGTTCTTCCCTTGACTATTCATAAAATCTGCTGTATACTTAGGCTGTTCAGAACGCCTGTTCTGTATGTTTTATAAAGCCCTGCACCACTACTACCACACTTGCCAGGGCTTTATTTTTTTACCAAAAGGAGGTTTTCCATGATCACTGAATTTTCACGCACGGAAATGCTGATCGGCCCCAAGGCCCTGAATGCCTTAAAAGAATCCTGTGTGGTTGTTTTCGGAGCAGGAGGCGTAGGCTCTCATGCCATTGAAGCCCTGGCCCGGTCTGGTATCGGCCATCTGATCCTTATAGACAGCGATACGGTTTCCCTGACAAATATAAACCGCCAGAGCATTGCTTATCACAGCACCGTGGGCAAGTATAAAACCAGAGTAATGGCAGACCGGATCCAAGATATCTGCCCGGATACAAGGACAGATACCTTTGAAGAATTTGTGCTCCCCGATACAATGGAGACGCTTTTTTGCCGGATCAATGCCCTTTTAGAAGAAGAGCATATTAAAAAAAGCCGGACTTCTCCCTCCGGCTCTTCTTCCATTACCTATATTTTAGATGCCATTGACACTGTTTCCGCCAAGATTGCACTTGCTGCTTATGCAGACGAGCACTCCATCCCACTGATCTCATCCATGGGAACAGGGAACAAGCTTCATCCCGAACTGTTTCGTATCTCTGATTTAAAAGACACCTCGGTCTGCCCCCTGTGCCGTGTGATGCGCAAGGAGCTGAAGACAAGAGGCATTCAAAGCCTGAAAGTCTGCTGGTCCCCGGAAAAGCCTCTGACGCCCGCGCCTGCCGAGGAAGATACAGGCAGCCGCCGCGCCACCCCCGGAAGCATATCCTTTGTGCCTCCCGCAGCAGGCCTTATGATCGCCGGAGAAATCGTAAGAAATATCTGCGGTCTCTAACAAAAGCTACTTTGCATCCTCCTGCCACCGGGCCAGATCCTCGATGGTATACTGATCCACCACACCCCGGATCGCATCATCCAGCTCCTGCCACAGCCGCAGGGTGACGCAGTCGTCCCTTCGCTGGCAGGGGTTGTCCTCACCGGCCAGACAGTCTACCGGAGCCAGATTCCCCTCCGTGATCCGCAGGATCATCCCTACGGTATACTCGCTGGCCGGACGGGTCAAATAATAGCCTCCCTGATTTCCACGGACACTTCTCACACAGCCGGCCCGGGACAGGATAGATATGATCTGCTCCAGATACTTTCCTGAAATATCCTGACGCCTTGCAATATCTTTTATTTTCACCGGTTCCCCACTCCCATGAAGAGCCAGATCGATCATCGTTCTTAACGCATACCGCCCTTTTGTGGATACAAGCATATAAAAACAGTCCTTTTCTTTTTATTTGATTCATACCCTTATCATACTATTCCTGTAGGAAAAATGTCAATAGTATTTTCCGGAAATACAAGAAGAGCCGCCCTTCCCCCACAGAAGGCAGCTCTCAGTCACGATCAAAAACCGTCACACTATAAGTTGTGTTGGCATCCCCATACCAAACAAAAACCCGTAAGACACATCTCTGTGCTACTTACAAAGGATACTATACCACCTGTGTCAATTTCTGTCAACTATTTTTGTGCAATTTAACATATGTTTTTCCATAATACGGAAATTCTATATTCATTTCAACAATTTTCTTTTTCTGTTCCCAAAAACAGCATTGACATATTTTTCAGAAATCAGGTCATACTATTGCCTGTCTTACTGCTATATGCAAAGACAGAAAGGACCCTTATTATGAAATTTTCTCAGGACTTACAGGAAACGATGAAATATCTGAACAATGAGCTTCATACGGATCGAAACTTTGATGTGGTATACCGCGTCCTCACCATCGGAGGAAAAAATGCCTGTCTCTATTTTATCGATGGCTTTACAAAGGATGATACACTTTTAAAGCTCCTCCAGGCTCTTTCCTCCATCCAGGCGGACCGGATGCCAAAGGATGCACACAGCTTTTCCAAGCAATACCTTCCCTATGGAGAGATCGGCCTGATCCGTGAAAGCAGCGAAATGATCCTCCAGCTCCTCTCCGGCGTATCCTGTCTCTTTATCGACGGCTATGACGCCTGTCTTACCATCGACTGCCGCACCTATCCGGCAAGAGGGGTTAGTGAACCGGAAAAGGATAAGGTAATGCGGGGCTCCAGAGACGGGTTTGTGGAAACCCTTGTATTTAATACGGCGCTGATCCGCCGAAGGATCCGCGATCCAAAGCTTTCCATTGAAATCATGACAGCCGGTGAAAGCTCCCATACGGATATCGCCATCTGCTATATGGAAAACCGGGTGGATCAAAAGCTGCTTTCCACCATAAAAAAAAGAATCCGGAATCTGGAGGTCGACGCTCTGACCATGAACCAGGAAAGTCTGGCAGAATGCCTCTTTCCCTATAAGTGGTTCAATCCATTTCCCAAATTCAAATTTTCCGAGCGGCCCGATTCCTCTGCTGCCTCTCTTTTAGAGGGGAATATCGTAATCCTGGTGGATACCTCTCCCTCGGCCATGATCCTTCCATCCTCTGTCTTTGATATCATCGAGGAGGCAGACGACTACTATTTTCCTCCCATTACCGGAACGTACCTCCGGCTTACCCGGATGACCATTTCTGCGTTGTCTCTATTTCTTACGCCTACCTGGCTGATGTTTATGCAGAACACAGAGCTGATCCCCGACTGGCTGGCCTTTATCCGCCTATCCGATCCCTACAATGTGCCCTTAATCTGGCAGCTCCTAATCCTGGAATTTGCCATTGACGGCCTGCGGCTGGCAGCTGTGAACACCCCCAGCATGCTGACCACCCCGCTCAGTGTGATCGCCGGTATCGTACTGGGCGAATACGCTGTAAAATCGGGGTGGTTTAACAGTGAAACCATGCTGTATATGGCCTTTGTAACCGTTGCCAATTATTCCCAGGCTAGCTTTGAATTAGGCTACGCCATGAAGTTCATGCGTGTGATCATCCTGATCCTTACAGCCCTCTTTAACCTCTGGGGATATGCGGCAGGCATCGTCTTTACGGTCTGTGCCATTGTATTTAACAGAACCATCGCGGGAAAGAGCTATATCTATCCCCTGATCCCCTTTCACTGGAGCGAGCTGCGCAAGCGGTTCTTCCGCGGACGCCTGCCCCACAGAGAAAAATAAGCGATTTTATACAAAATCTTCCCGCATGGGATTAAAGATATCTAAAAGGATGCCTCCCTCTTTGCAGACACATCCGTGCTCCACGCCGTTTAACTTTAACATGGTATCTCCGGCCTTTACCGTCTTTATCTCGCCGTCAATATTAAACTCAAACACACCGCTTACAACATAGGTGATCTGAGTATGGGGGTGGTGGTGAAGCTTTCCCTCCGCCCCTGTCTCAAAGGTGTTTTCCACACACATAAGATCCTTGCTGTAGGCCAGCACTCTGCGCACTACGCCCTCTCCGGCCGGCTCTGCCTTTGCATTTTCATGAAATACCCATCTTTCATCCAACATCTGTAAGTCCTCCTGATTCTTTATGATTCTTTATGCTTCTTTAAAGCCTGCGGCCTTTAAGAAACGGCCAAAGGCTTCTCTGCCCTCTTCGGTACATTTGTATACGCCCGCATCCTCCAGAACTCTGGCAAACACAAGGCCTACCTCCTCCTTGAGGATCTCCTCTGCATTCTCAGCCGTGATCCGGATTCCCCGTCTTTCATACTTGGGGAGAAATTCCTCTACCCAGTCTGCATGCTTGCTTATGGCATCATTGGAACGGATATCCTTTCCCTCTGCCATGTACTGTCCCAGCTCTGCCAGCTCGCTTTTTAAGCGGGAAGGCAGCACTGCCAGACCCATTACCTCGATCAGTCCGATATTTTCCTTTTTAATATGGTGCAGCTCCTGATGGGGATGATATACGCCCAGAGGAAATTCCTCTGTAGTAATGTTATTGCGCAGCACCAGATCCAGCTCATACATATTCCCGTTTTTGCGGGCAATGGGCGTAATGGTGTTGTGGGGCTCTCCCTCTGTTTCTGCAAATACAAAGGCAGCCTCATCGGTATAGCTGCGCCACATCTTCAGCACATGGTCGCCCAGTTCAATGAGCCTGTCGCTGTCCGCACACCGCAAACGCAGCACAGACATGGGCCAAAATACGATTCCTGCCTCTACATCCTCATAGCCTTCCATGGTGAAATGCTGCTCAATGGACGCCTTTGCCATGGCAAAAGTATAGTGACCGCCCTGAAAATGGTCATGGCTTAAAATAGAGCCGCCCACAATGGGAAGATCCGCATTGGAGCCCAGAAAGTAATGAGGAAACTGGCGGATAAAATCAAACAACTTCTTAAAGGTGGCTTTTTCGATCTTCATAGGAACGTGCTCGCCGTTAAACACGATGCAGTGTTCATTGTAATACACATAGGGAGAATACTGGAAGCCCCACTGGCTGTCATTGACCCGGATCGTGATCACACGGTGGTTATTGCGGGCCGGATGGTCTGCCCGTCCTGCATATCCCACATTTTCCATGCACAGCTGGCATTTGGGATAACCGCTCTGTTTTGCCTTTCTTGCTGCCGCAATAGCCTTTGGATCCTTTTCAGGCTTTGACAGATTGATCGTAATATCAAGGGTGCCGTAGCGCGTCTGTGCAGTCCATTTCATATCCTTTGCAATGCGGTATCTGCGGATATAATCGGAATCCTGACTCAGCTTATAATAGTAATCCGTAGCAGCCTGGGGAGATTTTTCATAATGCTTCCAGAACTCTGCCGTCACCTCGCTGGGTCTTGGCATCAGGCAGTTCATCAGCTTTGTGTCAAGGAGATCTCTGTATACAACGCCGTCCCCTCCTAAAAGCCCCTTTTCTGCCGCATAATCCAAAAGAGTCTTTAAAATTTCCTCCAGCTCCGGTTCTTCCCCATCTGCCTTCGGCTCCCCATATTCATCCATCCTCAGCACATCCAGAATCTGGTTTCTGGCATAAACCGCATCCTCCTCCTTCAGAAGTCCCGTTTTCAGTCCATAGCTTACCAGACCTTTGACTGCTTTACTGATCATGTCTGTAACCTCCCTGTGATTTTTTATTGAAAAGACGGCTTTTTTAACCGAAAGACCGTCCTGACTTTATACCTCTATTATAAAAGGAGCACTTCGGTATGACAATGTCATTTTTTTCTGTCATATTACAATTTTTATGGATTTTTCAGTTTTAATCAGTCAATTTTTGCTTATTTGATGCAATGTGGATCACATAGCCTCTGGTTCCCCGAAAATCAGCTTTGCGCAAATCGCACTTCTCAAGACGATCAACGGAAGTTCCATACCGTCCCTGAGGGCGCAACTGATCCCAGTGAACGCCGATCAGATTACAGATTTTTTATCACATTCCCAATCCGCTTTAACACCAGACCTCCAAGAAGCCCTATGGCTGCCCCGGCGGCGGTTCCTGCAAACAGCAGCACGGGAAGATAGGAAAACACGCCAAAAGTTTTGACCACATAAGCTGCCATCAAAAACTGGCCTATATTGTGAAATACGCCTCCCAGTATGCTCACTCCCACCATATCAAAAAGGGAAAAACGGCGGCAGATCCACATAACAAGCAGACTTAGGGCTGCTCCGGCCAGGCTGAACAGAATGGAGGACACCCCCCCAAAGGCAAAGCCGGAAAGAAGGATCCGGGCCAGGCTGATCCATACTGCCGGCCACAATCCCATAGCATAAAGAGCCAGGATCGTCACCAGATTTGCAAGTCCCAGCTTCACCCCCGGCGCTCCCAGATAAATGGGAAGAAGGCGTTCAATATAGCCGAACACAAAGGCAAGAGCAATCAAAAGTCCATAAACCGCCACCCGGCGGGTTCGGATATTCATACAACAAGTTCCTCCTTTACAACCGTTCTGTTTGTATGATAAAATAAACGGGAATCTAACATCCACGCAAAAAGGAGTGTATCTGACTATGAAGCAAAACAACCTCATGAAGCAGAACCTGGCAGGTTTCATCCTTATGGCAGCCCTGTCTCTGATATTTATAGCTGCTTCTGGACCTCTTTACCAGCTGCTTCGGGGACCTATTACTGTAAACCAGCCGGAATTTCCTTTAAAGGACGGCCAGTATTCCTATGATAGTGAATTTGACTCCAAGGGGTTTTATAACCATGTGCAGCTGACCGTTGAAAACGGCATCATCACTGCCTGCAGCTGGGACTGCTTCGGTGAGGACGGCATTGGCAAACAGCAGCTCTCTCTGGACGGCCTGTACATTATGACCGAGGACGGCCCCACCTGGAAAGCCCAGTCGGAAGCTCTGGCTGCCTATGTGATCGAGCATCAGGCGGTAAGCCAGCTGGCAGATGAAAACGGCTATGCCAAAGATGCCATTGCTTCTGTAAGCATCAATGTATCCGGCTTTATCAACGGGATCAATGAGTGCTTAAAGCAGGCGGCAGCCTGATGGCCCGCACTTCGGGAGCCGGAAGGAGAACCAGTTTTTTAATAAGCGTTCTGCTCCTTCTGGCCGCAGTCCTTATGGGATATCAGTATCTTTTCCCTGCTCCCAAAGGCCAGACAGCCCATGTTTTTGTCGACGGAAAAGAGGCTGCTTCTTTTCCTTTAAATGAGGATTTGGAATACATGGTTTCGGGAGCAGACGGCGGAACAAATCTTTTGATCATCCGGGATGGACAGATCTGGTGCCAGGACGCCGACTGTCCCGATAAAAACTGTGTCCGGCAGGGAAAAAAGCAGCTTTCCACCGATACCATCATATGTAAACCCCATAAAATGGCTGTAACGATCACAGGAGAGGAATAAACTTCCTCTCCTGTTTTTTATCCCATCGGTATCCGTATCACAAAAACAGCTCCATGGCTCTTTCTACAGCCCCACTGTCCTCTATAAACAGCTTTACTATCCACCCGGCTGCCATCACACAGGCTCTGTGGAAATGGATGAGCAGGCTGTCAAAGGCCAGGCCAAACAGAAAACCCGTTGCAAAACGCCTGCCATTTTTGCTTTCATAGGATGTAAGAAGCTGTAAAAAACCGTCTGCTGTCATGGGAAGCATAAAAAGGATCATCAGCCGCAGCTTCATATCTCCCCATAGAAGGATCAGAGGTATCCCGGCAATCATGCCGGCCAGTTCCCCCGTACATCGGGCACAGATAGGAAACTGCTTTCCGTTCCAGTAAAAGGAACGGTCCGGACGGGCATGACAGCCAAAAAAGATACGAAGGAAACGCCCCATCCTCTTTTACTCCTTACATTCCACCAATCAGCGCTGCCGTAGCAATGGACATAACGAATACGCCTACATAGATGAGTATGGTAAGGATTACAGATACCAGTGCTCCGATGCCTGCCGCTTTGGCCGTCTTTGGCTTTTCATCTCTCCATACCAGAAATAAGACCAGGCCTACCACCGGAATGCAGCATCCCAAAAGCCCCCACAAAAAGCCTCCTCTGTCTCTTGGATTTTCCACCGTATCGTCGTATCTTCTGTCGTCCATATGATTTCCTCCCTTTTTCTCATTTATACAGATTTCTCGCTTAATCGGCAAGATACCTTCGCTTTAAGCTTCCGCTCCTACAGTGACAGCCCTCCCCTTGCTCTTGCTCTGCGGTCACTGATCGACTGGATCACAGGCACCAGGAAAATTGCCACAATTCCTCCGGCAAACCCATTGTTGTAAAGATTCACGCCTCCATAGACGATTCCCACCTGCAAAGCCACAGAAGAATGAAGATACCCTGCAATAATTCCTGCCACGGCTCCGAATTTTCCCGCAACCGGCGCCAGTGTGGTCGAAAGAAGAAGGGCCAGAATGGGAGACGGATCATTGATATTCCATTTTTTGGTAAAGCTTGCAAGATATACGCCAAACATAACCGGTGCTATATTCCGTATATGTTTTCCCGTGGAGCTGAAGCCTACAATGGTAAGGATACCGCAGATCGTAGGCCCGTTCATATCTCCGCCTACCATGAGTACAAAAAAGGTGGCAAACAGGCCATTGATCCCCATATTAAAGACCGTAGTTGCCCCGCCCTCAGCCTTAAAAAAGTCGGCTCCCGCCAAACCGGGATCTGCCAGGATCCGGCGGTAGGATTCCCACAGCGTCTTTCCTCTCACAGCAACTGCTGCTGCGATCATGGTTCCGAAAAACAGGGACAAAAGCACTGCAAAGAGCTCCTGGTTGCCCTTGGACCAGATCAGCCGTGATTCAATCCGGATCCCAAAGGATTTTTCCAGAGATACGACCACCGTGGCGATAATCCCTGCGGCAAAGCCTACGTTATAAAGGGAATATCCATTGTGCGCATAGTGGACATGGGTACTTAAAGGCGGGAGCACAAAACCAATGCTGATCCCCACCGCCAGGGAGATCAAAACTCTGGCATATACCGGCAGATGACCTATCTGCATGATCTGCGTCATAATAGGCGAAAGACTGGTTCCGTAAAGGCCGATATAAAGATACCGGTGAAAGGATGTCTTATGATATCTGGAATACAGAAATACACCTGCCAGAATGGCCCAGATATTCATAATATTCTTTCCGAACAGCGAAAAACCGAACATGAGAAACACAGCCGTGATCGTATGGCCGCTCATTTCCATTTTCAGGAAATAAATCATCGCCAGACTGATTAGAGTAATGATTCCGGCATTGATCATGGCTGCTCCGATTCCGCCTACGGCAAAGTAATCCGTGATCAGAAGATCGGGTTCTATGACAATGCGGATGAGCCCCTTAAGGATATCAGGAAGAGGCTGGATCACAAGGCCGATCACAATAAAATACAGTGGGAACAGAGATAAAATAAGAAATTTTCCCTTCCGGGTCAGTGTTTTCATTTCATGAAAATGTTCCAGGTGGTGTTTCACGCCATCCTCCTTTTTACATCAATCCGGTTATCATTCAGTGTCGTGGCCTCCATATCGGAAAGCCTCTCATGGTTCAGAGCATTAAATAAAAGGACTGAGCCTGTCTGAGAGCTGCTGTAAATACCGGAAACAGCAGCCGTTCCCTTTGCAATCCGGTCTGTGATCACCGCCCGAAAGTCTACCTTGGCCAGATCGTTCCATGCAGTAACCGTATCTCCCTCCCGGATTCCGCGTTCTGCGGCATCCAGGGGATGGAGAATCAGGGCAGCCGGCCCCCGCTTTTGTACTAAATCCCTGCGCTCCAGAAAAATAGAATTTAAGGTATGGGAATCCGGTATGCTGATCAGGCTTAACGGATATGCTCCGCCGTAAGGTTCCTTATAGCAGGGCACAGGTTCCTTTTCCTCCTGATTGACAATCCGAAGCTTACCGGAAGGCGTTTTAAAATGGCCATGATCCCCAAAGGGCTGACGTACTGTGCCATTTTCCCGCAGCAGCTTCCACTGTTCCTTTGTAAGTTCCAAAAGCCCCTCCTCAGGATGGCTTAAAAGCTCCTCTAACATTTCTTCCTCAGTACGCTTAAAATACGGCTCTTCAAAGCCCATGGCCTCTGCCAGAAGCCCAAAGAGCTCCCAGTTGCTTTTGCACGCTCCCTGAGGCTCAACCAGTTTTTTGGCTACGCCAAAGGTTCGATAGCCATATGCCCTGAAACAGTCGGTCTGCTCTACGGAAAAGACTGCCGGAAGAAGGATATCTGCATAGCGGGCCGTATCGGTGAGAAACCGCTCATGTACCACTGTAAATAAATCCTCCCGCAAAAGCCCCTTAAGAATCGCCTTCTGATCGCACACAGAGCCCACAGGATTGCCTCCATAAACGAAAAAGGCCTTCACTGTATCCTCTCCTTCAGCCGTAAGAGCCGAACCCAGACAGTTGATGTTCACGCCAGGCCCTGAAATTGTTCTGAAATCCGGTCTTGTAACACGTTTCACATCCACAAAGGGGCCGCCGTTATGCTCCGCTGCGCAGATACCGCCGCCCGGCTTTCCCCAGGCGCCTGTAAATGCAGATAAAATCGTGATCAGGCGGGAGGTCATGCCGCCGTTTCCATATCTTGAAAAGCCGCTTCCCAAAAGAATCGCCGGAGCCTTGGCCTGTCCGAAAAAAAGAGCCAGCCTGCGGATGGTTTTTTCAGGTATGCCTGTAATCTGTTCGGCCCACTTTGGAGTGCTTTTTCTTACAATCGGCAAAAAATCCTCATAGCCCTCACACCGTTCTCTTAAAAACGCCTCATCTGCCAGCCCTTTTTCCTCCAGCATATGCATCATGGCAAGAGCCAGCGCTCCGTCCGTACCAGGACGGATCAGAATCGTTTCATCACAGTAGGCGTCCATTTCTCTGGCACAGGCTTCAATGAGGATTACTTTTTTCCCGGCATCCCTTGCTTCCTTTAAAACAGGCATTACATGAAGGCGTGTGGCCTTTACATTGCTGCTCCACACCAGAATCAGATCACTTCTTCTCAGCTCCTCCGGCTCCAGGCATGGCGTCTGTCCCATGACAGAGGTATATCCCATTCCTTTTGCATTGGCACAGAGCCTTAAGGTAAGGGGGCGTGCTCCCAGACGGTTAAAAAAGGCATCCCCGCACTTTCGCTGGATCACGCCCATAGTGCCGGAATAATAAGCCGGAAGAATCGCCGACGGGCCATTTTCCCTTATGATCTGCTGAAAGCGTCCTGCAATCTCCCTTACCGCCTCTTCCCAGGTGATAGGTTCAAACTTCCCTTCCCCCTTGTTTCCAGTCCGTTTCATGGGAAAAAGGATCCGGTCCGGGCTGTTTACGGACAGCTGATACTGCTGCATTTTTTTACAGATCAATCCTTTTGAGGCCGGATGATCCGGATCCCCGGCCACCCCTGACACGCGCCCGTTCTCTATCGTGGCTAAAAGGCCGCAGGAGGCCGGGCAGTCATACGGGCAGGTAGTCCTGCGGATATCGGTCATTCCATTCCTCCTACAGCATATGCTTTCTCAGATATGCACCGGCCTTTGGGCTTAAGTAGGCAGGAGCAATATCAAATACGGTCTTACAGCCCTTTGCGCCCTCCTTATTCATACGGTAGGCAGCTCTTGCATAGGCGGCAAGAACGGAAGCGGTAAACTCCGGATTAGAATCCAGCTTTAAGCTGTACTCGATCACATGGGAATGTTCATCCTTCATGCCTGTGGTTCCTGTGCGGATCACAAATCCGCCGTGAGGGATTCCCGCATGATCTCTTAAAAGCTCTTCCTGGCTGATAAAATGCACCGTTGTGTCATAATCTGCAAAATAATTCGGCATAGTAACAATGGCTTCCCGGATTGCCTCCTGATCGGCTCCCTCTTCTGCCACTACAAAACACTCTCTGGTATGCTTCTGCCGTGTAGTAAGCTCCGGCTGGCTTCCGCTGCGCACTGCCTCCAATGCGCTCTCAACCGGAATCGTATACTGTCTTGCATCCTTTACACCGGGAATCCGGCGGATGGCATCAGAATGTCCCTGGCTTACGCCTCTGCCCCAGAAGGTATAGTCCTTTCCTCCGGGAAGAACCGCATCCGCATAAAGACGGTTTAAGGAAAACATACCAGGATCCCAACCCACAGAGATCACCGCCACATGACCGCTCTCAAAAGCGCTCTGATCTACTGCCTCAAAATGCTCCGGAATCTTTGCGTGAGTATCAAAGCTGTCGATCACATTAAAATACTTCGCCATTTCCGGCGTCTGCTTTGGAAGATCCGTAGCGCTGCCTCCGCAGATGATCATTACATCAATCACATCTTTCATGGTGAGAATATCATTGACTGAATATACCTTTACTCCCTCTGTCAGGAGAGAAAGGGACGATGGATCTCTCCGGGTAAACACTGCCTTCAGTTCCATATCCGGATTGTGCTTAACTGCACACTCCACTCCCTTTCCCAGGTTTCCGTATCCAAGGATTCCGATTCTGATGCTCATAATTTTGTCTTCCTTTCTCTTAGGGTCTTTTAGCCGGATGCAGATATCCGTTCCGGCCGCTGTAAAAAGTATACTATATGAAATTTTCCTTTGCAAGCGCAAACATTCGCATAAGAAGAAGCCAACCGGGGCGGTAAAAATACATCAGCTGCCAGAAACCCGCGCCGGTGAGTTTTTTCTCCCTTATAAGTTCAAACTTGGCCTTTAAGCTGCGCACATCCTCAAACCAGACCTCATGGCGGATGCCGTATTGCCAGTAATGAAAATAGGGAGACTGTGCCAGCTGGTCAAAATAGATCACAGAGCCATGGTCAATGGCCCAGCTGTATGGCCTGGCGGGTATTTAATGTAACTGCCCGTGTGCGTCCCCGCTCATAAGGAAGGGGCCAGTCATACCCATAATTTGGAATACCAAGGCTGATCTTTTCTGCCGGAATCCTGCTTAATGCATAATCCGCCACCCGACGGACCATATGGATGGGCGCCACTGCCATAGGAGGCCCCTGGGAATAGCCCCACTCATAGGTCATAAGCATCACCCGGTCTGCCGCTTCGCCGATGGCCCGGTAATCAATGCCTTCATAGAGAAGCCCCGGCTGGTCATCGGAGGTCTTTGGCGCCAGGGCGGCGCTGACGAAAATCCCCAATGCCCCAAATACCCCTGCACAGAGGCGGACAAACTCCGCAAACCGCTCCCTGTCACCGGCCGGCACATATTCAAAATCAATATCCAGCCCCTCATACTCCTTTTGCTCTATCACAGCCATCAACTGCCAGACCAGCCGGCGCACGGCCCAGTCATTTGAAAGAAGCTCTGTGATCAGCCGGTTATTAAACCGCCCGTCCGGTCCCAGAGGCGTGAGTACCATCACCGGACGGACGCCCGCAGTCCGGGCAGACTGGATGACCGGCGTATCCTCGGTCTGAGGAGAGACCAGATCCCCCTCTGCCGTAAAACCATAGGAGAAAATGTAAACATCTGTAAGAAATGGCAGGGTTTCATCCAATGTATCCCGGTCAATAAAGGGATAGGCATATCCAAAGGAATAAAGAAGGGGGCTTCCGGCCCCTATACTGCCTTCTGCCCCCACATAAAGAGACTGGCCCACTGCCAGGCGGTAGGGATATTCCAGCTGGTTGGCCCAGATCAGTTCTCCAACCGGTCTTCCGGTCTTTACGGCTATTCCATCCACCGTATCCCCTTCTTCTACTACATAAATCCATTCATCTTCCAGCATGTTTCTGCCTCTTTGCTTTTTGTAAAACTATATGCAGGCAAAAAGGAAGTTTTCCCTCTTTTCTTTCAGACCCCATTTCTGGCACACAGATCTGATACGCAGCAGTGTTCGCAGTCCGGCTTTGTCCTCGCACTGCAGACTGATCTTCCATGGAATACCAGACGGTGACAGAAATCACTGCCTTCCTCCGGCGGAATCAGCTTCCAGAGAGCCATTTCCACCTTTTTAGGATCTTTTATGCCCTCTACCAGTCCCATACGGTTTACCAGACGGCTGCAATGGGTATCTGTTACAATGGCAGGCTTTCCAAATACGTCACCCATGATCAGATTGGCGCTTTTACGTCCCACACCCGGAAGCTTTAACAGATCATCAAAGGTTTCAGGCACCTGTCCGCCATATTGCTCTTTTAAAATCCGCATACAGGCGCTTATATCCCTGGCCTTGCTCCGTCCCAGGCCGCAGGGCCTTACGATTTCCTCAATCTCCTCCGGCGAAGCAGCCGCCAGGGCATCCACATCCGGAAACTTTTTGTACAGCTTCTCCGTTACAATGTTGACCCGCTCATCCGTACACTGAGCCGCCAGACGGACGCCTACCAAAAGCTTCCACGCCTGATTATAATCCAGGGTGCAGGAAGCCTCCGGATAGGCTTCCTTCAGACGCTCGATCAGCTTTAAGGCCAGTTCCTTTTTCGTCATTTCCATATTTATCCAAATACCTTTCTTCCGCCCAGATACGCAGCATGAACCGGTATCGTATGAAGCTGTTCCGGAGCCGTTTCAAAGGGTGACTGCTCCAGGATTACAAAATCTGCCAGCATACCGGGACAGATCTTTCCTTTTATATTCTCCTCAAAGCTTCCTTCTGCTCCGCGAACCGTATAGCTGTCAAGAACCTCCTGCACTGTAAAAGCTTCGTCTGGAAGATAGGGACCTACATGATCCTTTATAGTGGTACGGGTCACGGCACACTCCATAGAAGCCAGAGCGTCGGGCAGCTCCACCGGACAGTCCGTACCGTTGCTGACAGAAACACCCTGTTTCATAAGGGTTTTCCAGCTGTAGCTGGTCGATGCCAGTTCCTCTCCCACTCTGTCTTTTACAATATGATTATCATAATCCAGAAAAATACTCTGGGCATATACATGAAGCTTTAAGCGGGCAATCCGCTCAAGCTGGTCCGGACGGGTAATCTGGCAGTGAACAATCCCATGGCGGTGATCCTCTCTCGGATGCTCCTTTAATGCCTTTTCATAGGCATCTAAAACACGGTCCAGACAGGCATCTCCGATAGCATGAACGGCTGCCTGCATTTCGTGCGCATTTGCATAGCCGATCATTTCGTCAAAAACCTCCTGGGAAAATACAGGGATCCCGCAGGTGGACGGATCATCCGCATAAGGACGGCTCAGGTACGCAGTTCTGGCTCCCAATGCTCCGTCTCCCAGCATCTTAAGAGGCCCAATCTTAAAAAGCTCTGTACCGCTGCCCGTGACATTTCCCGCCTCTACAAAAGCCTTAAGCTCTGAAAGCTCTGTGAAGTTGCACTGTTCATAGACACGGACTGTAAGCTCTCCCTCTGCCTCCAGCTCCCTGTAGGCCGCATTCACAGTCTGCCACGGCACATCCCGGTACATGCAGTAGTCATCCGTCTGGCTGCTGGTGACACCGTAGGAATTTAAAGCCCTGCAGGCCAGACGGATCCTGTTTTTGATCCCTTCCTTATCCGGAACGGGAATTGCATGGTACACCAGATCCATGGCATTGTCAAAGAAACGGCCGTCCGGCCCTTCCTCATCCATACCGATGCATCCGCCCTCAGGCTGGGGTGTATCCTTTGTGATGCCAAGCAGCTGTAACGCCTTTGTATTTACAACCAGACAGTGACCGCAGGCCCGGACCGCACAGACAGGCACATTCTCTGATACCTGATCCAGATCATGGCGATCCGGCATCCGGTCTGCATCTGTAAAATAATCCTGATTCCATCCCCGGCCCATCAGCCATTCGCCCTCTGCGCAGGGATTCTCCCTGTAAAACTCCTTCAGGCACTGAAGCATATCCGCCAGGCTCTCTGTACGGGCAGCCAGTCGGGCAGAACACAGGCTGTTTCCGTATCCTAAAAGATGCATATGGCTGTCATTAAAACCGCTGCATACAAAACGGCCTTCAAGATTTGTACGCACATCCCCCTCCCCAGCCAGTTTTAGAACGGATTCACTGGAACCTGCAAAGATAAATTTACCATTCTCTACTGCAAAGGCCTCAGCCAGCGGAAGGCTGCCTGTATAAACCTTTCCATTAAAATAAATATGTTTCATGGTACATTCTCCTTTCGTCAGTGCTTTTCTTCATAGAACAGGCAGGCATCCGGCTCTGCCTCTCCCTCTCCCAGATACCGTGCCTTATAATCCTTTAACAGACGGAAATAGTCCTTTGACAGCAGCAGGATCACAGCCACATTCACAAAGGTAGGGATGGCAGAAGTAATATCTACTACGGTCCAGATAAAGCCCTGATTGTTTGTCTTTACCAGATAAATCGTCCAGATAAGGCCCGGAAGTGCACGGACTGCGTAAAACAGCTTCATCATCACTTTTTTCATGGGGCCTTCCTTTTTGCAAAGGTGCTCCAGGATCGACAGATAGTATGTAAACCAGCCGCCGGAGGTGGTAACAGTAAAAATGACCATAATCAAAGCCAAAAGCAGGCTTCCTGCGATACCAAAGCTCTGGGAAAACGCGCTTAATGCCAGAGTGCCGCCGTCTGTGCCGTTGGTCCAGTTTCCGCTTAAAAGCACAGAAACAGATGTGATGGAGCAGACTACAAAGGTATCAAAAAATACTTCAAAGGAACCCCAAAGTCCCTGTGCAACGGGATGAGGTGTTCTGGCAGAGGAGTGGATCATGGGAGAAGTACCCCAGCCGGCCTCATTAGAGTATACGGAACGGGCCATACCTACCCGGATCATCTCACTGACTGCACAGCCGGCAAAGCCGCCGATGGCTGCCGTACCTGTGAACGCGTTTGTTACAATGGCAGCAAATACAGAGGGCACTCTGGAAAGATTTGCCAGAATCATGCCAATTCCCATTAAAATGTAAAGAACGCTCATTAAGGGAACCAGCTTGCTGAATAGAGACGCAATCTTTTTGGTGCCTCCGTCCGTTACAACATAGGTCAGAACGCAAAGGGCCACTCCCACCAGAATAACGCCCTCAATCTGAAAGCCTCCGATATTCACCGTATCCATTTTAAAAGCTCCTGCTACCACCTGGGAAGCAGTCAGCGTAGAGGAGGTTACAAAGAAGGTAGAGAAAATACCTGCGCCAAAAATAACTGCCGGTATCAGCCACAGCTTTCCCCAGTGACGTTCCTCTCCCAGTCCCCGCTCCATATAATAGGTAGGGCCGCCATAATATTCACCCTTTTCGTTGGTATGGCGGTAATAGCAGCCCAGCGTTACCTCTACCTGCTTTAAGATCATTCCAAGACAGGCAGACAGCCACATCCACAGCACAGCGCCGGGGCCTCCTGCCGCAACTGCCGTAGCCACACCGGCAATATTTCCAAAGCCGACCGTACCGCCGATCGCCGTGGAAATTGCTTCAAAGGAACTTAACATTCCCTTTGCATTATCCTCCTGCTTCTGGCTCTTTTTGTTTAAAATAGTGCCTCCGGTATTCTTTAAAATCCAGCCAAAACGCCTGAACTGAAAGAAACCGGAGCGGACTGTAAAATAAATGCCGGTAGAAATCATCAGTACGATTAACGGAAGCCCCCACAGGACGCCGTCTAACCAGTTGAGAAATTCGATCATTTTTATGATCCCCCTTTTCTTTTGTTTCTGTACAGCAATCTATTGCACCTGGGCTCTGCCCGCAAAAAAGGAGCAGCGGTTTTTGCATCCCACTGCTCCATAAATCATCCGTCCATGAAACAATAGCGCCTCCACCGTTTGGTGAGAGTGTGCAGCCTGTTCGACTGCACCCCAACATACTGCCTGCGAAAGCAGTACATTTCGGCGGCTCCTCCTTTCCCTGCTCTTCCCTGGCTTCGCTGCCTCCAAGCAGGTACTGATAGTATCCGCACCTCTATTGCCGTACTCTTTTTGTAGTATCATATCGGGTTTTGTGGCGGATGTCAACTGTTTTTGTAAGTTTATTTCTTCGTAAAACTTTCACTTGATACAATCATTTTTCCGTCCTATACTAAAAAATCATATGGTTTATCCGGAGGTACACATTATGTCACTCACATCATCCATCACCATCCGCCCTGTTTCCCCGGCTGACAGCCAGGCTCTCCTTGACATCTACCGTCCCTATGTGGAGCATACTGCCATTACCTTTGAATATGAGGTTCCCACTGCGGAGGAATTTGCCCGCCGGATCCGTCACACCTTAAAACGCTACCCCTATCTGGCAGCAGAAAAAGACGGACATCTCTTAGGCTATGCCTATGCGGGCTCTTTTCATGAACGGGCGGCCTATGACTGGTGCGCTGAGGTTTCCATTTATATACGGACCGATGCCCGCGGCACAGGAATCGGGAAAAAACTCTATGAAGTCCTGGAGTGCGCACTTGCTGCCCAGAATATCCTCAATCTTTACGCCTGCATCGCATGGCCGGATAAGGAAGATGAATATCTTACCAGAAACAGCGCTGATTTCCACCGCCATCTGGGCTATGAACTGGCAGGAATGTTTAAAAACTGCGGCTATAAATTCGGCCGCTGGTACAGTATGATCTGGATGGAAAAACAGCTTGGCCCCCATTCCGGCCACGCAGAACCCATTATCCCTTTCCAGGAACTGCTTCACCGGATGCCTGTTTAAATCCTCTCCCCTCCTAATTATACATAATTTTGTACTTTGTCTTTTGAATATTGTATTCATGTTCTTTTTCTTACAAAATACTGTCCGTTTTTACCGATTTATGCTACAATTCTAACAGAACATTCCTAAAACGTTTTTCGTTAGGAATGCTGCCCGGTAAGCAGAGCGGCTTATATGTTCTGTGAACCGAGGCGCCACTACTATACAAGGGGAGAATTTGAAATGGCAAAAGAAATGATCGCAATGCTGCTTGCCGGCGGCCAGGGTTCACGGCTTTATGCCCTGACTCAGAAGCTGGCAAAACCTGCAGTTCCTTTCGGCGGAAAATACCGTATTATCGACTTTCCGCTGTCAAACTGCGTAAATTCAGGAATTGACACAGTAGGTATCCTGACCCAGTATCAGCCTCTGGTACTGAATGAATATATCGGAAACGGACAGCCCTGGGATCTGGATCGCCTTCACGGAGGAGTTCATGTGCTTCCGCCCTATCAGAAGGCCTCTGGCTCGGACTGGTACAAAGGTACAGCCAATGCAATTTATCAGAATATATCCTTTATCGAACGCTATGACCCCCAGTATGTGATCATCCTTTCCGGCGATCAGATCTGCAAGCAGGATTACAGCGATTTTCTCCGCTTCCACAAGGAAAAGAATGCGGAATTCAGCGTGGCTGTCATGGAAGTCCCCTGGGAGGATGCTTCCCGCTTTGGCCTGATGGTAGCGGATGAAGACGACCGCATCACAGAATTCCAGGAGAAACCAAAAAATCCCAAATCCAATCTGGCTTCTATGGGTATCTATATCTTTAACTGGGATATTTTAAGAAAATACCTCATTGAGGATGAGGAAGACCCGAATTCTGAAAATGATTTCGGCAACAATATCATCCCTAATCTCCTGAAGGACGGACGCAGGATGTATGCCTACCACTTTGACGGTTACTGGAAGGATGTAGGAACAATCCCTTCTCTCTGGGAGGCCAATATGGAGGTTCTGGATCCGGAGCACAGCGGCATCAACCTGTTTGACGAAAACTGGAAGATTTACAGCCGTAACAGCGGTATGACCGGACACAAGATTTCCGACGGAGGCGTTGTAGAAAACTCCATGATCACCGACGGCTGCCGTATTGCAGGCACCGTACGCCACTCCGTACTCTTCGCAGGCGTGCGGGTAGAAAAAGACGCCGTTGTAGAGGATGCTGTTGTAATGGGCGGAACTGTCATCCGTTCCGGCGCTGTGGTGCGCCACTGTATTGTAGCTGAAAATGTAGAAATCGGCGAACATGCAGTTGTAGGCGCTATGCCTGACGCTTCTGGAAATGGTGTAGCTACCATCGGCTCCGGAATCACCATCGGAGCAGAAGCAAAAATCGGCCCCAATGCTATGGTGACAAAAAATATAGAAGGCGGTGAAGAACAATGGTAAACTCCAACTCTGATGCTCTGGGCATCATTTTTCCAAACAGCTATGATACTCTGGTTCCCGAACTGGTAGGCGAGCGTCTGATGGCCTCCATTCCCTTTGCCGGCCGTTACCGTATGGTTGATTTTATCCTGTCCAGTATGGCAAACTGCGGCATTGACAACATTTCCATGATCGTCCGAAATAATTACCACTCTCTGATGGATCATCTGGGATCCGGCCGTGAGTGGGATCTGGTGCGTAAAAAAGGCGGACTCAATATCGTTCCTCCCTATGCGGAGAAAACCGTAAAGGTTTATAACGGCCGTGTTGAAGCGCTTGCAAGCATCATTGATTATCTGAAGGATCAGAAGGAAAAATACGTGGTTCTGGCAGATGCCAATATTGCGTTAAACTTTGATTTCAACGCTCTCATAGAAGCTCACGAAGCCAGCAAAGCCGATGTAACCATGGCTTATAAGGAAGAGCCTCTTCCCACAGGTCTCTTAGGATCACCTGTAAACAGTTCTGCACTGTACTATACATTAAGCCTGGCTGGAGACAAGGTTTCCAAAATCTATATCAACGCCAAGGAGACAGGAAATCAGAATTTCTACTTAAATATCTGCGTTATGTCAAGAGAGCTTTTGATCGATCTCATCAATACAGCCTTTATCCGCGGCTATGTATATTTTGAACGCGACATTTTAGCGCCGCAGATCGACAAACTGGATATCCGATCCTTCCGTTTTGACGGCTATACCGCCCGGATCTGTGATATGAAGAGCTACTTTGACGAAAACATGAAGCTACTGGATGATGAAAACCTGGATGCTCTGTTTTCCCCCAGTCCCGTATATACAAAGATCCGCGATGACAACCCCACCCGCTACATCAATGGCTCCCATGCAAACAATATCATGGCAGCGGACGGCTGTGTGATCGAGGGAGAAGCGGAAAACTCTATCCTGTTCCGCGGTGTGAAAATCGCAAAGGGCGCAAAGGTAAAAAACTGCGTTCTCATGCAGGATACTGTAATCGAAGAAGGCGCTAATCTTGAATATGTGATCACCGATAAGAACGTAACAGTTACAGCCGATAAGAAATTAAAGGGTTCGGACACCTTCCCGGTATATATCGCAAAATCCAGAACTGTATAACATCATATGCTTAAAAAATCACCCCTCAGACCGGTCTTTCCATTCCGCCCTGAGGGGTGATCCTCTTTCCTATCCTGTATAAAGCCTCTTACCAGCTCTTTTTAAGCTTTAAATTCCAGTCCACCTCATACGGATTCCACTGACTGGCTTTCAGATTTTCATAAATTTCTCTTCTCTCTTTTGAGCTGTCGCCGGAACGCTCTTCATAGCCCTTCAGATAATCCTCCACAAATTCCTCCCAGGAGGAAAATCTCCTCTGGATTTCCTTTGCCACCTCTAACGCCCGATCCAGAGCTTCTGTCTCTGTATAATAATCCGCCAGATAATAAAAACCCAGATTGGACATGGCCCTGCTGTAATCATAGGCAGCATTTTCTGCCGATGCCGATGATAAAAGCTCCTGCAAAACACGGTCTGCCGAGGAACGGTCTGTAATCCCCCAGCTGGTCTTTAACATCTGACGGTTCTGATCTTTTGCCGCCCTATCCATCTCCTCGCCGTTCTCTTCCTTTCCCGCAAGCTTTAAGCCGCCGCCAAAGGCACGGATATTGCCAGCATTGTGCCGGGTAAGAATCGCACAGGCGGCATTAAACCACTGAACCGTCTGATTGTTCATATAGGGATTTGCTGTTTTGTTTAAATACTGCTGCCGGCTGCTGATGGCTGTAAAAGAAGAGCCTGATACACTGCTTTTACTCCCTTCCCCTAACCTGCGGGAAGGACTTGAGTCCATAGCGCCTCTTTCATTGAACGTATAAAGCTTTCCGTTGATTTCCCTCTGGCAGTTCTTTAAAATATGACCGTTTTCATCCAGGTAAAACCACTGATTGCCTGATTTGCGGAAGTCATTGACTACCCGGGTGCCATCCTCTTCATAATACGCATAGGTATCTCCCTCTTTCTGCCAGCCTGCAAAGGCTGTAAGGGGAGTCATAAGCATCACCGCGCAGGCAAGAGCTGCTGCTTTTATAAACCATTTTCGTCCTGTATTCATCCCAAATCATCCTCTCACCTATCTCTGCTGTGCACCTTCTGTCTGAGCACATTTACAGTATAGCACAGGCGTTTCGGATTGCCAACTTACACATTTCTGACGAAATTATAACAAATGTCAGGAAATTTTAAAAACACGCCGTCCCTGTACATAAGTTTCTTCTACCCCATCATTCTCATCCAGCACCACAAAGTCTGCGAAAAGTCCCTGGCGGATAAATCCCCTCTGGCCATCCATGCCCAGAAGCTTTGCTGGATTTTCTGTGAGAAGCGGAATAAGCTCCTCTGCCGGCCGTCCTGTAAAGGCGATCAGATTTTTCAGTGTTTTTCCTGAAGTCAAGGTACTTCCTGCCCGTGTGCCATTTTCCTTCAATTTTGCATCCCCGTCAACGACCACGACCTCATTAACGCCCAGACGATACTCTCCATCCGGCAGACCCGCAGCCATAATCGAATCCGTCACAGCTACTACCCGTTCAAGCCCCTTTGTCTTTAAAATCAGGCGCACCGTTCCCGGATGCAGATGGCGGCCGTCGCAGATCACCTCGCAGTAAACACGGTCATCCTCCAGCACCGCCCCCCAGATGGCAGGAAAATGCTGGTGGAGCAGCTTCATGGCATTTCCTGTATGGGTCGACGCCATTGCTCCATTTGCAATGGCCGCTCTGGCCGTATCATAATCTGCCCCGGAATGGCCGATGGCTACCTGTATGCCAAGAGCCTTTAATTGGGGGATATCCTCTACCATGCCGTCTACCTCAGGCGAAACCGTGATGTAACGGATTTCCCCCTGGGCAGCCTTCTGATATTCCTCGATCAGAGGAATATTTTTACTCTGCAGCAGATGCTCCGGCATAGCGCCCTTATACTCCGGGCTTAAAAACGGACCTTCCAGATGCATCCCCATCATGGCGGCGCCTCTGTGCTCCATGCCCTTCCACTGTTTATATGCCTCAATACAGGCCAGTGTCTGCTCCTTCGTATCTGTGAGCACAGAACCCAGCCAGCCGGTTGTGCCCTGAGATGCCATAAAGCGGCTGATCTTCTCATATCCATTAGGGTCTGCGCTGTTTACATCCACCCCAGCGGCACCATGCGTATGGATATCTAAAAATCCAGGCGCCAGACGGCGTCCCTTTAAATCAATACGCTCTGCCTCAGGAGCAGAAATCCATTCTCCAATCTCGGTGATCACACCATTTTCAGTAAGAACACAGAGCGTTTCAAACCGGTGATCCCTGTATACATGTCCATTGTAAAATAACTGTCTGCTCATAATGATACCTCTCCCGTTCTTATATTTTTATTTCTGTCTTCATAGTAACACAGACCCGAGATACTTTGTGAAACTTTTACCCAAACGTTTGTGTCATTCTTTTAAGATTGTGCATTTTTTATCATTCGTATCAGAATCAGATACATTCCATTATGCACTGGCAACAGATTTTCTTTTATGATAAGATAGAAAAAAACGAGTAGGAAGGAAATCAATATGGCATTACATGTTATGGATGAAGCCAGCCGCTGCCTTGGCTGCAAAGTTCCCCAGTGTCAAAAGGGCTGCCCGATCAGCACTCCGATCCCCCAGGTGATCCGCCTCTTAAAGGAAGGGAAGTTAGACGAGGCCGGGCGGATACTCTTTGAAAATAACCCTCTGACAACGGTATGCAGCCTGGTCTGCAACCACGAAAACCAATGTGAGGGACACTGTGTTCTAGGACACAAGGGTGCTCCCGTTCACTTTTCCACCATTGAAAACTATATCTCTTCCACCTATGCCAACAAAATGACCAAGGGACCGGCTCCATCAAACGGCATCCGTGCAGCCATCATCGGCTCTGGTCCCGCCGGCCTGACCATTGCAGTAATCTTAGCCCGGTACGGCTATGACGTAACTATCTTTGAAGGAAAGGATCAGATCGGAGGCGTACTGCGTTACGGCATCCCGGAATTCAGGCTTCCAAAGTCTGTACTTGATGACTTTAAATACCGCCATCTGGATTTAAAGGGCATCAAATTCCGGCCCAATACCCATGTAGGAGGAGCTATTGGCATTGACGATCTCTTCCGTGACGGCTATAAAGCCATTTTCGTGGGAACCGGCGTTTGGAAGCCCAATGCCCTTCATATCAAGGGCGAAACGTTAGGACATGTACACTTTGGCATCAATTATCTGAATAATCCTGACAGCTACCGTCTGGGTGAACGTGTCATTGTCATCGGAGCGGGAAACGCAGCTATGGATGTGGCAAGAACCGCCATCCGAAAGGGAGTCCGCTCTCTTACCTGCTTTTCTCTTACAAAAAAGGTGGCTGCCAGCCACCACGAATTCAGCTATGCCCAGTTGGAGGGCGTTCAGTTTGAGTACAACAAGGCTCCTGTGGAAATCACAGATGAGGGAGTCATCTTTAAAGATATGCTTGAAGATGAAGAAGGCAATCTCACTGAGATTCCCGGAAGCAGCACCCTCTATCCGGCTGACAGCGTGATCATCTCCATCAGCCAGGGACCGCAAAACCGGATCGTCAATACCACTCAGGGCCTGACGGCTGATGCCAGAGGACTTTTAGTTGCCGATGAAACCGGACATACCACCCGTCCCGGCATCTTTGCTTCCGGCGACGTGGTAAACGGAGCACGCACCGTAGTAGAGGCAGTCGCTCACAGCAAAATCGTAGCCGAATCCATGCACCAGTATATGCAGAGCCTGAAAGAAGCAGAAGAAGGATTGGATCAAGAACGGATCCGTTCCGGTTTAAATTTCAGATAATCTGAGGATACAAGACGATAATACACTCCGTCCACTTCCCCCAAAAAGCTGTCCTGAAAGCGGTCTTTGCCATGGCAATGGGAATAGATCACCTGATCTGCCCCATATTCCAGAGCCATCCGGGTAAAGCCGCTTTCCTGCTCTCCAATGCTGGTAGGCGGATAATGAAGGAACTGAATGAACGAAGTATAGCCTGCTGCAGCTGCCAGATCATAAGACAGCCGCAGACGCTCTAATTCCCGGTTTACCAGCTTGCCAAAGTGCTCCGGGCTGTCCTTTCCCTCATAGCAGTATCCCTTGGTTCCCACCAGGGCCGTATCTCCATAGGGATAGAAATTATTCTGCAGAAAGAAAAGCCGGCCTTTGAATTCCTCATTCAGCCTTCTGGTTTTTCCTACATCCCAGAACATATCGTGATTCCCCCTCAAAAGAACCTTGTGTCCGGGAAGGGAAACGATAAATTCCAGATCCTCTTCTGCCTCTTTTAAATTTCTCCCCCAGGAGTGATCCCCAGTTAAAACTACTGTATCCTCGGGAGAAATCATCTTTTTCCAGTTTTTTTCAATCTTTTTTACATGATCTTTCCATTCTTTTCCAAATATATCCATTGGCTTTTGGGCCGTAAAGGACAGATGAAGATCGCCGATGGCATACAGACTCATACCCACTGCTCCTTTTTCACATTTTTTCCATTACATAATTAGTAAGACAGACGCCTCTTTTTTCAAAAAACGGACAGGCTGTGATGGAGGCATGAACTGTAAACTTCCCCCGGCCGGAGCTTTTCTCCAGCTCATCACAGATTGCTGCGGCAATTCCTCTGCCATATCTCCAAAGCCGGTGATCACATCCTTTTCCCAGGCCACTACGGTATGGTGCTCCCTAAAGGACTGATCCCATTTTTCCAGATCCACATGACCGTCCGCCCAGGCACAAACCTGCTCCTCACTGTAATCCCTGAGGTTTACACTGTGGACTGTATTGTAAAATAATTCTGCCAGAACTGCACAGCCCTCAGACCGGTATTCCTTTAAAATCATCAAAACTCCTCCGCATCCATAAGAGGAATCCCCCGCTCCTTCAGCGCGCGGGCAAAAATCCCCATCCCGTCAATCTTTGTCCCTGTAAAGGTGCCGTCATAGATCTGATTGACTCCGCAGGTAGGGCTTCGCGACTGAAGGACAGCCAGGCCAATCTCCTTGTCCTTTATCTGTTCCAAAGCCATTTCCACGCCCTTTCTATATAGATCGTCTCTGTCCTTTCCCTCTTTATCTATAATCCGGCCGCCGCAAATTTCTACCGACGGACGCGGTGCTCCCAGACCGGTAAGAATCTCAGGACATATGGAGATCACTTCCTTATCTGCCGCAAAACGGAGAACCGCCTCGTTTCTGTTATTCTTTCCATTATACTTACAGTTTTCGCCCAAAAGACAGGCGCTGACTAAAATCCTCATATTTTCTCCCTAATTTCGTGAACATTTTTCCGCATCAATGGCAAGCACCACCATCAGGGCGCAGAGGGCATCCCACTGATCTTCCACATCGATTACATAAGTGTCTGTCATGTGGAATAGTTCCTTTGAAACCGCCGCTGCCAGCCTTCCGTTCCGGTCCAGAATCTTATAATCCCATTCCAGAAAATCCCCTTCCACATGCCAGCCATTGCAGTCAATATTGTAGCGCGGCTTAAAAAAGGTCAATTCCTTACTGATGCAGCCTGCATATTCCTGTCCCAGATACAGCTCAAATCTGGGCAGCATGGTAAAAACACGTTCCTTCACCATACCGGCCTCTCGTCCCATGGAATCGTATATTTTCAGACAATGCCCCCAGGAAAGCTGTCCTTTTACGGTATACGCGGTGGTTCCGTCTTCATAATAAATATCATAGCTGTCAAACCACGAAAATAATCTCTGTTTGAATATAAGTTTCATGCCGGTTCCTCCCTCGTATAATATCTATCTGTGAATTTCCTCATATGCATCCATAACCCCATGCTTAACTGCGGCCCGTATCACACGGTATGCGATATAAAAAAACAGCGCAATCATGCCGGCCCAGATGATCAGTGCCATAAGGATTCCAAACAGTCCTCCAATCATATTCATATGCATTTCCTCCTGAATACATCATATTTGTTTGGTACATCTCCATTATAGCATGCTTTTATATTTTACTCCCTTACTTTTTTATTACAAAAAGGCAGCGGATAACATTCCTTCCGCTGCCATAAAGCACTCTTTATTTTTTTCTACAATACACAAACGCAGCAAATATCACAGTAACCGGAACACTGAGAACAATGCCAAAACTGCCGGAAAGCCCCTGCATGACTGCAATTCCTATGTTATTTGAGTTGATGATCTGAAGAAATGGCAAATCATAGGCATAATCCATAAGAAGCATCGATACACTGCTTCCTGCAAATGCCAGAATCAGGGTATTGGAATCTGTTCCCATCATATCCCGTCCTACCCGCATTCCCGACTTCATCAGCTCCAGTCTGGTAATTGACGGATTCTGATCGCAGAGTTCTTTCATCGCGCTGGAGATAGACATTGCCACATCCATAACGGCTCCAAGAGAACTGATCAGAAGGCCGGAAAACAGCAGCCCTCCTATTTTAATCCCATTTGTTTCGTATAAAGTAAGCAGGCTTTCTATGTCTGATACATTCCATCCGGTAATTCCGGAAAGCTGTGAAAAAACAGTGGCTGTGAAGCCCGCAATAATTACTCCAGATAACGTCCCAACAGTAGCGCACAGTGTCTTTTCTCCCGCTCCGCCGATCAGATACATCGTAACCAGCGTGGTCACTGCGCAAATAAAAACAGCCGTCCAAAACGGTGAATTTCCCAGATAAACAGCCGGAAGATAAACATACACAATTGCACCAAAAGTAAAAACCAGTCCTAAGGCTCCGCGCAGCCCCTTTTTACCGCCCACAATACATAAAATCACCAGATACAGGACTGCAAAACCAATCATTACGGCTGTCCTGTCCCTGGAATATACGCTTGTAATCACAGAATCGCCTGCTATGCTTTGAATGACTACTACACGCATCCCTACTGTACACGCCGCTCCAAATAAATATCCGGCGCTGCTGGTTGTGATAAGCTCCTGTCCCCTTTTTTCGCCGCTTGTCATCCGCACAATTACAGTCTGCTGTCCTACTCTCATGCCGTCTTCCTGAATGTTGTCCTCCAGGATACGTACGACCACGCCCGTTTCAAAGCTCTGCCCTGTCCGATTGACCAGCCTGGTTTTTGAAATATGGTTCAGATTTATGACGGCCAGAGTGCTAAGAAGCACAACGGCCGCCAGAATCAGTGTTTTTTTTACAGCTAAGTTTTCTATATCTTTCATTTCCCTGTTATCTGTTGCCTGTCTTGTGAATGGTAAAGGTATTGTCTATTGTCTCTACCTTTCCATCATCCGTAATTTGATAACTGGTAATCTTGAAATCATCATAGGTAAGATTGATCACAGAATAGCTGGGGAGCCAGTTCTGGCTTCTTACCTCAATATAATCCTGCTGGGTATTCGTAAGCTCATAATATTTGGATCCGGATGCAGAGTTAGCCGTCATATACAGCGTTCCCTTAGGATTTGTCACAACGGACTGACCGGAACCTTCGATCGTATAACAGCGGTTATCCTGGGCAAAGGCTTCCTTTAAGGCCGCCGACGGCTCATCCTCCGGATACAGCGCAATAGACTCATCTGTATTTACATTATAGGCGTGATCCCAGTCATAGTCACTGCCTGTTTCATCCAGACGGAATTCATACGCGCCATGCGTTTTTCCATCCCCATAAAGCAGCTTAGAACGGCTGTATGTATGGTCATGTCCCTGCAAAACCACATCTACATCATATTTGTCAAATACAGGCGTCAGCTGAGTACGGAGGATCATACCGTCTGTATCGGAATGATCCAGACCGGATCCGTAAATATCCTGATGGATCGTAACAATACGCCACTTTGTATCAGGGAAATTCTCTACCGCCTGTTTAATGGCCTGCTCATGTTCTGCCACATTGTAATTATTCGTATTTAAAACAATAAACAAACCCGGGCCATATGTATAATAATAATCCCCGCCGGCCTCAGTCATGCCTAAATTGGTAGGATTGGGATTATTAAAATGATAGCTGTAGTCTTTATTTAAAGAGTCATGGTTTCCGATGGTAGTGGCTACCGGAAGGCTCTTTAACGCGCTTGCGGATAGGTATGCAGCATACTCTTCTTCCTTGGGCTTTCCGGTTTTATTCACCTGATCACCAGCAGAAATCACAAAATTAAGATCAGGATTTTCAGCCAGGGCAATATCCAGCGTACGATCCCAGCCAAATCCATCATTACGGGCCGCAGTGTTCGCTGCGCCCGAATCCGCCGACAGCTTACCCTCTCCCTGGGGCTGTCCCTTGGAAGCGCCCACCTGCGGATCACCAACGTAAAGAATATTTACATTGCTGAAGCTGCCCGTTTTATAAACCTCTGCCGGAGTCCTGACGCCGTTTTTTTCAACAGAATAGTAATATGTACTGTTCTCTTTCAGTCCGTCTACGGTCACATAATTGTAAGAATAAACTTTGCCGCCTGTAAGGTTTGTATCCACACCAGATGCCTGACCTTCCCAGGCCTTTAAGTCATCTGCGTCCGTTCCAAAATATACCACCGGAGTTGCATTTTCGCCCTCGCTATACCATGCAAAATTCAGCTGAGACGCTGCCGCTCCCGGAGCAAGGGATACCTGAGTATAGTCATTTGCCAGCTGCTCCCACTGTCTGGTCCACGCCTGCCATTCTGCACTCCCTCCGGTTACGGATGAGTCATTGTAATGGACAGTCGCAGCCCACACCTGATGACCGCCTACAGCCAACGCTCCAACCAGAATTCCGGCCATAACTCTCTTCTTTTTCATAACATTTCCCTTCTTCTTTTAGTTTTCAGGCCTGCTATTCCCTGATGAATATAAGTATAGAAAGGAAATGTAAAATTTACTATCAGGTTTATGTATGAAATACATAAATTTTTGTTATTCTTTTCCTGTTTCCGGCAAAAACAGCTCTCCGGCTGCTTTTGCATGACTGACAAACAGATGCCGTATCAGTTCAATCTCTCCCAGTCCTTTTAAAACACAGCTGACTTCATATCCGGCCCTTTCAAATTCCCTTTTCCAGGATCCTTCTTCGTCTCCTGCCATATCATTGTTTGCATGATCTCCTGCCACGATCATAAGCGGCTGAAGTACAACCTTCTTATAGAATCCTTTTTTCACTTCCCTGAGTACATCTCCAACAGACGGCTCCGCTTCTACAGTCCCTATATAATAATTCGTAAACCCCTTTTGCAGGAGAATACTCTGAAGCTTTTTATATACCTGATTAGCTTCTGCCTCTGTACCGTGTCCCATAAAGCAAACAGCTGTCTCACCATCATCATATTCCTTTGTATCTTCGGTAATAGCACGGATCACTGTTTCAAAATCTTCCTCTGATGTCAAAAGCGGCTCTCCCACAGCCATGTATTCAAATAATGCCCTGTACTCCGATGCTTCTTCAGCCAGATCCTGGTATTCAAATCCCTTCATCATATGTGTAGGCTGAATGATCAGTGTTTTTACACCATTCTCTGCCGCATGCTTTAAAGCATCTCTTACATTATCAATAACCAGATTTTCTTTTTGTTTTACCCGGTTAATAATAATCTGACTTGTAAAAGCCCGATGCAGGATATATTCCGGCATAGCGCTCTCCATATCTCTTTCTATTGCTTCAATGGTTTTTTCCCTTGTATTTTTGTAGCTGGTTCCAAAACTGACAGCCAGCAGCTCCCTTTCTCCTGTTTTATTCTGATCTGTACCTCTGATTTCCGATACTGCTTTCAGATTCATTCGTTCATTCTCCTGTTGTGTTTTTAATGAGTATTTATAGTTTAATGGAAATCATTTTTTCTGTCAATTATACACTTCGGCACCCAAACATAATATTAAGACCTCCGGTGTACTGCCGAAGGTCTTGTGTTACTTTATATTCCGATCGTGCAAAGCAAACCTTTTATAGCCGATGCAGCTCCTGCATCTCTCCAAAGGCGCTTCTTCCCATACAGTCTGAAAGTTCTCTTCTAATCGACCCCAGATCTTCATAAACCAGCTTTTTATCCTGCACCAGGCAGGTGCCTGCCACATACACATCTCTTACGTTGGATGCATTGGCACTGTAAACCAGGGCAGAATAGGGATCGTAAACAGGGAACATATTGGGAGAATCCGTTTCTACCAGTACCAGATCTGCTTCTTTACCAGGTTCAATAGAACCTGTTTTTCTCCCAGTCCCAGAACTCTGGCTCATGGCCTTCTGCTCCATGGAAAGCAGGAACACACGAAGCCGGTCTTTACAGTCATCGCCCAGTCCCCGAAACGGAACCATTCCCAGATGGCAGTGTGTATTAACCATACCAGGCATAAGAATTCCTCTTTTTCCGTCTGGAACAGGGATACATCCCCACTTATATGGGAGAACGCTATCTTTACTATGCCGAACAGATTGCAGCCTTTGGCCAGGAATGGGGTCAGGAATATGAAGATATTACCAGAAGAGCCCATGGCCGGCTCAATATTGCCATTCCCATCATGCTTGGAAGCACTTTGCTGCAGCCTACTCTGATGGAATTCCAAAATTATTAGATTATCAGGTTATTCGAACAGAGGAAATCGTACTGATCCTTCCGGAAGGCCATCCTCTTGAGAAAGAGGCGGAAAAAAAAGAGGGCTTTTCTCATCCGTGGCTGGATTTAAAAAAGCTCTCTCATGAAAATTTTATTCTTTTATATCCGGATCAGAACACCGGAGGCATTGCAGGGGATCTCTTTGCCCAATATTCAATTAATCCTCCTGTGCTTCTGCACACACGCAACAGCCAGATGTCTATCCAGCTTGCCATGGACGGAATGGGAGCCGCCTTTGCGCCTGAAAGCTATTTCAACTATATGGCTTCCCTGCGTTCAGACCGGCCCGGCTGCTACTGTGTGGGTGAAAAGCCAGTCGTTACCACAACCATCGCAGCCTGCCGCCCCGGAAGGTACATGCCAAAGCATGTAAAGGATTATGTGGATCTGTTAAAAACCTATGGAAACAGCTCTTCCTAAGCTTCTTTTCCGTAGACCTCGATCTGAGTTAAGGCCGGGAATGGAGATGGATCGTCTGCCTTAATCAGATCTGACAGGCGTACCCAGGTAATCCCCTTTTTCGTAATGGAAAAGGAATGGGCCTTTTCGCTCTTTTCCATCTTTACTACCTCTCTGGTGCCGTCTGAGAAGGTAAGGGCTGCGCTGACCCACCAGTTATCATGAGGGAAGTCAGCTCTGGTCCACAGGCGTACCTGATCGATATCCACTGGACGGCCAAATTCCAGTAAAAGCTCCGCATCATCTCTGCGGTTAATGCCCCAGGACTGGTAGGGCCATTTTCCGTGGCTTAAGGTAGCTGTCACACCGTCAATGGCATTGCGGGCTGCAAAAACAGACTCTCCTCTTGTTTCTACATTTGCTGAAGCATGAGGATAGCAGCCTCTGTCACCGTGCTGATCAAGCACATTTTTGGCCAGATTACGATAAATACCTGTCTCCCAGGAGGCAGCCTTCCGGCAGGTCAGATAATGGCGCACCCCGGTAAAGCTTTTAGGATTGTAGGAGTATTTCTTCTCATCAAAGGGCACCTCAAAGGTCAGATCCTTCTTTGTCATATATACCAGGGCCTCATCCATGGTATCATCTACACGAACCATGTAATAGCCTTCTGTTTCAGGAAAATGGAACTGAATCGTATCTCCCAGCTCATATACATCCTTAAATGCCAGGGTGCTCTCCTCCAGATCCTGTGCGAATGCCTTTGTACGTCCCTGCCAGTCTAAAACACGGATGGAAATCTGATCCTCCTTTGTCTCCTTTTCCTCCTGCGGAATCCAGGAGCAGATAAGGGTCATATTTCCCTCAAATTCACAGACATTGTGGCCCGCAGGAACGATAAAGTGAGTTCCCTTCTTTACAGGAATTCCATCTACCGTTCCCTCGCCCTCCAGAACGCTTACATTGGCAAATCTGTCCGAAAACTTATGCTGCCAGCAGCCGTGAACCTCATACTTCTCCACTGTATAGAAGCCGCAGGTTTCCAGATGCTCCAGATCTGCCGCCTCTGTATGGAAGGATCTTCTCTGATCCTGCGCAGGTACAAAGGGAGTCTGTATTACATCCAGGCTTTCCTTTACATGAAGCTTTCTGGGCTCTCCGTTCCACCTTCTGTCATAGTCGTATACACGGTAAGTCACATCACTGGACTGCTGTGTTTCCAGAATTACGGTCCCGCCCTTGATCGCATGGACACAACCCGGATCAATCTGGAAAAAATCTCCCTTATGAACCGGAATCTGGCGGATCAGCTGAGAATAATTCCCCTGTTCCACCATGTTCTTTAACTCTTCCTTATCCTTTGCATGATGGCCGATGACGATAGACGTATCCGGCTCACAGTCCAGAATGTACCAGCATTCTGTCTTTCCCAGAGAACCATTTTCATTGGCTCCGGCATATGCATCATCCGGGTGAACCTGGATGCTTAAATCATCTTTTGCATCAATAATCTTTATAAGAAGAGGGAAGCGATCTCCCAGACATCCATCCTCATTGCCAAATAATTCCGGATGCTCTGCCCATAAGACAGACAAACGCTGTCCCTTATATTCTCCCTCTGCCACTTCACAGTCTCCATTTTCATGAGCACTGATAGCCCAGCACTCACCAGTATGGTCGCTTGGGATTTCATAGCCAAACTGATTCTTCAGCCGGCTTCCGCCCCATACGGCCTCCTTGAAAATCGGTTTCAAAAATAACAGTTCGTACATTTTACACACACCTTTCTATCTTTACTGTATCTGATCCTGTTTCAAAACAGAGACAGCACTCATGTTCATCTTAGCCGTACCTGGCTTATCCGTCAAGCGTTTTCCTTTTAAAAGGTAAGCTAAACTGTAAAACGCATACAAAAAGAAGCAGTTAGTCCATTGACAGATCCGCTTCTTCATGCTATATTTCATAAATATTTTTTTGAGGTGATACATATGGAACTTCTTCAATTGCGATATTTTCTCACAGCAGCCGAATACCAGCATATAACAAAGGCTGCTGAACATCTTCAGATTGCCCAGCCCGCTCTTTCTCAGGCAATCCACCGTCTGGAAGCGGAACTTGGCGTTCCTCTGTTTGAACGCAAAAGCCGCTCTATTGAATTAAATGACGCCGGACGCTTCCTGCAAAAGCGGCTGATTCCTATTATAAGCAGTCTGGATCAGCTTGCTGCAGAGCTGCAGATGGGAAGAGAACAGGCTATCCATACCATACGGCTCCGGCTTTTGTCTGCGTCTGCTTTAATCACCAACAGGATCATTGCCTTTCGCAGTCTCCGTCCGGATGTGAATTTCCAGTTGTATCAGACTTCTGATCAGTCTGATGACTATGATCTCTGTGTTTCCGCCCGACGGGCAGATATTCCTTCTTCCCCGGAGGAACAGCCCATTGTGATGCTGGAAGAAGACCTTTATCTTGCGGTTCCATCCCATTCTCCATACGGAAGCCGCACTTCCATACGGCTGACAGATACGAAAGATGCCGGATATATCTGTCTGGCAGGCTCAAGACCCATCCGTCAGATTACCAACAGTTATTTTATGGAGGCTGGCTTTACACCCAGAATTGTTTTTGAAAGTGACACAACCGAGTCTGTGCGCAATCTCATCGCCGCAGGAATGGGAATCGGCTTCTGGCCCCAATATTCATGGGGGCCTCTTCCCTCCGAATGGAATTCCCAGAGCAGTTCTCCCGTCAGACTTCTCCCTATAGAAGGACAGGTGTGCCGCCGTCAGATCACACTTACCCGGTCTCCTAAAAGTATTGATAAACCGGTATTAAACGATTTCTGCAGCTTTCTGGTTCGTAATTCCCGCTGGATCTGAGCGTTGTATAGGCCGCTTATAAATCTGCCTACAGACCGTTATAGTGAGTTCCCTTTTTCTGACTGACCTGCAGCCTGTTCAGAGCCCGTGCCAAGGCCGCCTGAGACATTTTGTATTCTGCAATGCTCTGTTTCTGGCGCAGCTGCTCCCTGGCTCTTTCCAAAGCCTGCTCAGCCCTGATCCGGTCAATATCCTCCGGCCGCTCTGCTGTGTCAGTAACAACAGTGACTCTGTTGTTCGCTACCTGAACAATCCCTGTTCCCACTACAGCCTCTTCTATCTCCTTGGATCCGGGAATGCGGAATTTCAATACGCCTTCCCGGATCGCCAGGATCATTGCCTCCATATGTGGAAGAATTCCAAATTCCCCATCATGGGCAGGAACGACCAGCATTTCACAGTTTCCATTATAAAACGTATGGTCACTTGCGATGACCTTAAGCCAGAATGTTGACATATTACCGCTCCTTTTCCTCCATGGACCTGGCTTTTTCGATCACTTCATCAATGGTTCCCACATTAAAGAAGGCTGCTTCCGGATAAGAATCCATTTCTCCGTCAATGATCATCTTAAAGCCCCGGACCGTTTCCTTAACAGGTACATATTTTCCCGGAACACCGGTAAAATTCTCAGCTACATGGAAGGGCTGAGACAAAAATCTCTGTATTTTTCTGGCGCGCCCTACCGTAAGCTTATCCTCCTCAGACAACTCCTCCATACCGAGGATGGCGATAATGTCCTGCAGCTCCTTGTATTTCTGAAGCATCTGCTGCACCTTATTTGCCACCTCATAATGCTCTTTACCTACTACATCCTCTTCCAGAATACGCGATGTGGATTCCAGAGGATCCACTGCCGGATAAATTCCCTGTTCTACAATTTTTCTGGAAAGGACTGTAGTTGCATCCAGGTGGGCAAAGGTTGTGGCGGGCGCCGGATCTGTCAAATCATCTGCAGGCACATAAACTGCCTGTACCGAGGTAACAGATCCGTTTTTTGTAGATGCGATCCGCTCCTGAAGTGCGCCTACATCGGTTGCCAGCGTCGGCTGATATCCTACAGCAGAGGGCATACGTCCCAAAAGAGCCGAGACCTCCGAGCCTGCCTGAACAAAACGGAAAATATTATCAATAAACAGCAGCACATCCTGATGCTGTACATCGCGGAAGTATTCTGCCATGGTAAGCCCTGTTTCCGCTACTCTCATACGGGCCCCCGGCGGCTCGTTCATCTGTCCAAATACCAGCGCTGTTTTTTTAAGCACTCCGGATTCTCCCATTTCTGTCCAAAGATCATTTCCCTCTCTGGAACGTTCACCGACTCCGGTAAAAATGGAGTATCCGCCATGCTCCATTGCTATGTTGGTGATCAGCTCCTGGATCAGCACTGTCTTTCCTACTCCGGCGCCGCCAAAGAGTCCGATTTTTCCGCCTTTTGCGTAGGGGGCAAGAAGGTCAATCACCTTGATCCCTGTTTCCAGCATTTCAACTACGGGACTCTGGTCTTCAAAGGATGGCGGATCTCTGTGAATAACCCACTTTTCCTCTTTTTCCAGACTTTCTCCGCCGTCAATTGTTTCACCCAGAACATTAAAGAGCCGTCCCAGTGTTTTCTCGCCTACCGGCACACAGATCCCTCTTCCGGTCGCCTCAACCTCCATATCCTTATACAGGCCCTCGCTGGAAGCCAGCATTACGCAGCGGACTACATCTCCGCCAATATGCTGAGCCACCTCCATTACACAGCGTTTTCCTTCGTTGTATGTCACAAGGGCATCCTGAATATGGGGAAGAGCGCCATTCTCAAATGCCACATCTACTACAGGTCCCATAACCTGCACGATCTTTCCTTTATTCATGGCTCCTCCTATCGTTTCTTTCTCTGTGATCTGGCTCCGCCTATTACCTCAGTGATTTCCTGGGTAATGGCAGCCTGACGCACACGGTTATATTCAACAGCCAGCTCATTCAGCAGCTTTGCCCCATTATCACTTGCAGACTGCATAGCCATCATTCGTGAATTCTGTTCACTGCAGAAAGACTCCACCAGGGCGCCAAATACAAAGCCGGTTACATAATTGGGTACTACATGATCCAGTACTGCTTCAGGAGAAGGAACCATCTGAATCTCCTCCTGGTGAGTATCCGCCGGAATCACAAAACTTCCAAAATCTTCTTTTTTCAGAGGCAGGAGCTGCTCTGTCCGTGCCTCCATTTTCATGGAATTTACCATTTCTGTATAAATAACCCAGACTTCATCCAGACGTTTATCCATAAAATCCTGAAGGACACGGGAAGCAATCATTCTTGCCCGGTGCATGGATGGATTCTGAACCGTATAATGAAACTGCTCTTCTATGGGAATATGCCGGGCAGAAAAATACTGTCTTCCCAGTTCTCCAACCACATACAGGTGATGATTCCCGCTTTCTTCCATCCACTCGCCTGCCAATTTCAGAATATTGTGGTTATACGCACCTGCAAGCCCCTTATCGCCTGTGATCACAACCAGCCCTCTGGAACGCTGACCGGTGGGAATCTCTTCTCTCCTGTCAAAAAACGGATGCTCTGTAACCTCCATATGACGCAGAATACGTCGTATTACTCCCTGCAGAGTATAAAAATAAGGTTCTGTATCTGCCAGAAGCTTTCTGCTTTTTTTCAGCTTGGTTGATGAGATCAAATACATGGCATTTGTGATCTTACGTGTATCCTTAATACTTTTTATACGGCTCTGGATCTCTCTTGCGTTTGCCATACTGCCTCCTTAAACTCGTTTGCCGCAGCCACAATCCTGCCTGCAAGCTCATCGCTTAAGACCTTCGTTTCCTCAACCTCATTTCCAAGTTCCAGATGCTTCCGGTCAAACCACTCCAGCATTCTCATCTGGAATTCCTTAATCTGTCTGACCTCTGCCGCAAGCATGACTTTATGAGTCACGGCACACAGAGTAATCACCTGTTCATGAAGAGATAAGGGACGGCCCAAAGGCTGCTTTAACAGCTCCATCAGACGTTTTCCGTAAGCCAGCTGCTCCTTTGTAGCCTCATCCAGATCTGAACTGAACTGAGTAAAAACCTCCATCTCACGATACTGAGCCAGATCAATCCGTATGCTTCCGCTGGCCTTTTTCATGGCCTTGGTCTGAGCAGCTCCTCCCACACGTGATACAGAAAGTCCCACATTCACTGCCGGACGCATACCAGCAAAAAACAGATCGCTTTCCAGGAAAATCTGTCCGTCTGTAATAGAAATAACATTGGTCGGTATATAGGCTGATACATCGCCCGCCTGAGTTTCTATAATAGGAAGGGCTGTAACCGACCCGCCTCCAAGCTGGTCATTTAACCGGCAGGATCGTTCCAGAAGTCTGGAATGAAGATAAAATACATCTCCCGGATATGCTTCACGGCCCGGAGAGCGTTCCAAAAGCAGAGACAGCGCTCTGTACGCTACAGCATGCTTGGACAGATCATCATAGACAATCAGTACATCCTTTCCCTGATGCATAAAATATTCCGCCATTGCAGTTCCCGCATAAGGGGCAATATACTGCAGAGGGGCCGGATCACTGGCTGTAGATACCATCACCACCGTATAATCCAGTACATCCTTATTCTTCAGAGTATTAACCAGCTTTGCAACTGTAGATGCCTTCTGTCCTATAGCAACATAGATACAGATCACATCCTTTCCCTTCTGATTGATAATAGTATCCAGCGCAATGGATGTTTTTCCTGTCTGACGGTCGCCGATAATCAGCTCCCGCTGCCCCCGGCCAATAGGGAACATGGAATCAATAGCAAGAATACCCGTTTCCATTGGAACACTTACGGATTTTCTTTCTACGATTCCGGGAGCCTCCCGCTCTACCGGATAATAATCCTCTTCTTTTACAGAACCAAGACCGTCTATAGTATCACCAAGCGCATTGACAACACGGCCCAAAAATCCGCTTCCCACAGGAATACCAGCCTTTTTTCTTGTCCTTGTTACCTTTGTACCTTCCATAATCCCTGTATCTTTTCCAAAAAGGATACAGCCAATCTCATTTCTTCGGATGTCCTGAACCATACCGCGAACACCGTTTTCAAATATCACAATCTCTCCGTACATAGCGTGATCAATTCCATATACAATGGCAATTCCATCTCCCACCCAGATCACGGATCCGGTTTCACGAATTCTGCCTGCATGGGCATCGTAATCCTCAATCTCGCCCTTTACGATGGAGATAACCTCCTGAGAACTAATTGTACTCATAATGATAACTCCTATTCTCCTATACGCCGAAAAGCTCTTCTAACCGGCTTTTCAGACTATAGTCATATTCCACATTTTCTGTCCGGAGAAGAAAACCTCCGATCAGTTCCGGGGCAGACGCCAGCGTAAACTGAACCTCTTTTTTTCCATATTTTTTACACAAAAATCTACGGATTTTCTGAAGTTCCTCTTCATCTGGCGGTGTAACGTAAAAAAGTTCTGCCTGAATAATTCCCTTTTCGTCTCTCAGACACTGTTCCCATACTGACAGTATGGAATCCATACTGCCAATACAGCCTGCTGCACACACCTTTTTCAGAAAGGAAGGTACTATTTCCGTAAACTCAGAGGCCCGCCACACTTTTTCAATTATTCTGTCCTTTTTTAATGACGGCAGAACCGGATCCGATAAAACCTGAACCAGCAGGGGATTTTCCCGGATAATCTGTACCATCTCACGTACCGTTTGTTCAGGAAGATGCAATTCATAAAGAACTCTTCCGTACATCCGTGTCTGTTCAGTCATTCTTCTCACCTTCACCTGCCAGAAATACATCATACTGCCGTTTATTCCATTCCGAGCTGTTCTTCTCTGTCAAAAGCCTTGCGGCAGCTGTCATGGCAAGTCCTGTTACAGAGGTTCTTAATTCATTTAATACCTTTTCCCGCTCCAGTTCCATAGTCTTTTCAGAAGCCTGCAGTTTTTTCCTGGCATCCTGATCTGCCTGTTCCATCATACGTTCATATTCACCCTGTGCCTGCTGTCTGGCCTTTGCTACGATACAGTCCGCTTCCTTTTCAGCGGCCGAAAGAGAAGCCTCATACTTCTCTTTCAGTTCTGCTGCCTGGATTTTCGCCCTGTCCGCCTCATCCAAATCCTTCTCCACCAGTCTCTTTCTCTCTTCCAGAATTTCCATGACCGGCTTCATCAGGAAGTGCCTCATGAAGAAAAACAGCACCAGAATATTAATGATTGTAAAAGCAATATTCCAAACGCTTATTCTTAACATATTCAAAATGCCTTTCTATTCCAACTTACTTTAAAAACAGAATAATCAGAAGGCCGATAACAAAACCATAAATTGCAGTAGCCTCTGCAAGGGCACATCCCAGCAGAAGAGCCTTTGTGATCTTACCGTCCGCCTCAGGCTGTCTTGCGATTGCATCAACTGCCTTAGAAGTTGCCATACCGATTCCGATTCCTGCTCCGATTCCTGTAATAACTGCCACTGCTGCTCCAATTGCGATAATTCCTGACATTTTTTCAATCTCCTTTTATTTGTTTTTGTTTATTCAATTGCCTCTTTTATATATAATGATGTAAGAAAAACAAACACATACGCCTGTATCACTCCATCAAATATATCGAAATATCCGCTGAAAGGAAGGGGAAGCACCAGAGGCACCAGATACTTTATTAAAGCCATGACCACAATTGCTCCCAGTACATTTCCAAACAGACGCATGCACAGTGACAATGGACGGATAAAAAGCTCCAGCACATTAATCGGCGCAACAATGGGTATGGGCTCCGCAAAACTTCTGATCCAGCCCTTTACGCCTTTACTGCGGATTCCTGCAGCCTCTACTAAAATAATACTCATAACCGCCAGTGATGCAGTTACATTCAGATCCTTTGTGGGAGATTTAAATCCCAAAAGGCCGATCATGTTTGCAATTGCAATATAAACCGCTACTGTGATCAGATAGGGAATATATTCTTTTCCCTCTTCTCCCAGCAGATCTGAAAAGAAGCTGTAAACAAATGAAAAGCCGCTTTCCAGCGCTGCCTGACGTGTACTTATATTCCTGACCTTCAAATGTCTGGTCAGGATCAGAGAAGAACCCATCAGAACTGCCATGATGATCCAGGTTACCACCACAGATTCAAAGACCTGAATTCCTCCAAATACAGGAATTGTAAACACAGTGTTACAATTCAATTCTTCCATCAATGATTCAACCAGCTGATCCAACTTATCTCACCATCCTTTCCTCCAAAACGGTTTCTTTTTCATTTCGACGCTATTATAGCCACCTGATATTCCCATTTCAAATATGGAAATTGTTATAAATTGATAACTTTCACATTATGAAAATAAAATATGCATAATTTTCCCATAATCGTCTTTTGGGATTTTGGAAAATTATTTGTGATTTTTTAATGGAGGGATTATTTTTATTTTATTGTGATTTAAAAATATATGAATTGTTATCCTGTTTTTAAACCTATTTTTACAGACAAAAACTGCGGAGCGAAATTTTCGCTACCGCAGTTCACGGGCTAAACGGATAAATTCCTCCATTTCCGGAGTTTTCCATTTATTTTTATAATAAAAGATCTGACGATACATCTGAAGCTTAAAATCAGGCACATTAAGTACCATAAGTTTTTTTTCTTCTATATTTTTCTTCACGGCAAAGTACGGCAGATAGGTAATTCCTCTGTTTTCGCACACCATACGTATAATAAATTCCGTACTGCTGATTTCCAAAAATGGGGTCAGTGTTACTCCTCTGGATTCCAGAAACTGATCCAGCTCCCTGCGGTAGTTTTCGTTTCTCTCTGTCAGAAGAAAAGGCTCTTTCAGAAGCTGCTCCAGGTAAATCTCCTTCTGCCCGGCCAAATGAAACCGCGGAGAAGCCACAAACATCACCGGTTCCGGTACCTCCATCACCTTTTCCCAGCGATCACTGTAACGGGAACGATCCAACAGGTAAACCAGATCCAGCTGATTATGCTCCATCATATCGATCAGTTCTCCCGGAGATGCAGTGGTAATACGAATAGGAACCCTGGGATGGTGCTCTCTGAAATACTGAAGAATCGGGGGAAACTTTGAAAAGCAGATGGATGTCAGAGTACCGATATGAAGAGGATCCTTAAGCTCTTCCCCTGTGTTTTTCAGCTCTCCTGCCATTTGTACCTGCTTTAATATCTCATCTGCGCAAAGTAAAAAACGCTTTCCCTGGGAAGTCAGACCTATCTTTTTACCCATGCGGTCAAACAGCCTGACTCCCAGTTCTTCCTCCAAAAGACGAATCTGAACCGTAATTGCTGACTGGGAATATCCCAGTAACTGGGCTGCTCCGGAAAAGCTTCCTGTCTGAGTAATGGTTACAAAAGACTGTATCTGACGTATCTCCACCTCATTCTCTCCTTTTTAATCCTGTTATGAATTTTTTTCAATCAATCTATATAATCCATGAATTTGATTCTTCCTATTCTACATGATATACTTTATATACAGTAACGTCAAGGATAAAACTATACTCCAGATCTATGGCAATACCAAAAAACAGAAAGGAACTGACTATGGCATTTATCAGCGTTTTTGATGTAATCGGCCCCAACATGATCGGGCCTTCCAGCTCCCATACCGCAGGGGCTGACTCTCTGGCCTTTTTGGCACAGAAAATGATAAACGGACCTTTAAAAAAAGTAGATTTCACCCTCTACGGCTCTTTTGCCAAAACCTACAGAGGCCACGGAACTGACCGGGCTCTTCTGGGCGGTATTATGGGATTTACTACCGATGACAAGCGTATTCCTGACTCCTTCTCCATTGCAGAAGAAAGAGGACTTGAATACCATTTTCATATCAACGAGACCGAGGAGGTGGATCATCCCAATACCGTGGATATTACCATGATGAATGAAGCGGGACAGACCCTTACGGTACGGGGCGAATCATTAGGAGGCGGAAAAATCCGCATCAGCCGCATCAATCAGGTAGACGTAGACTTTACCGGTGAATACAGCACTGCTATTGTGATCCATCAGGATACTCCCGGTGTCGTAGCTCACATTACACGCTGTCTGGCAGAAGAAAACATCAACATTGCCTTTATGAAACTCTTCCGGGAAGAAAAGGGACAGACTGCTTACTCTATCGTAGAATCCGATGATGAACTTCCGGATTCCGTCAGCGAAAAAATCCGCCAGAATCCTTCTGTGCGAAATGTAATGCTGGTTCATCTGTAACTCGTTTTCCGAATACGTTTCATATACAAAAGGAGAATCCAGATCATGAATACTGATTTTAAGAATGGAAAAGAATTGTTGGAATTTTGTGAAAAAGAAGAAATAAGCATTTCCAGAGCCATGCTCTTACGTGAAAGGGATCAGACAGAGAAAACAGAATCTTCCATATACACACAAATGGAAACTGCATGGAATATTATGAAAGAAGCAGCTCTCTCCCCTATCTCCTCCCCCGGAAAATCCATCGGCGGACTTATCGGCGGAGAAGCCAGACAGTTAAACCTGCTTTTTAATTCCGGAAAAAATATCTGTGGTACAGCCGTCAGCCGGGGAATCACCTATGCCATGGCTGTATTGGAGGTCAACACCTCCATGGGGCTGATCGTAGCAGCTCCTACCGCCGGCTCCTCCGGCATTGTTCCCGGAGTGGTGCTTTCCTTAAAAGAGGAGCACGGATTTTCCGACTATCAGGCCGTTGACGCCCTGTTTAATGCGGGAGCCATCGGCTATCTTGCCATGCGCAATGCCACAGTAGCAGGAGCAGTAGGAGGCTGTCAGGCCGAAGTCGGCGTTGCTTCTGCCATGGCCGCTTCCGCCGCTGTAGAGCTCATGGGCGGCTCTCCCCGCCAGTGTCTCTATGCTGCCAGCACAGTTCTTATGAATATGCTGGGACTGGTCTGCGATCCTGTAGGCGGTCTGGTTGAATATCCCTGCCAGATGCGCAATGCTTCCGGTGTGGCAAATGCCATGATCGCTGCAGAACTGGCTTTGGCTGGAATCCCCCAGCTGATTCCCTTTGATGAAATGCTGGAAGCCATGTATACCGTAGGAAAACGGCTGCCGGGTGAGCTGCGGGAAACTGCCATGGGCGGCTGTGCCGTAACGCCTACGGGATGTCAGTACGGCTGCGGCGGACACTGTTCTTAAAAATCAGATGAACCCGTCTCTTCTTCAATCCAGACAATTTGCTCTAGCGGGATCTTCATTCCGTCCGTGAAGACAAGAATCCCCTGGACCGGATCCAGCTTTTTTACCCTTCCGGCAGCCGTTTCATAGGAGCCTCCGTTCTTTCTCTCATCCGGCAAAAACCAGGTAAGAGAAACACGTGGACAGACTGAAAGATGCTGCCGGATCTGTCTGAGCCTTTCGTCCAGCCGGCCTGCTTCTTCCTCATCCAGTTCTATTTTCCCCTCTGTAAGCCTCTCTGTTTCCCTTATTGCCCCTTCAAAGCCGCTCAGGGCAGCAAAGGGCGAAAACTGAGCCGCCCGGTCGTGAAGAGACATGGGAGGATGGACAGAGGATACATGGTGAGGCAGATGAATGATATCATCATACACATGGGACGGAACTTTAAAAGCCCATTCTTTTCCTGCCTCCATGCTCTCTCTTACCCTGCGCTCCCATTCTGCTTCCGGGCCTGTATGGAACCTGTTATCCTTCTCACTCACGCTTTATGCCCTCCGATCTGACGGTTTCGTTCTCTGGCCGTAGCGCCTTCCTCCAGGTTCATTCCCTTTAAAATAGCGTTTTTTCCAAACTTTTTCCGAATATCCACCATAGCCTGCTGCATTTTCTTTTCCCGTTCCAGCGCCTCATTTTCCTTCTTTCTCTGCTGCTCTAAAGCCATATGATCGGTAAACAGATCCAGCTGTTCATAAACCTCTTCTTTTTTTATATTCCCCTCCGGCACGGCCCGTCCGGCTGTCACATAGAGCCTGCGAACCAGAAGACCCGGATCCGCGATCCGGTCAAAAAGAGCCGCCGCCGCTTCCCTGAGCTTTCTGGCTGAGGAGGTGGGCTGATTTAGATTCCGGGTGCCATGTGCATGCTTTGGAACAGGACGGCCATACCGGTCGGAAGTGATCTCTCCCCCATAGGCTCCTCTGCGCAAAGGATCAGTCAGGTTTTCCCTGTCATAGCCCACGGTAAGCACAATCTGATCGGTAACCAGCCCTTTTTCTACCAAATCTAACGCAAGCTGATCTGCCATTTCCTTCACCACCAGTCTGGCCTGATCCCAGGAGGACGGACCGCGCAGCACCTGACCGGAACAGAGGCTGTTCGTCTGAGGCTTATAGGACTTGATATCCTGAATCGTGCAGGGTTCCCATCCCCAGGCGTGATCGATCAAAAGCTCTGCATTGATTCCAAACAGCCGGTACAGCAGTTCCTCGCTGTGGGCCTCTCCCGGCTTTCCCAGGGAACATCTTGCCACATCTCCCATGGTATAGATTCCATTTTCTTCCAGTTTCCGGGCATATCCCTTTCCAACCCTCCAAAAATCCGTCAAAGGCCGGTGATCCCATAAGAGCCTGCGGTAAGACATCTCATTTAGCTGGGCGATCCGCACCCCATCCTCATCCGGGGGCACATGCTTTGCAACAATATCCAAGGCAGCTTTGCACAGGTAAAGATTCGGTGCAATCCCTCCTGCTGCCGTTATCCCGGTCTGTGCCAGCACATCCCTGATTATTTTTCCTGCCAGCTGTGCCGGAGTCATACCATAAATTTCCAGATACTGGGTTACATCCATAAACACCTCGTCAATAGAATAGACATGAATATCCTCCGGCGCAATGTATTTCAGATAAATATTGTAAATCCTGGTGCTCCATTTCATATATTCCGCCATTCTGGGAGGAGCAACGATGTAAGAAAGAGCCAGAGACGGATTTTCCTTTAATTCATCATCCTTCCAGGACTCCCCTGTAAGCTTCCTTCCCGGTGCGTTTAATCTGCGAAGGGCATTTACCTCCTTTGCCCTCTGAACCACCTCAAAAAGCCTTGCGCGGCCGGAAATTCCATGGGCCTTAAGGGAAGGGGACACTGCCAGACAGATGGTTTTTTCCGTACGGCTTATATCCGCTACTACCAGATTGGTCTTTAAAGGATCCAGCCCCCGCTCCACACACTCTACGGAGGCGTAAAAGGATTTTAAATCAATGGCTATATACATGCGGTCTTGCTGTGGATGGGACAATGGGGAACCTCCTTTCCTTATGGGCGGTCAAAGAGCATAATAGACAACGGAGCTGCAAAACGTATCCTTAAATCGTGCACATAGTATGGCAGGATCATACAGTTAATATCTGGATCCACGGGCTTTACACCGGATAAAATACAGCCGGTATGTCCATAAACATAGTTTACCAGAAATAAACCAAAAAGAAACATCTTTTTTCAAGTTCTCCCGTTTATCTATGGCAAGGCTGAACTGCCCCACCCGTATTTCCACTTCAGTGATTGAAAAAACGGAATCCCTGTGATATACTTTATACTTGCATCAGACTTTTTTAACATAAAATAAAAGAAATATAGAGAAAGGCGAAAACCCGCAAAATTACAGGGTTTTCGGACAGGTAAAGATAAAAATGAAATTAGGTATCGTTGGACTTCCGAATGTAGGAAAAAGTACACTTTTTAATTCTCTCACAAAAGCAGGTGCCGAGTCTGCCAACTATCCCTTCTGTACCATCGATCCCAATGTAGGCGTTGTACCAGTTCCCGATGAGCGGCTGGACAAGCTGACCGCCATGTATAACTCCGAAAAAACCACTCATGCAGTGATTGAATTTGTAGATATTGCAGGTCTGGTAAAGGGAGCTTCCAAAGGTGAAGGTCTGGGAAATCAGTTTCTTTCCAATATCCGGGAGGTAGACGCGATTGTTCATGTGGTGCGCTGCTTTGATGACCCTAATGTAATTCATGTAGACGGAAGCGTAGATCCGGTCCGCGACATTGAAACCATCAATCTGGAACTGATCTTCTCAGATATCGAAATCCTGGAGCGCCGGATTGCAAAGCAGTCCAAAGGAGCATTTAACAATAAGGAGCTGGCAAAGGAAGTCGCTCTTTTAAAGGCGATCAAAGCACATCTGGAGGATGGAAAGCTGGCCCGCAGTTTTGAACCCGAAGACGAGGATGACCGCGCATTTATCAACACACTGGATCTGCTGACCTGGAAGCCTGTTATCTTTGCTGCCAATGTTTCCGAGGATGATCTGGCAGATGACGGCGCTTCCAACCGGTATGTATCTGAGGTACGCCAGTTTGCAGCAGAAAATGACTGCGAGGTATTTGTGATCTGTGCAGAAATCGAGCAGGAGATTGCAGAGCTTGAGGAAGATGAAAAGAAAATGTTCCTTGATGATCTGGGCTTAACAGAGTCCGGTCTTGAGAAGCTCATCGCTGCCAGCTACCGTATTCTGGGACTTATGAGCTACCTGACTGCAGGTCCTCAGGAGTCCAGAGCATGGACAATCAAGGTAGGTACCAAGGCGCCTCAGGCTGCCGGAAAAATCCACAGTGATTTTGAGCGCGGCTTCATTCGTGCAGAGGTTGTAAACTATGACGATCTTATGGCCTGCGGAAGCATGAATGCCGCCAAGGAAAAGGGGCTTGTTCGTTCTGAGGGCAAGGAATACGTAATGAAGGACGGAGATGTGGTTCTGTTCCGGTTTAATGTATAATTTAATAATTTTGCCAGAGGGAGATTGATCCTTGTTTTATGGTTCTCCTTCATCACCGCCTGATATACCGTTTGGTAGCAGGCGGTTTTTTCTTTCTATCCCCAACTAAACAGCTGTAAGCTTCTCTTTTGCTCAAATCAATCATTATTTCGTCTGTTTTCCCATTTTTTTGTAAACTTTTTTCAGTTTATCTTGATTTATTAGTAAAATAATGGTATATATGTCTTGTAAACTTCGGTAAATATATTAGTAAACCAAGGTAAACTCACAATACCGCGAACACCCTGTTCTGTTCGCATCAAACGTCCACGAATACCGTTCATAAAAAAGGAGGAAATGCAATGTACAAAAAAGCACTGATCGCTGCCCTGATTTCCTGCATGACAGTCAGCGCAGCCGGCTGCCAGATGAACAGCACAAAAACAGACACGATTCCGGACTCTTCCGCTGACATAAACGCAGCTCCGACCGCAGAACCCGCAGAAGGAGAATACTGGGCAAAGCCTATGGTTCTCGTAAAAGGAGAATCTACCAGGCTGCCGCTCCCGGCCAATTTTAAGGGCGAAATCCGGTGGACTGTCACAAACGGCATGAAGACCGTAGGAGGCAGCCAGAAAAAGTATCCGCTAAGCGACGGAGAAACGGACGGGGAACGCACCGCCGGTTATGCCTCTGCAGAACATCTTTTAAAAATCGAACCAGACGGAACCATCACTGCTCTTGAAAAAGGCAATCACCTGTTTGCAATAGCAGAGGACGAAAACGGCAGCCGCAGGATCTTTCCTCTGGAAGTACGGATTTTTTCAGAGGATCAGCTTCCCGAAACATCCAAAGAGGATTTTCAGACACTCCGTACCCGCTATGTAGAGCGTCTGACCGGAGGAAATATAGATATATCCTCTCCCGCCGCCGCTACTATGATCCAGTCCACAGACCAGTCCTGTGACAGTGCATGGAACAGCTACCTTTATAAAGGAGGCGACTGTACCGGCACTCCCTGGGCAGAGGATCTTGCAGGAGGCGATGAAGAAAGCTACAAAAATGACGCCGCAAAGTTCCGCAAGAGCTATCAGAAGGCAGAGGCTATGGCTAAAGCCTACGCTTCACCTGCCAGTTCCTACTATAAAAACGAAGCTCTCTTAAATGATATTGTCCGTATTTTGGACTGGCTGACCGATAACTGCTACTACCCCCGCTCCGAAACGGACAACTGGTGGAACTGGGAAATCGGAATGCCGAAGAACGTTCTTCCGGCTGTCCTCTATATTTATGATGATATTCCCAAGGAGCAAAGCCGCAAGTTTGTAAAGGGTGTGGAATTCTTCATGCCCGATCCATTTCACCTGGCTGTTTTAGGCACTGCCAGTACCCTTCCTTCCGGCTATGCGCCCGCCGCCAGCGCAAACATGATGGATTGTGCTTACACGTCCGTCGGTCTGGGGCTGGTGTGTGAAGACAGCGAGTATCTGACCCTGGCCAGACAGGCAGCTGCTACTACTCTGGAACGCTTTCAGCAGCCGGAATTAAAAGACGGCAGATATATCTATACCAATGGATTTTATGAAGACGGCTCCTATATTGACCACGGTACCGTACCCTACACAGCTTCCTATGGCATTGATTTTCTGAAAGGCTCCGTGCGTTTAAGTTCCCTGCTGGCAGACAGCCCCTGGGCTCTTTCCACGGAAAACGCCAAAATGCTGGAATCCTATGTAGTCAAAGGCTATCTCCCTGCCATCTATCAGGGCGCTGCACTGGATATGCTCCGTGGCAGAGCCATTTCCAGACCCGATCTGACTGACCGGGCCGCCGGACAGCAGATCATTGAAATGATCGTCCAAACCATTGATATCGTTTCCCCGGAAACTGCCGCACAGATCCGCGGCGCTGTAAAAGCATGGGTAAGCCAGTCCGGTGAAGAGGAGTTCCTGGCCGGAGTAAAGGATATCTCCGTATTTTCAAGCCTGAAAGAAATCATGGCAGACGACGCCATCGATACCTCCTCAGCAGAAGCGGCGATGCATCAGGTATATCCTTACATGGACCGCACCATACACCGAACCAGTGATTATCTGTTCGGCATCAGTATGTATTCCAGCCGCATCAGTAACTGCGAGATCATGAATGACGAGAACCTGAAAGGCTGGTTCACCGGGTTTGGAATGACCTATCTCTATAATGATGATAAGCTGCAGTATACGGATCACTTCTGGGATACCGTAGATCCCTTGAAGCTGCCAGGAACAACCATCGTGGCAGAAGAAATCGACAACGGCGAGCCTGATTCCAGCGGATTCCATCAGGGCGGCGATTTTCTCTCTTCTGAAAACTGGGTGGGAGGCACTTCGATTGGAACAATCGGCGTCAGCGGAATGAAGGTAAACGGCACTGCAATATCCAATGGGGATCAAAGCAATGCCTCTCCTACTGTCTATGCAGACAACTTCCGTGCAGAAAAGTCCTACTTCATGTTTGATGATGAGATTGTATGTCTGGGTGCGGGAATCCAAAACAGCGGTTCAGACGCTCCAGTAATCACCACTGTGGAAAACCGGAAATTAAGCAGCAGCGGTTCCAATCAGATAAGCTCCGATGCCGGAGAATGGATTATGCCAGAGGAGCAGATCATTTCTCCCCAGTGGCTTCATTTAAGAGGAAATACCGAAACCGGCTCTGATATTGGCTGCTACTTTCCTGAAAAACAGGACGTTCACATCATGGGCAGTGCCAGAACCGGAAGCTATAACCAGATCAAAGGCGATCTAAAGACAGAGGCGGAAACCACTGAGCGCTCCTATTTCACATGTTGGTTTGACCATGGAGCTGCACCGGCAAATGCCACCTACAGCTACGTCCTCCTTCCGGATATGACCACCGAAGAAACAAAAGCCTACAGCCAGTCTCCTGATGTGGAAATACTTGAAAACTCTGAGAAGCTGCAGGCTGTCAAAGATCATTCCACCAACACTCTGGCTGTAAACTTCTGGGATGAAGTAGGCGGCCATATAGACCGGATAAGCTGCGACAGCCAAGCATCCGTGATGGTTCAGGAAAACAACGGAGCCTTTACCATCGCTCTGTCCGACCCCACCATGCTCAATACCGGAACGATCTGCCTTAAGCTTCAGGATCTGCCCATATCCGGCAAACTGATCGAAGCTGATGACGGTATCACGATCCGTACCGAAAACGGCTCTGTTTATCTGGAATTTAATGTAAACGGAATGTGCGGAAAAACCATGCGGGCAGTTATTCAAACTCAATAGAAAAGCTTATACCGGCAGCGTTAAACAGGAGATGATTTAGGCAGCCCTTTCTGATGACATTCCTTTCTACGGGCTGTGACACAATAAAGCGACAATGTCTTTTTTATCATTCCGATATTTCAATAACTAAAATATACGTAAAAGCAGAACAAAATTGACTATACATTCTCACTTTCTGAGCATGTTTAAGATTCACATTCATTAGAACACGCTCATAACACACAAATAAAACAGGGGTAGTTATTGGTATATCCACCTTATAACTACTCCTGTTTATCATACATAACTCAATTATAACTTACCTGCTGTCCAACGAATTAAATTCAATAATAACTTCTTATAATCTGGATGTTTCTGGAAATCTCCTGACCAATGTGGTGTAATATCAGATAGATACGAAAGGCTTCGGCCATTCCCCACTTCACGGGTTGCTATGATTGGATCTCCTTCATAAGATGCTATAAGATGTGCATCATCACGAAGTGTTACCTTGTTATAACCCAACAAACAATAGTTTGTTTTCCAATCTATATCTTTAACAATAACATGTTCTGAATCATTAATCTGGAACATAAATCCTTCTGTCACTTCTACCCGGTCATCCGCTCCTCTTGGCATACATTTTACAGGCAGCACATCTTCAACAGCTGTCCCTCCATACATCCCCTTTCCCTGTAGCCCAGAATAAGAAAGCCATCCTCCAATCATAATAAGGCCTCCACCCTGTTTTACAAATTCGTTTAAAGCCTTAGGGCGATTGGGACCCATAGGAATACGAAATGGCCTTGTATTTCCTGGCTGTAAAACAATATTGTTATAACCGCAATCGCTAAGAATAACAACATCATATTTTTTAAATTCTTCTAAAGTAGACGGACACTCTGCTATTACCTTTTCATTAGGAATATGGGTACATACAATATCATCCGTTTCCGCTATTGCATCACAAAGAAATTTTGCTGTATCACTAAAATATGTAAATGTCCATGTATCAATTCCTTTTGAATGTGTTGTCATATTAATCTGTGTATCCCCACAATAAAGCACCTTAATTGCCATACTTATGTCTCCCTTCATCAAACATATCATAACCCAATATTAAGTAAAAAATCATTAAAACAGGTCCTGTTGCAATAAACCAATAAGCTATTCTTTCATTCCCTCTTCCAAACAAGCAGCCTAACAATAATAAGCCCAGAGCATTCCCTACTCCATTATTCATAACTGCTTTGAGGGAGTGTGCTATATAAAGCATCTTCTCCTCAAATTGCCTGTCTATTAATATGGTCATAACTGAATACATCAATGCAAAACTTGCTCCTCCGGTAAATTGAAAAAATACAATCCATTTCACAGGTATTATTCCGATCGAACCAAGGCTCCATATCCTCAAAGCTTGTAATGCAAATGCTATCACAAGAATTTTTGATAATAAAAAACATTTTTTAAGCCAAGGCAAAACCAAAAAACCTATATATTCTCCTATCATTGCTACCGCAATAAACAGTGATGTCAATTTTATTGAATAACCAGCATTTTGGATCAAAAGAGCCTGAAATACTCCAACTCCACTTTCAGCCATACCCCATATTGCAATTCCACCGTATATAGCAAAAAGGTATCTATTCTTTAAAATACTTTTTATATCGGCAAATGACAGAACCGTTTCTATTGTTTTTTTATTTACAAAATACTGACTAAAAAAAACACATGGAAGAATCGCCAGAACAAATCCCATTATAATCGGAAAATAATCTGCCTGTTCTATCAGAAGGGCTGCAATTATAATCCCAATCCCAGCCCCCAATGTTCCTTTAGATCTAGCTAACGAATATAACTCCTGACGTTCTTTCACCCTCTCCATAACAGCTTTATCTGTAATACCATTTACCGGTGCATAGCAAAAACTAAACAGCACAACTACACATCCAGTAAACAGCATACTCCTTCCAATATATAGCAACCCTGATGAAAGAATCATGCCGACCACTAATAGTGTTATAAATTTCCCTGACTTTTTAAAATAATCAACAATCCATCCTCCCAAAAAAGCTGCTACTACGGTTGTAAATTGAAATATTCCCGAAAGAATTCCAATCTGTCCATCAGAAAATCCTTTTTCTTCATAAAAGATCCCCAAATATGGAACTAATATATTTGATGCAAGCCAAAAGAAAAAGAAAACTCCTGAATATGGCCAGATTTTCCATTCATCATTACGCATTTTAGCAAACTCCTGCTGTCCACCGTATTAAATTGCATAATAATTTTTTATAATCTGGATGCTGCTGAAAATCTCCTGCCCAATGTGGTGTAATATCAGTTAAGTAAGAAAGACTTCTTCCCTTCCCTACCTGACGCACTGCAATCATCGGATCTCCATCATATGAAGCAACAAGATGTGCATCATTTTTAAGAGCGACTTTATTATATCCCAGAAGGCAATATGGTTTTTCCCAATCTACATCCTTAACAACAGGGTGGTTAGGATCTTCAATTTTAAACTGAAATCCTTCTGTTACCTCAATACGGTCATCAGAGCCTCTAGGCATACACTTCACCGGAAGAACATCTTCTATAAGCGTTCCTCCATACATTCCTTTTCCTTGTAGTCCTGAATAAGAAAGCCAGCCGCCAATCATAATAAGCCCGCCTCCCTGCTTTACATATTCACTCAAAGCCTTGGAACGATTGGGGCCCATAGGAATTTTAAAAGGAGGTAAATTTCCAGGTTCTAATGCAATGTTGTTATATCCGCAGTCACTTAAAATCACTACATCATACTGCTGAAACTCTTCCACACTAGATGGACAATCTGCTATAACCTGTTCATTAGGAATGTGTCTGTATTCAATGTCTTCCGTTTCATCCAATGTATCTCTCAAAAATTTGGCTGAATCACTAAAATATGTAAATGTCCATGTATCAATTCCTTTAGAATGTGTTGTCATATTAATCTGTGTATCGCCACAATACAAAACCTTAATTGCCATTTTCTTCCTCCTTCAATTAAAAACAGATTTTCTATCTACATAGCTGTATCAAAAATAATCAATATCCTACATCTGAAACTTCTGCAATATACATAAACTTCTTATTTTCAGGATCATCAATATTATCCTTTGTAAGCGCTTTTGTTTCAAAATGTCTGACTCCCGGCACCTCTTTATCATTCGCGGTAGCCTTTAATTCCTCTTCTGTAATTTCACCACGTATATATTTCGCCAAATTCATAACAGCATCATATCCCATCTGATATGGATCCTGTGCAATTAAAACATCATAAACTCCAGCTTTTAAATCTTGTACCTGCTGTGGATCTGCGTCAAACGCTGCTATCTTAATTTCCCCCTGTTTACCTGCCTCAATCACCGCTGATGCTGCTCCTGCCGCCGGAGCTGATGTTGCAACAAAGACACCTGTCATATCCGGATTTCCAACAATCGCATTAGATACTAATTCTGCCGCCTTATTGGCATCATTTGTAGGGTAAAGAACTTCCAACATTCTACACGTGGGATCCAATTCTTTCATAGTTTCGACAAATCCTGCAATTCGAAGATTAGCTCCATATGCACCCGGATTAGTAGATACTGGCTGGTATACACCACCTGCACCATTCATTTCCAAAAACATTTTTGCAGCAGTGGCTCCACCTTCATATGGATCTGAATTATATCCAATAAGATCTACAGGTTCTTTCAAAACAGCATCACAGCAAATAACCGGGAGTCCTTCATTCATCCATGTCTCAACATACGAAACATACGCATCAGAATCTGTTGGAACTAACAAAAGAGCATCTGGCTTTGTCTGTATCACACCATCAATAAAGCTCTGCTGTTTTGAAAAATCCCACTCTGCCGGCCCAGTCCAATAAAGCTCAACATTATAATCTCTGGCTGCGTCCATTGCTCCCCATTGCATTGTAGTAAAATATGGAATCCCTGCTTCAGCAGCTACTGCACCAATATATACTTTTTCTCCCTGATCTATTTCAGATGTGTCCTGAAGAGTTGTATCGTTTTCTTCAGATGTTGTATTTTCAGAACTCTCTGTCTTTGCTGTTGTACTCGTCTCACCAACACTTCCATTTGAACATGCACAGAGTCCACAAGCTACCATAACCGCCAATATCCAGTATCCCGTTTTTTTCATTTGCATTTCCTCCTCATAGCTTTATATTTTCTCGAAATCTCAGTATTATATTAATTTTATTAGTCTTCAAACTCATAACACTGCACTAAAATTCATATATACTACCAATACACCTCCCTCCATTTTCTGCAAATATTTCCGCCCAAATTACACGATTGAGATTTCGAGATTTTTAATTTCTATGAACAAACCTTTTATACACGTGGTTTAAGATTACGAACATAATCTACATAAACAGCCAAAACAAGAAATACGCCCGTTACTATTAGCTGAATATATGAATTCATCCCCAGAATAATCATTCCTGATTGAAGAGAAACCGGAATCAATACTGCTAACATGGTTCCAGGAACAGACGCAATCCCTCCTTTCATAGAAGTACCTCCCATTACTGCTGCCATTATAGCCATCATACTATCCGAGACATGGCCTGATGGATTTGTCGTAGAATATCTCGCTACGTCAAAGCATCCTGCTATACCTGCCAACACTCCCATAAGCATATATATCTTAAAACAAGTAAGTTCTACCTTAATTCCAGCTCTTCTAGCTGATTCTCTATTGGAACCTATGGCTCTGGTATGTAAACCAAATTTCGTATATTTCATAATCAACGCAAATACAATACCCAATAAAATTGCTAAAATTGCTTGATATGGAATAATACCAAAGAGTTTTCTGTGTCCAAAATAAGTCTGAAAAATTCTAGGAAGATTCTTTTCCTGAGCTCCATTGCAAATTACCATAGCAGTTCCCTGATATATATACATGCTAGCCAGAGTTGCTATAAATGGTACTAATTTCAATTTCGCTGTTGTAAACGCATTAAATGCACCACATAATGCACCACACAAAAGTGCTGCAATAATACCGCAGACAATTCCTAATAAAAGATGAGGATATTCGCCAACCGCAAGAAGTTCCGGTGTAGATGCTACAGATTTAAATACCTTTGATCCCACAATAGATGTAAGAATAAGTGTCATACCAACTGACAAGTCCATATGACCACTGGAAATTACAAAAGTAAGGCCTATGGCTAAAATAACCATTTGAGATGAATTTAATAAAATATTCATAAAGTTATCAAGCGATAAAAAAGTCCCTGGCCTGGATAAAACACCAAAAAACACTATAATCCCAAATTCCAATAATATAACAAAAGCCATTGATGAACCTAAAAAACGCTGTAATACACCAATTTCCTTCTGTGCAACACTTGACACACCTTTCGATTGAAGGATATCTTCTGGAGATTTTGTGTTTTTAATATTGTCGTTTTTTTCTTTATCTGCCATTATTTTTCCTCCTTCCCGCTACTATGCCTGTCCCGTAAGCATCAATGACAACACAGTTTGTAAATCTGTTTCTTTTGAAATCAAATTTGCTATTACATTCCCCTGACGCATAATACAAATACGATCTGAAACTTCCAACATTTTAGGAATATCATGAGATATAACCATTACACCTAAATTTTTATTTGCTGCTGCTCGCATAGTTTTATAAACAAGAGCCTGCTGTCTGGCACCTAGGGCAGCTGTTGGCTCGTCCATTATTAACGCTGATGTACACCATGCAACTGCTTTGGCAACTGCTAAAGACTGACGTTCTCCACCTGAAAGAGATTTTACAGGTACATTCATTGATTTAAGTCCGATACCAAGTTCAGCCAGATGTTCTTTGCTTATATCCATCATTCTTTTTGTATCAAGAATTTTTAAAGTCTTTCCCAACGGTGTTTCTTTCAGTAATTCTCTACCCAAAAAAATGTTATATGGAACACTCAAATCTGGAGCAAGAGCTAAATCCTGATATACTACCTGTATCCCCATCTGCTGAGCATGCTGTATTGATTGAACGTCAATTTCTTTTCCCCTTACATATAATTTACCTGACGCTTTTGGTATCGCACCGCACATAATATTTGCAAGCGTCGATTTTCCTGCACCATTATCACCTAATAATGCTGTAATTTCTCCGGCATACACCTTTAAGTTTGCTCCCCTTAACGCCTTAAGATACCCATAATTCTTTACAATGTCCCTAGCTTCAAGAATGACCTCTCCTTTTTGAGGCATCGTATCCGATTTTACCATTAAAATCCTCCTTTCATCTTCAATTATACTTTTATTTATATACCGTACCCCTTATTTTTTTCATTGACTCCATAATATCCAGATTATCTTTTCCAAAATAATCAGCCGTCCGTTTGTAATACGAGAACAGATTATCATATACTCGATGTTCTTCCAAATCAGGACTAAATCTTTCTCTTATAACTGGCTTAAATCTTTCTGATAGTTCTTCAAATGTATCAAATCCACCTCTTTCTGAACCTGCAGCTACCATCCCATACATAGCAGCGCCAAAAGCAGTTGTCTGTTCCACCGAAGTAGTAATTATTTCTCTTCCTAATACATCTGCAAAAATTTGCATCACAAGCCGACTTTTTCTCGATAATCCGCCACAGGCATAAATGTGTTCGATTCTAAGTCCCTGATTTTCCATCGATTCAATAACATTTCTTGTCCCGAAAGCAGTAGCCTCTATAATCGCTCTATACAATTCCTCTTGTTTTGTATTTAAAGTAAATCCCAATATTACACCTGTTAAATTGGAATTATTAAGCATAGAACGATTACCATTCCACCAATCCAATGCTAATAAACCGCTTTGCCCCGAACGCAATTTAGATGCCCGTTCATCCATTACACGAAACGGAGAGATATTTCTTTCAGAGGCTTCATGATAGCATTCATCAGTTGCAAAATTTGTAATAAACCAATCATATATATCGCCTACTGCAGGTTGCCCTGCTTCATATCCATAATATCCTGGAAGTATACCGTCTTTTACCACACCCCCTATTCCATCAATCAGAACCTCCTGTTTACTTATCAACATATGGCACAACGAAGTTCCCATTGCCATCAATAACGAATTCTCTTTCGCTGTACAAAATACCGGAACAGCTGAATGTGCATCAATCATAGCCACTGCTACAGATGTCCCCGTCTTAAGCCCCGTAGCGGCTGCCATTGCCTTTGTGAGTCCTCCAGCTCTGGTTCCTACCGTACATATATTATGATTTAATTTTTCTAAAACAGACGAGAATCCAGATTCTACAGCTTCCAAATATTCTGCGCTTGGATACCCTTCATCCTTACTCCAGAATGCCTTATATCCAGCCATACATGTACTGCTAGTATCATTTCCCGTCAAAAGCCATACCACCCAATCACCTGCTTCTACAAACTCATATGCCTCTTTATAAACCTCTGGTGCTTTTCTATACGTTTCTAATACTTTTGCAAACATCCATTCACTGGAAGATGTATTACCGTATCTCTTAATAAATTTTTCATTTCTCTTAAGTGCAATTTGATTAATTCTATCTGCTTCATCCTGCGCTCCATGATGTTTCCATAATTTGACCCATGCATGTGGATTAGCAGAAAATTTTTCATGCATACATAGCGGAATCATATCCTTATCGACAGGCAATACCGTACATGCTGTAAAATCTACACCTATTGATATAATATTTTCCGCGCTTACTTTGGAATTAAGCCTAATATCTTTCAAAAGAGCAATCACTGCATCCTTATAATCCATAGGATTTTGCAATGCATAATCTGGCAGAAGTTTAATTTCCGGATTCAATAGATATTCATCAATGACAGCATCCTGATAACCATATACAGATGACATCACCTCTACACCATGATCGATGTCTATCAGAACAGCCCTTGCGGATAATGTTCCAAAATCAATTCCAATCGCATATCTGTTTTTCATTCCATCCCTCCATTTTGTCATTTTTACTATTAATTTATATCTTTTTCTCTTTCTTTTGATATTATTTAACAATAAAATATGTTATTTGTCAATATTTATTATAAAAAATGGAAAATGTGAATTATTTTAGCATCGATAAGCTGACATAAATTTATTTTTTTCATTAACGACAAGAAATAATCCATTTTTTTCCAATAATACACATTTTATTACTGACATATTCCATCTTTTTTATGAATTATTCATTTTTATTTGTATGTGTGTTATAATTAAATTACTATTAATTTTAAAATCAATTTTTCTTTCTTATTATGGATTTATTTTTGAATAATACAGATAATCGCAAAGGAAAGTAGAATATGAATTCATTAAAGCATTATGATTTTTTTTATGCACTATCTTTAATTGCCAGTAATCTTTTGTTTGGTTTCATACCAGTGTTGCAAAAATTCACGTTTTCATATGGAGGAAATGGACTTTTAACTGCACTTTATTCATCAATTATCAGCCTTATTCCCCTATTTATATTAGCACATCATTTCAACATATCATTAAAACCAGATATAGCCACTGCAAAAAAATTATTCTTTCTTTGTATCTGCAGCGTTTGCACTATTCTTTTTTTGTGGTCCTCTTACAGCTATATACCGGTCGGAATTGCAACAACTCTTCATTATATCTATCCTATAATTATCGCCCTGACTATGACAATTGTTTATCATGAACCTTTTTCTATAAGAAGCCTGATATCTCTATCTCTTGTAATTATAGGTGTATGTTTAACAAGTATCTCACATGAAGCAGATATAAAACCCATTGGCTTTTTTCTTGCTGTAATCTCCGGTTTTTTCTGGGCGTTTTATATCGTATATATAGAAAAATCCGGCTTATGTCATAAGCCGGCTTACTTAATTAATTTTTATACTACTTTTGCTAACATTCCTTTTATATTTATTATATGTGTCCTTTCAAACAGCTTTATCCTTTTCCACGCCCCTATTCCGTGGCTTATCATTATCTCTGTCGCCTTTTTGCACAGAATTTGTGCTTATGGACTTCTTCAGTTAGGGCTTCGTCACATTAAACCTTTCTCTGCGGGTATCCTGTGTACCTTTGAGCCACTCTCTTCTATCTTATTTGGAAGATTATTTTTTAAAGAAATTATTACACCAATACAAACCCTCGGACTTTTTCTTATCTTATTAGGTATTTTTTTCAACCTATATGCAAATAAGTCTTAATGTCCTATTTTTCTATATATTTTCTTATATTTAATGCTAATGCTTCATCAACTACAAGAACATTAAGCATTCCACTGTTAATTGCGCTTAATGCTGTTTTTACAGAATTTTTTCCTGTCAGAATTCCTATTGACCAGTCAATCCCCTTTATATACTGTTTTTCAATTGCTAAAATACGATCATTTATACCCACATTACAAGATCGTCCATTTATATCAAAATAATAGCCACATACACATGAAACTGCATTCACTTCACTTAATTGAAGCATATCTGCCTTTGTAAGCCATTCCTGTTTTGCAAGATCATTTGTATACAGGTCTGGCTTACTTACTTCAAAAACAGCCACATCAACGTTTTTATATTGTCTGGTTGTTTTACTCAACAGAGAATTATCAAACAAATCCTGCTTTGTTTGTTTTGATCGCACCATCAACGGTGCGCTCAGCATAAACCCTTTTCCATTTAATTTGGAGGCAAAAAAAGTGACGAGTCTATCTGATTCATAAGCAGAAGATATCACCGAAGCGGCACCCATTAATTGAATCACATTAATTGTATAATTATGTGGATTTTTAAGATTACGCGCAGTAAAATAGCAGGGGTATCCTCTTCCTACCCCAAGAAGCATTCCATCTTCTAAAATTTTGTCCAAATACATAGCTAGCTTTTCTCCGACCAAACGCGCTTGTCTTTCATCAGAACTACCTGTAGGAACAATGATTACATCCTTTAATTGAAAATATGTACATATCTTATGGGCGACATCTGAACAGAGCGATATATTGTCATGTACAATAATTTCAACAATTCCATCTGATACACATTTTTTGAGAATACGTGAAATATTTGATCTGCTCATACCTGTTTTTTTTGCAATATCATCTTGGGATATTCCATCTATATAATACATTTTTGCAATATCAATCGCAACCTGCTGTCTTTGTTCGGCATCCATATGCAACCTCCAAATAACCCTCACTTTATCATAGAATAGCATAAATTACCAAAAATAGAAAGAAATATTATTAATATTTGCTGTTTGTAAAAAAAGCGCCACCTTCTCTACAGCGACGCTTTTCCATATTAAACACACTTAAAACTGTTTTTATTCGCCCTTCTTCCCCCCGGTAATCTTCCCCAGGACGATCACTGCGAACATAATTACTAAAATAGCTACAAAAATACCGCCCATTCCCTTTGCCATAATTTCCAGGGCAATTGCCATATTATTCATAAACCTTCCTCCTTACAGATACTGTGTCACAATGCTGATCACCAAACCGCCTGCGATTACAGAGGCTACCTGACCGGATACATTGGTTCCGGCTGCCTGCATGAGAATGATATTGCCCGGTTCCTCTTCTGCCGCCAGTCTCTGAACTACACGGGAGGACATGGGGAATGCGGAAATACCGCAGCCGCCGATCATGGGATTTACAGGCTTTTTGCCTGCCATCTTAAGAAATACATTGACCAGTTTTGCAAAAAGTACGCCGCCAATGGTATCAAATACAAAAGCAACCAGGCCTAACGCCATGATCATCAGTGTTGCCGGATTTACAAACTGCTCTGCCTTCATGCTGAAGGAAATGGTAATACCCAGAAGAAGGGTAATGATATTTGCCAGCTCATTCTGCGCTGCCTGGCTTAAGCTGTTAAGCACGCCGCATTCACGCAGCAGATTGCCGAACATCAGAAAGCCGACCAAAGCGACAGACTGAGGAGAAATAAAGCCTACAATAATCGTAACTGCAATCGGGAACGCAATCCGCAGTGTTTTATTGACACTCTTGGGATTGTACTCCATATGGATACAGCGCTCTTTGTGAGTGGTTACGAGCTTGATCGCAAAAGGCTGGATAATAGGAACCAGAGCCATATAGGAATAGGCTGCCACTGCAATCGGTCCCATATAGTTAGAGCCAAGCACCTGAGATACAAGAATCGAGGTAGGGCCGTCCGCAGCTCCGATGATACCGATGGATGCAGCGTCTTTAAGATCAAAGCCCAGTAGACAGGCGATCAGGATTGCAGCAAAGATACCAAACTGTGCGGCCGCACCGAACAGAAACAGCACAGGCTGACTGAGCAGGGGGCCAAAATCAATCATAGCTCCGATACCGATAAACAGCAGGATCGGCATAGCCTCTGATGCTTCAATTCCGGTCTCAAAAAGCCACTGGATGATACCCGCTGCCGGAACCTTTCCCTGAACCATCTGGTCGATCACACCGGAATAGGGAAGATTCACCAAAATTGCACCAAATCCCAACGGCAGCAGCAGCGAAGGCTCATATTCCTTTTTGACCGCCAGCCATATGAGCACAATACCCACCACATACATGACCAGCTGCTGCCAGGTGACTGCCAGGATTCCTTCCAAAAGAAAACTCATTGTTTCTCCTCCTTTTGCGTGTATACAGCAAACATCGTATTTCTCTGCCATACACATCTGCGGTATTTTGTGCCATCGCGCACATCGTTTCTATTATAACTGTTTTTTTTACATTTGTCTGCTAATTTTCTGCAACATTTCTTCCCCTTCAATCGCATCCGGCAGGTCTCTTAAAGTAAGCTTTACCTTATCGATCACTCTGTCCTCCACAGATTCGATCTCAAAATACGCCTCCTCCGTCTGAGCGGTCAGCGGCAGCTCCCCCTCTTCAGGAATATGGCCTAAAAGCTCCATCAGATAGCCGGAAAGCGTATCGCAGGTGCTGTCCATGTGAAGATGGAGTTTTTCCTTCAGGTCAAAAAGTGAAATACTGCCTGTAATCCGGTAAACCCGGTGAGGCTCTAACTCCTGTATCTCAGGTTCTTCCTCCTCATATTTTTCATGGATATCTCCCACAATCTCCTCAATCAGATCTTCCAGGGTCACCATACCGGAAACCCCTCCATACTCATCTACCAGAATAGCCATCTTTTCTTTTCTGGCCTGCATCTGTTCAAACAGGGCGTCTGTGCGGAGATTTTCCGGCACAAAATACGGCGGCAGCAGGATCGAACGGATATCCAGTGTTTCAAAGGAGCGTTCTCTCGCCTGAATCACTAAAAGCTTGGTGGACAGGATGCCGATGATATTATCCATATCTCCCTCATAAACCGGAATCTTTGAATGCATGGACTGTAAAATTTCATCCAGATAGGATTCTAACGGTTCTTCAATATCAATCGCCACCATTTCCTGTCTGGGCACCATGACCTCTCTGGCCTTCTTGTCATCAAAGGAAAAGATGGATGTGATCATTTCCTTTTCAATTTCATTAAATACTCCTGTCTCGCTTCCTGTTTCTAGAAGGGATTTAATCTCTTCCTCTGATACGTCTGTCTCCAGTGTTTCACTGTGCATCCCCATAAGCTTTAAAATACCGCTGGTGGAAAAGGTGAGCAGATGGATAAAGGGATTCATAATCCTGGAAATGAAATATACCGGGCCTACACAGAACAGACTAAAGCCCTCTGCCTTCTGAAGAGCAATCCTCTTTGGCACAAGCTCGCCGAAAACCAGGTTAAAATAGGCCAAAAGAATGGTAACAAGCACTCCTGCTGCCGTCTGGCTGTAGGGCACATTCCACTGGCTCATTTTTACTGCCAGTACCTGAGCAATACCGGTAGCCGCAGACGCACTGGAAAAGAAGCCCGCCAGAGTGATCGCGACCTGGATCGTAGAAAGAAAGACCGTCGAGTCCTCCATCAGGCGTTCAATCAGAGCAGCATTTTTATTGCCCTGCTCCGCCAGACGGTGGATTTTGTTTTTGTTGACAGAGACCACAGCCATCTCAGAGCCTGAAAAGAATGCATTGATAAGAGTCAGCACCAGAAGGATCAGAAGCTGTGTGATGATACTGGCCGATTGCGGATCGGATTCCATAATAAAAAATTCCTCCTTTTTGATGATATAAGGTACATTATACTGAAAAAGGGGGGATTTGTCAGCTAAAAGTTTTATTTACGAAGCGTTAAAACTGTGTTAAAGTAATATCAATGATGCATACTTGGAGGTTTAAAAATGATCACTCACATTTTTCTTGATGTGGATAATACCATTCTGGATTTTAATAAAGCCGAGGCCATAGCATTGGAAAAGACCCTTTCCGCCCTGTCTGTCCCACATTCTCCAGAGGTGATCCGCCGCTACAGCCAGCTCAATCTGGCCCAGTGGAAGCTTTTGGAGCAGGGGAAGCTTACAAGAGAACAGGTAAAGGTGCGCCGCTACCGGCTTCTCTTTGACGAGCTTAAAACAGATGCGTCCCCTGAGGAAGCCGCCCGTATTTATGAAGGCCTTTTAGGACAGGGCCATTACTTTATGGACGGGGCTGTGGAAATGCTTCAGGCTCTTTATGGCTCCTTTCATCTCTATCTGGCAACAAACGGCACAGCATCCGTGCAGAAAAGCAGACTCAAAAGTGCAGAGATCGAACCGTTTTTTGAACAGATCTTCATCTCCGAGGAGCTGGGCTGCAACAAGCCGGAGACCGCATTTTTTGAACGCTGCTTTGAAACAATCCCTGATTTTAAAAAGGAGGAGGCCGTCATGGTCGGTGACAGCCTAACCTCCGATATCTTAGGCGGAATCCGTGCAGGGATCCGCACCGTATGGTTTAATAAAGACTTAAAAGAATCTTCCGGAGAAATCCGCCCCGATCATACGATCAAAGCTCTTAGCGAGCTTCCGGGTCTTCTTCGCTCCATGTAAAAAAGTAAACGGTCATTCCCCCGTGGAAGGGGCAAACTGGCTGTTATAGATTTCTGCATAAAAGCCGTTTTTACGCAGCAGCTCTTCGTGACGGCCCTTTTCCACAATATGGCCGTCCCGCATGACCAGGATCACATCCGCTTCCCGGATGGTAGAAAGACGGTGGGCCACAATAAAACTGGTCCTTCCCTCCATCATCCGTGAAAATGCCTTCTGTACCTGGATCTCTGTGCGGGTATCAATGGATGAGGTGGCCTCATCCAGGATCAGCATAGGCGGCAGACCGAGCATCACTCTGGCAATGCATAAAAGCTGTTTCTGTCCCTGAGACAGATTCCCTCCATCTTCATTTATAACCGTATCATATCCCTGAGGCATACGCATGATAAAGCTGTGGGCGTGTGCCTCTTTTGCTGCACGGATAATCTCTTCCTCTGAAGCTTCCGGCCTTCCGTAAGCGATATTTTCCCGGATGGTTCCAGCCTTCAGCCAGGTTTCCTGAAGAACCATACCATAGCTGGCTCTTAAACTCTGTCTTGTTATATCCCGGATATCTCTTCCTTCTACCCGTACGCTTCCCGATTTTACGTCATAAAAACGCATGAGAAGGTTGATCACGGTGGTCTTTCCGCAGCCCGTCGGCCCAACGATCGCCACTCTCTGCCCCGGTTTGACACTCAGGTTCAGATTCTCGATCAGAGGACGCTCCGGCTGATAAGAAAAGCTCACATGCTCCAGAGCTACATTTCCATCCACATCCTTTAAAACAGCAGCTCCCGGTCTATCCTCCGGGATGGCTGTTTCATCCATAAGCTCAAAAACCCTGGCAGCAGAGGCCAAAGCATTCTGCAGCTCTGTCACTACTCCGGAAATTTCATTAAATGGCTTTGTATACTGATTGGCATAGCTTAAAAAGCTGGTCAGCTGCCCGATGGTTAAAAGCCCACGGATTGCTCCCCAGGCTCCGGTGATCCCAACCGCCGCATAGACCATGCTGTTAACAAAACGGGTGGCCGGATTGGTAATGGAAGAAAAGAAGGTGGCCTTGAGGCTGCATCCGGCCAGCCGGCTGTTAATCTCCTGAAAGCGTTTTTCGGCCTCCTTCTCATATCCAAAGGCCTGAACAACCTTCATATTTCCCAACATCTCATCTGTAAGCGTTGTGAGCTCACCTCTGGCCTCGGACTGCTGCTTAAACATCACAAAGGTCTTTTTTGCAATAAAGCTGGCTGCAAAAAGGGATACTGGCGTCAACACCACCACCGCAGCCGTAATAAACGGCTGGATTGACAGCATAAATAAAAGAGTTCCCAAAATCGTTAAAGCACCGGTAAATAACTGGGTAAAGCCTAACAGCAGGCCTTCTGAAAACTGGTCAATATCTGTAATAATACGGCTGATCATATCTCCCGCCGGATGGGAATCAACGTAGCTTAAAGGAAGAACCTCCAGATGATCGAATGCCCGGGTACGTATATCCATGGAAACACGGTAGGTAATGGTATTGTTGATATGGTTCATCAGCCACTGGCTTACTGCTGTCACTGCCATAACGATCAAAATCCGTTTCAGGATCTGGATCAGCTGCTGAAAGTCCACCTGTCCTCTTCCCACGATCTGATCCACAGCCTGCCCCGTAAGAATCGGGATATAGAGAGTTGAAGCCACCGTTGTCACTGCCAGAAAAAGGGACAAAATCACTGCAGCACGGTAACCTTTTATATAGAGCAGGATCCTTTTTAGGGTCTGTATGCTTTTTGTTTTATCTAATTTTCCCTTACTGCTCATCCCGTTCCACCTCCTCGTTTGAAAGCTGTGACAGACAGATTTCCCGATAAACCTCACAGGAAGAAAGAAGCTCTTTATGGGTTCCCATACCGGCCAGATGCCCGTCATCCAGTACCAGAATACAGTCTGCATTCTGGATAGCCGATACCCTCTGGGATACGATAAACACCGTCATATCCCCCGTTTTTTCCCGGATTGCTCTTCTCAGCCTGGCATCTGTGGCAAAATCAAGGGCTGATGCGCTGTCATCCAGGATCAGGATCCGAGGCCTCCGCACCAGAGCCCTGGCAATGGTCAGACGCTGCCTCTGTCCTCCGGACAGATTTCGGCCTCCCTGATCGATCATAAACTCCAGTCCCTGTCCCTTTTTCTCTGCCACTTCCTTTGCCTGGGCAATTTCTAATGCCTCCCAGATTTCCTCATCCGAGGCGTCCGCCTTTCCCCAGCGCATATTGTCTCGGAGGCTTCCTTTAAAAAGCACTGCCTTCTGAGGCACCACTCCGATGATGGAACGGAGCTCTTTCATAGAATAATCCTTTACATCACGGCCGTCTACAAGAACCGTTCCCTTTCCCGCATCATAAAACCGGGGGATCAGATTTACAAGCGTAGATTTGCCGGAACCGGTGCCTCCTATGACTCCCACCGTCTGCCCCTTCATGGCGCAAAAGGAAAGATCTGTAAGGATTTCCGACTGAGCCTCCCCATAGGAGAAGCTTACATGCTTAAATTCTACCATTGAACCGCTCCGTTTTTCTTCCCTGGCAGGGTTCAAACCGGAGCCGTCCCTTAGGCTGCTTTCCAGCTCAAATACTCCGTCCACCCGCTTCATGCAGGCCACTGCCTTTGAGATCAGGATAATGAGATTGGCCATTTTAACCAGTTCTGTGAGGATCTGAGACATATAGTTTACAAGCGCAATGACCTGTCCCTGAGTAATGATGCCTGCATCGGTACGTTCTGCCCCCACCCAGATCACAGCCACAGCAGCCAGATTGACGATCACATAGGTAACGGGATTTAAAAGAGCGGAAATTTTTCCCACAAATACCTGCATCTGCACCAGACTGCCATTTTCCTTCTTGAACGCTTTCTTTTCACTTTCCTGCCGGTTAAAGGCACGGATCACCCGGATTCCCATGAGATTTTCTCTCGTAGTCATCAGCACCCGGTCCAGCTTTTTCTGTACAGCCTGATACAGGGGCATACTGATGAGCATGATCCCAAATACCACGATACATAAAAGAGGGATCGTCACCGCAAAAACCATGGCTGCCTTCTGGTCTACCGTAAAGGCCATTACCATAGCTCCAAACACTACAAACGGAGACCGCAGAAGCAGGCGCAGAGTCATATTGATGCCGTTCTGTACCTGATTGATATCGCTGGTCATACGGGTAATCAGGGCAGATGCTCCCACCTGATCGATTTCTTTATAGGACAGGCCTGAAATATGCGTAAACAGATCGTTGCGCAGAGCTGTAGCTGCTCCGGTAGCTGCCTTGGCCGCAAAATACTGCGCGGTAAGGGAACAGGCCAGGCCGATCACTCCAAGGAGCACCAGAAGGCCTCCCATAAGAGACACATAGCCCGCATCCCTCCCCCTTATCCCAACGTCGATCATACTTGCCATCACCAGAGGCACAAACAGCTCAAAGCTGGCCTCAAGCATCTTAAAAAGAGGCCCCAGGATACTTTCTGTCCTGTACGCCTTCATATAACTGAGCAATCGTTTCATTGCCGTTTCTCCTTGTTTCTATCGTTTTTTTTCCATTCTCTGCCGCACAGCTGTACAAAAAACCAGTTCAGCTCTGCCCCCATAAAAAGAATACACATACAGAAATACAGCCACAAAAGGAGGATCACAATGGCTGCAAGGCTTCCGTACATATACGAATATCCCCGTCCTCCAATCCGGTTAAAGTAAATGGAAAATCCCAGAGAAAAAATCATCCATCCCAAAGCGGAAAAGAGCGCTCCCGGGATCTGCTTTGCCGCCTTTAAGCGCTTTTCCGGCACAAAGGTATAAATCCCCCAGAAAAAGAAAAACAGAACCAAAAAAAACCACAGGGATCTGAAATCGATCAGCCTGCCGATCACGGCTCCCACAAAGGGAAAATGTGTGTTCAAAAATCCCCGAAGGAGCTGGCCAAACACCAGAAGAATCAGAGAAAGGATGCACACAGCCACAAAAACAATGGTGTAGCCGCAGCAGATCAGCCGGCTGATAATGTACCAGTATTTCTCCTCCTTTCCCCATACGCGGTCCAGCCCTCTTGCCATGCTGAACATCCCCCTTCCGGCCGACCATAACGCCGTCACCGCTGTAAGGGAAACCATCGTAGCCGGAGACTTTAAGGAAAGATCATTTACCATGCGAAATGCCAGAGATTTGTAATCCTCCGGCGTAAATGCTACGACCAGTTCCATAAATTCCGCCTGCGAAATGGCCGGTATCATCTGAACCGCAGTAAGAAGCAGCATAATAAACGGTACGAAGGACAGGAGCACAAAAAAAGAGACCTGAGCCGCATAGACGGTCATCTCGTCCTCCTTGTACTTCCGGTAAATTTCTCTTCCGGCAGCAATCCATTTTACCATCCTTCTCTCCCTTCATACAGCATCCATTTTTTACCAGGTCTCACGAAATTCCCATTCTTCCTCCTTTAAAGGAAGGTTCTCTACTTCCATCCCCTCAATTCGTATATAAGGTCCTTCCTGCAGTCCCTGGATCAGACGGCGGATCTCATCCTCTGTTCCCTGAACCTCCATTTCAACCCGGCCGTCCCACAGGTTTTTCACCCAGCCGGTAAGGCCCAGGCGGCGAGCCAGAAGGCAGGCGGTAAAGCGGAATCCCACCTCCTGAACCCGTCCGGAAAAATAAATATGTCTGCGGATCTGTTTCCTCATTATATGGCCCTTTCTCACATCACATTCCGTGGCGTACCCTTTAAATAGAAATCCACATTTTCAAATACAGTCACAGCCCGCTTTACCATGGCTTCCTTCGTAGCAAAGGCAGCATGAGGCGTCACGATCGTATTGGGCGCTGAAAACAGCGGATGATCCGAAGGCACCGGAGGTTCCTGTTCAAATACATCCACACCGGCACCGGCAAGACGCCCCTCCTTTAATGCCTCTGCGAGAGCTGCCGAATCTACGATCGGCCCTCTGGCCGTATTGATCAGCACGGCTGTTTTTTTCATCTTTCCAAGCTCTTTGGCCCCGATCATGCCTCTTGTTTTGTCATTTAAAGGCACATGAAGGGAAATAATATCGCTTTCCTCCAGGAGTCTGTCCATATCCACATAGGTTATACCCGGAAGTTCCTTTACGGTGCGGCTGTAGGCCAGCACCCGGCAGCCAAATGCCTTTGCAATCTCTGCCACCCGCAAGCCGATCGCCCCTGTTCCGATGACGCCAAAGGTCTTCCCCTCCAGCTCAAAGCCCACCAGGCCGTCCTTCGTCCCTTCCCTGCGGCAGACGCTGTCGCAGGAGATCAGATTGCGGTACAGGCCGATGAGCAGGCCAAAGACGAGATCCGCCACAGCACAGGTAGAATAGCCGGCGCAGTTGCACACCGTTACCCCCTGTTTTTTACAGGCCTCCATGTCAATGTGATCGACCCCTGTAAATGCCACGGATAAAAGCTTCAGATTTCTGCAGCCCCGGATCACCTCTCCATTTAAAGGCAGATTCGACACCACGATCACATCCGCATCCTGACCCCTGCGGATCAGCTCCTGCGTATCCGTTGTCCTTGTATCGTAATAAATAATCTCTGCCCTTCCCTTTAGGGCCTCCTCTGCCATAGAAAGCAGCCGTTCCTTTTCTACGCCCAAAGGTTCTATGATGACCAGTTTCATTTTCCCGTACCTCCTTTTAATTCTTCTGTTCTTCTTTTACAAACTGCTCTGCCGTCTTTATAATTTTCTCATACGCCTCATTTACCACCGCAAAGGCATCGTTTACTTCTTCCAAAGCCGCTCCTTTTCCCTCAGGACGCAGATCCTCTGTAAGACGGTCCGCCGCCTCATAAAGCGGAACAAAGCCCAGATTCTGCGCTACCCCCTTTAAGGTGTGAGCCCCTCGAAAGGCTCTCTCACGATCCCCGGATTTTAACGCCTCCTTTAACTGTCCAAAACTCTTATCATCGGGAAATTTTAAAAAGAACTTACGGATCAGCAGATCGCTGCGCAGTCTGGAACGCACATCCTCATAATCGGCTCCTATTTGTTCATAGCATTCTTTTATTGTCATAAAATACCACCTCTATTACGCCTTTTCATATTTTTACAGCCACTCCTACCGCACCCAGATACTGAGGTTTCTGATCTTTCGACCACAGAGTGCGTACCGTCACGCGGCACTTATGGAGTACATTATTAAACCGGAGTTCTATTTCATCCTCCCGCTCAGAATCCTCCGGCGTTGTTTCGCGAACCATTTTTACAATTTTCCCAGCCTCTGTACCTGCCGAATTTATCCAGGATTCATCTCTTATATCCAGCACATTCGGTTCCATTCCAAAAACCTCTGCCGCATAACCGGACATCTCTGTAATGCCTGTCACTGCGCTGTACTCAAAGCTGACTATGGGGATTTTTGAAAGAAAAAACTGTTTTTTCTCCTCCTGGATCTCTATCTGGCCTACATTGTATCCCACCATCCTAAGTTCTTTATTATACAGCTTGCGCTCCACTGTCTCATAGATCTGCCGGTTATGCCTGATGTTTGGAGAATAAACCTGCAGTTCTTCGCGGATCAGCTCCTGTACCTCCTCAAGACATTCCAGAAGCAGGGGATTTATGGCGCCGCACTCTCCGTTTAAAATCATTTCCATGGCTTTTTGATGGGAAAATGCCTTTTTATAGCAGCGCTCGCTGGTAAGGGCGTCATACACATCCGCCAAAGATACGATCTGGGCTGAAATCGGGATCTCGTCTCCCTTTAAACCGTCCGGATACCCCTTTCCGTCATAGCGCTCATGATGCCAGCGGCAGATTTCATAGGCAGTCTGGATAAAGGGCTCATCCTTATAAACAGGAAGCTGGGAAAGCATCTGGGCTCCTATCACAGAATGGCTTTTCATGATTTGAAATTCTTCCTCTGTAAGACGGCCCGGCTTATTTAAAATTGAATCAGGCACACTGATTTTTCCCACGTCATGCAGCGCTGAAGCTGTGCTGATACGGTCAATATCCTCTCTTGTCAGGCCGTAGCGGTCTGTTTTGGAGCATAACTGGCGCAGCAGGATTTCTGTCATCGTATGGATATGAAGAATATGAAGTCCGCTTTCTCCATTTCTGAATTCCACCATATGGCTCAGAATATTGATCATCATATCGTTATTCTTTTCCTTCTCATAAATCTGGTCTGCTACCATGTGAACCAGACGCTTCTGTTTGGCATAAAGCATGAGCGTATTTTCCACCCGCTTTTGAACGACAAGGGCATTAAAGGGGCGGCTGATATAGTCTGTAACTCCCATTTCATACGCACGCTCCATATAAGAGGAGGCGCTTTCTGCAGAAATCATAATCACAGGGATGTCGGAAATCATATGATATTTATTCATCACAGCCAGCACCTCAAATCCGTCCATCAGAGGCATCATGATATCCAACAGGAGCAGGTCAATATTGGTAGTAAGCTTTTTTAAATACGCTACCGCCTCAAGACCATTTTCCGCTTCTAAAATTTCGTATCCCTCTCCCAGCATATCCGCAAGGATTGCCCGGTTCATCTCTGAATCATCTACAATCAGAATTCTCTGTTTTGTTCTTATTTCCGTACTCTTCATCCTTCTTCTCTTTTCTAACCAGCTTGTGCAGTGCCCTGCATACCTGATCCAAGTCAATGGGTTTTATAAGATGGGCATCCATTCCTGCTCCCCGTGTTTTTGCGATATCCTCTGCGAACACATTGGCCGTCATGGCGATAATGGGAATCGTCTCTCCATCCGGCCGTCCTTTACAGGAACGGATCCTTCTGGCAGCCTCCAGCCCATCCATTTCCGGCATCATAATGTCCATAAGAACGGCGTCAAAGCAGCCTGGCGGATGGTTTTCAAACGCCTCTGCAGCCTGTTTTCCATTTTCTGCAGCCGTCACATGCGCACCTTCTTCTTCCAGAAGGCATACGGCAATTTCCCGGTTCAATTCATTATCGTCAACCACCAGAATCTTAAGACCATTCAGAACAGCCCGGCAAGATGTCATTTTCCTTTCCTCATGTACATCTGAAGCTTCTCCCTTTTCAAAGGAAAGCCTGACGGTAAAGCAGCTTCCTTCTCCCTGATGACTTTCTGCCTCAATTACTCCTCCCAGCTGATCGACCAGTTTTTTGGTAATTGCCATTCCCAGGCCGGTGCCCTGATAGGTAGTTCTGGCCTGTCGGTGCTCCTGGGTAAACGCCTCAAATAAATGTTCCATATATTCCGGACTCATGCCGATCCCGTTGTCTTCCACTGTAAATACAAAAAGCATGCTGTTTTCATCTTCCGCCTCTTTATGAACACAGAAGCGAATCCTTCCGCCGTCTTCTGTATACTTAACTGCATTGCTTAAAAGATTTAAAAGGATCCGGCGCAGATGAAGAGGATTTCCCACTGCCCGTTCCCCTCTGACGCAGTCCGTCTCTTTTATAAATTCCAGCCTCCGGCCTGTAAGCTGGCCCTCTGTAATGGAAATACAGTCATCCAGAATCTCCTGCAGTTCAAAGGATTCCATGCTGCTTTCTGCGTTGCCGCTTTCCAGCTTTGCCATATCAAGCACATCGTTGATCAGAGCCATCAGATGACCCGTAGCCCCCTGGATTTTATTCAGACAATCCTCCATCCGCTCCGGATTCCCCATGCTGCGCCGGGCGATTTCCAGCATTCCCATAATCCCGTTAATCGGCGTACGGATATCGTGGGACATATTAGAGAGGAATTCCGACTTGGCCTTACTGGCGCTTTTGGCTTCCTCCAGGGCTGTCATCAGACGGCTGTGATACTTATACTGTACATAGACCCATACAAGTCCTGCAATGATCGCTGCGATCATAACACATAAAAAAACCATAAGCCCGGGATACTGGTAGGTCACTCTGGCAATGGAAAAAGGCGGGGTACCGTAATCGGTGTTCCTGCTGATAACCTGATCTACAAAATCAGAATCCATGCTCTTTATACCCTTATTCAGGATCCGGACCAGAATGCTGTCAAGATCCTCGGAAATACCGATATTAAAATACTGATAATGAGATGTGAACGATGTCTTATATTTATCCTTTACATCGTCAAATGCTGTTTTCTCCACCTGATAGGTATACGCATAGGAAGCATCTGCCCTTCCCGTCTCCATCGCCTTTAAACATTCTGCAAAGGAATCACAGTATACCAGGCAGTCATTTCCCAGAGTTTCAGGCAGGCTTTCAGGAAAAACAGAATTTCCGATTACAGCGATTTTCTTTTTTTCTCTCTTGGAATCCTTAAATTCAAGCCAGGACATACCTGCACTTACATAGGAATCCGTCAGCTTATAGCCCAGATCCTCCGCCCGGGAAAAGCTGTCATGACAGTCAAGGCATAAATCTGCCTTTTTTTCATTTAAAATCGTTTTATATTCCTCTCTGGTCCTGGATATCAAAATCTGATACCGAATTCCCACCCGTTCTGCAATATCCGCAAAAAGCTCCGGCAGGATTCCCTTCATCTGTCCGTCTTCATAGTAGGAATAGGGGAAGCGGTCCGGATTTACCGCCACCGTAAAAACGCTTCCATTTTTTCCTAGCTGATCCAGATATTTCTTTTCATTCTGGCTCAGATGAAGCGACCCATGGAGCTGATCTTCATAATATTGGCTGGAAAGCAGCGTTCTCCATCCCGGTTCGTCCTGATCCATAGCCGCGATGGCCTGATTCACCCACTGCAAAAGCTTGGTATCCTCTTTGCGTACCATAACATAAAATGGTTCCTGGGAAAAAATATCCAGCATCCATTCATTTTTCACTGCCCGCAGACTGGTAGTAACTGCTGCATCTACCTCACCGCTTTGAAGTCCGTCATAAAGAGCAGCTGCATCCGGATAATAAACGCTTTCACAGGAAAAGTCCTTCATTTCGGCAAAGTGTTTGAAGTTTTCATTTCTGATGTTTTGACGGATCATCCCTACTCTCATCCCGTCATAGGTGGAATAGTCCTGGGGAATAATCTGTTCATTTCCCGCCTTTATCGTCAGCATGGTACCGCAGGTGCCTACAGGCTGATCTGAAAATGCAAAATCCTCTTCCCATTGCCCGCGTTTTACCGCCGAGGTCACAAGGTCGACTTCTCCGTTTTTCAGCATTTTCAGGACTCCGCCATTCTCAGCGTTTGCAGTTTTATATTCATAAACTACATTTCCATATCGACTCAGCTTCTGAAGAAAGTCATAGCCGTAACCGCTGCGCACTCCATCTGCATCCGTCATATGATAGCCTTCCATAGAGAATACTCCCACCCGGATGATCCGTTTTTTCTCCTGACAATAGCCGGGAAATGCCAGGATCAAAGTAAGGAGAACTGCGGCGGCAGCTAAAATTTTCCATTTAACGTTCGTGTACACGGTCTGTTTCTTCTCTGTTTCCAAAACAGCATCCTCTCCATCTGCAGATTTTTTCTTTTATCTGTCCATTATATCGAAAATTTTTCTTTTAAGCAACGGCCCGGGGGCAAAAACAGAAAAATCCCTGGACAAAAGGCCGTCTCCAGCCTCTGTCCGGGGATTTTATATTTTTAATATACCAGCTTATCCAGCTCTTTTACATGCTCTGTTTCATTTGAGTTTTTATGCTTCGCCTTGGATGCGTAGAGATTTACGGCTGCCTGGGATTTTTTCACAGGCTGCATGGTTCCGGCTCCGGCTACACAGCCGCCGGGACAGGCCATACCCTCTAACAGATAGCCGTTGTACTTGCCAAGGGTTGCCATCTTAAGAAGCTGGCGGCATTCCTTTAAGCCTTCTGCATTGGCGATCTTTACTTCCTTATCCGGATATTTTGCATGGATCACATCGGCTACGGACTTAGCCACGCCGCCTGCCACAGCAAAGTTTCTTCCGTCTGTGGAAGCATCATTTACGCCCTCCGGATCCTCTTCGATATTCTCAATATCCACATGCTTTGCATCAAAGATTCCATCCATCTCTTCAAAGGTCAGAACAAAATCCACCTCGCTGCGGACAGATTTTCTCATCGCCTCCAGCTTCTTTGCCGCGCAGGGGCCGATAAATACGATCTTGGCATCCGGGTGCTCTCTCTTGATTAATCTGGCGGTCAGAACCATGGGGGTCAATGCCATGGAAATGCAGTTGGCGTATTCCGGGAACAGCTTCTTTGCCATCACAGACCAGGCCGGACAGCAGGAGGTTGCCATAAACGGAAGCTTCTCAGGCACCTCCTCCAAAAAGTCAATCGCCTCCTGAGTCGCACACAAATCTGCCCCGATCGCTACCTCAAATACATCCGTAAAGCCCAGGGCCTTCATCGCCGCACGAACTTTTCCCGGTGTTACCTTCGGACCGAACTGGCCTACAAAGGCCGGTGCAACGGCAGCATATACCTTTTCTCCGGACTGGATGGAGCGGATGACCTGGAAGATCTGGGACTTATCTGCAATGGCTCCAAAGGGGCAGTTTACAAGGCACTGTCCGCAGGACACGCACTTTTCGTAATCAATGTCCGCCTTGCCGTTTGCATCGCTGCGGATGGCGTCCATTCCGCAGGCAGCGGCGCAGGGACGCTCCTGGATGATGATCGCCTTATAGGAACATACGGTTGCACACTTGCCGCACTTAATGCACTTGTCCTCATCAATATGGGAACGGCCGTTGGTACGGTCTAAATGAATGGCATCCTTAGGACAGACCTCCACGCAGGGATGGGCCAGACAGCCCTGGCAGCCGTCTGTAACCATAACACGCTTTTCCTTGCAGGCATTGCAGGCAAACTTGATCACATTGATCAGAGGCGGCGTATAATAGGTCTCCGCCTTATCGGCTGCTTCTATGTTATCGGAAAGAGGCGCATGCTCTGCTGCACTGCGGCTGGGAAGACCCATGGCAAGACGAAGACGTTCTCCTACAATGGCGCGCTCTAAAAATACATCGTTGCGGAAATTCCCAACCTCACCGGGAATGATCTTGTAGGGAAGCTCCTCGATCCGCTTGTCCACCGGCCATTCGGTGTGATAAGCCATGCGGGCAACCTCACGGAAAATTCTGTGACGGATCTCCTGGATCCTGGTCTCTACTCCTCTCATATTCTGTATCCTCACTTGTCTATTTTTTATCAAACATATTATAGGCATGGATAAAGGCGATTGCAAGCCTTTTTAAGCATACAATCGCCTTGTATAGCTAAAAATACAATCCTTTTGCCCCTACTCCTCACAATCCAGCAAATACGGCGTAATCTGGTAGACATAAAAGTTCAGCCAGTTCGTATACAGCGTATTGGACGTATTTCTCCAGGTCAGCGCCGGAATGGAAAAGGGGTCATTATTTTCATAGTAATTACAGGGAAGAGCCGGATCCAGCCCTTTCTTCAAATCCCTGTGGTATTCATTATTCAGCGTCATGCGGTCATATTCCGGATGGCCCTGGACGAAAATCTGCCGGCCATCCCGGCTCATAACCAGGAATATGCCGGCCTCATCGGACTCCGCCAGGATCATCAGTTCCGGATGCTTCCTTATGTCTTCTCTGCGGACCTCCGTATACCGGGAGTGGGGCGCTAAAAAGGTGTCATTTAAGCTTCTCACAAGAGGAACCTTCCGATCCAGAACTCTATGGTTGTAGATTCCCGACAGCTTGCTCTCCCTGCTGTATTTGGGAATCCCATAGTGATAATAAAGCCCCGCCTGAGCTCCCCAGCAGATATGAAGGGTGGAGGTGACATGGGTCTTGCTCCACTCCATGATCACGGACAGCTCCTCCCAGTAATTCACTTCCTCATATTCCAGATTCTCCACCGGCGCGCCTGTGATGATCATTCCGTCAAATCTCTTCCTGCGGATGCTTTCAAAGGTAACATAAAACTTGTTTAAATGGCTGGCCGAAGTGTTTTTTGAAACGTGGGTGGACAGCATGAGAAAGGTGCAGTCCACCTGCAGGGGGGTATTGGAAAGGGCTCTGAGAAGCTGGGTCTCCGTTTCCTCCTTTAAGGGCATCAGGTTTAAAATCAGAATCTCCAACGGCCGGATGTCCTGCCTTATGGCCCTGTCTTCATCCATGATAAATATATTTTCTGATTCCAGGATTGCCTTTGCAGGCAGGTCCCTCTGTACTTTGATCGGCATATAAACCCTCTCCCTCCTAGAGCATGTTCAGGAATTCTTTTTCTGAAATAATCGGAATCCCCAGCTCTTTTGCCTTTTTATTTTTTGACGAATTAGATGTGGTGTCATTATTGATGAGATATGCGGTTTTGGAGGTTACGGAGCCGGATACTTTGCCGCCCTTGCTTTCGATCAGCTCCTGGAGCTCCTTGCGGTTGGCAAAATGCTCCACCGATCCGGTAATTACAAAGGTAAGCCCTTCAAAGGGCTTTTCTCCCTCCTGAACCGGCTCCTCTTCTATGGACAGCTCCTCTAACAGCCGATCTACCATATCATTGTTTTTCTTATCTGCAAAATAATCCATCCACGCTCGGGCCAGCACATCTCCAATCCCGTCCACAGCAGTCAGCTCCTCCATACCGCTGTTTCGCATGGCTTTAAAATCATACCGGAAATGGCGGCAGAGCATCTTTGCATTTGCCAGACCGATTCCTGCGATTCCCAGCCCGTAGATCACTCTGGGAAGGGTCGTCTGAGAAGCTCTCTTCACGGAAGCAATCAGATTGTCATAGGACTTCTGTCCAAAGCCCTCCATCTCCACGATCGCATCTTTATGAGCCTCCAGATGGAACATATCCGCATATTCGTGGATAAAGCCCATGCTGATAAATTTTTCCAGAGTTGCCTCTGAAAGTCCGTCAATATTTAATGCATCCCTGCTTACAAACAGGGTAAAGCTTTTGATTTTCTTTGCCTGGCAGTCCGGATTGGTACAGTACAGACTCTTTACATCATTGATCTGCCGGATTTTTGTAGGACCCCCGCAGACCGGACAATGCTCTGGAATATGCTTCACGCCGCTGCGGGTGAGATTATCCGCAATCTGTGGAATGATCATATTGGCCTTATAGACGGTAATCCGATCCCCTTCTCCCAGATCAAGACTCTCCATAATGCTGATGTTGTGGACGCTGGCCCTGCTCACCGTGGTTCCCTCCAGCTCCACAGGCTCAAACACAGCCACCGGATTGATCAGGCCCGTTCTGGAGGCGCTCCACTCGATATAGGAAAGGGTGGTTTCCCGAACCTCATCCTGCCACTTAAATGCGATGGCATTGCGCGGAAATTTCGCCGTGCGTCCCAGTGACTCTCCGTATGCAATATCATCATAGAGAAGAACCAGGCCGTCTGAAGGGATATCATTGTGCTCTGTCTCCTTCCCAAACCACTCGATCTTCTCAGGGAGAGTTTCTGCTGTCACTTCCTCATAGTGAACCACTTCAAAGCCCTGGCTCTTTAGCCATTCAAACTGGATTTTTCTGGAATTTTTAAAGTCAACTCCCTCAGCGCGCACCAGTGCAAATGCCTCAAAATGTACATTTCTTTCTGCTGTAATCTGGCTGTTGAGCTGGCGTACGGAGCCGCTACACAGATTTCTGGGGTTTTTGTATTTGGCGTCTGCATCTCCAATCTGGCTGTTAATCTTCTCAAAATCCGAATATGTGATCACAGCTTCGCCCCGGAGCACCAGCTGCCCCTTATAGGCAATACTTAAAGGGATATTGGAAAATGCCCTTGCATTGGCTGTGATCACCTCTCCAATCTCGCCGTTTCCCCGGGTTACAGCCTTAATTAAGCTGCCGTTTTCATAGGTCAATACAATGGTAAGCCCGTCCATTTTCCAGGAAAGAAGGCCTTTCTGGCTGCCAAGCCACTCCTGTAAATCCTCTGTGCTTTTTGTCTTATCCAGGGACAGCATAGGGGCCTCATGTGTTTCCTTGGGAAGCTCGCTTAAAACCTCATAGCCTACCTGCTGGGTAGGGCTTCCCGACAAAATCACCCCTGTTTCCTCTTCCAGTGATGCCAGCTCATCATAGAGCCTGTCATATTCAAAATTGCTCATAATCTCCCGGCTCTCCTGATAGTAAGCCTTTCCGGCTTCCTTAAGGACGGGAATCAATTCCTTCATTCTCTGGATTTTCGTTTCCATTCACTTCTCCTGTCTGTTTCGCATTATTTATTTTTAAGTCTTAAATCTCTTTAGGACAAACTGTTAGACTGTTCAAGCTGCGCCAGAATCGCCCTGTATTCGTCTCCTGTTATTTCCCTGAAAGAACCTTCCTTTAAGTCCCCCAGACGAATATTCATAATCCGCACCCGTTTCAGAGTTCGCACATGGCAGCCGCAGGCCTCACACATTCTCCGTATCTGCCGGTTTAAGCCCTGAGTCAGTATGATAGAAAAGCTTTTATCCCCTGTTTTCCTTACCTTACAGGGCAGTGTCTTTCGTTCCAGCTCAGCTAACCACAGGCCGGACGCCATTTTTTTCAGAAACTCCTCCGTAACCGGGCGGTCTATGATTACCTCATACTCCTTTTCATGCCCATTGCCGCAGCGCATGATTTTATTTACCAGATCCCCCTGATTAGTCATCAGCAGAAGTCCCTGGGAATCTTTATCCAGACGGCCAATGGGATAAATCCGCTCCGGATATGCCAGAAATTCCACAATGTTTTCCGCCCTGTCTTTATCGGAGGTAGTGCATACAATCCCTCTGGGCTTATTTACCGCTAAAAGCACCTGTCTGGGAGTTTTTTCCTTTTCCCCTGCTTTTCCCACAATCTGGCCGTCACAGACCACACTCTGACCCTCAGATACCTTCTGACCTGTTACAGCCGGTCTTCCGTCCACCAGGATCTTTCCTTCCTCAATCAGACGATCTGCTTCCCGCCTGGAACAGACGCCCATGCGGCTCAGCCATTTATTTAAACGTTCTTCCACAGGCATCCCTCCTTTTTCATCAAAACTTTCACAACTATAATTTGTTCCATCAGTATATCATCAATTCCACATTCAGGCAACAAAAGGCCTTTGCTTCTGTATTTGCCGTCTACTGTACTTTATGTTAAAATACAGCTATCTCACAGAGAGGATTACTGATCACCATAAATGAAACTCTTTTTACAGGGAAAGCTGAGGCCTATACGGCCTCCCGTCCCTCCTATTCCCCTGAAATGATCCGTTTTCTCTACACAGACTGCGGCTTTTCAAACCAAAGCACCATCACAGATATCGGAGCCGGGACAGGCAAATTTTCACAGCTTCTTTTTTGGATCATGTGGGAAACAAAACCATACTATGCATGGAATCTGTATAGCGTAAAACCCGCAAATGCAATAAGCGAAAAAGCGTCCGGCCAAACGTATCCGGACGCCTTTTCGCTTAACTTCCTTTCATCCCGGCCGTTTTTTCCTTACTCCTGACCGTTGACAATAAACATCGCATCCCCAAAAGAGAAAAAACGATACCGCTCCCGGATGGCCTCCTCATAAGCATTCAGGATATGCTCTCTTCCGGCCAAAGCGCTGACCAACATTACCAAAGTAGATTCCGGCAGATGGAAATTGGTAATCAGGGCATCCAGAATCTTAAAACGGTAGCCCGGATAAATGAAAATATCAGTCCAACCTGTCTTTGCCTGCAAAATGCCGTCCTCGGTAGAAGCAGATTCCACGGTGCGGCAGCTGGTGGTTCCCACGCAGATCACCCTTCCTCCCGCTGCTTTAGTGTCATTCACCTTTTTAGCCTCTGATTCCTCTACCACATAAAACTCGGAATGCATATGGTGGTCAAGGACATTTTCCACCTTAACCGGACGGAATGTGCCAAGGCCCACATGAAGAGTCACATGAGCAATCTTAACCCCCATATCCTCAATCTGCTTTAAAAGCTCCTTTGTAAAATGAAGTCCTGCTGTGGGAGCCGCCGCAGAACCTTCGTGAACTGCATATACAGTCTGATAGCGGTTTTTATCCTTTAACTGATGAGTAATATAGGGCGGAAGGGGCATCTGTCCCAGCTGATCTAAAATTTCCTCAAAAATACCCTCATAGGAAAACTGAATCAGGCGGTTTCCGTCATCTACGGTCTCCAAAACCGTTCCTGTAAGAAGCCCGTCTCCAAAGTCAATGACCGTTCCCGGCTTTGCCTTCTTTCCCGGTTTTACCAGAGTTTCCCAGATATCATTCTCCCTTCTTTTTAACAGAAGAAGTTCAATTTTTGCCCCCGTATCCTTCTTTACGCCAAACAATCGGGCAGGAATAACCTTGGTGTCATTGATCACCAGACAGTCTCCGGGACGGAGATAATTTACAATATCCTTAAATACTCTGTGTTCAATCGCCCCTGTGTTCTTATCCAGCACCAGAAGCCGTGATGAAGATCTGTCCTCTAAGGGATCCTGAGCAATCAGCTCCTGAGGCAGATCAAAATAAAAATCCTTTACATCCATGATCGTTTTTCCTCCAAACGGCGCAGTATGCGCCTGTGTTTATTCTATACTGACCGAAGCCTCGGACTCGCTCTGGCTTTCCTGAACCGTCTGCTCCGGTGCTGCTTCTTCACCTGAACTTTGTGTATCTGTCTCTGCTTCAGCTTCTCCGGATCCGGCTTCTCCCGCTGCTTCCTGAGATTCCGGACTGTCCGTGGAAATTCCTCCCTCCAGAATCTGTACCTGGCTGTCAGAGCCTTCCTGTGTGCTGTCATCTCCTGTGACAATCGCGCCGTTGCTTAAGCCCTTATAAACGCCTGCTAAAAGCGTATCGGACTCTATGGCTTCTTTTAATTCTGCCTTTACCTGCCGATTGAGGAGCCGTACCCCCTCAGTCCGATTCTGCTCTGCCACATAATCGGCTTCCTCGCCAATGACATTTTCCCGGATTTTATAGCTTCCGCTCTCATCCTTTGCCACGTAGCACCACATGATGCCCGGAGCCAGGGTATCAACCCGGTTAAACTTCACATCGTAGGTCACATAAACCACAAAGGAATCCTCTGTAAGCCCCTTTCTGGTGTAACAGGTCACGTCCTGATAATCCTGCACATATGCTGCTTCTTCCTTCAAGGCCTTTTTATAATAGTCCATATTTCCGTCATCGGCCTTTCCAAAGACCTGATAGAGCGCAGCCGGATCCTGATCTATCTTTGCCTGAAAATAGGCTCCTACTACTTCGTTTACCTGAGGATAGGCATCCTTTTCCAGATCATACGCAGAAAAATCGGTCACTGTCTCTGTTTCTGAGCCGTTTTCTTCTCCCAATGAAGCTTCTGAGGATCCATCCGCCTCTGCTGTCTCAGAAGTCTGTTCCTCTGTGCCGTGGCTCACGTCCTCACCCAGAATCTCAATTACGCCATCCTGGTGTGTGCCATCCTTTCCTGCAAAATGGGATACTGTAAGAGAACCTGCCGCCAGGACTGCCAAAACCGCAGCTGCAGCTGCTCCCAGCTTTACATATCTGCTTTTATCATCTCCGGGCCCTTTATAGCTTGATTTCCATTTAACCCTGCGCTTCATCCTCTGACCTCCGTTTCAGGCCCCATAAAGGCCGTATCTCCGCTCTATTCTAGCAAAAAGGGATTCAAATTGCAACAGAAAAACCAGGAGGACACGCCCCCTGGTTTCTCTGTGTAATGCAGAATAAGGTATCAAAAATGCGTCTGATAGGAATCGAACCTACGCACGCGGCTCCGGAGGCCACTGCTCTATCCACTGAGCTACAGACGCATCTCTATTATATTACTATACTTTTTAAAAAACTGCAACTACTTTTTTTATTTCCGCTCTTTTTTATCTCTTTTCCAATGGATTACCATTTTTTTCCTTGACATACGAAAAAATTATGCTAAAATGGCATTTGTTGCTCATATATTACAAAAATGTTAAATATTATTATTATTGTGTTAAGCATTGATTGCAATTATGAACGCATGGAGGTTATTTTATAATGAAGATACGACATTTACTCACCGAACTGGCAATAATGGTTTCCTTTATGGCAGCCTCTGCCTTCACTGCACTGGCAGCTCCTGCAAAGGGCCGCTTTGAAGAAGTGACTGAGCACACCATCACCGGCTGGGCCTATGACAGCGATGAGCCGGATGAGGCGCTGAATGTAAATATTACAATCAAAAATGAAGAAACAGGAAAAGAAGTCTTAAATCAATCCGTACAGGCCGGAGAATTCCGCCAGGAGCTGCTCGATGACGATAAAGGCAACGGAAATCATGGCTTTACTCTGAATGTGGACTGGCCCTCCTTCGGCGACGGCTCCTATATCATCGAGGCTATGGTAGACGGACGCACTTTTTCCAACACAAGAACCTACACCTATGGAAATCCTGATGCGATAAAGGAAGAAGCCGATTCTAAAGCCTCCTCTTCTGTCCGCTCCTTGGGAATCTTTAAGACCACCGGCTACTGTCCCTGCAAAAGCTGTTCCGGCGGCTGGGGACGTCATACCAGTACAGGCGCCGTGGCTACTGCCGGGCGTACCATTGCAGTCGATCCTTCTGTGGTACCCTACGGCTCCAAAATCATGATCAACGGCGTCATATATACCGCAGAAGACAGAGGAGGCGGAGTCCGGGGCCACCACATTGATATTTTCTACGATACACATTCCGAATCCAAACATCACGGCGTTCAGAATACAGAAGTTTTTCTGGTAACAGCATAACCCACATCAGACCACTCAATCACAAAAACAGCAGGCTTATCTGAGAAATACTCCCAGATGAGCCTGCTGTTTTTTTCCTGTCATTTAATTTTCCATAAGCTCTGCTCCGTGATAAAAGAAGTCCAGAATATCCTTATAAGTTTTTCCTGATTTTGCCATAGACTGAGCGCCGTTCTGGCTCATCCCCACTCCGTGTCCGTAGCCTCCTCCATAGATGCGGAAAAATATGCTCCCATCCTCCTCTGTTATTTTATCAACAGAGATAAATGCACTTGGCAGAGACGCTGCGTTCATCTTAGAGCCATCCTGTCTGCGGATGGCATTTTCCTCATTTCCAAGAAAAGTACGAATGGCACTCTGCCCCTTGATCCGAACCGTATCCTGATCTCCCTTTACAGTGAGTTCAGAAGCAATGCCTCCTAATCCCCTTGCGGACACCGTCAAATCCTGGATTGTTCCTGCCTCAGGCGCTTTGGCTGCGATCTGTTCTGCCGTGATCTCCGTCTGCCAGCGGAACATTGGGTACTCTGCATCATAGGATGTAATATTTCTGGAACGGATATACGCATCAAAGGTATCATTATCCTCCATCGTGAGCTCCCTGGCTCCATTTTTAATCTGCATGGATCTGAGATAAGGAAGATTCTCTCCTGTACTTCCCCATACGCTTCCATCCGCCCCATGACCGCAGGAGGTGGAATAGTAAAAGGCGTCAATAGGCTCTCCCTCAAAGGTAAGCAACTGTCCATATGTTTCATCCACCGCCTGATCGGTGCGCTCATTGGTCTGGGTATTATTATAAACCTGAAAACTGGTGCTGTCATCTACGTGAGCGCCGTACTCTCCGTATGTATTTCCCTGAATCTGACGGTAAGCATAGGTTCTGGCGCAGACTGCCTGGGCCTTTAAAGCTTCCTTTTCATAGGAAGCAGGCATTTCGCTGGGAACTACCTTTTTAAGATAATCCTCCAGATACAGCTCATTGATCAAAACCAGACCTTCCTCTTCTTTTTTAATTTCCAGCGAACCACTGTATACGGGCTGTCCCTGTGCCCGCTCCAGGGAGCGGATCGTAATTCCCTCTTCCTTTTCCGGGATAATGGTCATACGGCCGTGTTTCAGCCGTTCATCCTCCGCCGTGAGAGTAAGCACTTCTCCCTTTTTCAGGGTACTCTCTTTGCTGTCTCCGTCATCATTTTTACAGACCAGTCTGGCGTCACAGTTTAACTCAATCTCTACCTTTTTATGGAAAAGATTTTTAAATCCCGTATCCATCAAAAGAACTCGGATGGTTCTGGCGTCAAAGGGCCTCTCTAAAAGGGCTGCGCAAAGCTTTCCGTCTGCGGCCACAAACTCCTGAAGATCATAGCCTACCAGAATGTCTGCGGCTCCCAGAACACTAAATTCCCCGAACAGCTTATATACATAAAAATTTTCATCCAGAGGAATGGTCCCGTATCCTTCAATCTCTACCGTATCCTCTGTAACCGAAAGGATTTTTCCGTGAATCCGTTCCTTTTTCACCGTTACTCGGCTGAGACGGCCATGCTCCACATAGAGATCTGCCAGATTGGGAGCCAGACGACCTTCCGTCTTTTTCGCTTCCTCCGCCAGCTTTCCCTCTGCCTTAAACTCTCTGGACGCCGCTCCCATATAAGCCTTAAACACGCCGTCCTTTACCTCAGAAAGCCATATATTGCGGTAGACCACACTGCCGTTTTTTACCGCCGTCACAGCGGCAATCTCATTTCCCCGAACCATAAACCGGATCTCATGATCCAGCCAGGCATCCAGAGCCAGTCCCTGAAAGCCATACTCCCCCTCTGTGGTGTATGCAGTCCAGCTTGGCGCTCCCTGTATATTAGATGGAGTTCCATATAAAATGGCAGTGATTTCTTTTACATTTTCATCCGGATCCGCCTCTTTTAAAATCTCTCTGTAAAGCTCCCACCACTGATCTGCCGGAAATGGTTTCTGTCTGTTTTTATCCTTTAGACCCACCTGCCTCTTTAAACGGCCTGAAAACTTTGCCGCTGTATAAGCCGCCTCCTGGTAGGTAAACTCCTTTTGAGCGCTTTCCAAATCTGCCGGGGTCAGCTCCGGGTTTAAATACCCCCTCTCATAGAGCAGGTCCATATATTTCACAAACCAGTTATCCTGCTCCTGCTCTGAAAACCAGGATTTTTCCCGTTGCTGCGCTGCAGCCTCACACTCTTTCCGGTCTGCCAGCGCCAAAGCCAGTACTTTGGAAACCTCTGCCCGGGTGATGCCTTCCTTTTCCGGTTCCATCCGTACGATCACCACAGTCAGCAGGATAATGACGCCAATGATACCGGCAATCCAGGCAATCATCTTATTTTTACCATTCATCCCATTATTCTCCTGATATAAAATAAAGCAGCGAGAATACCCCCGCTGCTTTTATCATCTGTGACCCCAAGGTGCCGGCTCTTACATATTGACGCCTAGCAATGCTAGGTGGGCAACCTCACTTAAGCTTCTGCCTTCCACTCGTACGGAGGCATGACATCCGCTTAAAAATATTGGAATCCCTTTTGTCAAATGTAGGTTCAAAATTGGTAAGAAATCGAACACCCCAGGAATCACAAATCTGTCTCGTTTATTATGGCCTTATTATAACCCAAAGTGTTGTGTTTTTCAAGCTGATTTTTCTCAAAGTTTAAACTCGGCGATTTCAAACCAGGGAGGCAAAGACTCCGTCCACATATTCTCTTAAAGCTTCCGGTGCCAGAGTTACCTGGACGCCTCTCTGACCGGCACTGATTGTAATTTTATCATAAATCTGGGCTGTTTCCTCGATATAGGTAGGAAATTGATCCTAATATTTATCGACTGTATAAGGAATAATAGACCGATAATATAATCTCTAATTACTGTTCTTATTTCTTGGCTTTGTTT
>JABLTT010096134.1_pt1 | contig 88875 bp, 83 predicted proteins | sample 7160061 | NCBI WGS metagenome assembly JABLTT01 (sample SAMN14651232, study PRJNA627086) | human gut metagenome | isolation source: feces | host: Homo sapiens | reverse complement strand
GCCGTAAGAAAACGTGGTGGCAGCAGGAATTTGCCGTATTAAAATGCGAAGCCACGGCAAATTCCGTTACTGGGCACGTATGCGTGAACAGTAACAAACAATTTGGGGAAAAGGAGAAGGGATATGTCAGTCAAAGAAACACTGAAACAGCTGGAATCTGAGAAAACGAAAGTGCTGATGGCAGAATTATACGGGGCAGAGAAAGCGGAGGAGAACCGGGCGCGTTACCGCTATGTGGCAGAGCGCTTTGAGAAAACATATGGGGAACGTGATATCAAGCTGTTTACTTCCCCGGGACGGACGGAGATCAGCGGCAACCACACCGATCACAATCATGGCAAGGTGCTGGCGGGCAGCATTAATCTGGACTGCGTCGGCGCGGCGGCACCGAACGGAACCGACACGATCCGCATATTAAGTGAGACATTTCATCAAAATTTCAGCATCCATTTAAGCGACCTGAAACCGAGCACGGGTATGAGCGGCACCATCGACCTGACAAAGGGCATTTTAAAGGGCTTTGAGGAGAGAGGATACAAGGTCGGCGGATTTGACGCATACATTACCAGCAATGTTATCAGCGCGGCGGGCGTCAGCTCTTCGGCTTCCTATGAGATGCTGATCTGCTCTATGTTAAATACGATGTTTAACGAGGGAAAGATGGATGTTGTCACCTACGCCCACATCGGAAAATATGCAGAAAACAAGTTCTGGAACAAGGCGTCGGGTCTGCTCGATCAGATGGCGTGCGCGGTCGGCGGTCTGATTACGATCGATTTTAAAAATCCGGAAGCGCCGGTTGTGGAGAAGATTGATTTTGATTTCGGTGCGCAGGATCACAGCCTGATGATTGTAAATACGGGAAAAGGCCACGCGGATCTGAGCGCAGATTATTCTTCCGTTCCAAACGAGATGAAAAAAGTAGCGCAGTACTTTGGCAAAGAGGTCTGCGCGGAGATTTCAGAGGAAGAGGTGATCGCAAACCTGGCGAAAGTACGTGCATTTGCGGGAGACCGTTCCGTGATGCGTGCGTTCCATTTCTTTGAGGAAAATAAGAGAGTGGAGCAGGAAGTAAAGGCCCTTCGGGAAAATGATTTTGCTGCTTTTTTGGAGGGAATCACAGCTTCGGGCAATTCTTCCTGGAAATGGCTTCAGAATGTATACACGACTGCAGACGTGCAGGAGCAGGGCATCAGCATTGCACTGGCGCTGACGGAATTGTTTATCGCGAAAAAAGGACGCGGCGCGTGCCGGGTTCATGGCGGCGGCTTTGCCGGTGTTATCATGGCGATGATTCCGAACGATCTGGTGGACGAGTATACAGAATACATTGAAAATGCGATCGGAGAGGGCAATGTATACCGCATGAGCATCCGCCCGCACGGCGCGATCTGCGTGAGCGAGCGCATCTAAAAATTGGGACCTGGAAAGGCGGTGGAATTTATGGGAAATAAAAATTTGATTATCACAATCGAGAGGGAGTACGGAAGCGGCGGACGTATTGTGGGACGCAAGCTGGCAGAGGAGCTGGGGCTTCATTTCTACGACGATGAGATCTTAAAGATGGCGTCGGAGAAGAGTGCGGTCGGAGAGGAATTTTTCCGTTTAGCGGATGAGAAAGCGGGAAACAACCTGCTTCACCGTCTGGCTGGCGCGAAGAAGGCAGATGTGTTCGGAAAGCCGTCCCTGAAAGGTGATGTGACATCGCCGGATAACCTGTTTAAATTCCAGGCGATGGTGATGCGGGAACTGGCAGAACAGGAACCGTGCGTATTTGTAGGCCGTGCGGCTGGCTATGTGCTGGATCAGGACGAGGAGATCGAAAATCTGGTCCGCATCTTTGTCTATGCCGACCGTGTGCGCCGCGTGCAGCGCGTTATGGAAGTAGACTGCATCAGTGAAGAAAGAGCGAAGAAGTGCATCCGGAAGATTGAGAATGAGCGGAAGAATTATTATAAATATTTTACTGGGAATGACTGGAAAAACATGAAGAACTACGATCTTCCGATCAATACGACCCGCCTCGGACTGGACGAGACGGCGGAGCTGATCAAGGAATATGTGAAGCTGCGCGGGTATATAAAGTAGGGGAAAATGAAAACAGCCTGTCTGTGATGCAGGCTAAAAATTTCAGTTGAAGATTGCGGGAGGCAGGGCAGATTTGGAAGATGAGAAGTGCCAGCGGATCGCCAGCTCAATCAGCTCCCAGAATGCTGGGAGAGTGATTCCGGCATTCTGAATTTGCCTTTGACGACAGTAGAATCATTACGACCTTATTACAAATTATTTACGGTTTGAAGCGGTATATTGACGGTCAAAATGGAAAAATGATACAATGATTTCAGAAAGAAAGGGGGAGAAAGCATGAGAAGTGCATCTGAATTTAGGCAAATGGCGCGTGAGACACTGCGCGGAAACTGGAAACTTGCGATGGGAACGGGATTAGCAGCGTCCCTGATCGGTGCGGAGATTGCCGATACGGCGCCAAATGGAATATCAGAGCTGCAAAAAGTGATACAGGCACGACCGGAAGTGAAGAATGTGCTGACGCAGGTATTTCTGATGCGCAGCATGCTTCTGCCCTTGATGCTTTTGCTTATCTGGGGCTTGATGGTGGTTATTATTGGAGGTGCGGGGCAGATGGGATACGCCCGTTTCCATCTGAATCTGGCAGAGAAAAAGGAAGCGTCCTTTTCTGATTTATTTTCCCAGTTTTCGCGGATCACAGATGGCGTGGCGATGGTATTTGTGCGCGGCTTTTATATATTTTGCTGGACCTGCCTGTTTTTCGTTCCGGGTTTCATAAAGACGTACAGCTATGCGATGACACCATATGTGCTGATGGAACATCCAGAATATTCCGCCAACGAGGCGATCACCGAGTCGCGCCGCCTGATGGATGGAAAAAAATGGAATTTATTCTGCCTGACCTTTAGCTTTATCGGCTGGCGGCTGATCTGCAGCATTCAATATATAATACCAGCGGTTCTTTTGTATACACAGGGAAGGCTCAGCGGTGTGACCGTGCTGTTTCTGGCAGCGCTGATGGGACCGCTCAATATTGGCTATCTGTTTCTGCGCCCATATGAGGAGGCGGCATTTGCGGCATTTTATAGGGACGTGCGGGATGAGAAGAGGGAAATAGAAGAGATAGAAATGCAGGATAAGTGGAGTGAGAATGAGCCGGAGGAAAGTGAAAATGCGTGAACTCTGCCTATACAAAAATGAAATCATTTGCATAGAACTGTGCTTGTGTAAGGATAGACGGAACAATAAAAATCTTTGAAAATCAAATTGGCGAAAGCCCAAAATAAGAATCTGCAATCAAAAAACACCTCAGAAAGTGGTCAAAATGAAAGCTTTCTGAGGTGTTTTTTTGAGTTGGATTATTTATTTTGTTTTAGTCCATCCGTGCTTTCTCAGACAGCAAATGTTTCTGGCAATAGAAGAATGCCGGAATCAGAAAGGCATCGGCGAGCAGCCATGCAAGCGGCGAGGCAAAACAGATGATGATGTAGCCAAAGATCGGCACCAGCAGGAAGCCGACCATGGCGCGGGCGATCATTTCGCAGACACCTGCCAGGATGGCGAGCAGGCTGTAGCCCATTCCCTGAATCGTGAAACGCCATACATTGACGATTGTCAGAGGTATGTAGAACAGGGAGTTGAAGGTCAGGAACTGGTGCGCCTGATGGATTACAACTGTTTCCGAGGCATCGACGAAGAGAAGCGGAATCACGCCGCCAAACACGGTCAGCACGATGCACGCCGCAATGGAGTAGATGCCGCCGATGAGAGTCGCGGACCGGACGCCCTGGCGGATGCGGTCTACCTTTCCGGCACCGGCGTTCTGTCCGGCGTAGGTTGCCATCGTGCCGCCCAGCGCGTCAAACGGGCAGCAGAAGAACATGCCAATCTTCTGACCTGCGGTGACGGAGGCAACCGCGATGGAACCTAAGGAGTTGATGGCAGTCTGGATGACAACCGAGCCGATCGCGGTGATCGAATACTGGAGTCCCATCGGCACACCCATTTTGCAGAGAACGTAAATATGTCTGCCGCTGATGCGTGTTTCCTCCCGGTGCATATGCAGGATTTCAAATTTTTTCTTCATATAGCTCAGGCAGAGAATACCGGATACTGCCTGAGAGATAACAGTTGCATAGGCAGCTCCGGCGGTGCCGGTTCCGATCTGTACGATGAAAAGCAGATCCAGTGCAATGTTTAAAAGACTGGATAAAATCAGGAAATAGACCGGCGTTTTGGAGTCGCCGAGCGCACGGATGATGCCCGCCAGCGTATTGTACAGGTAGGTTGCCGGGATACCGGCGAATACGAAGAAAATATAGCTGTACGCGCCGTCGATGATATTGTCCGGCGTCTGCATCCAGACAAGAATCTGCCGTGTAAGCAGGCAGACGATCACGGTCATGACCACGGCAAAACAGGAGGCGATCCATCCGGCATTGGCGACGAAACGGCGCATGTCCTTGTAATCCTGCGCGCCGAACCGCTGTGCAACCGGAATGGAAAACCCGGTGCAGACGCCGATGACGAAACCGTTAATCATAAAGTTGATGGCGGAGGTGGAACCGACCGAAGCCAGCGCATCAACGCCGAGAAATTTTCCAACAATGATCGTATCGACCATGCTGTAAAACTGCTGGAACAGAAGTCCCATCAGCATCGGAACCGCAAAGCCCAGAATCAGCTTCGCCGGGCTTCCGTTTGTCATATCTTTTATGGTAGAGCGTTGCGAAGAGCGGCTCATGGAAAAACCATCCTTTCTAAAAAACGATTATAAAACTCTGAGAGTAGATTTTATAAGAAATACATAAAATTGGCAATCCGAAAAATCACGAAAAAAAGTAAAATAGAGGCACTTTTTTTGTGATATAGAAGCGGGCTGGTCAGCACGCGGTATTTTACAATCAGTGACATACATGGTATCATAACGGGTAGAGTGATTTTTATTTCATAGGAAATTGCGTCCTATGAAACAAAAAACGCTTCGCGAGGATGCGCACTCGCGCGAAGCAGAAACATGTCGCAAGCGACCGCGCGAGACGCCCGAATGTGCCAAGGCACATTCTTTTTCATATAGAACGGAAATGAGGGTAACATACATGAAGAGACTGGCGGTGGGAATCCTGGCGCACGTAGATGCGGGGAAGACAACATTATCAGAGGCGATGCTCTATGCGGGCGGCATGATCCGCCATCTGGGGCGGGTGGACAAGGGCGATGCGTTCCTGGACACATATGAATTGGAGAAAAAGCGCGGAATCACGATTTTTTCCAAGCAGGCGCGGCTTGCATGGGATGATATGGATGTGACGCTCTTGGACACGCCGGGACATGTGGATTTTTCAGCGGAAATGGAGCGGGTGCTTCAGGTGCTGGACTATGCGGTGCTGGTCATCAGCGGTTCAGACGGCGTGCAGGGGCATACAAGGACGCTGTGGCGACTGCTGGCGCGCTACCAGATTCCGGCGTTCCTTTTTATCAATAAAATGGATCTGGCGCCGGGACGGGAACAGGAGGTCCTGCGCGACCTAAAAGAGTCGCTGGGCGGCAACTTCGTTGATTTTGGTGCGGACGGGACGGAAAGTTTCTATGAAGAGGCAGCAGTCAGCGGCGAAGCGGAATTGGAGGAATTTCTGGAGACGGGACAGGTGTCTAAAGATGCGATCCGCAGCCGGATTGCCAGCCGGGATCTGTTTCCGTGTTATTTTGGTTCGGCGCTCAAAAATACGGGCGTGGAAGAATTTATGCGCGGTTTGGAAGAATATACGCTGGAACCAGTGTATCCGGATGAATTTGGGGCGAAAATATTTAAAATTGTGCGCGACAGCCAGGGCGAACGCCTGACTTATATGAAGATCACGGGCGGCGTGCTGCATGTCAAAGACCGGATCGGAGAGGAAAAGGTAAATCAGCTCCGCCTGTATTCAGGCGATAAGTATGAGGCGGTGAGCGAGGCACCGGCGGGTATGATTTGTGCGGCAACGGGACTTTTGCACACGAAACCGGGCGAGGGGCTTGGAGTCTGTGAAATGGGCGCGGAACCGGTGCTGGAGCCGGTTTTGACGTATCGCGTCGAGCTTCCGGAGGATGTGGATGCGGCGGCGATGCTGCCGAAACTGCTTCAATTAGAGGAAGAAGAGCCGGAGCTTCATATTGTCTGGGAGGAAGAAAAGAAAGAGATTCACGCCCAGATCATGGGCGAGATCCAGATGGAGATTCTGAAAAGCCTGATTGCAGAGCGTTTTGGGGTAAATGTCCGGTTTGGCGGGCGCAGCATTGTATATAAAGAAACGATCACCGATACGGTCGAGGGTGTCGGGCATTTTGAGCCGCTCCGCCATTATGCGGAGGTACATCTGCTTCTGGAGCCGGGAGAACCGGGCAGCGGGCTGGTATTTGATACCGATTGCAGTGAAGATATTTTAAGTAAAAACTGGCAGCGACTGGTGCTGACGCATCTGGAAGAAAAAGTACACCGGGGTGTTCTGATTGGGGCGCCGATCACGGATATGAAAATTACGCTGAAATCGGGACGCGCCCATGTGAAACATACAGAAGGCGGCGATTTCCGACAGTCCGTGTACCGGGCGGTCCGTCAGGGACTGATGCAGGCGCATTCGGTGCTGTTGGAACCATTTTATGCCTTTCACCTGACGATACCGGACAAGATGGTGGGACGTGCAATGACCGATCTGGAGCGGCGGTTTGCCGTCTTTGAGGGACCGGCGCTGGAGGACGGGCAGGCAATATTAACCGGACGTGCCCCGGTATCGGCACTCGATGGATATCAGACGGAGGTGACGGCGTACACGGGCGGATTGGGACAGATGATCTGCACGCTCGATGGCTACGGACCGTGCCACAATGAAGAAGAAATCATTGCGGCAGCCGGGTATGATCCGGATGCGGATCTGGCAAACCCGAGCGGATCTGTTTTCTGTGCACACGGAGCTGGATTTGTCGTCAACTGGGACGAGGTCAAAGATTACATGCATCTGGAAAGCTGCCTGGGTGCGTCCAATGGAAAGCGGCGGATGGAGGCGATTGAAGCAGGCGCACGTTCCTCCGACGGACAGGGCGGAGGTTCTGTCGAGGAGATGTGGATTGGAGCGGATGAGGTCGATGCGATTCTGGCACGCACCTATCATGCCAATAAAAAGGAAGACGGCGGAAAACGCCGCTGGGGCGGAACCAGTAAACGACCAGTGCAGCAGTACGGCGCGGGTGTGTATGGAGAAACGGCGCGGAGACAGGAAGCGGTGAGACAGAAGAGCGATTCGAAAGCCGGGACAGCTGGAGCTTCGACATTTGGAAATGTGGGAAAATCAGGAGGATCCGTGGCTGGAAATGCAGGGGGATTTGAGCATGCAGGAAAAGCGCCGGAAAGTGGCAGACAGGACAGCAGAACTGGCAGCTCCAAAGGAAAAATGGCATCAGCGGTTCGGGAATATCTGCTGGTAGATGGCTACAACATTATTTTTTCCTGGGACGAGTTAAATGAGCTGGCAAAGATCAACATTGACAGCGCCCGTGGTAAGCTGCTGGATATTCTATGCGATTATCAGGGAAGCCGCGGTATCGAGGTGATAGCGGTGTTCGATGCTTACCGGGTGCAGGGACACCGGACGGAGGTGACGGATTACCACAACATTCATGTAGTCTTTACGAAAGAGGCGGAGACAGCTGATCAGTACATCGAAAAATTTGCCCATGAAAATGGGAGGAAATATACGGTGATGGTAGCGACCTCCGACCGTCTGGAACAGATCATCATCCGTGGGCAGGGCTGCGGGCTGTATTCGGCGCGGGATTTTGAGGAAGAGGTAGACCGTGTGAAGAATCAGACACGTGAGCATACCAACCGACCGCATAGCGGACATAAAAATTATCTGTTGGATTCGGTGCCGGAGGAGGTGCTACGACAGGTGAAGAAGGACGAATAATGTATAAAAAGCGGATGTTCGTATAGATTACTCGAAGGCATGAATCAGATCCTTCTGCATAAATTTCATCAGTTCTGCTGCCGCAGGCGACTGCATTTCCCGTACGGGGGCGGCGATGCCGATCTCAAAGGACGGGGAAGCGTCGAGCGGCAGTGTCACAACCGGTCCATCCCATGAGCTGGAAGTAGTGAAGTTTTAATGACTAAGGATGAATGGTACAGGCAGTTATTTGAGCGACTGGATAATTCAAAGTTCCGAAGCAGTTTTCATCTGAAACAGAAAGATATTGATTACATACATGAAAAAAGGTTGGATACAATCCGGCAACATGTAAAGGAATTTATTGCAAAGAGAGAAGCTCCCGCATATATAGCGAATGATGGTAAACAAACACCGATGAAAGGTCACCCAGTATTTATTGCTCAGCACGCAACGGCAACATGTTGTAGGGAGTGCATACGAAAGTGGCATAAAATGCAGCCAGGAAAGGAATTGAGTCAGGTGCAGCAGGATTACCTTGTAGATGTAATTATGACATGGATTCAACGAGAAATGGAGAGGCAGGAACAAAAAATATGAGTTTGAAAAATGTATTGATCATTGTTGATAATATTGACGAATCAATTGATTTTTATGAAGAACTGTTTGGATTGCGTGTGATTACAAGGCTGGAAGGTAATGTAATAATGTCTGAGGGGCTTGTATTACAGGATGTAGATGTATGGTATGACAGTACAGAAATACCTACAACTCCACATAACAATATGACAGAACTTTATTTTGAAGATAATGATATAGAAGGTATTATTGAAAAACTGGAGTCTGGCAAGTATGTTGTAAGTTATGTTACGGAATTAATGGAACTTGAAGGTGGACAGAAGCTTGTAAGATTTTATGATCCATCAGGAAATCTTATAGAAGTACGAACACCAGTTAATCACAACTGATATGATGTGGATTTGAGGAAAAATATGCAGATATTTGTAGATGCAGATGCGTGTCCGGTAGTGGATATTGTTGAGACAATAGCAGAGAAATATAATATTTCTACCACCTTGTTGTGTGATACGAATCATATTTTGTATTCTGATTACAGCGAAGTGATTGTAGTAGGTGCAGGAGCAGATGCTGTAGATTATAAGCTGATTAGTATTTGCCATAAAGGGGATGTAGTAGTATCGCAGGATTATGGTGTCGCTGCTATGGCTCTTGGAAAAGGTGCATATGCTATTCACCAATCAGGCAAGTGGTACACGAATGAGAACATAGATCAGATGCTTATGGAGCGCCATCTTAACAAGAAGGCAAGGCGTAGCTCTCATAAGAATCATATGAAAGGACCGAGAAAGCGTACAGAAGAAGATGATGTACGCTTTGCACAGTCCTTTGAAAAACTTATACTGATGGCAAAGTCAAAAGAAGGTACTCAGAGTGGGACTATTTAAGAAAAAGATAGTTACAAAGACATATGATAAAGAAAAAAACCAGTAATCAAAGCGAGCATATGTAATGGCGAGCAAGTTGCAGGCTTTAAGGACATTCATACAGGTAAGATAGAAGAGATTATGCTGATTAAGAACCAGGCAGACCTTGATGCATTCAAGAAAATGTATGGAATAAATGGAGAGATAGAGAAGGAATACTGATATGAATATACAGATATTTGGAACAAAGAAATGCAATGATACTAAGAAGGCGGAGCGTTTTTTCAAGGAGCGGGGCATAAAGTATCAGTTCATTGATATGAAAGAAAAAGGTATGAGCAAAGGAGAATTTAATTCAGTAGCTCAGGCAAATGGTGGATTAGAAAATATGGTTAATTGGGATGGCAAGGACAAGGATTTACTTGCTCTTATTAAGTATATCGCAGATGAAGATAAGCTCGACAAGGTGATTGAGAATCCACAGGTAATTAAAACACCAGTAGTAAGAAACGGAAAGCAATCAACACTTGGTTATCAGCCGGATATCTGGAAAGGATGGAACTAAATGTACTTAATTAAGACTTTAATGGGAGACATAACAAAAGTAACAGAGGTGCAGGCAATCGTGAATGCAGCAAACAACTCTCTTCTTGGTGGAGGCGGTGTAGATGGTGCGATTCATAGAGCAGCAGGACCGGAGCTTCTGGCGGAGTGCAGGACACTTCACGGATGTGAGACTGGAGAAGCAAAGATAACAAAAGCCTATAATCTGCCATGTGATTATGTGATACATACTGTAGGACCGATATGGAATGGTGGAAGGAATAGAGAAGAGGAACTTCTTGCTAACTGCTATTTTAATTCCATGAAGCTGGCAATGGATAATGGAATCAGGTCTATTGCATTTCCTTCTATATCAACGGGAATATATAGTTTTCCAGTTGAGTTGGCAGCAAAGATTGCAGTACATACAGTAAACGGGTTCTTGCAGGATAATCCGGACAGCTTTGATTTGGTGGAATGGGTGCTGTTTGATACTCATACTGAATCAGTATATGAAGCAGAGGTTGATAAGTTATATGACAAATAAAATGACAAAAGGGAACTTTTATGTACGCTGAAAAAACAAATTATGATGATATTGGAATGTCGAGCAGGTTACGGAATATTCTCAGAAGAAATGGATTTGAGTCATTGCTGTGTTAGAGGTGATTGGAGTAAATGTTTCTGACGATGTTAAAAATTATGTAATGGATGAGCACTTAGATTGGATAAAGTTAGAAAAGCATCTTGATGAAGATTGTGTACTTCCTATGAATGTTTTTCGACAGATGATTGAGAAACTTCAAAATCAAGAGCAAAATTCTTAGTAGTAACTCTTTCCGTTTTACTACCAATTTTACTACTAACAGGTAGTAACAACATGCTCAGTTCTGCTCTGATTTGCCACAATCCGTAATTTCAGAGCGTTTAACAAAATCCCCTAAAACCCTTGCAAATCAAGGCGTTTTAGGGCAAAAAGGAGTAAATCAAAACTATGATAAAAGTATTATTCATCTGTCACGGCAATACGTGCAGAAATCTCTAAAATCCCCTGTAATATCAAGGTTTTTCAGGCTTGAAGGTAGTGCTACTACACCACTACTACACCAGTGAGTCTCGATGTGACAAAAATTTTGAAATCGAGGTCAAGTTTATGGAAAACAAAAAGAGTATCAACAATATGGAATATGTATTAGTTGGAGATTACTACATCCCGGATCTGAAGCTTCCCAATAAGGAACGCCCTATCGGGAAATATGGGCGGATGCACCGAGAGTATCTGAAAGAGCACAATCCAATGATGTTCAATGATTTGGTTCTGGACGGCCAGCTCTGGACTTACCTTGCCGATTTGAACGAGCAGGTACAGGAGCGTTTGTCCCTGATTGTTGAGCAGATGAAGGCCGCTGAGGGCGTGACTGAGGAACTGAAAGCCAGTGACCAGATGGCATGGGTACAAGCTATGAACAACATTTACAATCGGGCGGAAGAAATTATCCTTTGGGAATTGATTTACAATGTTGGACGAACAGAAAGAGTTGATTGAGAAATACATAGACTGCATACAAGAATCAAACTATTGCGGACTGTCTGCTGTTCCAGAACGGTTTTAAATTGAGGACCATGATGATGGATGAGAATAACTGGAGTTCAAATAAGTTGGAACAATCTTAATAAAAGTCGGGATATATAAGACCAAATCGAAACCGGATTTCATTTAAATATGAGATCCGGTTTCCTTGGTAATATCAGCAATACATGGTATAATTTATTCAGAAGAACTCTCGAGGTGAAATATTATGAAATTTGATGCGGTAACAATAAAGAATTTCAGAAATTTTGAAAATATAACAATTGACCTTACGAACAAAAATGTTCTTTTTGGAATGAATGATGTTGGAAAGACCAACTTTCTGTATGCCTTAAGGTTTTTGTTCGATAAAGATGTAAGAAGACAGAATTTCATTGATACAGATTATTACAAAAAGAACACCAATACGCCGATAGAAATCCTTGTCTCAATAGATATCGGAGATACTGAAGATGGCGATAGCCAGAAGCTTCGTGCTAAATTGAAGGGCGCTATTCTTTCAGGACAAGACAAGGTCTATATCAAGGTAAACGCTACTTATGACGAGAAAGAATTGGTTGGTATACCTGTTTTGTATTGGGGCGGAGATGTCGAAGATCTTGAAGAAATGAAAGTTCATGGAACATTCTTCGACATTGATTATGTTTTTAATGTATTCTACATTGATGCATATGTTGATCTCTATACTTTGTTTAAGAAAAATGCCAATACACTGCTTGTAAATGACAAAGAACAGGATAAAGAAATTTTAGAAAACATACAGAAAGCCTGTGTCGATCTAAACACCCAGATTTCTGGTCTGTCTGGTATTAAAGCATTTGAGGAGAGAATTGCACCTGAATACAAAAAATACAGACACGAAGATGTCTCCGTATCTGTCAAATCAGAAATTGCGGTGAAGGGCTTATACTCTAATATTGTGCCTTATATTAAGCAGGATTCTGATAATTCGTTATACCCAACTTCTGGTGAAGGCCGAAAAAAGTTACTGGTATATGCCATTTTTGACTTATTGTCAAAAGAGGAGGAAGAAAAGAAGATCAATCTTTTCCTGATTGAAGAACCAGAAAATCATTTGCACAGATCTATGCAAATTGCACTGTCACATATTCTCTTCCACGATGAAAAATATCAGTATTTGTTTATGACAACCCATTCACCTTATGTGTTGGCAGAAATGGATCGTGTAAATCTGATTCGTATATATAATGCTGATAAGATTGTGAGCAAAAGTGCTCTCTATAATGTACCAGAAGAATTTAAGACCCAGAGAAAAATGCTGAATCGTGGATTGGTAGAAGCAGTGTTCGCAGATAAGGTATTACTTGTTGAAGGGCCTTCTGAAAATGTATTGTTCGGTAAGATTTTGTCAGAACTAAACCCATTTTTTGAAGCAGACGGTATTTATATACTTCCGGTTGGTGGCTTTGGGTTTAGACCATATTTTGAAATATTAGATGCATTAGAGATTGATAATATTATTAAGACTGACAATGATTTAAGAAAAATTACGGGTAAGGAAAAATATAGTGTGCTGGGGTTCTCCAGACTAAACAACTATATCGGTGAAAACCTTCTTCCTACGGAGCCTATTGACGAAAGTGGCGTGGAATCAAAACGAAAGCTATATGACAGCAACAGAGAAACTCTGGATCAAATTAGAAAAGACCATGCGTTATATTTGTCGAGATGCAGTTTGGAAGAAGATTTGGATGAAGTTCTTCATGATAAAATGGTTGAATATCTTCCACAAGCAGGCGGAGATGTAATTGGATACTTGCAAGATGCCAAAAATAATCATATGGTAGAACTTGTCGAAAAGCTTACTCCAGAGGACTGTACCCGTATTTTTGAACACTATAATTTCGCTTGTTTGAAGGAGGTAACACTGTAATGCTGTCTCCCATACAAAAAGAAATCGTAGAGTTACCGGGAAACCTAATAGTAAGAGCGAGTGCCGGTACCGGAAAGACTCATACTATGGTATCTAAAATTGAATATGATATAGCTCATTGTCACACGCATAAAGCAGTTGCTGCAATTACATTTACAATTAAGGCGGCTGCTGAAATCAAAGATAGGTTAACCATCGATACAAGCAATCATTTCATTGGAACAAATAATAGTTTTGCAATTGAAGAAATCATTAAGCCTTTCATGAAAGATGTGTTTGGAAGAGCTTATAAGTTGGATATGAGTACAGATTATTCTGTAAAAGTAAAAACATTTGCAGAAGGCTTGGTAAAAATAAAGGATGAACAAATCCTTTGCTCATATGCAAATAGCAAGGAGAACTTCATATTCCAACTTGCATTAGAGATTTTACAGAAATCAAAGGCGTGTCAATTGTATTTAAAGGCTAAGTATTTCAAAATCTATGTAGACGAATATCAAGACTGCGATAAGGATATGCATGCATTGTTCATGTGTATTTGTGAAAGTCTAAATATAGATACTTTTGTAGTAGGTGATGAAAAGCAATCAATCTATATATGGCGTGGTGCATATCCAAAAGCTTTTATGAGCATTTGGGACAGAGAAGATTTTTCAAAGAAGTTTATGAGAGATAATTTCCGATCCTGTCAACAGATACAGAATTATTCGAATCTACTCTGTGATGAAACGAGGGATCTCTATAAGACTGTCGATGATCTATCTTCCATAATTGTGATATGCACGACACGGTCAAATTGGGTTGCTTCCGTAACACAATATTTGGACCCCAATAAGAAATGTGCATTGTTGCGATATAGCAAAGCTAACGCAGAAGCGGGCGCTAAGGCATTAAGTGATGGAGACATGGAGTTTACCTACATTCCACAGACACCCATTTCAGAAATAACTACAGATGCAGCATGGCTTTACAATGCGATTGCCAAGTATTTCATTCTTCCAAAGTATTCAGCTTATGATTTTAGAAATGAAATTCCTAATGAGGTGGTTGGAAATAAGAAAATTTTGAATTACATAAAAAAATCTCTTAGCCTTTTGGATGAGTGCATAAAGCAAGAGGATATATCTGTTTTCGTAAAGCGGGTTGAAGTGATTGCAGATTATTTGGGTTACGATACCAAAGAAGAACATTGCAAAAAAGTATATGAAACAATTTGTGACCCTAAGTTTCATCCTGCGTTTAATATGGATGAATTGAAACGAATTGCGATTACCTTTCACTCTTCGAAAGGACTGGAGTTTGAACAAGTAGTTTTGTTTGTGTCTGACTATAAACTGTCAAGTGAAGAAGATGTTTATAACCATTATGTTGCAGCCACAAGAGCTAAAACCAAGCTAATTTTGGTATATATCAATGGTGATTGGAGTGCAGGCCAATTTGCAAAGAATATAAATAATATATTGGGGAAGTCTGGCTTAAAAATGAAGAATGTAGCAACTATAGTTAACTGTACCGAATGCATCAGTGATTAGGAAAAAAGGTCTCTCAATACCAAGTACGCATGGTATTGGGAGATCTTTTTCTTATAGGTGTACACGCAAAGCATTAGTTGACGCAATCCTAATCATGCTTTTATGTAAATCAGTGTATTTTACGGAATATCGAAAACCTAAGTATCCTGTGACGGCAAAAATCAACAGCCAAACTCGGAAAATGTTGATATTTTTGCCGATGATGTGATATAATATGTAATAGATTAACGTAGTTTTGAGGATAGATTTTATGGCGGAGGATCATAGATGCGATATCTTTCAGTTGCTGAAATAGCGAAAAAGTGGGATGTGTCAGAGCGCAGTGTTAGAAATTACTGTGCCCAGGGGCGTGTGAACGGTGCGTTTCTTACCGGTAAGACATGGAACATTCCGGAAAACGCAGAAAAACCGGAGCGTATCAACAAAAGAAAAGAAGGACCAATTACTCTGTTGGATATTCTGAAAGAGCAGAAGGTAAGTAAATATTCCGGTGGAATCTACCATAAAACACAGATTGATTTGACATACAATTCCAACCATATGGAAGGAAGCCGCCTGACGCACGATCAAACCAGATATATCTTTGAAACCAACACCATTGGCGTAGAAAAAGAAGTGCTGAATGTGGATGACGTGATCGAAACAGCAAATCACTTCCGCTGCATTGACATGCTTATTGATCATGCAAAAGCAGCTCTGACGGAGAAGTTCATCAAAGAACTTCACTTGGTTTTGAAGAACGGCACCAGTGATTCCAGAAAAGATTGGTTTGCTGTTGGCGAGTATAAGAAACTCCCGAATGAAGTCGGCGGCAGGGATACAGCCCTTCCGGAAGAAGTTGCCGATAAAATGAAGGCCTTGCTGACGGAATATAGCGCTAAGGAAGAAAAGACCTTTGAAGATATTCTGGACTTCCATGTGAAGTTTGAGCGGATCCATCCGTTCCAGGACGGCAACGGCCGTGTGGGCAGATTGATCATGTTTAAAGAGTGCCTGAAATACAATATCGTTCCTTTCATCATTGAGGACGATCTGAAGATGTTCTATTACCGAGGGCTAAAGGAATGGGACAACGAAAAAGGCTATCTGGCAGATACCTGCCTGACTGCACAGGATAAGTATAAAGCGTATTTGGATTATTTTAGGATTGGGTATTAAGGAAGTAACTTTTAAAATGTAAAAAACACATTCGATTTGAAGTGAATATATAGATCATAATTGCAGAATTATGTAGCGTTGCTTCATGTGTCCAGTTTTAGCTTACCACATCAGGCTGAAATCCAGAATTAAAAATTTCATACACAGAAATTATAAAACTGTGCGTGAAATTATCGATTAATTCAATTTGGATGATATAATAAAATATAAGCACCGAAGCAAATTGATTGTGTGTAGTTTTTAATAAAAAGTTGGTGAATATGTGGATAAGGAAACTCTTTCAAAACAGGTAATTATAGAAAAGGGCGGTATTGCAAAAACATCAGATTTTGTTGCAGCTGGCATACCCGCTGTTGATGTTGTGAATCTTTGTAACACCGGATACCTTGAACGCATTCGACACGGATACTATCAACTTGCCGATTGGGACACATCTTCTGAAGAACAACTTATTGCAACATTGATTCCAAAGGCAATTATTTGTGTGGAATCGGCTTTTTTTCATTATGGTTATAGTGACTTTGCACCTCGGAAATGGTCGATTGCTGTTCCGAGATCTATGTCTCGAACAAAATTGGATATAGATGCACTGACGTTGCAAACCTACTATGTGCAATCGGAAATATATGAACTGGGCAAAACAACTGCCGATTTTAACGGCGTCGTACTTCCTATATATGACCGAGAGCGTACAATCTGCGATTGCTTCAAATATCGTTCAAGGCTTGATCATGAAATATTTAGTAAGGCATTGAATGCTTATGCAAAGGATGAGAAGAAGAATCTGCAAAATCTTTCCATATATGCAAAAAAGCTAAGGGTGTACAAGAAGGTCAACGAATTGATGTCGGAGCTGCTGGATGGCTGATATTGTTGTATCTGTGCTCATGTGGTTACCTGAATTATTTAAAAATTGTATATGAGTATCTTATATAGAGAAAATAATGATAGGAATTATGTGAAAGCGAGGCGATGGGTATGTTAATGAATACGGCTGAGTATCTTTCCATTATCGAAAATATTAAGAGTGAAATTACTGCGGCACAATATCGTGCGGCAGTTCATGTGAATGCAGATATGCTGCTTCTCTATTATGATATTGGTTGCGTAATCAATGAACATAAATCATGGGGAAACAAGTTTATTGATAACCTTGCAGCAGATATTCGAATTGCTTTTCCAGAAAGCAAAGGATATTCTGTTCGTAATTTGAAGTATATGGCAAAATTCGCAGAGATTTATCCAGACCGAGAATTTGTGCAACAGGTTGTTGCACAAATTCCATGGGGTCACAATATAGTTCTTCTGGATAAGGTCGCTGATATGGATGAACGCAAATGGTATATTAAAAAATCAGCGGAAAACGGCTGGTCTCGAAATGTTCTTGTCCATCAGATTGAAAGCAACTTGTATCAGAGACAGGTTCTGGCAGATAAAGTTACAAATTTTGATCACCGCTTACCGTCTCCGCAAAGTGAACTTGCGGTGCAGACAATGAAAGACCCATATGTATTTGATTTTATTCCTTTCCGGGAAGATATGCTCGAACGGGATATTGAACAGGCACTTGTTAGGGATGTCACCAAGCTCCTTCTGGAGCTTGGAACAGGGTTTGCATTTCTGGGAAACCAGTATCACCTGAATGTAGGCGGCGATGATTTTTACATTGATTTGTTGTTCTATAACCTGAATCTTCGCTGTTATGTAGTTATCGAATTGAAAACCGGTGATTTCAAGCCGGAATATGCTGGTCAGCTAAACTTTTATCTGTCAGCCGTGGACGGCATTTTGAAAAAAGAGCAGGATAATCCGTCCATTGGTTTGCTTCTGTGCAAAAGCAAAAATAATGTGGTCGCAGAATATTCGCTCAAAGATATTTCAAAGCCGATTGGTGTAAGCGAATACAAAATAACTAGTAGTTTGCCGGATAATCTGGAAAAGCAGCTGCCATCTGTTGAAGATATTCAGAAACGGATTAAATGAGTTACTGGCTAATTATCAGACTCTGGACTTACCTTCGGGTGCTTGATTATGGTGGCAGGTGCCCGGAAAGGGCACATGCGAATATGTATTCAGTCCCAGGGATGCAGTGATCCGACCGGGAGAAATTTGCAAGATACCTTTGGGATTTGGACTTTTGGTTCCTGATGGATATGCGGGTTTTGTATTTCCTAAAAGCGGATTAAGCGCTCAGGGAATTGTGTGTGAATTGCCTCCCATCGATTCTGGTTATACAGGAGAGATTCATGCAATCATTTCAAATGTAGGGAATACAGTCTATGAAATCAAAGCAGATGATAAGATCGGACAGCTTATAATTCTGCCGATTGTGATACCGGACTTTACTTATGAATCATGGAAAGAACGTGGAACCGGAGCATTTGGTTCCACAGGGAGATAAGGATTATTGATGGTGAATATATTATGTATGTGTTATACTAGGTAAAAAGGAGATTTAGTGAACTTTGATCATAATTGTTATTTGTTAAGTTTAAAGAATTGAGGTGGGACATTGATTATTACAATTGGATCCAAGGTAAAAGATGGAGAAGGAAATACATATACATTAACAGAAGAATTAGGTCATGGTGGTTTTGGATGCGTATATAAAGCTGAATGTGAAGCGGATAAATCAGTGTATGCAGTGAAAACTTTATTATATTCATTTGGCGATGAGGCTACAGCAGCGTCTTTTAAAAATGAAGTAAGAATTTCATCAGAAGTAAGTGGGGAGCATGTAATACGTTATATCTATGCACATGATGGAGATGAATATCCTGAACTACCTCCCTATATCATTATGGAGTATGCAGAGGGAGGAACGCTAGAAGACCAGATTGAAGAGCGTAAAAAAACAAATAGTCCATATTCGAAAGAGGAATTGAGAAATCTATTTCTTCAACTTGTTGCTGGAATGAAGTCAATTAATAAAAAATTAGTTCATAGAGATATAAAACCGGAGAATATACTTATTTGTGATGGAATATGTAAAATTACTGATTTCGGACTTGCAAAGGTGGCTTCAGAATCTACTAGAACCATGTCATTTAAGGGATATGGTACATTACAATATATTGCTCCTGAAGCCTGGAAATCAGAAAAGAATACTATTCAGATGGATATTTACTCTATGGGCATAGTATTTTATGAATTAGCTTTATTAGATTATCCATATGACATTACTTCTAACGATGTGGATGCATACAGAAGCGCACATATGTTTTCTAGAATAAAAAGAACGAATGATTTAAAAAATGTTTTAGGAGCAGATGTAGCATCCATAATTTTAGCTATGTTAGAAAAACCTGTTCAGAAGAGATTAAAATCATGGGAGGAGATTGAAGAAAAACTAGGCAATCCATCACTTGAAGCAAATAGTGCTTTAGGAAATATTATAAGTTTAGCTATTGGGAAAAAAATAGAGACTGACACGAGAATACAACAGCAAATCGAGGAGGAAAATCGAAAGAAAAAAGAAAAAGAAGATTTCTGCAATTTAGTGAGGAATCAATTTGAATCAATTATAGTAGATTTTTTTGAGCAATTCGCTGATGAATATAATATTCATTTGGCTGGAAATGATAAGTGTAGATTACAATCAGCAGGTCGAGGTTATGAACATATGGAACAGTTTTCATATGAACTTACAATTCCTTCTGTTACAAATATTGAAGTTAAGTGTAAGGTGATTTTGCCTAATTCGTTTACTCGTACTGTTGATGTGGATAGGGTCTATGGTTTTTCATATATGCAAGGTTCTGTGTATGGTAAGCGTGAAGTAGTATATACTCCACAGTATAAAAATAAGAATATTATGGGATGGGTTGAAATTAAAAATACCAAGGGTTTAGGATTTAACCTCTGGTTGGTACAAACGGACGATATGTATGGTGATTGGTATATCTTAAGAAATGAGAATAACGGGATATATGGGACACGATATGAGCCAAAACAAGAACCATTTGCATTTGAAATTGACGAGCTTGATGAGGCGTTGAAGGGTATTAATGCATTTAGTCTTTATTCTTCTGAAGTAGAGCCATTTGATAAACAGAAACTGATGGAATTAGTTGCTCAACTTATTAACTAATGCTGTGAAGAATTGAGAAAACAAAGAAAAAAGTTGGGTATCTTTATGAATAATACAATTTAATAACAAATTTACATAGCACTTTAGCCCAAAGGTTAAGGTGCTATTTTTTTACCACAAAAGGAGAAATGAAATGTCATATAAGTTAGTGATCGCTGAGAAGCTTTCTGTAGCACAGTCTATTGCAAAGGTGATTGGAGCAGATAGAAGAGGTGATGGATACCTGGAAGGAAATGGGTATCTGGTCAGCTGGTGCGTGGGTCATCTGGTAGAACTTGCACCGCCAGAGGCTTATGATGAGAAGTATGAAAAATGGAGATATTCAGATCTGCCGATTCTGCCGTCGGAGTGGAAGTATCAAATTTCAGATGCAACCATAAAGCAGTTCGGTATCTTGAAAAAACTGATGGAAAGAGAGGATGTCACAGGATTAGTGGAAGCCACCGATGCAGGACGTGAAGGAGAACTGATCTTTCGTCTTGTATATCATCAGGCAAAATGCAAAAAGCCATTCGAGCGTTTATGGATTTCTTCAATGGAAGACCAGGCGATTTCGGATGGCTTTTCTAATCTGCAAAACGGAAAGAAATATGATGATCTTTATCGAGCGGCTTTATGCAGGGAGCGTGCGGATTGGAGCGTTGGAATGAATGCAACCAGATTATTTTCAACTTTGTATGGACAGACATTGAATGTGGGAAGAGTCATGACATCGACACTTGTCATGATCGTTCAGAGGGAGGCAGAGATTGAAAGTTTCAAACTTGTAAGAAATGAAGCAATCAAGGTTATCCAGATGGCAGATGCAGGGAAATAATCATAGAATTGTTTGATTTTATTTCTATCATCTTGAATGGGATATATGCTCCTTGTATGGTATTTAGCTGTATTGGGGGTTAATACCCCGTTTAAATTCGCAGTTTTTGTGCGTGAAGGGGCGGCACCGTTGCCCGGCATAAAAGGTGACAGAGATTTAGAACGCCCCTGGGGGCAAATATCACAGAATCAGAGTGAAAATGACAAAAAAGAAAAAATAGTACACAGGAGTCAGCTGTGTGACCACCTTGTCGGAAGGAGAGATACTATGAATGCAGAAAGCAATGAAGCGCTTCCTGTTAGTGAGAAGTATATGCTTACCATCAAGGAGGTAGCAGCTTATTTTAATATTGGTATAAAGAAACTGAGAAGAATTGCAGAGGATAACCTTGGAATAGTAGCGGTGTACTGTGGAAACCGATTCCTGATCATCCGCCCGAAGTTCGAAGAATTTATCCTTAATTCTTCAGAAATATAGTTCCTTTTATCTGCCGAAAGTAGTTGCTATTACAGGGCATAAGAGCGAACATAGGATGACCCCGAAAGCCCTTGAAAACAGCCACTTTTGGCAGAAAGGAATGTGATTTTATGGCAAGACCAAGTTTAGCAGAAAAGGATATTTTGAATCCTTCTGAGGCAATTGAATATTTTGTTCTGAGCTGGAGAAAATTTTATGATTTATTGAATAATACGGATGGAGAAGAGTTCCTGGCATACTACGGAGAACGCAAGCTGATTCGTCGTGTAGCCTTTGAAAGGTATCTGCGTAACCATCCAGAACTAAGGAGGCGGGTATAATGGCAAAGGCAGGAAGAGGACAGACAAGGCGAGATTCCAAGCGTAGAGTATTAAGACCGAGAGAGAGTGTAAGAGCAGACGGAAAATATCAATATAAATATCATATTGATGGAAAACCACATTTTGTATACAGTTGGAAACTGGAGCCTACGGACAAACTTCCAAAGGGCAAGAAACCATGCCTTTCCCTTCGTGAATTGGAAAAACAGGTAAATACAGACTTGGATTTGCTTGTAAATATCGTAGACGGACAGATGACAGTATGTGAACTGGTAGACCGATATTTGAAAACAAAGACCGGAGTAAGGCAAAGCACGAAACAGGGATATGTTACAGTGCAGAGATTACTTGCGAAGGAAGCATTTGGCAAAAAGGCGATACGAAGTGTGAAAACTTCCGATGCAAAGCTATTCCTTATTAAATTGCAGCAGGAAGATAGGAAAAGCTACAGTTCCATTCATACCATCCGAGGAGTTCTGCGACCAGCCTTTCAGATGGCGGTGGATGATGACATTCTGGTAAAGAATCCATTCGGATTTCAGCTTGCCGGAGTATTGGTAAATGACGCAGTTACAAGAGAGGCAATCACAAAAGACCAGATGAGAAAGTTCTTGAAATTTGTGCATGATGATGTGGTGTATTGCAAATACTATGAAGTAGTGTACATATTGTTTCATACGGGAATGCGAATCTCTGAATTTTGTGGACTGACACTGAAGGATATTGATCTTGAGAAAATGACAGTGAATATCGACTACCAGTTGCAGAGAACATCGGATATGCGATATATCATAGAAACCACAAAGACAGATGCAGGAACAAGAGTGCTGCCGATAACAGAAGATGTGGCAGAAATGTTTCGAGCAATCATCGAAGACAGGAATGCTCCCAAAGTAGAAAATCCATTGATGGCTATAGTGGATTTCTTTTTTACGATGATAATGGAATGCCACTTGTAGCAATGCACTGGCAGCACCGATTCAACCACATGGTCGGCAGATACAATGATATTTATCGAGTGCAGATGCCAAACATCACGCCTCATGTGTGCCGACACACCTATTGCAGCAATATGGCGAAATCGGGAATGAATCCCAAGACATTGCAGTACCTCATGGGGCATTCGGATATATCAGTCACGATGAATGTCTACACGCATATCGGATTTGATGATGCTGAGGAAGAACTGAAACGAATGGAAGATTTTAGAAAGGCACAAGCGGAGGTTGAACAGAAGAAGGAGAAACCGATGTCACAGAAGATGTTCAAGGTAATTTGATATAGAAGATGGATAACGCTCCGGCTTGGCTGGGGCGTTTTTTCTATGGAAAAGAAGGGAAAATGACGATATAATATATGTATGAACAATTGTCAAGATAATCATATTTTAAGGAGTGCCAGACATGAAAAATATTACGATACAAACTATAATTTCGATTGTTGCAGCATGTATATCTTTGATTGCTGTTATTGTATCTATATATTATAATAACAAAAATAATAAACAGTATTTAAAAAGCTTAGAACCATTGTTATCATTTAAATTACTTGAATTGAAGAGCGAATTGTATTTAAGGATTACTAATACAGGGAAAAGTGCAGCCAATGATATTGCAATAGAAATTAAAAAAATTGAAAATAATGGTGATAGGAATGAGTTAAATCTTGATGCATTATTTGACAAGGAATTTGAGCTATATCCAGGTGAATCAACACAGGGACGAATTGCTTTTTGGGGCGAGACAGTTTGTTCAAGTGCATTTCCTAAAATAGATATTAATGTACAATATAAAAAAGGTGTTACAGGTAAGTTGGTGAATATGGAGAGAACAGTAATTTTTTCACCTTCATATGATAATAAGATATATGGGGATTTTAATATAGATTTGAGAGAACTTAATAAAAATATGAATGTTATGGCAAAGGCAAATTTACGAACTGCGAATTATTTGGATGGTTGTCAAGTAGCTCCGTTTGATGAGTTAAATATATTGGCACATAGGTCTTTACATGATGATTTGCAATCTGTAAAAGATGGAGAGAATACATCAACAGTAATGGAGCGTTTGGATGTGATAAAAAATAGAAGTTAAAGGAGAAAGTCAATGGAAACAGGAAAAGAATTTACAAGATTGTTAAATAACTTATTAAGAGAAAATCAACAGTATGATACAGAACTGAAAAACTTTTTAGATTACTTAAAGCAGAGGGATCTATTAAATAAATGTTTCGATTTATCATTATATGATATTGATCAGTTTTTTGACTCGCTTGTAGGGATAAAAATGGGCGTATCAAGCACTTTGAATGCATATATTGCTGCCTTATCTTGTTTATTTGAATACTTGATGCGAGAAAAGTATAATTTTAGAGATTTATTAGGATATATTGGTTCGGCAGAATTTAGAAAAAAATATTTGGATAAACTTGAAAATGGATCACAGAAAAAAATTATTCCAATGGATATATTACAAAAATTATTATATAAAATGGATTATTATTTCTCTAAAGACCATGGTAAGTCTCAAGATAAAATCTACCATTTGCTGATAGCGAGAGTGTACATAGAATTATCATTGATAATTCCACTAAAACCTAGTGATTTACTAGAAATAAAAGTGGGAGAGTTAAGGAATGAAACAGTTCGAACAATAGTACATAATTCGATTTCGATACAGTTACCTAAAAGTGTACGCACACATATTATTGAAAGCATAGATTTTGCAGAGAAACAGTATGATGCAAAATATTCTGAAAAAGATTCGTTGTTTATTTTCTTATATAATGCAATTGGGAAAAAAGTGAACCCAAGCACAATTACAGCAGAATTACAAAAATTATATAAGGAATTAAAAATGGATGAACTATTAGAAACTTATAAGTCAGGAACAAAAAACGTTTCACTTTATCCGCTGGAAAGTTATAAGAAAACGGCAATATATGAAATGCTTAATAATGGGATAAATATTGTGTATCTAAAGCAGTTAACTGGATTGGAAATAAGTACATTGCTTGCGGACTATGATTTAGAAATGATAAAATCTGATATCGATGTCAAATCATATAATATTAATAGTTGTATTGTCAATTCTTCTTATTTTACATATCTATAGAGAATAAGCGATTAGAGTAGAAAGAGATGTTAGGTTACATGTAAATCCTTAGTAGTAATCCATCCCTGTTTTATTACCAACTTTACTACTAACAGCCCGCAATAACTTGCATCATCTTGCCCTATTTTGCCAAGATGTCAGCTAAAACGCACATTTTACAAACTCCCGAAATCCCTTGCAAACAAGGGCATTCCAGGGCAAAACAAGGAGAAACAAAACTATGATAAAAGTACTTTTCATCTGCCACGGCAGGATTTCCCGGCAGTGAAAAAGTTCCCATAAATCAAGCACTTTCTGCATTTCATTCTCGATTTTACCAACAGTTTACCAATATTTCTGGAGAGCTGGACTTGCAATATATCAAACCAGAATGAGGAGAACAAAAAATGCGAGAACTGAAAGAACGGATTCATGATGATAAAAATGGTCTGGACTATGTGCTTTGTGGTGATTATTACATTCCTGATTTGAAATTGCCGGAGGAATGTCGTCCCATTGGTCGCTGGGGACGAATGCACCGGGATTACATTAAAGAATACCGTCCGGTGTTGTATAACAATCTGCTTTTGTCTGGCAAGCTTTGGACATATCTTGCTATCCTGAATGAGCAGGCGCAGGCAAGACTGGATTTAATTATGGCACAAATGCAGGAAATGGAAGGCATCACGGAGAACTTAAAGCGTACCAATCAGATGGAATGGGTACGGGCTATGAACTCCATCCGTAATCGTGCCGAGGAAATCATCATACATGAAATGATTTATGCAGGCTAAAAATCATAATAATAATATCATCAGTCTTGACGGACTAATATAAATCGAACAGCCACTCACCTATGAAACATCACAGGTGGGTGGCTGTTGTTTTTTTACTTCTTTTTCTTCCTTCTTTGGGAAGGAATTGCCTTTCCTCTTTGGCTGAATACATTTCTCAAATCTGGAGATTTCCGGCACACTCGTGCGAAATATAGCTTTTCATCATCAGATAGCTTGCTGTAATCAATATTCAATGTTCTGCAAACGAGAAAAGCACGCTTTTCATCCATGGTTCCCTCGTAATCAAGTGCTTGGAAAAACATAGGAGCAATGTTTTTCATGGTAGCTTGAACACTTTGTTCTGCATCCGCTGTGCTAGGGTCAGATTTATGGGCATCCCGGATGTCTTTGACGATTCGATCCAGATCATCATGCAAAATGTGAGCATAGAACAAATCTTCGCTGACCTGTGCTACTTCAAGGGTGCGTAAGACCATATCATTATCATCAGGATGATACTTTTCAATCGCTTTTCTTCTGGTTTCTTCCAACAGATAGTTCATATCTTTAATATGTAAGTCAGCAATACGGTCAACGCAGATTTCTATGTCTGCCATAAGGCGCAGAAAATCAGGGTGTGTGACCAATTCGCAGAGCAGACGGTTATTCATTTTTCCGCTTTTCAGCAGATCAATCATAGAATCACTCAGATGCAGTTCATACAGGGCTGTGTTTGGGTGATTTTTGTTTTCTGTTCGTCCCAACAGATAGTCCATAGACACATTATAATAGTCCGCCAGCTTCTGAAGATTGAAAGGGCTGATGTCGGTACAATCTTCTGATTCATATTTTCCAAGCGTGGAACGACTGATTCCGGTTGCTTCTTCCAACTGTGCCAAGGTCATATGCCGGTTGGTTCGTTCATCCTTTAATTTTTCCTGAATGGAGAGCTTTGTCTGCATGGGGCTTGACTCCTTTCCGTCGCAATTTCTTACCGTTTCAAGTATAACACAGTCTTATCCGAAAGCGTAGAAAAATGACGATTTTTACGATTTATCCAACTTTACGGACATACGGGAGCAAGCAGCTTTTTTCGGTAAGATAGGCTTGTCGAAAGACACTGAACCTTGACAACTGAATAACCAGTCATCAGGTACGTTACCGCATGGAGAGCCCGATGGACGGTACGTCAAGACCACCTGCCCCGGTTTCAGGGTAAAAGCAAAGGTGCGAGCGAGCAATACCAGTCCTAAAATGCCGGATTGTAACCGGCAAGGCGATGAACCCATGCAGGGATAATGATACTTCTGTAATTCGCAGCCTGGTCACAATGAAGACGGGGAGGTTAGATTCCTATGGAGCAGCCCAGCAAGCAGCCGCCTGATGACTTTCCATTATCTCCAAAACAATGGAGACATAACAAAAATCAACTAAAAACAGGAGGATTTATTATGATGTTTACGAAAAAAGAGATGATTTTGCTGGCGGTATTTGGCAGTGAAGACGCTGGGCAGACCAGACGAAATCTGACAAAGGCGGCACGACTTGCCGAAGACGCTTCTGCTCGGAAAAGTCTTTCAGCTTTGTCTCGTCATATCAGCCGTGAAATCGGGCTGGGGCTTGATTATGAGCTGGAGTTTGACCGTGTTCAGGATGAAGTTCAGCCTCGTTTGCTGGCTTCTCTGACTGTATTCAATGACCAGATGGACGATTACACCCATGTCTATCCCATGCGCCAACTGGCGAAATGCCTGCTGATGAAGACATTTTCGTGTGACACCGTAGCGGACAGCATTGATAATCTGGAACAGCTCAAGGCGTATATTCCCGATAAGTGGTTTGTCGCCGTTCTGAATGACCTGCTGGAAGACCTTTATAATGTGTGGGCGAACGAATACTGGATGTATCCGGAAATCCGGGACAGCAGCATTGCCATTGCTAACGCAGCGGAGTGGTTCTGCACAGCCACGGATATGGAGAAAAAAGCCCTGCATTCGTCTGGAAAAAAGAAGCGTACCGCAAGCGTGTAAGGGAATGTCCAGAGCATATATAGGAAAGTCAGAGCGTCCGGTGAATGCCGGGCGTTCTGGTATCTCAGGGAGGGATGCGTATTGAATAACTTCTTGATTAGAAATTTGCCTACGAGGACAAGCCCTTAGTGGTGGAAAGGAGGGACTTATGAGTAATGTATATGGCTATATCCGTGTCAGCACTCGTGATCAGAACGAGGATAGACAGTTGATTGCCTTGCGAGAATTGCAAATTCCGGAGAAGAACATCTTTCTGGATAAGCAGTCGGGTAAAGACTTTGAGCGTCCGCAGTATCGGAAAATGGTGCGGCGGTTTAAGAAAGATGACCTGCTCTACATTAAGAGCATTGACCGTCTGGGGCGCAATTATGCTGAAATTCTGGAACAATGGCGAATCCTGACCAAAGACAAGGGTATTGACATTGTAGTGTTAGATATGCCTCTGCTTGACACACGCAGGGGTAAAGATCTGATGGGGACATTCCTGTCGGACATTGTGCTTCAGGTGTTGTCATTTGTGGCAGAGAACGAGCGCACCAACATCAAGCAGCGGCAAGCCGAGGGCATTTCGGCGGCAAAAGCCAGAGGTGTACGCTTTGGCAGACCGCCTGCTCCGCTGCCGGAGAACTTCCATGCAGTCTATCAACAGTGGAAAGCGGGAAAAATCACAGGACTTACGGCAGCGAAGACCTGCGGGATGCCGATGTCCACCTTCCGTTATCGAGCGAAGATTTACGAAAAAGCCAAATTGTTGTAAGCGGGTATTTTTGCAAGAATGTGTACATTCCTGTAAATGCCCGCTTTTTCTTATCCTCTTAATAATACCACAAAGATTGCTATGATTCTACACAAAATCAGGCACTTTTCCCGTGTTGGACGGGATTTTCACCAAAACCGGATAGGGTATCCAAAAGGTACACCTTTTGACAAAGCATTTCTGTATGCCCATAAAGGAGGAGCAGACTTGATCGTTGGCATACAGAGTGAAATCCTGAAAATCCACTCTATGGGCTTATTAGACCGGCTCCTTGCAGATAAAACCACAAAGACGCACATTCTCTGGGCAACCGATGCCTACCGGGAGCAGGGCGCAGAGTACCAACGGGATAAAGAAATCACTCCGGCTCTCGTTACAGGAAATCATTCCGGCATTATCAAAAACCGGGCGAGAAAAGCACTGGAGCAACAATCGGAGCGCACACGACAGCGGGGCGAGGTGTTCACACCGTTGTGGATTTGCGCAAAGATGAATGACACACTGGATGCTCAATGGTTCGGCAAAGAGAATGTTTTCTTTCAGGATGGTCAGCCCACGGAGCGGGTATTGTTCCCGAAACGGCGCAACTGGCAGCATTATATAGACAATCGCCGTTTAGAACTTACCTGCGGCGAAGCCCCCTATCTGGTCAGTCGGTACGATGTTTCCAACGGGGAAAGCATACCAATCCCCCATCGAATCGGTATTCTCGACAGAAAACTGCGTGTCGTGAACGAAAATGCCACTGATGAAGCGGAATGGCTAAAATGGGTCATTCGGGCATATCAGTCCACCTACGGCTATGAATTTCAGGGAGATAACCTGCTGATTGCCAGAGTGAATTTACTTATGACCTTTGAGGAATATCTGCAAACCCGGTGGAATCGTACCCCGACCGTCAGAGAGTATCATACCATCACCAATATCATTGCATGGAATCTCTGGCAGATGGACGGATTAAGCGGCACATTGCCTTACTGTAAGGCACAGAAGGAATATCGGCAAATCAGCCTGTTCGAGTGGTTCGACAGTGGGCAATATCAAGAGATCGTCAGCACACAGCCCCATTGCAGGATTTATGACTGGCGTGGAGAACGCAGTCTGGAATATAAAAATGTGAATACGGGAGGGAGAAACATGAAGTTTAGTGCCATTATCGGAAATCCGCCTTATCAAGATGAGACACTGGGCGATAACAAGGGATTTGCACCACCAATTTATCATAAATTTATGGAGAGCGCCTATAAGGTGGCAGATGTTGTAGAATTGATTCATCCGGCACGATTTCTTTTCAATGCTGGAAGTACACCAAAAGCATGGAATGAGAAAATGTTGAATGATGAGCATTTCAAAGTATTGTTCTATGAATCGGATGCGAGTAAAATATTTCCCAACACGGATATTAAGGGCGGAGTCGTAATTTCATATTATGATAACAGGAAAAATTATGGTTCTATTCAGGTGTTTTCACCATATGAGGAAATGAATGGAATTATGAGAAAAGCAGCACCTAAAAGTGAAGCAGCGAGTCTGATGAGCATTATTTATATTCAAAATAAATTCAATTTAGAGTTGCTATATGCTGACCATCCTGAGTATAAAGCAGTAATAGGAAGTGATGGAAAAGACAAAAGATTCAGAAATAATATTTTTGATAAAATTCTAGAGTTTAAGGATGAAAAAGAGTCCGAGACTGATATTAGAGTAATTGGTGTAAGTAAAAATAAAAGGCAATGGAAATATATTTCTGCTTGTTATGTGGATTGTGAGCATGAAAATTTGAATTGCTGGAAAGTTCTTGTTGCTCGTGTTAATGGGTCGGGAGCATTAGGGGAGGTATTAAGTTCTCCCTTTGTTGCTGCTCCGAATGAAGGGTATACACAGACGTTCATTGGAATTGGAGCATTTTCAGAAAAAAGCACAGCAGAAAATGTGCTGAAATATATAAAGGGAAAATTCGCCAGAACTATGTTGTCCATTCTTAAAATTACACAAGATAATAATCGTGATACTTGGAAAATGGTTCCACTCCAAGACTTCACCTCATCCTCTGACATCGACTGGTCAAAATCTATTGCTGAGATTGACCAGCAGCTTTATGCCAAGTACGGACTGGATGAAAAAGAAATTGAGTTTATCGAAACTCATGTAAAGGAGATGGTGTGATATGGCAGTGCAGATTCAGAGCTTCAAAAAAGTTGTTCCTATGATTTATGCCTACAACACACCCGGTATCTCCTATCACGATGGCTGGACAAAGGTAGGTTACACCGAAAAACAGGATGTGACAAAGCGAATCAATCAGCAGACTCATACGGCAGATGTGCGGTGGGTGCTGGCATGGAAAGATAATGCCATGTATAAAGATGGTTCCGGTGAATATTTTACTGACCATGATTTCCACGATTATCTGGAGGCCGAATGCATTAAACGGGAGCCGGGAACGGAATGGTTTCAGGCAGACGGAAATCGGCTGCTGACCTATTTTCAGCAATTCGCCAGCAGAATAGCCAAAACACCGACAGGCGGCTGCACCTATGACCTGAGAGCCGAGCAAAAGGCGGCTGTGGATATGACGGCGGCTTATTTTGAAAATGGTGGAACAGAATTTCTCTGGAACGCCAAGCCACGCTTTGGCAAGACATTGACATCCTATGACCTGATCCGGCGCATGGGTTTCACAAAGGTACTGATCGTTACCAATCGCCCCAGCATTGCCAACAGTTGGGCGGATGATTTTATGAAATTCATTGGCTGGCGTGGAGAACTGGCATTTGTGTCAGATACCGACGCATTGAAAGGCAAGCCCGGTGTGATGGGCCGTGAAGAATATATCAACAGTCAGATAGGCGATGGGCCGGAGCTAGGCATGGTAGCGTTTGAATCGCTGCAAGGGCTGAAAGGTTCCGTTTATTTTGGCGGCGAACACAAAAAGCTGAGCTGGATGGCGCATGAATATACGGATGCTTTTGGTAAAAAGCAGAAAGGCGTGGATTTTGACCTGCTGATCGTGGATGAGGCACAGGAAGGTGTAGACACCATGCGCACCGACCGGGCGTTCAAAAACATCAGCCGCAAGCATACGCTCTATTTGTCCGGTACGCCATTCAAGGCACTGGCAAGTGAGCAGTTTGCTAAAGACCAGATTTTTAACTGGTCGTATGCGGACGAGCAGGAAGCAAAGGAAAACTGGAACAGGGATGAATATAATCCGTATGAAAAACTGCCGAGACTGGCAATGTTCACCTACCAGCTTTCCAATATGATATACGATCAGGTGCAGCAGGGACTTGATTTGTCAGACGATGACAGCGTGGATTATGCTTTCGACCTGAATGAATTTTTTGCTACAAACGAGAACGGGAAACTGATTCACGAGGAAGAAATTATCAAGTTTCTTCATGCCCTTTCTACCAATGAAAAATATCCCTATTCCACACCGGAGTTGAGAGAAGAATTATCTCATACGCTTTGGTTGCTGAATCGTGTGGCAAGCGCAAAAGCGTTGGCGAAGCTGCTGAAAAACGACCCAGTGTTCAGCGAATATGAAATTGTGCTGGCGGCTGGTGACGGCAAGCTGGATAACGAGGAGGATACCGAAGCCGCAGAAAAATCCTTTGACCGGGTAAAAGAAGCGATAGCTACCCACGAAAAGACTATCACACTGAGCGTTGGTCAGTTGACCGTGGGCGTGACGATTCCTGAATGGAGCGGCGTGTTGATGCTCTGCAATATGCAAAGCCCATCTTCTTATATGCAGGCAGCATTCCGGGCACAGAATCCCTGTATTATTACAAGCAGGGACGGCAGACGGTTGCGTAAGGAAACAGCGTATGTTTTTGACTTTGACCCCGCCCGGACGCTGATTATTTTTGATGAATTTGCAAACAGCCTTTCCCTTGATACGGTCGATGGGCGTGGCACCGGAGATGACCGGAAAAATAATATAAAGCGGCTCTTAAACTTCTTCCCTGTTTTGGGAGAAGATGATGAGGGGCGCATGGTGGAATTGGACGCAGCGCAGGTGCTTTCGATTCCCAGACGGTTAAAGAGCCAGGAAGTTGTGCGGCATGGTTTCATGTCCAACTTCCTGTTCCAGAACATCAGCAACATCTTCGGTGCGCCGACGGTGGTAAAAACTATCGTAGAGAAGCTGACCCCAGCCCATGAAGACTCGAAAAAACGAGATCAGGAAAAACTGAGCCACATTTCGGATGTTTCGGTGGACGAGGACGGCGAGGTGGAGATTCCCAATGAAATCATCATTGGAAAAACACAGGGCTTGTTTGGCGAGAAGCATTACGAGAAAATGGAGCAGGATTTACAGCCTCAGTTGGAGCAGATTGCCCAGAACATCAGTACAGCAGGAGTGCAGCATTCCATGCAGGGACTGGCAAATACCATCAAACAGAAACTGAATCAGGACATTATTGCTCCTGCGGCAGATGCTTATGGCGTGAAAAAGTCCACACAGCACCGTCTGGAAAAACATGTGGAGCGTGAAATCGACCGAAAGTTTGAAGAACTGCAAGGCGATTATGAGCAAAAAGCGAATGTAGCAAAGGCAGAAATGGAACGCCGCCAGCAGGAAGCAGAGTCTACTGCTGAGTTTACAGCAGCGGAAACGGATTTTCATGCTACAATGGAAGAAGCCATGCAGGAGCTGGTGCAGTCGGCTCAGAATTTTGTGCAGGATACGATTCAGAACAAGCCTGCTGAGACCATTGCGCACATGGAACGACAAAAGGCGGAAGAAGAAAAACAGTCCGTGGAGGATTCTGTGCGGGCGCACTTGCGTGGCTTCGCAAGGACGATTCCCAGCTTTATTATGGCGTATGGCGATGGGAAACTGACCTTGCAAAACTTCGACGATTACACAGAGGATGATGTCTTTGAAGAAGTGACTGGAATTACGGAAGCCGACTTCCGCTTTTTGCGGGATGGCGGGTCGTATACCGACCCGGAAACAGGCGAAGAAAAAATCTTCGGCGGACATCTGTTCGATGAAATTGTGTTTAATGATTCCGTTGAGGAGTTTTGGAAAAAGAAACAGGAGCTTGCGGATTATTTTGATGAGGCGCAGGAAGAAGACATCTTTGATTATATCCCACCCCAGAAAACAAATCAGATTTTTACACCTCGCTGGGTAGTGAAAAAAATGGTTGATGAGCTGGAACAGGAAAATCCCGGCTGTTTTGATGACCCATCAAAAACATTTGCTGACCTTTATATGAAATCTGGTCTTTACATCACAGAAATTGTAAAGCGTTTGTTCCGCAGTGAAAAGATGAAGTCTCTGTTCCCTGATGATAGAGAGCGTGTGCGGCATATTCTCCGTAATCAGGTGTACGGCATGGCACCGACCAGAATCATTTATCTGATTGCAACTAACTATATTCTGGGCTTTGATGAGCAGCTCAAGAATGAAACAAAGAATTTTGTACAGGCAGATGCGGCAGCCGCCGCCAAAGACGGCACATTAGAGGTACTTGTTGAAAAGTGCTTTGGATAACAATTACATAATGCGTATGCCAAAGGCGATCAACCGTGAAAAGTTGGTCGCTTTTGTTTTACCCATTATTTTCAAGAGAGGAGCTGACCACATGAACGAGAAATTAGAGAAGCTGGAACAGAAGTGGCAGAAAGCAGAAAAGCAGTTGACCGCCGCCAAGCACAAGGAAAAATATCTGGAGCATGAGATGAAAAGACTGAACAGAAAAGAACGAACCCACCGACTTTGCACTCGTGCCGGAATGCTGGAAGTGTTTCTGCATGAGCCTACTATTTTGACAGATGATGATGTGATGGAGCTGCTGACCTTCCTTTTTCATGGCGAAGCGGCACAGAAAAAGCTGAATCTGCTGATTGAGGAACGGAAGAAAACGCTGGAAACGGAGGTTGCGGGAAACCCTTGACGGAGACAAGGGCGCAACTATACACCGCCTAAAGACGGTGTGCGTTGCGTCCTGCCGGAAGCCCATTGCATGGAGCTGATGATTTGTGCGTGCAACGAGCCAAGCGGATATGCTTGCATATCCATTTGGCGGCTGTCGCAGCAACCGGCAGATATGCCGGTGTCACAATTTCCTGCTCCAATCATCCAGAGAAAGTTACACTTCCCCTGCGCTGGCTCTGCCAGCTACCCTTTATAGCTCCGTCATCCAGAAGCGATTATTTCTGTTTGACAAGCTTTTTGAAAACTGATTCTTTCATTCGGAAATTTATCAGGGTATAATAAATGAAAGACAGCCTAATTTGAAGGTGTTCTTTAAATCAAAGGATACTCTCCCTGCATGGAGAGTAAGAAAATATGAAAGAAAGCTATAGTAAATGGAGTGAATCATAATGAAATACAAAAAAGGCATTATTGTTACAATAATTATCACGGTTATAATCTGTTTTGCAGGTGTCCCATTGGGAGTTAATTATGCGTTTCGCCATGTGGCACCTACGGATATATTAGCTGCTCGTTGGGAAGCGTCGGATGCTCTTAACTATATTGCAACAATGTTGGCATTTATAGGAACATTTTTCTTGGGCTTAGTCGCATGGAAACAAAATACAGATTTGCAAAAGGTTGAGACAAATACATTCATAGCAAATAACTCTTGTGAAGCTTTTTTACACAGTATTCAGTTAAAAAATCTTAATCAAATTGCATGTAACCTGGATACTGAACATATGGAATCTATTGTAGTAGAAAAAGATATGCAAGGGGCTAATTATCGTAGTTTTCAAATTAAAATTTGTCTCAAACGTAAGTCTGGATATGCTACGCAAGTTCGAGTAAACAATATGCGAATATTTATTGGTAATGAAACAACATCAATTCCTATATGTACAGAACGATATGATGAGACATTTAATAAAATTGCAATTACAGAAAATTATAATCAATTCAGTGTTACTGTATTATTAAGGCCGGAAACAAAAAAGAAAATCATTGAACATTTAAATGATGATTGCAAAATAATGATAGACATGAATATAGAACTTGTTTCTTCGTGTTATGTATCAACCCAATTGACATGTCGAGGTGACTTTATAAAATCAAATGAATCTGTTCTTGAAAACAATTTTGAATTGTCTGGTAAAGAACCAATGTGCTTCTGGAATGGAAACATTGTATATTCTGAGAAAGATGTGACTGCACGAATACAAAGGTGAACATTTCTCACTCTTGTACTGGAAGAATTGTTTGAGCATGCATTAACTTGAATATTAAAATTAAATAACTGCTGTTATCGACAGCAACCAAGCAGGAAATCAAAAATGGTCTCCTGCTTTTTCTTTGCCCTAAATCGGGAGAAAGGAGGACATCAATGCCGAATCCGCATTTTGACATTACTATCACAAAACGCAGCGAGGGCAAATCAGCCGTTGCCGGAGCTGCATACCAGAGTGGAGAAAACCTGTTTTCTGAGTATGACCAGAAGCACAAGAACTACACCAGAAAAGAGGGTGTGGTCTACACGGAAATCATGCTTCCGGCAAATGCACCGCCGGAGTACGCCGATAGGGAAACTCTCTGGAACTCAGCTGAGAATTGCGAGAAGCAATGGAACTCACAGCTTGCAAGGCGATTTGTTCTTGCTCTGCCGAGAGAAGTCCCAATGGAGATGTATCCGCAGATGATACGGGACTACTGTGAGGAGTATTTTGTTTCCAAAGGTATGTGCTGTGATTTTGCCATTCACGACCCATACCCGCCCGGTCATAATCCTCACTGCCATGTGATGCTGACACTTCGTGCCATAGATGAAAATGGAAAGTGGCTACCAAAGAGCCGTAAGGTTTACGACCTTGACGAGAACGGTGAGCGAATCAAACTGACCTCCGGCAACTGGAAATCCCACAAGGAAAATACGGTGGATTGGAATGAGCAGTATCACGGCGAGGAATGGCGGCATGGCTGGGAAGTCGTGCAGAATCACTATCTTGAATTGGCAGGAAGTCCGGAGCGTGTTGACCTGCGTTCCTATAAGCGGCAGGGGTTGGACATTGTTCCCACCGTTCATATGGGTGTTGCTGTCACTCAGATGGAACGCCGGGGCATTGAAACCAACATTGGCAATCTGAACCGAGATATAAAAGTTGCCAATTCGCTGATGAACTCCATTCGCAAGACTATAACCAGTTTGCGTGATTGGATTGCTGCCATTTTGGAAACAAGAAAAGAAATTCTTGCAGAGATGGAAGCGAAAAACGCTTCTCCGAATCTGGTTGAACTGCTTCGAGATTATATGAATCTGCGAAAAGCAGAACGCAGCAACTGGTCACAGTACGGCAAACAGAAAGGTACGATTGCTGATATGAAAGCTGTTGCGAATGCGGTCAGTTATCTGCAATCATATGAGATTTTCACACTGGAAAAGCTGGATGAAGCCCTGCAAGATCTGAACGGCAGAGCCAAGGCCATCGGTGCAGCTATGCGAAAATCGGAAAGCCGGATGAAAGTCATTACAGGAATTCAGAGTGCGGTTGCCGATTGCCAGACGCACAAGGCAGTCCATGACAAGTATCTGAAAATAGGCTGGAAAACGACACAGTCCATTTATGCCGACAGGCACAGGAACGAGTTGGATACCTTTAACAAGGCGTATCGCTATCTGAAAAAGCAGGGGGTTGACCTGAGTGTGGATTTGAAAGCCATGCAAGCTGAGTATGACAGTCTGGAGAAATCCCATGCAGAGCATTCCGCACAGCTTTCCACTGTCCAGACGGATTTGAAGCCGCTGAAAGATATTCGCTATTGGGTCGGCAAAGTCCTTGAGCCGGAACAGGTAGAGAAGAAGCCGGAACCGAAGTTTTCCGTCAAAGACAGGCTGGCGTATGCAAAGAAAAAGCACAGGCAGGAGGAACAGTCGGAACGGCAGAAACAGAAAAAACAGAATATCGAACTTTAAGGCACTTGCCATTTTCAATGTGAAATGACGAGTGCCTTTTCTTTTTATCAGGAGGAATACCTATGAATGTATTTGAAGCGGTCAAGCCGACCGTTACCACCCGACAGGCGGCAGAGCTGTACGGAATCAAGGTGAGCAGGAACGGAATGGCACGCTGCCCTTTTCACAACGACAAGAATCCGAGCATGAAAGTGGACAGGCGTTTTCACTGCTTCGGTTGTCAGGCAGATGGAGATACTATTGATTTTGTATCACGGTTCTTTAATCTGCCCAGCAAGGAAGCCGCCATGAAGCTGGCAGACGATTTTGGAATCAGTTATGACAGCAAGCAGAAGCCGACTGTCAGACCTCATATCCGGGAGCCTACGCCGGAGCAAAAATATCAGAAAGACGAATCACAATGCTACAAGGTGCTGACCGATTATTTCCATCTTTTGAAGCGGTGGGAAAAGGAATATGCCCCGGCACAGCCGGAGGATGAATGGCATCCCCTGTTCGTGGAAGCTCTGCAACGGAAAAATTATATCGAGTATCTGATAGATATTCTGCTGACCGGAACATTGGACGAACGGAAAGCCCTTGTAGCTGAACAGAGAAAAGAGGTGAAAAAACTTGAGCAGCGAATTTCAGAACTGTCAGCCAGCAGCACAAAGCACTATCGAGGAGGTGCGGAACAGTCTGGAACAGAACCAGAAAGGTAAGGTCTTCAATACAGCAGCCAATTACAAGCGTGTCCTGCAAGCAGACCCACTTCTGAAAGGTGCTATCCGCAAGAACCTGCTGACGGAGCGTATCGACATTGTGAGGTCGCTGGGCTGGTATCGAGACAGCCCGACACTGACCGATGTGGATATAAAATATCTGCTCCTGTACTTTGAGGAAAACTACGGTCTGACAGTAGAAAAGAAGATTGAGGATGCAGTGAAAGTCATTGCCAATGAGAACCGCTATCATCCGGTCTGTGATTTCCTGAATGGGCTGGAATGGGACGGCACAGAACGAATCCGTTACTGCCTACATCATTTTCTTGGTTCCGATACAGACGATTACACTTATGAAGCCTTGAAGTTGTTTCTGCTGGGAGCGATTTCACGAGCATTCAAGCCGGGCTGTAAGTTTGAGGTTATGCTCTGCCTGGTGGGCGGTCAGGGTGCAGGAAAATCAACCTTCTTTCGTATGCTGGCAATCAATGATGACTGGTTCTCCGATGATCTGAAAAAGCTGGACGATGAAAATGTGTACCGCAAAATGCAGGGGCACTGGATTATTGAAATGTCGGAGATGATCGCTACCGCCAACGCCAAGAGCATTGAAGAAATCAAGTCGTTCCTGAGCAGGCAGAAAGAAACCTACAAGATACCGTATGAAACGCACCCGGCAGACCGGAAGCGGCAGTGTGTGTTCGGCGGTTCTTCCAACACGCTGGATTTTCTGCCCCTTGACCGTACAGGCAACCGCCGTTTTGTTCCGGTCATGGTCTACCCGGAGAGAGCCGATATTCACATTCTGGCAGACGAGCAGGAATCCAGAGCCTACATCAGACAGGTGTGGGCAGAAGCAATGGAGATATACCGAAGCGGCAACTTCCGCTTGAAATTCAGCCCCGAGATGGACGATTTTCTGAAAGCCTATCAAAGGGAGTTTATGCCGGAGGACACGAAAGCTGGTCAGATTATGGATTATTTGGACAACTACACAGGCAGTGCAGTCTGCTCTAAGCAGCTTTATCGGGAAGCGTTGGGACACCCATGCGAAGAGCCGAAGCAATGGGAGCTGCGGGAAATCAACGACATTATGAACAATGCCGTCACAGGCTGGCAGCCGTTCAGCAATCCACGTCACTTTCCTGCACCATATCTCCGACAGAAAGGCTGGGAACGCATAGAACAGCCCGACAACGGGAGTGGAGATTTTCAGGAGCTGACCGAAGCAGAGATGAAGCAGATGGAGTTTCCAAAGGAGTGGTTGAAATAAAAAATGGGGCTGGTTGTCAGCCGGTTGCCGAGCCAGTTGTCGGGCTGGTTGTCGGGCAAAGTGACGGAAAAGCCTTTGCTGACGGGCTTTTCTTCTCTCTGACAACCATGACAACCAAAATATAAAAGAAAAAGGAAATAGTAAAAAAAGAGCAAGCCCGATGAAGATAAAAGGTTTTCTGATACACGTTGCCAGGACTTCGTTGTCAGAGCCTTTCCTTTGTAGGGCATTTTTCATTCAGAGGAGGTAGCTGCCTATGGCAAATAGCAAAATAATCACTTACGACAAAAAGTACGCAGACATTCCAGTCTGGCGTAGATACACACTGACGATAGAAGAAGCCGCAGGGTATTATCATATCGGGGAAGGAAAACTACGAATGCTGATTGATGAACACCCGAATGGGGATTTCTATGTGATGAATGGCAACAGAGCTTTGATTAAGCGTGAGAAATTTGAACGTTATCTCGATGAGGCAACGGCTGTATAAGCAATATTTTATGGAAAACAGAATTGCCGAAATCTTATGGCATGGCTATACGGAGAGCCGGATTTGTGGTAGAATAAGACCAGCAAGTCTGGCTCTCCTTGTTCTTAAAGGAGAGATTTCAATGAGTGAAAAAAGACGAGATAATCGTAATCGTATCTTACGTGAAGGTGAATATCAGCGGGCAGATGGGAGGTACAGATTCCGCTATATTGATGAGGATGGGAAAGAGAAAAACGTATATAGCTGGCGGCTGGACAAGAACGATCCTGCACCAAAGGGGAAAAAGAGAGAACCTTCGCTGCGAGAAAAAGAGAAGCAGATAGAAGCTGATTTGTTCGATCATATCGTAACCAATGGCGGCAACTATACGGTATTGGAGCTGGTAGAGAAGTATGTTTCCCTGAAAACCGGCGTTCGCCATAACACCGTTGCCGGGTATAAGACGGTTATCAACATCCTCAAAAAAGAAGCATTTGGTGGTCAGAGAATTGACAAGGTGCGTCTGTCGGATGCAAAGGCGTGGTTGATTAAACTCCAACAGGTAGATGGTCGTGGTTACAGTTCCATCCACTCTATCCGTGGTGTACTGAGACCAGCTTTTCAGATGGCGGTAGACGATGACCTGATTCGTAAAAATCCGTTTGGTTTTGAACTGGCATCCGTGGTGGTCAATGATTCGGTAACGAGGGAAGCTATCACAAGGAAACAGGAACGGGATTTGCTGAAGTTCATCAAGGACGATAAACATTTCAGCCGATACTACGATGCAATCTTTATTCTCTTTCATACAGGACTCCGTATTTCGGAATTTTGCGGACTGACGATCTCAGATATTGAATTTGGCAACAGCTGCATCAGAGTTGACCATCAGTTACAGCGGACATCGCAGATGCAGTATGTGATTCAGGAACCCAAGACAGAAAGCGGCGTTCGTTATGTACCTATGACGGAAGAAGTGGAGAAATGCTTTCGCAGGATTATTGCCAACCGGACGGCTCCAAAAACAGAGCCGATGGTGGATGGATATGTTGGATTCTTGTTTCTTGACAAGAACGATAAGCCGATGGTTGCCCTTCATTGGGAGAAATATATGGAGCATATCATCGAGAAGTACAACAAAATTTATCGTGTCCAGATGCCGAAAGTGACTCCCCATGTATGCAGACACACATTCTGCTCCAATATGGCAAAATCCGGAATGAACCCGAAGACATTGCAGTATATCATGGGTCATGCAGATATCAGCGTTACGCTGAACACTTACACACATGTAAAATTTGATGATGCGAAAGAGGAACTTCTTCGAGTAGCAACATCATAAATAACTCATTGGTAAAGCTCCGAGTTTTACCAATGAATTTACCAATATTGCAGAGAAAAACATGAGAAAATACGGGAAGATTTGAGAAGATAATCCGAAAACAGAGGAAAACTCAAAGATTCCCGGAAACGTAAAAAATCCTGTAATATCAGGCTTTTGAGAAGAAATACAGAACAAAAATGGAGATATGAGAACATGATAAAAATACTTTTCATCTGCCACGGCAACATCTGCCGTTCCACCCTAGCCCAAAGTGTCTTCACCCACAAAGTCGCATCCCAAGGGCTTTCCGCCCACTTCCTTATCGACAGCGCCGCCACAAGCACCGAAGAAATCGGCAATCCACCGCACCGGGGGACGGTGAATAAGCTGAGGAAGGTTGGAATTCCTCTGGTGCCGCACCGGGCGCGGCAGGTAACGTGGGCGGATTATGAGAAATTTGATTATATCATAGGTATGGACAGTGCCAATATCCGAAATTTAAACCGGATGCTGAAAGGCGATCCGGAGGGGAAAATATATAAATTCCTCACATTTGCAGGTTCAGACCGTGACATCGCGGATCCGTGGTATACGGGTGATTTTGACGCGACGTATGAAGATGTTCTGGAGGGCTGTGTGGGTTTTTTGGCATATCTGAAAGAACAGGGACAGATATAACCAAAAGTTTGATGGGTATCCATTTCGGGTTAAGATGGAAGGAACGGACTGTTTCTGCTGCAATTTATCAGTGTGCTGGAGGAACATCCGGGCGATTCGTGGATTAAAAAATATATTTTCCCGGGCGTAATGGTTCTAAGTCTCTGGGAAATGATTTCTTGTGGTTCAGCAGATGGATTTTATATCCTGGATGTGGAAAATCTGCGTCTGCACCAGATTTTATTTACAAAAGGAATTAATAATGACTTGCCGATGACACGCTGGTATTAATAAGTGGAGTGCTTTTTTATTTCCAGCTGAATCCGTTCGCAGAGATCCTTGACCGTGACAAGCTCGATAAAATCCGTTTCCGGAATATCGATCTCGAAGCGGTCTTCGATCTCTGTGATAAAGTATACGATCAAAAATGAATCCAGCCCCAGATCGTCGATCAGGCGGTCAGCCGATGTCAGCGGGCGGGTGATTTCTACGTATTCTGATAGAATGTCTTTTATTTCAACCAGGATTTCTTCCTGCGTCAGTTCGTGTTTCATGAGAAGTTCCTCCTAATATAGGTGATTCATGCAGCTATTTTTATTGTAAATTTAATATAGAATCTGTGTTTGTGAGATGATGCTATCTGTGTGTTTATTTTATCATGAAACTGCCCGCTTGAGTAGATATATCCTTTAAAATAGGAGGAGCCGACAGGAACGGACTCCTGTCGGCGTAGGTATGAAAAAGTATATTATGAAAGGTCTTTTGCCTTTACGCGTATTACTATATCGAAAAAATGTGATAAAAGTATGTTCGGAATGTGAAGAAATCATAAATTTCGGAAAATATTTTGGAAGTGGATGGGGAAATAAAAATGACACGCAGATATAAGTTTGTGCAATTTTATTCATAAAAATGAAAATATATGCGTGAAATTTCTGAAATAGATAGAATGTAAAAAGGTAATATGATATAATGAGCGCAAGTGAGCCAGAGAGCTGCTTGCAGATTTATGGCGATCACGATAGCTGCGTCAGCAGCGGTAAGCATCGAAGATGCGAATCGTGATATAATATGAACACTTACAGAGAACTTGTCAAATCTAGTGTGAGTTATAGATGAACATTTGATGAATCTGAGATAAAGGAGAAAAATAATCAAAATAAAGATTCAAAAAAACATATTTACAAAGAAGAAGGCAGAACATCAGGCGGATGCAAAAGCATTTGCCGGAACGGGTTCAGAAAGGACAGGGAACGATGCGGGCGTTTACATTTGAAAATGCGACAAAGATTTATTTTGGCGGAGGCTGTGTGAAAGAGCACCTGCTGGAGGCGGTGAAGCCGTATGGGGAAACGGTGATGCTGGCATATGGCGGCGGCTCGATCAAGACGAATGGCATTTATCAGGAAGTGATGGATGTCTTAAAGCTGGCTGGAAAACAGGTGATAGAATTTTCAGGCATCATGCCGAATCCGACCTACAGCAAGGTGATGGAGGGGAAAAAAGTCGTACAGGAAAATCAGGTAGATCTGATTCTGGCAGTGGGCGGCGGTTCGGTCATGGACTGCAGCAAGGCGATCTCAATGGCGGCTGCGACGGACAAGGACGTCTGGGAAGAATACTGGATCAAAAAGGGCGAGATTGATTTTAAGCCGGTTCCGGTGGGCGTGATTGTGACCGTGGTCGGCACTGGAAGCGAGGTCAACGGCGAGGGTGTAATCACCCATGAGGAACAGAAAATTAAGACGAGCCGGAATTATCCGCGCTGCAATCCGGTGTTTGCGATGATGGACCCGAAATATACCTACACGGTTTCTACACTCCAGACGGCAGCGGGCGGTTTTGATATGCTCAGCCATGTGATGGAGACATATTTCAGTGCGCCGGATGAGGATAATCTTTCGGATGCGATCTCGGAGGCATTGATGCGGAGTATTATTGAGAACCTGCCGGTGGCGATCCGGGAACCGGAAAATTATGAGGCGCGCAGCAACCTGATGTGGGCGTCCACGATGGCGGAGATTGGCATTATCAAATTAGGAAAACAGTGTGATTTTGAGGCGCATATGATTGAACATCAGATGGGGGCTTACACGGACTGCAACCACGGCATGGGACTTGGCGTGATCCATCCGGCGTATTATCGTCGAATTTGCCGGGACGGCATCAAGAAATTTGTGAAATTTGCCGTAAATGTCTGGGGAATGTCACCAGATGGCGGCGATGAGGAAGAACTGGCATTTGGCGGAATTGACGCATTGCAGGCGTTTATTCATGAGATTGGTTTGCCGGGGACGCTGCGGGAACTGGGGATCACAGATCAGAGCCTGCTGAAAACGATTGCTGATTCATGTATCCGCAATGACGGCGGGTATCGGCAGCTGACGCACGCGGAAATCTTGGATATTTTGGAAGAGTGCTATTAGTACAAAGGAGGAAAATCATGCCACACATTGCAATATCTATGTACCCGGGACGGAGCCGGGAAGAGAAGGCAGCGCTGGCTGAGAAGGTCAGAACGCTGGTATCAGAAGAATTAAAGAAGGATCCGAAGGTTGTGACGGTATCGGTTCATGATGTACCGGCTGAGAAATGGCAGGAACATTTGGATGCGATTCCGGGCGAGGAGAGATTCTATTAGAAGTCTAAGTCGGGGTTGCAGAAAGAGGCAAAAGATCATCAGACGATGGATAATATACCAATGGATAATATAGCTCAAGCAGTGTCGAAAAAATAAACTGCAAAAGATATATAATAATGAATAAAAAAGAACGGACTGTTTATAAATAGACAAAAAAGCATAGGATGTAGAGAATAGATATTTGAACTGTGCCGGTTTACAGAGTATCATCTGTAAACCGGGCAGAAAGAAGCACATTTACGCGCATTACTTAGTGGATTTTGTCTGTATGAACAGTCTTTTTTGTAGCATTTTATAATTGAGAAAACATTTCATTTACTCCTTTTAAATTCCCACAAATATTTCTTGACATTTCCCAGTTACATTCATATAATGAACATATGAACAATGATTCATATAAATAAAAATATTTCAAAGAAATCTTGATAAAATCCTGCAAACTGCTTTCACGAAAGAAGCAGTGAAGCAGGGCAGAAACGCGTAGCATGAAGGGAGAAATCGGATGGCAATTCATGATGTAGAGTGCTGTGAGGAGTGTGCTGTTCACGATGAGGTTGTGCAGTCGGTCCGGGGAATGCTGCCGGATGACGATGATTTGTATGATCTGGCGGAGCTGTTTAAGGTATTTGGTGATTCGACGCGGATTCGGATTTTGTTTGTGCTGTTTGAGTCGGAGATGTGTGTCTGCGACATTGCACAGCTGCTTAATATGACGCAGTCGGCGATTTCGCATCAGCTTCGGATTCTCAAGCAGTCGCAGCTTGTCAAGAGCCGCCGGGATGGAAAGTCGGTGTTCTATTCGCTGGCAGACGACCATGTTTACCGGATTATCAACCAGGGCTTTGAGCATATTAAAGAATAGCAAGTTCCTTGAATGATGATAATGGATTGAATGAATGTGAAAGCGGTGCTATCTGTAAAGAAAAAATTGCAGGTCTCGAAAAGCAAACATTAAAAATTTATAACTCAATAAAAAGAGGAGGATTATCATGAAGAAGAAATTTAAATTAACTGATCTGGATTGTGCAAACTGTGCAGCAAAGATGGAGGATGCGATCAAGAAGCTGGATGGAGTCAATGATGCGAGTGTCAGCTTTATGATGCAGAAAATGACGATCGATGCGGATGACGCACGTTTCGACGAGATCATGAAAGAGGTTGTAGAAGTGTGTAAGAAGGTGGAACCGGACTGCATTATTAATATGTAAAATTGGAAAAGGCATAATCGGATCAAAAGCTGCTTTTTAAAAGAATAAAATCAGATTGTGTAATGCACAGAAGGGCAAAGTAAAAAGATATAGGCAAATGAGCTGTGCCGGCACATTTTCCTATATCTTTTTTTCTGGGAATGTGTTTCCAGAATGAAGGGAGGCTTTATGAATCAGAAGCAGAAAACGATGCTGAAGCGGATCGTTGCAGCGGCAATCGTATATATCGCGGCGGCAGCAGCGAAAAAAATGAATGTGTTTGCCGGAATGCCGCAGCCGTGGACAGAGTTAGTCGTATTTTTAATTCCGTATCTGATTGTTGGATGGGATATTGTATACAAGGCGTTCCGGGGGATTAAAAATGGTCAGGTGTTTGATGAGAATTTCCTCATGACAGTAGCGACGTTCGGGGCGTTCGGTGTGGGCGAGTTTTCTGAGGCGGTTGCGGTTATGCTGTTCTATCAGGTTGGCGAGCTGTTTCAGAGTTATGCGGTCAACCGTTCGCGCCAGTCGATCAGCGATCTCATGAATATCTGCCCGGAATATGCCAATATTGAAAAAGATGGACAGTTAGAGCAGGTCGATCCGGATGATGTGGAAGTGGATGACATCATCGTGGTGCAGCCGGGAGAGCGGATTCCGCTGGATGGCGTGGTGGTAGAGGGTGAATCGATGATCGATACCTCGGCGCTGACTGGTGAATCGGTACCGCGCCGTGCGGCAGCCGGGGATGAAATCATCAGCGGATGTGTCAATGGCAGCGGGCTTCTGCGGGTGCGCGTGACGAAAGAATTTGATGATTCGACGGTGGCGCGGATTCTGGAGCTGGTGGAGAATGCCAGCAGCAAGAAGGCGAAGGTGGAGAACTTTATCACCCGGTTTGCCAGATATTATACGCCGGTGGTCGTGATCGCGGCGGTTGCTTTGGCATTTGTGCCGCCGATTGTGCTGGGCGGAGAATTTGGCGAGTGGATTCAGAGAGCTTGTATTTTCCTGGTAATTTCCTGCCCGTGTGCGCTGGTGATTTCGGTTCCGCTTAGCTTCTTTGGCGGCATTGGTGCTGCATCCCGCATCGGTGTGTTAGTCAAGGGAAGCAATTATCTGGAGGCAGTTTCGGAGCTGGATACGGTTGTATTTGATAAGACAGGCACTCTGACGAAGGGCGAGTTTAAAGTGACGGAGCTGCATCCGGCGGGAATCAGTGAGGATGAGCTTCTGGAGCTGGCGGCGTATGCCGAGAATTATTCGACGCATCCGATCGCGGAATCGATACGGGAGGCGTATCGTGAGAGAAAAGGCAGTTTGGCAGAAGCAGAAACTCAAAAGGCGAATGCGGGAACAGCAGAAATCGTTCTGGATGCTGACAATGACACAATAAAAGAGGTGCAGTCCAAAGAGGGTGTGCAGGGAGTGGTACGCAAACCCCTGATCGACTTAACCCGCATCGGTGAAACCAACGAGATTTCCGGTCACGGTATCGAGACAACGATCGACGGTCACATAGTTCTGGCGGGTAATGGACGCCTGATGAAGAGTAAAAATATACCGTATCAGGAATGCGACGGCATCGGCACTGTGATTTATCTGGCAAAGGACGGAAAATTTGCCGGAAGTATCCTGATTGCCGATACGATCAAGCCGGAGACGGAGGATGCGATCCGTGGACTGAAGGTGGCTGGAATCCGCCGTACTGTTATGCTGACGGGCGACCGGAAAGCGGTCGGCGAGGCGGTGGCTGCGAAGGTCGGCATCGATCAGGCGTACACGGAGCTGCTTCCGGCGGATAAGGTGCAGAAGGTCGAGGAGATGCTGGCGGAGATGACCGGAAAGCGGATGCTGGCGTTTGTCGGCGACGGCATCAACGATGCACCGGTTCTCTCCCGTGCAGATGTCGGTATTGCAATGGGAAGCATGGGAAGTGACGCGGCGATCGAGGCGGCGGACATTGTCCTGATGGATGATAACCCGGCGAAGATTGCAGGTGTGGTTAAAATCGGACGCAAGACAATGGCAATCGCGCACCAGAATATCGTGTTTGCCCTGGCGGTTAAGACGGTTGTGCTTCTGATGGGCGCGGCTGGAGTGGCTAATATGTGGGAAGCCGTGTTTGCGGACGTCGGTGTTTCCGTCATTGCAATTTTAAATGCGATGAGGGCATTAAGAACTAAATAATCGGTAATATCAAAAAGCTATGGCGGAAGGAATACTTGATGGTTCCGGAAACTGTAGCTTTTTAAACTTGCGGCTCTAAGGGATTTATATATATAACCAATATTTGCAAGTGGTAAAAGAATAGGAATAAGAAAGAAATCAAGGCTTGGAAAAGATAAAATGCTGGGAATCATACAGGATTTCCAAAATAGTTGTAATAATCCTTAATAAAATAGTAATTGAATCTGACGGAAGAATGAAGTATGATCAAATACCATAGGATATTAGACGGAAAGGAAGGAACAGGATGAAAAAATGGATGAAAACGGCGCTTGTCCTGGCTGCAGCGGTCTGCCTGAGTGTGTCGGCTGCATTTACAGCACTGGCGGCGCAGACGTTTCAGATAACCGCTTCGATCGGCTCCTGTCTGATTGGTTCGGGGCAGAATACAGTGGATATTTCACTTTCAAGCAACGGTGATACAACGGGGACGGACGGAAAGATTTATCTGTTTGAGTTGCGGCCGTATGAGTCGGAGATTGGAAGCCGGACTGATTATGTCAGCAGCGTAGGCGCAGGGGAAACGAGGACCGTCTCGATTCCTTTAAACAAGGGAACTGCCCAGGACCGCCTTTACAGCCGGTTTGTTCCGGCAGTGTTTGACGGAACTACATTTACGACAGTTGGCGCGGCACATTATATCACAAATCCGGAGGTGGTTGCATCCAATCAGGATGCGTTTAAGACGCCGCTGACGAAAAAGGGCTTGAATATCCAGTTAAATATGCTCAACGATGCATTTACACTGGGTGTCAAACATGTGGCGGTCAATATCGCATTTTCCCAGTTTTTAGGAAGTGGCATTGATTATGAGTACGATGGAAAAACGTATCATTTTAATAAGTCGGTGGTTGAAAATTATGACAAGGTGATCAGTACATATGTCGGAAAAGATATATCCGTGACGGCGATCGTTTTAAATGACTGGAATGACGCGCACCCGGAACTGGTTCATGCGGGAACAGCGAAATCTTCGAGCGCCAATTATTATATGTTTAACACGAAGACACAGGAAGGATTTGAGACAACGCGTGCGATCTTCGCGTTTTTGGCGGATCGTTACAGCGGCAAGAATCATAATTCAAATTATGCGAAGATTTCCAACTGGATTCTGGGCAATGAGATCAACAACCAGATTTGGAACTACATGGGACCGGCAGATTTGAATGCATATGTATCCACGTATCAGCAGGCATTCCGCACGTTCTACACGGCGATCAAGAGCACAAGCGCGAATGACCGGGTTTATTTTTCACTTGATTTCTGGTGGGGAGCTCCGTATGAGAACCTGAACGATCAGGTGCATTATACGGGCAAAGGCATTGTTGATACGTTTAACGCCCTGGCAGTAACGGAAGGCCAGATGGACTGGGGCATTGCCTACCATCCGTATCCGTACCCGATGACGGAACCGGAATTCTGGGATGATCCGGCAACGGGGCTGGTAACCGAGAGTGCAGATTCGCCGATTGTCAACTTTGCAAACCTGCATATACTGACCGATTATCTGAATCAGGATTCGATGAAGACAGCATCCGGCGAGGTGCGCCATGTCATTCTGACGGAGGAAGGATTTACTGCACAGAGTCTGACGCGCGGCGATGTGTCGGATATCCAGGCGGCGGCATTTGCATATTCTTACTATATCGTGGACAGTAACCCGTATATCGACGCGTACATTCTGAGTCGTCAGGTCGATGCGCCGTCAGAGGTAAGGGCAGGCTTAAGCTTCGGTCTGTGGTCCTGTGATATGAATCAGGGCAATGAGATTGTAGCGGTAAAGGATCGAAAGCTCTGGAGAGTTTTCCACGACATTGATCAGAAGAGATACACGCTGGAAACTTCGAATTTTGCAAAATCAATCATCGGAATTAATAAGTGGTCGGATGTGATTCCGAACTTCCGGTGGAAGTCTCTGGAACAGTAGCGGATGGTAGACAGAGACTTGTAGAGCAAAAACTATAAGAAAAAAAGTATAAATAAAAAAGTGCCTTTCTTCTCGAAGAAAATTTCTTGAGAGGAAAAGCACTTTTTTTAGAAAATAAACGTATCTGATGTATCGGAGGACCGGGAGTCTCAGATACCATAGATGGTTTGCTGGATTTTGTCTCCGAATCCTGCCGATTTTATCAGATCTTGAGTTCTTATCAGATCTTATTGCTCTGTCTCCAGATATGCATCTTCTCAGCTTCCTTAATCAGCTGATCGCGGAACTGCGGATGTGCAACGGAGATGATAGCCTCGCATTTCTGCCAGGTTGCAAGACCCTTTAAGTTTACTTTACCGTACTCGGTTACCAGGTAGTGCAGGTTTGCACGTGTATCGGTTACGATGGAACCCTGATTTAAGGTCGGGAGAATACGGGACTGCAGCTCGCCAGCCTTGTTCTTGAAGGTGGAGGAGCAGCAGATGAAGCTCTTTCCGCCCTTGGACAGGTAAGCGCCCAGAACGAAGTCAAGCTGTCCGCCTGCACCGCTGATGTGCTTGATTCCTGCGGACTCTGCATTTACCTGACCGAAGAGATCGAGGTCAACCGCGTTGTTGATGGACATGAAGTTGTCCAGGGCTGCGATGGTGCGGACGTCGTTGGTGTAATCAACCGGAGCACTCATGCAGGCCGGGTTGTTGTTTAAGTAGTCATACAGTTTCTTGGTACCAGCGCCGAATGCGTATACCTGACGGCCTTTGTCCAGTGCTTTGTGTGCGCCAGTGATCTTGCCGGCTGCGGCAATATCAACGAATGCGTCAACGTACATCTCGGTGTGAACACCCAGATCCTTTAAGTCAGATTTCGCAATCAGGGAACCAACTGCGTTTGGCATACCGCCGATACCTAACTGTAAGCAGGCACCATCCGGGATCTCGTCTACGATCAGTTTTGCAACTGCTTCATCGACATCAGTCGCTGCTGCGCCGCCTCCCATCTCTGCGATGGTCGGGTTGCTGCCCTCTACGATCATGTCTACGTTGGAGATATGAACGCCGTTCTCAAATCCGCCGAGGCAGACCGGCATATTTTCATTGACCTCTACGATGACAACCTTGGAAGTCTCGCAGCAGGCTGCCATATGGGAAGCATTTGGTCCGAAGTTGAAATAACCGTGCTCGTCCATCGGAGCGACCTGGAATACAGCTACATCCGGTTTGGTTGCGGACTCACGATAGTATCTCGGAAGCTCGGAATAACGGATCGGAGCATAGAAGCTGAATCCCTGTGCGATTGCCTTTCTCTCGATACCGCTCATGTGCCAGGAGTTCCAGGTCATATGAGCTGCCGGGTTTTCGATCTTGAAGATCTCCGGTACCCACATCAGGATACCGCCGCGGAAGTTTACATTCTCCAGTTCCGGAAGACGTTTTGCGATAGCAGCATCGACTGCTACCGGAGTGCCGGTGGTCCAGCCATAGTCAACCCAGTCGCCAGATTTAACGACGGAAGCAGCTTTTTCAGCGGAAACCAGCTTTTCTGCATACAGTTTCTTGTAATCCATACTTATTCACCTTGTCCTTTTTAATAATATGAAGAAGTCCGTACAAATGCGTGATTCGGACATCCCCCGTTGTTTATCAGTGTATCATCTCCACTACCCCTTGTCAACGAAAGAGGCGGAGGACAAAATAGGGGAAAATGACGACATATTCATATTTATGAATTACAGATATAAGTGTATGTAAATAGAAGAAAAATGACTTTGTCTATTAATTCACAAACAAAATACCACGTTGGTTATAATGCCAGAGAAGATCACTTTTATTGAGAAAACGGAAGAAAAAAATTGTGCATTACGCCTAAAAGAAATCAAAACGATGTAGAAATAAGTGGATTGTACGCGGAAAAATGAGAATCTTAAATCTTTATAAATCCATTGATAATTATTTGACAGGAGCCGCGTGGGGTGTTAAGATACAAATACACTATCATATTTATCACTATTTTACTATTTACTGCAGTTGTGTTATTTACGTGGTGGATCATTTTCAAGGAGGATTTTTTCAATGTCTAAGAAAGTCGTAATTGCAAGTGCATGCCGTACCGCAGTAGGTTCTATGGGTGGCCAGCTCAGTACTGTTCCAGCAGCTGAGATGGGTGCCGTAGTTATCAAGGAGGCTCTGAAGAGAGCAGGCGTTGCTCCGGAGCAGGTTGATCACGTATACATGGGATGTGTTATCCAGGCTGGCCTTGGTCAGAACGTAGCACGTCAGATGTCTCTGAAAGCTGGTCTTCCGGTAGAAGTTCCGGCAGTTACCCTGAACGTGGTTTGCGGTTCTGGTCTGAATGCTGTAAACGCAGCAGCAGATATGATCCTTGCAGGCGATGCTGACATCGTAGTAGCTGGTGGTGCAGAGAACATGTCCGCAGCTCCGTATGCTCTGATGAAGGCTCGTTACGGATACCGTATGAACAATGCGACCATGATCGACACCATGGTAAATGACGCTCTGTGGGATGCATTCAACGATTACCACATGGGTATCACCGCTGAGAACATCTGCGATCAGTGGGGTATCACAAGAGAAGAACTCGATGAGTTTGCAGCAGCTAGCCAGCAGAAGGCTTGCGCAGCTATCGAGGCTGGACGTTTCAAAGACGAGATCGTTCCGATCGAAGTTAAGAAGAAAAAAGAGACTGTTATCGTAGATACCGATGAGGGTCCGCGTCCGGGTTCCACTGTAGAGATTCTTGGCAAGCTTCGTCCGGCATTCAAGAAAGACGGACGTGTAACAGCTGGTAACGCTTCCTCCATCAACGATGGTGCAGCAGCTGTAGTTGTTATGAGCGAAGAGAAAGCAAAAGAACTGGGTATCAAACCGATGGCTACATGGGTAGCAGGCGCTCTGGGCGGTGTAGATCCGAGCATCATGGGTATTGGACCGGTTGCAGCTACCAAGAAAGTTCTGAAGAAGACAGGCTGGAAGGTAGAAGACTTCGACCTGATCGAGGCAAACGAGGCATTCGCAGCTCAGTCTATCGCTGTAGCTCGTGACCTTGGCTTCAACAAAGACATCCTGAACGTAAACGGCGGTGCAATCGCTATCGGACATCCGGTAGGAGCATCTGGCTGCCGTATCCTGACAACTCTGTTATACGAGATGCAGAAACGTGACGCTAAGAAGGGTCTGGCTACTCTGTGTATCGGTGGCGGCATGGGCTGCGCAACGATCGTTGAGAGAGACTAATTTCTGACGCAGAACCGGAGTCGTCGGGGCTTATCCCCGGCGCTCCGGCTGTTTCTGATTTTACGTATTTCAATTCAAGAGCTTTTTAGGAGGAACTGGAAGTGGGATTTGTAGACTATGAGGTAGACGGACACGTCGCAGTCATAACTATTAATCGTCCGAAGGCACTGAACGCGTTAAACGAGGATGTGCTGAAGGATATTGAAGCTGCATTTGATGCAGTAGACCTTTCCGAAATTCGTGCAATTATCCTGACCGGCGCAGGAGAGAAATCTTTCGTAGCCGGTGCTGACATCGCTGCTATGAGCGTGATGACCAAGGAGCAGGGCGAGCACTTCGGTAAATTCGGCAACGATATTTTCCGCAAGATCGAAACCTTCCCGGTTCCGGTTATCGCGGCAGTAAACGGTTTCGCACTCGGCGGCGGCAACGAGCTTGCCATGAGCTGTGATATCCGTATCTGCTCGGACAATGCATTATTCGGACAGCCTGAAGTAGGTCTTGGTATCACACCAGGCTTCGGCGGTACACAGAGACTCGCACGTCTCATCGGACCGGGCAAGGCAAAAGAGATGGTATTTGCGTCCCGCAACATCAAAGCGGACGAGGCATACCGTGTCGGACTTGTAAATGCTGTTTATACACAGGAAGAGCTGATGCCGGCTGCGAAGAAGCTGGCAGGCGCTATCGCAAAGATGGCTCCGATCGCTGTCAGAAACAGCAAGAAGGCGATGAACGACGGACTTCAGACTGATATGGATCAGGCTATTGTGATCGAGGAAAAACTGTTTGGCGGATGCTTCGAGACAGAAGATCAGAAGAACGGTATGCAGGCATTCCTTGAGAAACGGAAAGTGGAGCAGTTTAACAATAGATAGTTAGTTAAATTATAGTTGTATAATTTCAGGAGGATTTGTCATGAAAGTTGGTATTATTGGTGCAGGAACCATGGGTTCCGGAATCGCTCAGGCATTTGCCCAGGTAGATGGATATGAAGTATGCCTGTGTGATATTAACGAAGAGTTTGCTTCCAACGGCAAACTGAAAATTTCCAAGAACTTTGAGAAGAGAGTAGCAAAAGGAAAGATGGCAAAAGAGGATGCAGACAAGATCCTTGCCAGAATCCATACCGGCGTTAAGACTATCTGCAGCGACTGCGATCTCGTAGTTGAGGCAGCAATCGAGAACATGGAGATCAAAAAACAGACCTTCAAAGAGCTGGGCGCTATCTGCAAGGCAGACTGCGTATTCGCTACCAACACCTCTTCTCTGTCCATTACTGAGATCGGTGCAGGTCTTGACCGCCCGGTTATCGGTATGCACTTCTTCAACCCGGCTCCGGTTATGAAGCTGGTTGAGGTTATCGCAGGCTTAAACACTCCGGTAGAGATTGTTGACAAAGTTAAGAAGATCTCTGAAGAGATCGGCAAGATCCCGGTACAGGTAGAAGAGGGCGCTGGTTTCGTAGTAAACCGTATCCTCATCCCGATGATCAACGAAGCTATCGGTATCTACGCTGAGGGCGAGGCTTCTGTAGAGGGTATCGATACCGCTATGAAGCTGGGTGCTAACCATCCGATGGGACCGCTTGAACTGGGCGACTTGGTAGGTCTGGACGTTGTTCTGGCTATCATGGAAGTACTTCAGTCTGAGACTGGTGACCCGAAGTACCGTCCGCAGCCGCTTCTTAGAAAGATGGTTCGCGGCGGCAAGCTTGGCCGTAAGTCTGGCGAAGGCTTCTACAAGTACAACTAATATGTACATAAGTCTGGCTTCTTGACCAGATGAAAACATAATAGAGTACCAGATTTTTAAGAACCGCAACGGGGCGGCGCTTAAAGCCGCCTCTTAAGCGTATATAAGAAAATGATGGAGGAATAGACACATGGATTTTACATTAAGTAAAGAGCATGAAATGGCGAGAAAGTTATTCCATGACTTCGCCGAGAACGAAGTAAAACCTTTGGCACAGGAAGTTGACGAGACAGAGCACTTCCCGGAGGAAACCGTTAAAAAGATGCAGAAGCTTGGCTTCATGGGCATCCCGGTTCCGAAGGAGTATGGTGGACAGGGCTGTGATCCGTTAACATACGCTATGTGCGTTGAGGAGCTTTCCAAAGTTTGTGGTACTACCGGCGTTATCGTATCTGCACACACATCTCTGTGCTGCGATCCGATCCAGACCTTCGGTACTGAAGAGCAGAAACAGAAATACCTGGTTCCGCTTGCTAAGGGCGAGAAGCTTGGTGCTTTCGGTCTTACTGAGCCGGGTGCTGGTACAGATGCTCAGGGTCAGCAGACCAAGGCTGTATTAGACGGCGACGAGTGGGTATTAAACGGCTCCAAAGTTTTCATTACCAATGGTAAAGAGGCTGACATTTACGTTATCATCGCTGTAACAGGCGTTGTTGAAGTAAAGGGCAGAAAGAAAAAAGAGATCTCTGCATTTATCGTAGAGAAAGGAACTCCGGGCTTCACCTTCGGTACCAAAGAGAAGAAGATGGGTATCCGTGGATCTGCTACATACGAGCTGATCTTCACAGATTGCCGTATCCCGAAAGAGAACCTGCTTGGCCAGAAGGGCAAAGGTTTCCACATCGCTATGCATACCCTGGATGGCGGACGTATCGGTATCGCTTCCCAGGCACTTGGTCTTGCAGAGGGCGCTCTTGAGAGAACTGTTGATTATGTAAAAGAGAGAAAACAGTTTGGTCGTGCTATCGGTCAGTTCCAGAACACTCAGTTCCAGCTGGCAGATATGGCTACCAAAGTTAAAGCAGCTCAGCTCCTTGTTTACAGAGCAGCCGTTGCTAAGAAGACACAGAAGACCTATTCTGTAGAAGCAGCTATGGCTAAACTGTATGCAGCAGAGGTTGCTATGGAAGTTACAACCAAGGCTGTACAGCTTCACGGTGGTTACGGTTACACGAGAGAGTACGACGTAGAGCGTATGATGCGTGATGCTAAGATCACTGAGATCTACGAGGGTACATCTGAGGTTCAGAGAATGGTTATCTCCGCTGATCTGTTAAAATAATTCAGTCTGCAGAGAAATCAGAACAATCTCAGTCCTATAGAGAAAAAAGAAAAAAATAAGGAGTGAAAATACCGTGAAAATTGTAGTTTGTGTAAAACAGGTTCCGGATACCAAAGGCGGAGTTAAATTTAACCCGGATGGTACTCTTGACAGAAGCGCAATGCTGGCAATCATGAACCCAGATGATAAAGCAGGTCTGGAGGCAGCGCTTCGCTTAAAAGATCAGTATGGTGCAGAGGTTACCGTAGTTACTATGGGTCTTCCGAAGGCAGAAGAGGTTCTTCGTGAGGCTATGGCTATGGGCGCAGACAATGGTGTTCTTGTAACTGACCGTGTACTCGGTGGTGCAGATACCTGGGCTACTTCCCAGACTATCGCAGGCGCACTTCGCAACCTGGATTATGACTTAATCATTACTGGTCGTCAGGCTATCGATGGCGATACCGCTCAGGTAGGTCCGCAGATCTCCGAGCACCTTGGCCTTCCGGTAATCAGCTACGCTCAGAAGATTCGTGAAGTAAACGAAGCTGAGAAATACATCGTAGTTGAGCGTCAGTATGATGATAGATATCATGTAGTAAAAGCACAGCTTCCGTGTCTTTTAACCGCTCTTGCAGAGTTAAACGAGCCGCGTTATATGACTCCGGGCGGAATCTTTGATGCATATGCAAAAGAGATCACCGTTTGGGGCAGAAAAGATCTGAAAGATGTTGAGGATTCCAACCTTGGTCTGAAGGGATCACCGACACAGATCGCAAAAGCTTCCGATAAGGTAAGAAAGGGTGCTGGCGAGAAAGTAGAACTTGATCCGGCAGCTTCCGCAGATTATATCGTTGGCAAACTGGCAGAGAAACACATTATCTAATTATTTTATAGAAAAGAGTGGTGAATAAGATGAACAACTTAGAAGCATATAAGGGCGTATTTGTCTTTGCACAGCAGGTGGATAATGTTATCAGCAATATCGCTTATGAGCTGATTGGCAAAGGTAAAGAATTAGCAAAAGATTTAGGAGTAGAAGTAACCGCTGTTTTAGTTGGTTCTGACGTTAAGGGTCTTGCAGATCAGTTAGCAGAGTACGGCGCAGATAAGGTTATCGTTGTAGATGATCCGGAATTAAAAGAGTACCGTACAGAGCCGTACACACATGCAATCGCATCTGTTATCAAAGAGTTCAAACCGGAAATCTTCCTGATCGGTGCAACTGCAATCGGTCGTGACCTTGGTCCGCGTGTTTGCGCTAGAATCCATACAGGTCTGACTGCAGACTGTACAAAACTTGATATCGGCGATTTCCCGATGAATCCGGTTCCGGGTAGAGAGACAAAGCACAATCAGCTGCTTATGACTCGTCCGGCATTCGGCGGCAACACCATCGCTACCATCGCTTGCCCGGATTTCCGTCCGCAGATGGCAACCGTTCGTCCGGGTGTTATGCAGAAGGCTCCGAAGGAAGCTGGCAAAAAAGCTGTTGTTACTGAGTTCAATCCGGGATTCACAAAGAACAACAAATATGTTGATATTCTGGAAGTTGTTAAGGCTGTATCCAACACAGTTGATATCATGGATGCTAAGATCCTTGTATCCGGCGGCCGTGGCGTAGGAAGCCCGGAGAACTTCAAGATTCTGGATGATCTGGCAGAGGCTATCGGCGGTACCGTAAGCTGCTCTCGTGCAGTTGTAGATGCTGGCTGGAAACCGAAGGATCTTCAGGTAGGTCAGACAGGTAAGACTGTTCGTCCGAACGTATACTTTGCAATCGGTATCTCCGGTGCTATCCAGCATCTGGCAGGTATGGAAGAGTCTGACATCATCGTTGCTATCAACAAAGATGAGTCTGCTCCGATCTTCGATGTTGCTGACTACGGCGTAGTAGGTGACTTAAACAAGATCGTTCCGATGCTGACTGAGAAGATCAAAGAAGCAAAAGCAGCAGCTAAGAACAACTAATTAAAATGGGAAGAGAAATCTTCTTAGCATATAGCAGTAGAGTTTTGTATGTTTTTCTCTGATAAATATATGAGACAGCGCCGGCTGGACGGATTTACTCCACCCAGTACTCCGCAGTCCCGTGCCAGCGAGTAAAGAGAGCCCTGTTTCCGAGGTGATGAACCTGGGAGGCAGGGTTTTTTTGTTTCATAGGAAATTCCTTGGAATTCCTTATTACACAAAAGGCACATTCTTTATTCTGGTCAAAAACACTTGACAGATTAAGGGGGATTACCCGTATAATAGAGTGTCTGGAATATAGATATGATTTATCTGCTATATAAGAAAATACAGGTTACTGTTCACGGGTAGGCACTTTTGGAACCGAAAGTGCCGTAAGAAAACGTGGTGGCGGCAGGAATTTGCCGTATTTAAAAGAGAAGCCACGGCAAATTCCGTTACTGGGCACGTATGCGTGAACAGTAACAAATACAGGATGGTATGATTTATGTTATTTAGTTCCCTTGTGTTCCTATGGTATTTTTTGCCAGCGGTATTTTTGCTTTATTTTATAACGAAAAATCTGCATATCCGCAATGGCGTCCTTCTGGCTGCCAGCCTCTTTTTTTATGCGTGGGGCGAGCCGAAGTATGTGATTCTGATGCTTGTTTCGATCGGGCTGAATTATTTCTTTGGATTGTGGATTGGGAGGATGCAGAGTAAACACAGAATGCGCCTTGCTGTTACAACCTGCGTGTTTTTAAACCTCCTTCTTCTGGGCTATTTCAAATATTTTAACTTCGCAGTCGAGATTGCAAATTCTCTGTTAAGCCGCTTTGCGGGCGGCGCACATACACTTTCTTTCCGCGAGATTGCTCTTCCGGTCGGAATATCCTTCTACACGTTTCAGGCGCTTTCCTACGTGGTGGATGTGTACCGGGGGACGATTCAGGCGCAAAAAAATATCTTTCATCTGGCGCTCTATATTTCTTTCTTTCCGCAGCTCATCGCGGGACCGATCGTCAAGTATCACGATGTCTGCGAACAGATTGGGAACCGGCAGTGTACGGCGGAGGGGATGGCGTATGGAATCAAGCGCTTTTCCTACGGACTGGCGAAAAAAATGTTGTTTGCTAATACCTTTGCGGCGACGGTGGACTGGATGATGGAGAAACCGCTGGCACAGCTGGGAACGGTCAATGCGTGGATGTTGGCGGTTTTGTACACACTTCAGATTTATTTTGATTTTTCGGGATATTCGGATATGGCGATCGGATTGGGAAAAATGTTTGGATTTGATTTTATGGAGAACTTCAATTATCCGTATATCTCTACCTCGATCCGCGAGTTCTGGAGACGCTGGCATATTTCACTCTCGACCTGGTTTAGGGAATATCTTTATACCCCGCTGGGCGGCAACCGGAAAGGACAGGTGCGGACGTATGTTAATCTGCTGATTGTCTTTTTTGCGACCGGGCTCTGGCATGGCGCTGGGGCAACCTTTATCATCTGGGGATTGTACCATGGGCTGTTTCTGGTGGTGGAACGCATGGGACTTGGGAAGCTATTGGAGAAGAACTGCTTCCGGGGACTGAATCACATCTATACGGCGTTGGTTGTAGTGGTTGGCTGGGTGTTCTTCCGCGCCGATACGCTGGCGGATGCGAAAGTGATCCTGCATCAGATGTTTACCTGGGAGAATGGCATCTATCCGGCGTCGTTGTTCGTGAATCGGAAGGTGATTTTTCTTGCGGTGCTGGGCGTGCTGCTTTCGGGCATCGTGCAGAGTATATGCCCGAAGCTGCGGGAGCATTTGTATGAGAAAGAAGTGACAAAGACAGTGGATATTGTGATTATGGCTGTGCTGCTGTTTTTGTGTACCATGTATCTCGTCAGCAGCACGTATAATCCGTTTATTTATTTCAGGTTTTAGATCCAGCCGCCGTCCAGTTGAATTATCTGTCCCGTTAAATAGGAGTCCTCGCTCCCCAGCTGGTATGCCAGTTTTCCGACTTCCTCGGCACGCCCCATACGTCCTGCTGGAATTTCTTCCAGCAGGGCATTCCGTTCTTCTTCATCGAGAAACTGGTTCATTTCGGTGTCAATAGCGCCGCAGGCGATCGCGTTGACCTGGATGCTGCTCGGCGCAAGTTCCTTCGCGAGGGCGCGCGTCATGGCGTTGATGCCGCCTTTGGTGGCAGAATAGGCGACTTCGCAGGAAGCGCCGCAGATGCCCCAGACGGAGGAAATATTGAGAATGCGTCCCGATTTGCGTGACACCATCATCGGAATGGCGAGGCGGCAGCAGTTGAAGACGGAGGTCAGGTTGGTATTGAGAATGTGGTTCCACTCGTCCGGCGTCATATCCTGGAACAGACCGATGTAGGAAATCCCTGCATTGTTGACGAGGACATCCAGGGAACCGAAGCGCTCCCGGATCGCGTCAAACAGGCGGGAACAGCTCTCAAAATCGCCCGCATCGCCCATCCAGGCAAGGCAGGAAACGCCCAGCGCTTCGATTTCGCGCTGGGTCTTTTTTAATTCTTCTTCCCGCCTCAGGCAGGTAATCACGACATCCCAGCCATTCCTGGCGTAGGTTAATGCAATCGCTTTCCCGATTCCGCGGGAAGCGCCGGTTACGAGGATAGTTTTATGATTCATGGCAGTAAACTCCTTATATGCGTATATTTGATTGAATTATAGCATGTATTTAAAATTCATGAAATAGTTTCATTTTTCCGCCTGTCATAAAATCGTAAGAAATTTTCATCCATTTTTTGCTCTTCTGAGTGTTTTACGGCATTGTATGAAAGTGCCAAAATGTGTTATACTAAAACCAAATGGATCTGACACAGCGATAGAGCGGATCAATTACCGAACAGATTCGGAAGAAAGGAACTGTATACCATGTATGATATAATAATCATTGGTTCCGGACCAGCTGGCTTGAGTGCGGCGATTTATGCACAGCGGGCATGTCTGGACACGATTGTGATAGAGAAGAATGGAATCAGCGGCGGACAGGTGCTGAATACCTGGGAGGTGGACAATTATCCGGGATTTCCGGGTGTGACCGGCTTTGAGCTTTCCAGACAGTTCCGGGAGCATGCAAACAAGCTGGGAGCAAGAGTTGTACAGGATGAGGTCGTGCAGGTCGAGCTTTCAGGAAATGTGAAGAAAGTAGTCTGCGAGGAAGAGACGTATGAGGCACGCTGTGTGATTCTGGCATCCGGAGCACATCACAGGACGTTGGAGGTGCCGGGAGAAGAGGAACTTCGCGGGGCAGGCGTTTCATACTGCGCGACCTGCGACGGGGCATTTTTCCGGGGAAGGACGGTTGCCGTTGTGGGCGGCGGCGACGCGGCGCTGGAAGATGCAATTTTTCTTGCACGGATGTGTGAAAAAGTATATATCGTCCACCGCAGAGACAAGCTTCGCGGGGCAAAACGGCTGCAGGAGCGCTTACAGGCGCTTGAAAATATTGAATTTGTCTGGAACAGTGAGACGGCTGCGATTGAAGGAAATGGTCAGGTGGAGGCATTGCGGCTGAGACAGATCAAAACCGGAGAAGAGAAGCGGCTGGACGTGGCTGGCGTCTTTATTGCGGTCGGAATCGCACCGGAGAGTGAGCTGTATGCGGGTCAGTTAGAGCTTGATGAGCAGGGCTACATCCGGGCGGATGAGAGCGGTCAGACGAGCGTTCCGGGCGTATTTGCAGCCGGAGATGTCCGGACCAAGGCGCTGCGCCAGATTCTGACAGCAGCATCGGACGGTGCAAACTGCGTGGCATCTGCAGAGCGATATCTTCAGGCATAACTCATTTTTAACATAAAAGAAAACATGGGTCAGCAGGCAAAAATCCCATTGCCGTAGGCAATTTTTAATGGATTTTTGCGCGTGACTGTGAAGGTACTGAACAGTTGCAGTTTGAGATAAAACGACGGAACAGAACGGACAGAAGAGTAGGAGGTTCTTATGAGAAAAACGCTGAAATTTCTGATAGCATCAGGGGCGTGCCTTGTGATGGCAGGGACGGGACAGATGAGCGCCCAGGCGGCGATGAATCTGGAGACGGATGCCCCGGTCGCTGGTGCGTCAGTGGCGATCAATAATTACTATGCGAGCAGCTTGAACCCGGAAAAAGAGCTGGCGGAGGCATTTGCTTCTAAAGAAGTTCTGGCAGTGGCGGGAGCCGGTCAGACGGGCGTGGCAGGCGGCGCGCAGACAGCCAAACCGGCACAGGTGCCAGCAGAGACGAAAGCCCAGCCAAAGGAGACAACTGGCGAGACTGAGGCGGTTGTCCGCGCGATGTCCAAGTCGATCTATGATAATATCGCGATTTCCCGTGTGACCAATTATGTCAATGTGCGCGCACAGGCGAGCACAGGCAGCGAGGTAGTCGGAAAGATTTACAATAACTGTGCGGCGACAATTCTGGACACGGTGGACGGCGAGGGCGGCAAATGGTACCACATCCAGTCGGGTTCCGTGACCGGTTATATTAAAGCACAGTATTTTGCGACCGGCGAGGAGGCGTCCAAGATTGCCAGGGAAGTCGGCACAACCTACGCGAAGGTTACAAATACCTCTACGCTTCGCCTGAGAGAGACGCCGAGCTTAGAGGGCAAGACGCTGGATCTTCTTTCTGCCGATGCAGAGTATGAGGTGATCGGAGAAGAGGGCGATTTTGCCAAGATTTCCGTCGATAATGATCTGGTTGGATATGTGTATAAAGATTATATTACGACACAGGTAGACTTTAAGCAGGCAGTTTCCGTAGCTGAGGAACAGCAGCAGAAAGCTGAAGAAGAAAAACTGAAACAGGAAGCGAATGCGGCGATCGAGAACCTGGAACAGGTAAAGAAGAAAGCCGAGGAAGAGTCGAGGGCAGCGGAAACCACGGCAGCGGCGAAGGAAACCACGGCAGCTGCCAAAGAGACGACCAAAGCACCGGAGACTTCCTACAGCGGAACAATAGAGGCGAATCCGAGCGAAAGCAAGGCAGCTGGGACGACAGCGGCAGCCAAGGAGACGACAAAGGCAGCTGAGACGAAAGCGCCGACTACCGCGGCAGCGACGAAAGCGACCACTGCAAGCGGCGTTGGACCGGGCGGCGGACCAGGCACAGGCGGTACGTCCTCTTCTGGAAATGAAGTAACAAATGCTACTCGTTCTGCGGTTGTGGCATACGCAAAGCAGTTCCTTGGAAATCCGTATGTATACGGCGGAACCAGTCTGACAAACGGCGCGGACTGTTCCGGATTTACAATGAGTGTATTTGCACATTTCGGTATTTCAACCGGACGAAGCTCGAGAGATCAGGCGGCAAAGGGCAAGGAGGTTGCGGTCAGCGCAGTACAGCCGGGCGATCTGCTTTTTTATGCGAGCGGCAATTATATCAATCACGTAGCACTTTACATAGGCAATGGACAGGTTATCCACGCAAGTACGGCAAAGAGCGGCATCAAGATTTCGCCGTCCAACTACCGAACACCGTGTAAGGCAGTTTCATTCTTAAATTAGTAAACGCAGATAAAGGAGTATATCGGTTCTTACGGAACGATTTCATATCCGTAGGGCGCGGTGGGAATACCGCAAAATTACGTTGCCAGCGGGGCAGAAGATTTCTGATCGGTGAGACAAGCAATTTTGCGGTATTTTTTCATTTTCATAGGAAAATGTGTCCTATGAAATAAAAAACGCTCCGCGAGATGTGCACTCGCGCGAAGCAGAAATATGTTGCAAGCGACCGCGCGAGGCGCGAGAATGTGCCAAGGCACATTCTTTTTCATAAAAAAGGAGAAAAATCATGGCAGAATTAAGAGAACTTTCCGTAAACCAGTTCGTAGAAGAAACTGCTTCGAAGGCGTCTGTACCGGGCGGCGGAAGCGTGTCGGCGATGGTGGGAGCGCTGGGTGCGGCATTGATGGAAATGGTGGCAAATCTGACGATCGGAAAGGAAAAATATGCCGGGGTGCAGGCGGAAATGCAGGCGCTGGCAGCTGAGGGCGCTGCGCTGCATGAGGAGCTGCTGGCAGGGATCAAAAAGGACAGCGAATCGTTCAATGGATATATGAGAGCGCTGAAGCTTCCGAAGGAGACGGAGGAGGAGAAAAAAATCCGCACTGCCGCCCTGCAGCAGGGGTTAAAAGAGGCGACCGAAGCGCCGCTTGCGATTGCGGAGTCAGCGGCAAAGATTTTTCCGATGGCGGAAGCGGTCGTAAAGAGGGGCAATAAAGGTGCCGTTTCCGACGGTCTGATTGCGGCGATGTTAGCCCGGACAGCGGTTGTGGGTGCGCTCTTTAATGTGAAGATCAATCTGGCATCGATCAAGGACGAAAGTTATGTATCAGAACTTGAGAAAAGAGTAGAAAAACTGGAATCGGATGCAATTTTTTGTGAAAAATCAATTTTGTGTCTTTCCAAATTGTCAGACACAGTATATAATAGATAACATTCACAGCCTTTCCGGGAAATTCACAGGGGGGGGGATCTTCTTTACAGAAGATAAAGCAGATAACATTCACTGTGTGAAAACTTCCGGAACAGGCAAAACCGCAAAAACAGGGAGGTACAGGAGTAATGATGACAGATATTGAGATTGCACAGGCAGCGAATCCACTGAAAATCGGTGAGATTGCACAGGCGGCAGGCGTAGACGAGAAGTATCTGGAGCAGTATGGAAATTATAAGGCAAAGGTTGACTACAATCTTCTGAAAGAGACCGAGGGCAAGGATGGAAAACTGATTCTGGTGACCGCGATCAACCCGACTCCAGCCGGAGAAGGAAAGACCACGACCACGGTCGGTCTGGCAGACGGATTGAAACGTCTTGGCAAAAAGGTAACCGTAGCGCTTCGTGAGCCGTCGTTGGGACCGGTCTTTGGTGTCAAAGGTGGTGCAGCTGGCGGCGGATATGCACAGGTCATTCCAATGGAGGATATCAACCTCCATTTTACCGGTGATTTCCACGCGATCGGCGCAGCAAACAACCTGCTGGCAGCGATGCTGGACAATCATATCTATCAGGGCAATGCACTCCGCATCGATCCGAAGCGCATTACCTGGAAGCGTGTTGTCGATATGAATGACCGTCAGCTTCGCAACATCGTAGATGGTCTGGGACGCCGCGTGGATGGCGTGACCCGTGAGGACGGATATGACATCACGGTTGCCAGCGAGATCATGGCAGTTCTGTGCCTGGCACGCAATATTACGGATCTGAAAGAACGCCTTTCCAAGATTATCGTAGGTTATACCTATGACGAGGAACCGGTCACTGCCGGTGATCTGAAAGCAGCGGGCGCGATGACGGCTCTTTTAAAGGATGCCCTGAAACCAAACCTGGTACAGACCTTAGAGCATACACCGGCATTTATCCACGGCGGTCCGTTCGCGAACATCGCGCATGGATGTAACTCCGTCATTGCGACAAAGATGGCATTAAAGCTGGGTGATTACACGATCACAGAGGCTGGCTTCGGCGCTGACCTGGGTGCGGAGAAATTCCTGGATATCAAGTGCCGGATGGCAGAGCTGAAACCGTCGGCGGTCGTTGTAGTAGCGACGGTACGTGCCCTGAAGCATCACGGCGGCGTGGCGAAGGCTGACTTAAACGTAGAGAATCTGGAAGCACTGGAGAAGGGACTTCCGAACCTGATGCAGCATGTAGAAAATATTACCAAGGTATATGGACTTCCGTGTGTCGTAGCGATCAACCGTTTCCCAATGGATACCGAGGCAGAATTAAAGCTGATCGAGGACAAGTGCCATGAGGTCGGTGTCAATGTAGCTCTGTCCGAGGTATGGGCGAAAGGCGGAGAAGGCGGCGAGGAGCTGGCAAAAGAAGTCATCCGCCTGTGCGAGACTGAGAGCGAGTTCCACTACTGCTACGAGACCGATACAACGATCGAGGAGAAACTGGATGCGATCGTGAAGAAGATCTACCACGGCGACGGCGTTGTACTCACGGATGCAGCAAAGAAGCAGGCAAAACGCCTGACTGAGCTTGGATTTGGTAACTATCCGATCTGTATGGCGAAGACGCAGTACAGCTTTTCGGACAATGCGAAGCTGCTCGGCGCACCGAAGAACTTTACAGTAACTGTCCGCAACCTGAAAGTATCCGCGGGTGCAGGCTTCATCGTAGCGCTGACCGGCGACATCATGACGATGCCAGGACTTCCGAAGGTGCCGGCGGCAGAGAAGATCGATGTCGATGAGAATGGACGAATCACGGGTCTGTTCTAAGAAAAGAAATAGGATAGGAATGGAACTTAACACAACGCAAAAAGGGGAACTGCCACATGGCAGCTCCCCTTTTTGCTAGGAAACTTGTCTACTTATAGTACGAAGCGATGAATTAAAATTCTGGTTCGATCAATCCGTAGGTGTTGCCTTTACGTTTGTAAACAACATTGACCTGCTCGGTCTCGGAATTCAGGAATACATAGAAACTATGTCCTAAGAGTTCCATCTGTACACAAGCCTCTTCCGGATCCATCGGCTTCATAGCGAATTTCTTTACTTTGACGATATCTACTTCGTCGTTGGAATCATATTCTTCGTTTATGAAGAGGTCAGAGAATGCAACGGCTGCCTGTTTCTTGTCTACGATTTTATTCTTATATTTTTTGAGCTGACGCTCGATGATTTCTTCTACCAAATCAATCGATACATACATATCGTTGCTTTCCTGTTCTGCACGGATGATGGTGCCTTTGACAGGGATGGTAACCTCGATCTTCTGACGATCTTTCTCAACCGTAAGTGTGATATTCACTTCCGTGTCCTGATTGAAGTATCGCTCTAACTTTCCGATCTTCTCCTCTACAGCTGCTTTTAACCCCGGGGTAACATTGATATTTCTTCCAGTAATCTTATAACGCATAATCATCGCTCCTTTTTATTGGGATGGCTATAGTATACCACTTTTGGATGTTAAATTCAACCTTTTTCGCGAAATTGTCAACACAATTAATTGAAAAACAGGTCGAAATACTGTGTCGTTTGATTTTTCACGAATTGCTGTTGTTTTATAAGGGATTTGCGCGCGGTTTGTGCGGCGGACAATGAAATATGAAAAAAGAGTCTTGCAGGATAGGGCAGAATGGGTGTGTTTTTGCAACAGAAAAAGGTCGAAAAAGCTAGAAAAAACGGGGGTTTGGAGGCAATGCAAGGGTTCTTCATTTGTCAATAGATCTGCTTGTATTTTTGGAAGAAATATGCAAGTTTATGAGATCTGAACAAAAAAGAAATCAAAATGCGCCGGGGAAAAGGGGGGCTTCGTGAACAGACGGAAATTGTGGATAATGTGGATAAGTCGGTGCAAAACTCCATTTTCCCTAAAAAAGGGAAAAAATGGGTGTGCAAAACTTATCCACAAAATTGGGGACAAAATGTGGATAATGTGGACAACAAGAAAGTCGAACATATATTTTGTGCAACTTGCCTGGTTTACCATAAAGTTGGCGGGCTGGTAGAAGAAAAAACGTTTTACCTGGATAGGCAGGGAGGCGGCGTTTTACAGCAGGTTCCTTTGTTCGTGTATGGAGGGTCTTGTTTTATGGCTGGGATTTTCCGGGTACGGCAGGTTCGGCTTATCTCAGCCGGGCGCGTGCGCAGAATAAATGTAAAAAAATCATGAAATCATTGAATAAAATCCCTGTTAGTGTTAGAATAAATAAGATTGTATAACTATACCTATACGATCTTTTCGATCTAAAACATATCATACATTGAGCTATAAAAACGAAAAAAGAACGAGAAAGCAAGAAATAGGAGAGAAAAGCATGAATCTGATAGAGAAAGTGTTTGGTACCCACAGCGAACGCGAGCTGAAGCTAATCCGCCCGATTGTGGATAAGATTTTAGGTATGCGCGAGCAGATGGTTGCCTTATCGGATGACGAACTGCGCGACAATACGCGCAAGTTCAAAGAGCGCCTTGCAAACGGCGAGACGCTGGACGACCTCCTGCCGGAGGCATTTGCAACCGTGCGTGAGGCGGCGAGACGGGTATTAAATATGGAGCATTACCCGGTTCAGCTGATCGGTGGTATCGTCCTGCATCAGGGACGTATCGCAGAGATGCGTACTGGTGAAGGTAAAACCCTGGTTTCCACCGCACCGGCGTACTTAAATGCGCTGGCTGGAAAGGGCGTATTTATCGTTACCGTCAACGACTACCTGGCAAAACGAGATGCAGAGTGGATGGGCGAGGTTCACAGATTCCTCGGTCTGACTGTCGGCGTGGTTTTAAATTCAATGAATTCCGACGAGCGCCGGGAAGCTTACAACTGTGATATTACCTACGTTACCAACAATGAGCTTGGTTTCGATTATCTGCGTGACAACATGGCGATCTACAAAGAGCAGATGGTTATGCGGAATCTGGACTATGCGATCATCGATGAGGTCGATTCCGTCCTGATCGATGAGGCGAGAACCCCGCTTATCATTTCCGGACAGAGCGGCAAGTCCACGAAGCTCTATGAGGTCTGCGATATTCTGGCACGTCAGTTGGAAAAGGGCGAGGAATCAGCAGAATTTTCCAAGATGGCAGCCATCATGGGCGAGGAGATCGAGGAGACAGGCGATTTCGTAGTCAATGAGAAAGATAAAGTAGTCAACCTGACCGAGGCTGGTGTGAAGAAGGTTGAAGATTTCTTCCACATCGAGAACCTGGCGGATCCGGAGAACCTGGAGATCCAGCACAACATCATCCTGGCACTGCGTGCCAACTACCTGATGTTCCGCGATAAGGACTACGTGGTAAAAGATGACGAGGTTCTGATCGTCGATGAGTTTACCGGACGTATCATGCCGGGACGCCGTTATTCCGATGGTCTCCATCAGGCGATTGAGGCGAAGGAGCACGTACATGTGCGCCGTGAGAGCCGCACGCTGGCAACCATTACCTTCCAGAACTTCTTCAACAAGTTCAACAAGAAGGCTGGTATGACCGGTACGGCACAGACCGAGGAGAAGGAATTCCGTAACATTTACCAGATGGACGTTATCTCCATCCCGACGAACCGCCCGGTACAGCGTATTGATTACGAGGATGCGGTTTATAAGACGAAAAAAGAGAAATTCCATGCGGTTGTCGAGGAAGTGGCAGCAGCCCATGAAAAGGGACAGCCGGTTCTGGTTGGTACCATTACGATCGAGACTTCCGAGCTTCTGAGCAAGATGCTGACAAGACGCGGCATTCCGCATAAGGTATTAAATGCGAAGTTCCATGAGCTGGAGGCTGAGATCGTAGCAGATGCAGGTATCCACGGTGCCGTTACGATCGCGACTAATATGGCAGGTCGTGGTACGGATATTAAGCTGGATGAGATTTCCAGAGAACTGGGCGGCTTAAAGATTATCGGTACAGAGCGTCATGAGTCCAGACGTATTGATAACCAGCTGCGCGGTCGTGCCGGACGTCAGGGCGATCCGGGTGAATCACGTTTCTACCTGTCCCTGGAGGATGACCTGATGCGTCTCTTCGGTTCAGAGCGTCTGATGAATATGTTCAACGCGATGGGCGTACCGGAGAATGAGCAGATCGAGCACAAGATGCTTTCCAAGGCGATTGAGAAAGCACAGATGAAGATTGAGACCAACAACTACGGTATCCGCGAGAACCTGTTAAAATACGACGAGGTTATGAACGAGCAGCGTGAGGCAATCTACGCAGAGCGCCGCCGTGTACTGGATGGCGAGAATATGCGTTCCGTTATCATGAAGATGATCACGGATATCGTAGAAAACGCCGTAGATATGTCCATCTCTGATGAGCAGGAACCGGCTGAGTGGGATCTGTCCGAGTTAAATTCCCTGCTGCTTCCGGTTATCCCGTTAGAGCCGATTCAGCTGACGGAAGACCAGCAGCATATGAAGAAAAATGAGCTGAAACATATGCTCAAAGAGGCGGCAACGAAGCTTTATGAGACACGCGAGGCAGAGTTTACAAGCGCGGAACAGGTACGCGAGATGGAGCGAGTGATCCTTCTGAAAGTGGTTGATGCAAAGTGGATGGCTCATATCGACGATATGGATCAGCTGCGCGAAGGCATCGGTCTGCAGGCATATGGTCAGAGAGACCCGCTGGTTGAGTATAAGATGAGCGGCTATGAGATGTTCGACAGCATGACGGCAGCGATCCGTGAGGATACCGTCCGTATTCTGTTCCACATCCGTGCAGAGCAGAAGGTCGAGCGTGAACCGGCTGCCAAGGTAACGGGAACCAACCGTGACGACAGCACCGTGCAGGCACCGAAGAAGCGTGAGGAGAAGAAGATTTACCCGAACGATCCGTGCCCATGCGGTTCCGGCAAGAAGTACAAACAGTGTTGTGGACGGAAGCTGTACGCGAAGAATTAATAGATGAAAGAAGGCAGGCTGCCGTGATTTTGCAGCAGTCTGTGCAGAAAATTCCCGAAACTATGGCGAAATACCTGGTTCCGGGAATTTTTCCAAATATAAAAAAGAGTTACGGTCTATATGTGTGTGATCCGTAACAAAATATAACTGAAAGAATGCTGAACCGTTGAGGAAAATGGCAGCAGATAGATGAGAATGGAGAAGGTGAGAGCATGGTTGAATTAGATCAGTTTAAGTATACATTATCAACCTACGATGAGACGCTGAAAGAGGTCAAGGATTCCCTGGATCTGGAAAATAAGGAGCGCCGCATCACGGAGCTTGACAAATCAATGGAAGAACCGGGCTTCTGGGATGATCCGGAGCGCTCGACCAAGACGGTCCGTGAGGCGAAAAATCTCAAAGATACCGTGGATGGCTACAAGCACCTTGAACAGCAGTATGAGGATATCCAGGTCATGATCGAGATGGGCTATGAGGAAAATGACCCGGCGATGATTCCGGAGATTCAGGAGATGTTAGATGAGTTCGTCAAAGAGCTGGAAGAACTCCGCACAAAGACACTCCTGTCCGGCGAGTACGACGGCTGCAACGCGATCCTCAAGCTGAACGCGGGCGCGGGTGGTACCGAGGCGATGGACTGGTGCAGTATGCTGTATCGTATGTACCAGCGCTGGGCGGACAAAAAGGGCTTTACGACCGAGGTGCTTGATTTCCTGGATGGCGACGAGGCGGGACTTAAGTCCATCACACTGCAGGTCAACGGCGAAAATGCCTACGGCTACCTGAAATCGGAGAAAGGCGTCCATCGTCTGGTTCGTATTTCCCCGTTCAACGCGGCTGGCAAGCGTCAGACCTCGTTCGTTTCCTGTGATGTCATGCCGGATATTGAAGAAGATCTGGATGTGGAGATTAATCCGGACGATCTGCGGATCGATACCTATCGCTCGAGTGGTGCCGGTGGACAGCATATCAACAAGACGTCCTCCGCGATCCGTATCACGCATCTGCCGACCGGTATCGTCGTACAGTGCCAGAATGAGCGTTCCCAGTTCCAGAACAAGGACAAGGCGATGCAGATGTTAAAGGCAAAGCTGTACCTGCTCAAACAACAGGAGAATGCCGAGAAGCTGTCCGACATCCGCGGCGATGTCAAGGACATCAACTTCGGAAACCAGATCCGTTCCTACGTTATGCAGCCGTACACGCTCGTCAAGGATCACCGGACGAACGCCGAAAATGGAAATGTGAACGCGGTGATGGATGGAGATATTGATCTGTTTATCAGTGCGTATTTAAAGTGGATCAGCCTGAAAAACCAGAAGACAGAAGAGGCGTAAAAGAAGATAAATCAGCCTGGATTGGCGGCACAAAAGTTTGACAGAGAAGAAAACACTCTGTCGAGTGCCGTCAGTTCAGGCTGTTTTTTTACAGATACAATTCGATTATTATGAAAAAAATAGATTGCAGAGTGTCAATAAATGTGATAATATCTTCCTGGTAAACACAAATGTATTTCTGGTGCGTACATGAGCGGAGATGGAATGGAAGAAAAGACAAAGTATTATCTGTTAAAGCAGAAAGCAGTGCCGGAAGTCCTTTTGAAGGTGGCGGAAGCGAAGAAGCTCATTGCGTCGGAAAAGGCGATGACGATTCAGGAGGCGACCGACCAGCTTGGGATCAGCCGGAGTTCCTTTTATAAGTATAAGGACGATATTTTTCCATTTTACGACAACGCCAAGGGCAAAACGATTACCATGGTGCTGCAGATGGATGATGAACAGGGACTTTTATCGGATCTTCTTCATATCGTAGCGATTTACAAGGCGAATATTCTGACGATTCATCAGAGTATTCCGGTCAACAATGTGGCGACGCTGACACTCAGCGTGGAAGTCCGTCCGGATACCGGAAATATATCGCATATGGTCGAAGAGATGGAAGAAAATTCGGGAGTACACAACGTAAAAATTATAGCCAGGGAGTAAAGATTATGATTCAGGTAGCAGTGATGGGCTATGGAACAATTGGTTCCGGAGTCGTAGAAGTATTAGAAACCAACAAAGACAAAATCACAGAAAAAACCGGCAAAGAGATTGCAGTAAAATATATTCTGGAACTGCGTGAATTTCCGGGTGATCCGCACGAAGCGCAGATTGTTCATGATTTTGAGATCATTGAAAAAGACGAAGAAGTAGAGATCGTTGTAGAGGCGATGGGCGGCGTCAATCCGGCATACAAGTTTGCAAAAGCGTGCCTGTTAGCCGGTAAGCACGTTGTGACCTCCAACAAGGCACTTGTAGCGGCACACGGCACCGAGCTTCTGGCGATTGCACGCGAGAAGAACTTAAACTTCCTCTTCGAAGCCAGCGTAGGCGGCGGCATTCCGCTTCTGCGTCCGCTGACCCAGTCTCTTGCAGGCGAGAAGATCGAGGAAATCAGCGGTATCTTAAACGGTACAACCAACTACATCCTTACTAAGATGGCAAGAGAAGGTCAGACCTTTGAGGAAGCCTTGAAGAAAGCGCAGGAACTCGGATATGCAGAGCGCAACCCGGAGGCAGACGTAGAAGGCTACGATACCTGCCGCAAGATCACGATTCTTACCTCACTGGCAACTGGAAAAGAAGTAAATTACGAAGATGTGCCGACCGAGGGCATCACAAAGATTACCGATACCGATTTCAAATATGCGGCAAAGCTGGGAACCTCGATTAAACTGTTTGGAACCAGCCGCATGGAAGGCAATAAAGCCAGCGTCTATGTATGCCCGATGATGATCGGACCGGATCATCCGCTCTTTGCAGTCAATGATGTATACAATGCAGTCATGGTTCGCGGCAATACACTTGGAACCGTCATGTTCTACGGCAGCGGCGCCGGAAAACTCCCGACCGCCAGCGCAGTCGTCAGCGACATCGTAGAGATCGCCGGACACATGGAAGACAACATCCCGACCGGCTGGACCGACGAAAAACAGCCAGTTGCACCGATGGGCGAAGTAACCTTCAGCTACTTCCTCCGACTGGCAGGCAAATCAGCCGACAAACTTGCCGATGTGCGTGCAGCCTTCGGTGAGGCAGAAACCATCGAACTCCCGGAGATGGACGAATTTGCGGTCGTAACCGGAGAAATGACCGAAGCACGCTTCCGGAAACTGGCAGCGGCATTCGAGGAAGATATCCGCCAGACGATTCGCTATACAAAATAGGATATAAAGTAAAAAGCACGCCAAAGTCATTCATGACGCGGTGTGCTTTTTAACGCAAGAAATACACAGAAAAAGGTCTCCTTGCCAATCATTTTATTGTAACGGACCAATCAAACTCTCATACAACTCCATTGCCTGATCAAAAAACGGCGCATATTGCGGATCCGTAATCATATGGTACACCTGGATCAGGCAGAAAAACTCAACTACTCCAAAGATGGTAGACATAACTCCCAGTATCAGCCCGACCACTGCGCTGCCGCGCCGCGGCTGTCCCTCCTCCTTGGAGAGGACAAACAGTACATTCGCCGACATTCCGAGCAGAATCGCGGCGGAAAAACTCAAAAACAGGGAGAAAAATGCGAAGATGCCGCACATCATTGACATCGTGGCATAGCGGCGCGAACGATTGCGCCGGGTTTCATTTGTATCTGAATGTTCCTTCGGAGAATGTGTTTCATCGTAATAACTCATCGTATATCTAATCCTTTCATAACTGTGAAAAAAAAACAGCTACATCCTTTTCTGAAAATTAGAGACAGCCGCTGAATAGGGCAAAACAAAATCTATGCCCATCTGGCGGATTGAATCCGATAAAAGTGTATCATGAATAAAGCCGCTTGTCCAGTTAGGCATTGACTTGCGAAATATGCGCTGGAATGGTATGATTAAACAGCGTATTGATATTGAAGGAGAGTTTTTGCATGGATATTATACAGGCATTGAAAGAAGAGCTTCAGATAGGGAGAAATCAGGTCGAAGCGGCGGTAAAGCTGATCGATGAGGGAAACACGATCCCGTTCATCGCGCGCTACCGCAAGGAGGCGACCGGTTCTCTGAATGATGAGGTGCTGCGCCAGCTAGATGAGCGACTGCGCTATCTTCGGAATCTGGAGGATAAAAAGGAGCAGGTGATCGGTGCGATTCGCGCCCAGGAGAAGCTGACTCCGGCGCTGGAGAAACAGATCCGCGATGCGGCGACGCTGGTTGCGGTGGAAGATCTTTATCTTCCGTACCGCCCGAAACGGCGCACCCGTGCTGGAATTGCCCGTGAGAAAGGGCTGGAACCGTTAGCAGTCTGGATTTACAAGCAGGAAGCGGGCGGCAGCCTGGAGGCGGAGGCGGCGAAGTACGTGTCGGAAGAAAAGGGTGTTGCAGATGTTTCAGAGGCAATAGACGGCGCGCGTGATATTCTGGCTGAGCAGATCAGCGAGATGGCAAAATACCGCAACTACGCACGTAAAAAGACGATGCAGGACGGTCTTTTGGAGGCATCCGCAAAGGATGAGAAGATACAGTCGGTGTACGAGATGTACTATCATTTCTCCGAACCAGTCAAAAAGCTGGCGGGACACCGTGTGCTGGCGATCAACCGCGGTGAGAAAGAGAAGATTCTGAGCGTGAAGCTTATAGCGCCGGAGGAGCAGATTGTCCGGTATATGGAGAAACAGCTGATTATCCGCCCGGATGGGGATGCGGCGCGCGTGATGGAAGAAGTGATTCTGGACAGCTACCGCCGCCTGATCGGACCGGCGATCGAGCGCGAGATCCGCGCGGGACTGACAGAAACGGCAGAGAACGGCGCGATTCAGGTATTTGGCAAGAACCTGGAACAGCTCCTGATGCAGCCGCCGATCGCAGGATGCGTGGTGCTCGGCTGGGATCCGGCATTCCGGACGGGCTGCAAGCTGGCAGTTGTGGATGAGACGGGAAAAGTGCTCGATACGACGGTCATTTACCCGACTGCGCCGCAGAACCGCGTGGAAGAGTCGAAGGAGATCGTGAAAAAGCTGATCCGCAAGTACGGCATTTCCCTGATCTCAGTGGGGAATGGTACGGCAAGTCGAGAATCTGAGCAGATCATCGTGGAACTCTTAAAAGAAATTCCGGAGAAAGTTCAGTATGTCATCGTCAATGAGGCGGGCGCGTCGGTTTATTCGGCGAGCAAGCTGGCGACGGAGGAATTTCCGCAGTTTGACGTCGGACAGAGAAGTGCGGCATCGATCGCGAGACGCCTGCAGGATCCGCTGGCGGAGCTGGTAAAAATTGATCCGAAATCCATTGGAGTCGGTCAGTACCAGCATGATATGAATCAGAAAAATTTAAGCGAAGCGCTGCAGGGCGTGGTGGAAACGTGCGTAAATAAGGTCGGCGTGGATCTGAATACGGCATCGGCGCCGCTGCTCGCCTATATTTCCGGCATTAACAAGACGATTGCGAAAAATATCGTGGCATATCGGGAGGAGAATGGCGCATTTTCAACGCGCCGTGAGCTTTTGAAGGTGGCGAAGCTGGGACCGAAGGCGTATGAACAGTGCGCCGGATTTATGCGGATCCAGGGCGGCAAGAATCCGCTCGATGCGACGAGTGTGCACCCGGAGAGCTATAAAGCAGCGGAGGCACTTTTAAAGCAGCTTGGACATGATCCGAAGGAGATCGCGGCGGGCGGCATCCGCAATATCCGCAAGGAGATCGTGGATACGGCAAAGCTGGCAAAAGAGCTTTCGATCGGCGAGCCGACCTTACTCGATATCGTGAGCGAGTTGGAAAAACCGGCGCGCGACCCGCGTGAGGAGATGCCGAAGCCGATTCTCCGCACTGATGTGCTGGAAATGAAGGATTTGAAGCCGGGCATGATTTTAAAAGGAACCGTGCGGAATGTCATTGATTTCGGTGCGTTTGTGGATATCGGCGTGCATCAGGATGGTCTGGTTCACGTGTCCCAGATGACAGACCGCTATATCAAGCATCCGCTGGAGGCGGTCAGCGTCGGGGATATCGTGGAGGTCAAGGTGCTGGCGGTTGATGTGGCGAAGAAGCGCATTTCGCTGACGATGAAAATCCGGGAGACGAAGTAAACCACGGCAGATTCAGCCGTTGGTTATAGGATGCAGGAGCGCTGACTGGAATGGGGCGGCGGATAAGGCATAGAAAATTAGGGAGAAGATAAAATGGACTTACGTGTAAAAATACAGCCAAAAGAGATTTTTATTTATTCGATGTACAATTTCTGGGCGGGACTGCGTGGAATCGGATGCATCATACTGACGGTGCTCGTTATTATTGCAGCGGCAGCCAGCGAGGAACGTCTGGGAACGCAGGTGACGAATCTGGTGATTCTGGGAGTGATTGCCTTGACAGGCTTTCAGATTTTTGCAATCTGGAAACAGGCAGAGCGCACCGCCGGGGATGCGAAAACGGGAGCTGAGATTGTATTTCACATTGGAGACGAGGGCATCCGTGCCCGCCAGGCGAACTGCAAGGGTGAGATCAGCTGGGATAAGCTGGTAAAAGTGAAAAAGATCGCGGGAATATATGTGCTTTACCTGGGTCGAGACAAGGCGTACCTGATGCCGAAGCGCGTGTTCAGAGGTTCGGAGGAGCAGATTTTTCTCAGTATGCTTACAAGAAATCTGCCGCAGGAAAAGAGAAGAGGAATTCGAGCATGATGATAGAAACAAACAGCCCGGAAGAGACGTATGCGTTTGGAAAAAAGCTTGGAATGGAAGCGCAGGCAGGGCAGGTGTATTGTTTGAATGGTGATTTGGGCGTAGGAAAGACGGTTTTTACGCAGGGGTTTGCCGCGGGACTTGGAATTCAGGAACCGGTCAACAGCCCGACTTTCACGATCGTGCAGGAGTACGACGATGGGCGCCTGCCGCTTTACCATTTTGATGTATATCGTCTCGGCGATGTGGACGAGATGGATGAGATTGGCTATGAGGACTATTTTTACGGCGAGGGTATCTGCCTGATCGAATGGTCGGAGCGCATCCGCGAGATCCTGCCGGAACATCCGATCCAGATCACGATTGAAAAGGATCTGGAAAAGGGCTTTGATTATCGGAAAATTTCAGTAAACGAGCAGTAGCCGGCGACAGGAGGAAAGAGAAAATGAGAATTTTGGGAATCGAAAGCGCATCCCTGGTGGCATCGGTTGCTATTGTTACGGATGATGTGATCACGGCGGAATATACGGTGAATCTGAAAAAAACGCATTCGCAGACACTTCTTCCGATGATTGATGAGATTGTGAAAATGCTGGAGGTGCCGTTGGAAAGCATCGATGCAATCGCAGTATCCGGCGGTCCGGGCTCTTTTACGGGGCTTCGGATTGGCTCTGCGACAGCGAAAGGACTGGGACTGGCGCTCAAGAAGCCGCTGATCCATGTGCCGACGATGGATGCGATGGGATATTGTCTGTACGGGGCTTCGGCGCTCATCTGCCCGATGCTGGATGCGAGACGGCAGCAGGTGTACACGGGACTCTATCGGTATGAAGAGAAGTTCGAGATTGTGAAAGAACAGTACATTACGGATATCCATGCGTTGATTGCCGAGTTAAATGAGCGCGGCGAGCGCGTGATTTTCCTGGGGGACGGTGTGCCGGTCAACCGGGTGGTGATCGAGGAAGAGATGAAGGTGCCGTATTCGTTTGCACCGGCACAGGCGAGCCGTCAGCGAGCTTCGGCGGTGGCAGCGCTTGGCGCAGTGTATCTGGCAGAGGGAAAGACCGAGACGGCAGCCGAGCACAAGCCGGATTATCTGCGGAAATCGCAGGCGGAGCGCGAGCGCGAGGTCGCAGAGCGCCAGGGCGAGATGGATAAGCTGGCAGCCGGTATTGTGGTCGTGGAGAAGAAATAATGGCGGCAGGAACGGGAACGCAAAAAGAGCTTCGTGTTCAGATAGTGGATTTTCAGCCGGGGGATCTTCCTGCTGTCCGGGCACTGGAACTGGAATGCTTTTCGGATGCATGGTCGGAGAAGCTTTTACAGGATCTGCTGACGAGCAGCTGGGATAAAGCCTGGGTGCTGAAAGAGGATGAAACCGTCTGTGGCTACAGCAATTTCCGCGTCATTGCCGGGGAAGGCGAGCTGATGCGGATCGCGGTTCACGGCGCGTGCCGGGGGCGCGGCTATGGGCGGCTTCTGATGGAACGGCTGTTAAGGGAAGCAGAGGAAGAAAACGTCGAGGATATCACCTTGGAGGTGCGTGCATCCAATGCCCCGGCGATTGCGCTGTATGAGGCGTATGGCTTTCAGAAAGAGGCGGTTCGGAAGAATTATTACAGCGGGCCGACGGAAGATGCGCTGATTTATTGGAAAAGAAGCGGAAAAAGCATTGACAGATGAAATGGAAATGAGTATACTGTTTAACAGATAAAAGCGTAACACTTTACAGTGTTAAATTAAAAGAAAAGAACGGTAGGAGGTTCATATGCTGAGTCAGGTATCTATTTTTGCAGAGAATAAGAAAGGACGTTTACAGAATATTACATCCCTTCTTCAGAAGGAGAATATTAACATCTGGGGTTCGATCACGAATGACAGTGCGGAGTACGGTATTATCCGTATGGTTGTTTCTAATCCAGAGCACGCGGAGAAAGTGCTGGCGGAAGCTGGTTATCTCTGCCGTCTGACAGAGGTGCTTGGCGTCGAACTGGATGACGAGGTCGGAGCACTCAACCGTCTGTTAATTTCCCTCGAAGAGAGCAATATCAATGTAGATTACCTGTATCTCTCCTTCAATCGTGATTCTGGCAAGCCGGTTATGGTGCTTCACACGGACGATGTGAGGGAGGTCAGCATCTGCCTGACATCGAAGGGATATAAGGTACTGTAAGTATTTCCAGCACTTTCCGCTTAAAAACCGGTATAAAAAACAGTATAATGATGGAGAAGCTGTGGAGGACATGGCTTCTCCATTTTGCGTATATAGAAGAGAAAGGCGAGGAGAGCATGAGAAAATATGGAGAGAGCGGCATTCTTCTGTCGGTTGTCTGCAACCGGTGCGGAAAGAAGCTGGCGGTGAAAGAAGGCATTCTGCGCGAAGGAGCGGCGCATTTTGATGTGGCATGGGACTATTTTTCGGAGAAAGATGGGGAGGTGCATCATTTTGATCTGTGCGAGGAGTGCTATGATGGAGTGACGCGGGAATTTCTGATTGAGGCAGATAAGGAGGAGAGGACGGAACTATTGTAGAGTCGTGAGGGGGACGGAGAAACGCGGGACAGGCGGTGCGTCATCTGCGTCTCTCCTGTGAATTGGATTGCTGAATTTCTGGCTTGCAACATAGTATTTCTTTATGATATTATTAAATGATATGGGAGTTAGGAGAAAAGCTGTTTTGACAGCTTTTTGCATGACTTTTAATTAAAAAGATTTATTATGAATCATTTATTTAATAGAAAAGAGGATGTTTCATGTTAGATGTATGTTTGCTGGGAACGGGCGGGATGATGCCGCTGCCGTATCGGTGGCTGACGGCTTTGATGGTCCGCTGCTCGGGCAGCAATTTGCTGATAGACTGCGGGGAAGGCACGCAGATTGCGTTGAAAGAAAAGGGCTGGAGCCCAAAGCCGGTGGATGTGATTTGTTTTACACATTATCACGCGGATCATATCAGCGGTCTGCCGGGACTTTTGTTGACGATGGGAAATGCGGAGCGGACGGAGCCGATCACGATGATTGGACCGAAGGGACTGGAACGCGTGGTGACGGCACTGCGGACGATCGCGCCGGAATTGCCGTTTCCGCTTGAGTTTATCGAGCTGACGGAGCCGAGACAGCAGCTTCAGATTGGACCGTATGTGATCGATGCGTACCGGGTCAACCATAATGTGACCTGTTATGGGTACTCGATTTCGATTCCGAGAAAGGGACGGTTCGATGTGGAACGCGCGCGGGCGCAGGAGATTCCGCAGAAGTTCTGGAGCCGCCTGCAGAAGGGGGAGACGATCGAGGAGGAAGGCAGAACGCTGACACCGGATATGGTGCTCGGAGGTGACCGGAAGGGAATCAAGGTGGCATACTGTACCGATACGAGACCGCTTCCGGTAATTGCGGAGTACGCGAAGGATGCGGATCTGTTTATCTGTGAAGGCATGTACGGCGAGGACGGGAAAGAAGCCAAGGCGAGAGAATACAAGCATATGACATTCCAGGAGGCGGCGCACCTGGCGAAGGAGGCCCAGCCGAAGGAAATGTGGCTGACTCATTACAGCCCGTCGCTCATCCGTCCGGATGATTATATGGATAAAGTGCGTGAGATATTCCCGAGAGCGAAAGCCGCCCGCGATGGCTGGACGGCAGAGCTGGGATTTGATGAGGAGTAAGGGCGATGCAGACGGAAGAAAAGAGAGAGAATATAGAAGAAAAGAAGGACGAACGGATGGAAATGCCAGTTTCAGGAGCATTGGAACGGGGACCAGGGAAAGCTCCGGTATCGGGGGCAGAGATTTCCGTGCATGATACAGAAAACGGACACCCATCAGAAGATGTTTACATTCTTGCAATCGAGAGTTCCTGTGATGAGACGGCAGCTTCAGTCGTGAAAAACGGACGTACCGTTCTTTCCAATATCATATCTTCCCAGATCGATCTTCACACGCTGTTTGGCGGCGTTGTGCCGGAGATTGCGTCGAGAAAGCATATCGAGAAGATCAACCAGGTTATTGAAGAGGCGCTGACAGAGGCACATATGAGTCTGGAGGAGATGACGGCGATTGCAGTTACCTACGGTCCAGGGCTGGTTGGTGCGCTTTTGGTCGGTGTGGCGGAAGCCAAAGCACTCGCGTATGCGGCGAAGAAGCCGCTGGTCGGCGTACACCATATCGAGGGGCACGTATCGGCAAATTTCATCGAAAATCCGGATCTGGAACCGCCGTTCATGTGCCTGATCGTGTCAGGCGGACATACACATCTGGTGATTGTGAAAGATTATGGCGAATTTGAGATTCTGGGACGCACCCGAGACGATGCAGCAGGCGAGGCGTTTGACAAGGTGGCACGCGCGGTCGGGCTCGGTTATCCGGGCGGCCCGAAGGTCGATAAGGCGGCAAAAGAGGGGAATCCACATGCGATTGAGTTTCCACGGGCAAAAGTGGGCGACAATCCATATGATTTCAGCTTCAGCGGCTTAAAATCGTCGGTCTTAAATTATATTAACCATGCGAAAATGATGGGCGAGGAGATCAATGTGCCGGATCTGGCGGCTTCGTTCCAGAATGCGGTTGTGGAAGTATTGGTATCGCGCACGATCGAGGCGGCGAAACAGCACGGCTATAAGCGCGTGGCGATCGCCGGCGGTGTGGCATCCAACTCCGCTCTCCGGGCGGGCATGGAGAAGGCCTGTAAAGAGGCGGGCATCCAGTTCTTCCATCCGTCACCGATCTTCTGTACGGACAATGCGGCGATGATCGGAGCGGCGGCGTACTATGAATATAAGAAGGGCGCACGCGCAGGCTGGGATCTGAATGCGGTGCCGAATTTGAAGCTGGGCGAGAGATAATACAAATTTTTTCAGGAAGAATTGTTTTGCGGTTAGTTTTTTTAAAAATATTGATTTGACAAAAAGTGGAAAAAGAGTGTTTTAAGAGATCGTTCTGGCATGGAGGAGAAACGAGATGGAACATACATTGGATCAATTTGGGAAAGAGAAAATTACACCGCATCCGACCCGCACTGCCGCTATCGTTCTGGCAGCCGGACAGGGAAAACGGATGAAAAGCAAGATTCAGAAGCAGTTTCTCCTTCTGGATGAAAAGCCGGTCATCTGGTATGCACTTCACGCGTTTGAGGAGAGCCGGGTCGATGATGTGATTCTGGTGACCGGGGCGGATGAGATCGCGTACTGCCGGGACGAGATTGTAGGAAAATATGGATTTTCCAAGGTGCGCGCTATCGTTGCGGGCGGAAAAGAGCGCTACCATTCGGTCTACGAGGGTTTAAAGGCGCTCGGCAGCCAGCTTTCCTATGGGGAGGGGGACTGCGTCCTGATTCATGACGGGGCGCGTCCGTTTGTGGACGAGCCGATGATTGAACGTATCGTATCAGATATACGAAGTTATAGCGCAGCAGTGGCAGGCATGCCGTCAAAGGATACGGTCAAGCTGGCGGATGCGGACGGATTTGCCTCTGTGACGCCGGAACGGGCGCATGTCTGGATGATTCAGACACCGCAGGGATTTACTTACCCGCTGATCCGCGCGGCGTATGACAAGATGATGAGTCGGGAAGAGTACCAGAAGGGAGTGACGGATGATGCGATGGTGGTCGAGACGATGACCGATCACAAGGTACGCCTGACCGAAGGTTCTTACCGGAATATCAAGGTGACAACGCCGGAGGATATGGAGGTTGCGGCTGCATTTTTAAAAAATAAAAAAAGTTAATAGGTCTATTGACAACCCTTGACTTCTATGTTATAGTATTTATCGTGTTTAACTGCCGAAGACAGCAGGTGCCGAAAGGCATAAGGTTAATACGCCTGCCGAGGGAACTGATATCGTTGTATATTTCTATCCCCCTGTCCTGCGAGTGACGGAGGGATTTTATTTTACAGAAAACGTTTACCAGGCGGTTATAGAAATAAAACAGGAGGTAAACCAATCATGGCAAAAGTTGAATTAAAGCAGCCGGTTGTTGCTGAAATCGCAGAATTATTCAACGGCGCTAAGGGCGCAGTAGTAGTTGACTACCGTGGACTGACAGTTGAGCAGGACACACAGCTCCGTAAGCAGTTAAGAGAAGCTGGTGTTACTTATAAAGTATATAAGAACACCATGATTCGTTTCGCTGCTAAGGGTACCGCGTTCGAGGCTCTGGAGCCGAATCTGGAGGGCCCGACCGCTCTGGCTGTATCCAAAGAGGATGCTACAGCTCCGGCAAGAATTTTAGCTGAGTTCGCTAAAAAAGCAGACAAGCTTGAGATCAAGGGCGGCGTTGTAGAGGATACTTACTACGATGCAAAGGGCATGCAGGTTATCGCAACCATCCCGTCCAGAGAAGTTCTTCTTGGAAAACTTCTTGGAAGCATGCAGTCTCCGATCACAAACTTCGCTCGTGTTATCAAACAGATCGCAGAGCAGCAGGAGGCATAAGACCCTTACCTGCAAAGCAGGGTGTAAGGTGCGTGAGAGCCGCATAGTAAAGCAAGAGGCCGCATAAGGTCGATTTAAAATTCAATCACAGGAGGAATATTAAAATGGCAAAGTTAACAACAGCTGAGTTCATTGAGGCAATCAAAGAATTATCCGTATTAGAGTTAAACGATTTAGTAAAAGCTTGCGAGGAAGAGTTCGGTGTATCCGCAGCAGCAGGCGTTGTTGTAGCAGCAGCAGGTGCAGCTGAGGCAGCAGAAGAGAAGACTGAGTTCGACGTAGAGCTGACAGAGGTTGGCCCGAACAAAGTTAAAGTTATCAAGGTAGTTCGTGAAGCTACAGGTCTTGGTCTGAAAGAGGCTAAGGAAGTAGTTGACGGTGCTCCGAAGGTAGTTAAGGCTGGCGCTTCCAAGGAAGAGGCTGAGGACATCAAGACTAAATTAGAGGCTGAAGGCGCTAAAGTTACCTTAAAGTAATTTAAGTAATTTCGCATAGAGCTAATTGCATTACAGATGGGGAGTCTGGCGTGTGCGTGAGCGCATGCCAGGCTCTTTTTATTTCATGGGAAATTGCGTCCTATGAAATAAAAAAACGTTCCGCGAAGATGCAGACTCTTTTTTAAACGGGGGAATCAAATCAAGATGGCAGAGAAGACAAGAAATGAAACGGCAGCAGATGAGGAACTTAAAACGCTTCGGGAACGGCTTAAGGCGTGCGAATTTCTGCTGATTGGGCTTGGAAGCGAATGGGAGAAGGCGGGAGGCGCGGAGGTACAGGAGGCATACCGGGCGCTGGCATCGATGACAAAGGGGAAGGATTATTTTATCGTGACAACCGCAAAGGATGCGCGCATCTTTGAAAGCTCGTTGGATGAAGCGAAAATCACGGCGCCGTGCGGTAATGTGAACTGGCTTCAGTGTTCGAAAGGCTGTACGAAGGATATCTGGGAGCGCGGCGAGGTGGCGGATGGTATCTGCCCGCACTGTGGGGCGCCGCTGACAGAAAACACAGTTCTGGCGAATCCGTATATCGAGGAAGGTTATTTGAAAAGCTGGAATCTCTACCGGGAATGGCTGGCTGGAACCTTAAACCATGCGCTTCTGATTCTCGAGCTGGGAGTGGATTTCAAGACGCCGACCGTCATCCGCTGGCCCTTTGAAAAGACGGTCTTTTTTAACCGCAAATCGCATATGTATCGGATAAACCAGAAGTTTTACCAGATTGTCGGAGATATTCAGGAGAGGACCGTATCGATTCCGCAGAATTCGGTCGGCTTTATCCGCAATTTTGCTTCCTGCGATTTGGGCACGTATGCGTGAACGGTAACGTCCACTTATCTGCGGAGGGGACATTTGGGAAGCAAAACTTGAGAAACCGCTTCGATTGTGCTAAAATGGAACCATCGTTTGACAGAAAACGACAGAAAATGACATGGACGAGAGGATAGGGCAATGGGAGCAATCAGTAATGACTGGCTGGCTCCGCTCAGCGGAGAGTTTAAAAAGCCATATTACAGAAAGTTATACGATACTGTGAAACGGGAATATGAGGCGCATGTTGTATATCCGGATGCGAATGATATTTTCAATGCATTTGATTTTACCCCTCTTTCCGAGGTAAAGGTGGTTATTTTAGGTCAGGATCCCTACCATGGTCCGGGACAGGCGCATGGGCTTTGCTTTTCGGTAAAGCCGGATGTGGAAATCCCGCCGTCCCTGGTGAATATTTATCAGGAATTGCACGATGATCTCGGCTGCTACATCCCGAACAATGGCTATCTGACGAAATGGGCGAAGCAGGGAGTCATGCTGCTGAACACAGTTCTGACCGTCCGCGCGCATCAGGCAAATTCCCACCGTGGAATCGGCTGGGAGGAGTTTACGGACGCTGCGATCAAGATCTTAAATGAGCAGGATCGTCCGATGGTATTTATTCTGTGGGGACGTCCGGCACAAGCGAAGAAATCGATGCTTAATAATCCGAAGCATCTGATTCTCGAAGCACCGCATCCGAGCCCGCTGTCTGCGTACCGCGGATTTTTCGGCAGCCGCCCATTCAGCAAGACCAATGAATTTTTAAAAGAACATGGTGTTGCCCCGATCGACTGGCAGATAGAAAACGTGTAGGAAGGAGCAGACATGAGTTTTGTTGAGATTTTAAAGGTAATTGTACTGGGAATCGTGGAAGGTTTCACGGAATGGCTTCCGATCAGCAGTACCGGGCATATGATTCTGGTGGATGAGATCATCCATCTGGATGTCAGCGAGGCGTACCGGGAAGTGTTTATGGTTGTCATCCAGCTGGGTGCGATTCTGGCGGTTATGGTGCTGTATTTCAATAAATTGAATCCGTTTTCACCGCACAAATCGATGGCGCAGAAGCGCGGTACAATCCGTTTGTGGATAAAAATTATTATAGCCTGCATTCCGGCAGCGGTGATTGGGCTTCCGCTTGACCATTTCATGGATAAGCTGATGAACGGCTATGTCGTAGCAGCGATGCTGATTCTCTACGGCGTTTTGTTTATCGTACTGGAAAATCGAAACGTACACCGTCATTTTCCGATTGAGCGCGTGACGCAGATTTCGTTCCAGACAGCGGCGCTGATCGGCTGTTTCCAGGTGCTGGCGATGATTCCGGGTACTTCCCGTTCGGGCGCGACGATTCTGGGCGCGATGCTGATCGGCTGTTCACGTCCGGCGGCGGCAGAGTTTTCATTCTTCCTTGGGATTCCAGTTATGTTCGGTGCGAGTTTTTTAAAGATTGTGAAATTTTTCATTCAGGGCGGCGGATTTTCTTTCGCGGAGTTCATTTATCTGGTTCTTGGTATGGTGGTCGCATTTGGCGTGTCCGTGTACTCGATCAAGTTCCTGATGGGATATGTCCGCAAGCATGATTTCAAGTTTTTCGGATATTATCGGATTGTGCTTGGTATCGTGGTGCTGTCCTACTTTGGTATTTCGGCGCTAGTAGGTTAAAATGTACGCTCGGAGTCTTTCCTGCACTTGCTTTTGCGGCTGGCGGAAAGATTCCGAGAGCACATTAAATAGAAAAAGAGGATTCAGATCTGACAGAAATGCGGAGGTCTGGATCCTTTTTTGCGTTCATATAATACATGGAAGCGGAAACGCAAATATAAAGGGGATGCCCTGTCACAGTTCAGGGCTGACACGTCTAAAATGGTAAATCGGATCATTCAAAATAAGGGTTCCATGAGGAAAAAACTGCTCTGCCTGTGCACGGCAGTGCTGCTGGATCTGTGTTTCTTAGGAATCGTGTGCAGGCTGGCAGTGGGGATGCAGTGGGAAGATTTGGCGGAAGTGGAGCAGGCGGACCAGACGGTTTCCTCCCCGGAATGCTTTTCCAGCGGGGAGCTGGCGCTGACCTTCGACGACGGACCGCACAGGGTGTACACGAAAAAGCTGCTGGACGGCTTGCGCGAGAGGGGCGTGAAAGCCTCTTTTTTTCTGGTCGGGGAAAATATTCCGGGTAATGAGGAACTGGTGCGACAGATGGCTAAAGACGGTCATCTCATCGGGGTTCACTGCATGGCACATGTGGATCTGGCGCACCAGCCGATTGAAAAGAGCGTGGAGGAGATTCGGGAGACGGCCGATTGGATCGAGGCGGTCACGGGAAAACGTCCGGAATACATACGTCCGCCGTATGGTTCATGGAGTACGGAACTTCAGGAGAGAGTGTCGATGACGCCGGTGTTCTGGGACGTCGATACGCTGGATTGGAAAAGCCGGAATACGGCGCGGATTGTGAAGCATATCTGTAAAAATGCGGCGGTTCACACGGTGGTGCTGATGCATGATGCATATCAGACTTCGGTCGATGCAGCGCTTGAAACGATTGACACATTGACGGCGGAGGGATATACTTTTGTTACAATAGAAGAATGTCTGATTGATTGAGAGGATACGATGGATTTATTTGATTATATGCGGAAAAATACGATCGAGCAGGAGGCACCGCTGGCATCCAGGCTGCGCCCGTCCACGCTTGACGAGGTGGTGGGACAGAAGCATATCATAGGAAAGGATAAGCTTTTGTACCGGGCGATCAAGGCGGATAAGCTCGGATCGCTGATTTTTTACGGACCGCCCGGAACGGGCAAAACGACGCTGGCGCGCGTGATTGCCAACACGACGAGCGCGCGTTTTGAGCAGCTCAACGCGACGGTGGCGGGGAAAAAAGATATGGAACAGGTCGTGCAGGATGCCAAGGATGCGCTGGGGATGTACGGAAAGCGCACGATCCTGTTTATCGACGAGATTCACCGCTTTAATAAGGGGCAGCAGGACTATCTTCTGCCGTTTGTTGAGGATGGTACGATTCTGCTCATTGGTGCGACGACGGAAAATCCGTATTTTGAGGTCAATGGGGCGCTGATTTCCCGATCCCGTATTTTTGAGCTGAAACCGTTGGAAAATGCGGATATCCGCGAGCTTTTAGAGCGGGCGCTCCATGACAAGGAAAAGGGTATGGGAAGCTATCGCGCGGAGGCGACGGACGAGGCGCTCGATTTTCTGGCCGATATGGCAGGCGGAGACGCGCGCGCGGCGCTCAATGCGATCGAGCTTGGTATTCTCACAACGGAACGGAGTGAAGATGGTTTGATTCACATCACACTCGATGTAGCCCAGGAGTGCATCCAGCGCCGTGCCGTGAAGTATGACAAGACGGGGGACAACCATTACGATACGATCTCAGCGTTTATCAAGAGTATGCGCGGTACCGATCCGGATGCGGCAGTTTATTATCTGGCGAAGATGCTGGATGCAGGCGAGGATATCAAATTTATTGCGCGGCGTATCATGATCTGTGCATCGGAGGATGTCGGCAATGCGGATCCGCAGGCGATTCAGGTTGCGGTCAGCGCGGCGCTGGCAGTGGAGCGGATTGGTCTGCCGGAGGCGCGGATTATCCTGTCGCAGGCGGCTACCTATGTGGCGAGCGCGCCGAAGAGCAACGCGGCGTATATGGCGGTCGATGAGGCACAGGAGGCGGTCAGGTTAAAGGGCAACTTTACGGTGCCGTCCCATCTGCGCGATTGCCATTACAGCGGGGCGGAGAAGCTGGGGCATGGCGACGGGTACAAGTATGCACATGATTATCCGAACCATTATGTGAAGCAGCAGTACCTGCCGGATGGACTGGAGGGCAGCACATTTTACCGCCCGTCAGAAAATGGGTATGAGAAGAAGATTGGGGAGTGGCTGCACTTCCTGAAGGGCTCTGAATGAGAAAAGCTTCTTTTCAGATGGATTTTGATTTGAGATGGAAAACAATTTTCATATGTTCCGTTACTGTTCACACACGTGTGCCCAGCAACGGGATTTTGCCGATGCTACGCATTCCAAATCGGCAAAATCTGCTGCCGGAACTGTATCGTACGG